>UMIO01048259.1_pt1 | contig 12650 bp, 10 predicted proteins | sample 1965821 | NCBI WGS metagenome assembly UMIO01 (sample SAMEA4836127, study PRJEB28245) | human gut metagenome | biome: gut microbiome; material: fecal sample | place: Denmark | collected 2008
TCGCAATTACGTCAAATAAACCGCAGACGACAAGAAACCGCATCCAGACAGTGCTTACAACGGAGGAGGGGCAGATTGTGTTTGTGGACACTCCGGGAATCCATAAGGCAAAAAATAAACTGGGCGAATATATGGTGAATATTGCAGAGCGTTCTTTAAATGAAGTAGATGTAGTGCTTTGGCTTGTTGAACCATCTAATTTTATCGGAGCGGGAGAAAAGCATATCATTGAGCAGTTGAAGAAGGTAAAGACACCGGTTATTCTTGTTATCAATAAGATCGATATGGTAAAAAGAGAAGAAATTCTGGCTTTTATTGATACGTATAGAAAAGAATATGATTTTGCAGAGATCGTTCCGGTTTCTGCAAGGACAGGAGATAATACGGATGAGCTTGTAAAAGTCATTTTGAATTATCTGCCGTACGGTCCGCAGTTTTATGATGAAGATACGGTCACAGATCAGCCGGAGCGACAGATTGTTGCAGAATTGATCCGTGAGAAGGCATTACATTGTCTGAATGAAGAAATTCCGCATGGAATTGCAGTGGCGATCGATCAGATGAAGATGAATAAGAAAGTATGCCATATTGATGCAACGATTATCTGCGAACGGGATTCACATAAGGGAATTATTATCGGAAAGCAGGGAAGTATGCTGAAAAAGATCGGAAGCACAGCACGGTATGAGATTGAACGGCTTTTAGACTGCAAAGTGAATCTGAAACTTTGGGTAAAAGTGCAGAAAAACTGGCGTGACAGTGATTATATGATGAAAAACTTTGGATACAGGGAGGATGATATGTCGTAAATCTTAAAGAATCATACGTTTTTCTTTAAGAAATACGAAAGATAGTTGTTATTTTAAAATTATCGTCTAAAATGGAAAACATGGGAAAATTAAAGTTACTTAAAGGAAAAAATTCAGAAGAATTATGTAAGATCGTTTTACCACCGTTATTTACCTTTGTGGTAAATTCACTGGTTTATTGGGGAGCACCTTTGATCGTGGGGACGGGAAGATCGCATAACCTGTCCGGCGGCCTGGACGAACTGGTTCCGTTTATGCCTGCATTTATCATTATTTATTTTGGCTGTTACATTTTCTGGGTAGTCAATTATCTGATGGTAGCGTTTTATGAAGATGAGAATAAATACAGATTTTACACGGCAGATTTTTACGCACGGCTGATCTGTCTTGCATTTTTTGTGTTTTTTCCGACGACAAATACGAGGCCGGAACTTACGGGAAATGGGATTTTTATTCGGGCAATGCGATTTTTATATACCGTTGATAAGCCGGTAAACCTGTTTCCGTCGATTCATTGTATGGCGAGCTGGTTCTGCTGTATCGGTCTTAGAAAGTGTAAGGAGATTCCTGAGTGGTATAAGCTGATGTCAGTACTGATTGCAATATCGGTCTTCATTTCTACGCTTGCAACGAGACAGCATGTATTATGGGATGTGGCAGGAGGCATCGGGGTAGCTGAGCTGACCTGGTTTATCAGCAACCGGACGAATGGCTGGAAGACATATCAGAGACTGAATGAAAAGATATCTGTCGGTATAAGCAGAAGATTAGGACGATAAAATCATGGAAAATAAGAAAAAGATGGCGTTTAATGTGGTATTTCTGATCCTTGTATTCGCCGGTACAATTTATGGAGTCTTCCACGGGGAAGATCTTGGAGAGATTGCGAGGATATTGAAGACCGTGAATCTGCTGTGGCTCATTCCCGGATTTATATGCGTGATCGTATTTATATGGGGAGAATCCATCATTATCTATTATATGATGAGAACTCTTGGAATCAAAAGAAAAAAGTGGACCTGCTTTTTGTTTTCGTCTGTTGGATTTTTCTTTAGTTGTATTACGCCGTCTGCTTCGGGGGGACAGCCTGCACAGATTTATTATATGAAAAAGGAAAAGATCCCGATTCCGGTGTCAACACTGGTGCTTATGATCGTAACGATCACGTATAAGCTGGTGCTGGTTGTCATCGGAGTTGTGGTGACTTTTTTCGGGCAGGGATTTATACATAAATATCTTTATGATGTCAGATACGTTTTTTATCTTGGAACGGGGCTGAACGTTTTCTGCGTGGTGACAATGCTGATCCTTGTGTTTCATCCGGTACTTGCAAGAACAATCCTTGTAAAAGGAATGGCACTTCTTGAGCGGATGCATCTGATGAAAAGGAAGCAGTCCAGGCTTGACAGGCTCAATGCCTCCATGGATCAGTACCGGGAAACGGCAGTGTATCTGAAGAATCATGTAAAAGTGCTGGTAAATGTATTTGGAATTACGTTGTTTCAGAGATTTGCACTTTTTACAGCTACATGGTTTGTATATAAGGCATTTGGATTGTCAGGTCAGAGTGCGTGGCTGATTATTCTGCTTCAGTCAACCATCTCGGTTTCAGTGGATATGTTGCCACTTCCGGGCGGAATGGGAATCAGCGAAAAGCTGTTCCTGGTTATCTTTGCACCAATCTTTGGAACGGGGCTGCTTCTTCCGGGAATGATTTTAAGCAGAGGACTTGGATATTATACAGAGCTGCTTGTAAGTGCAGTACTTACGATCGTGGCTAATTTTACTATAGGAAAAGGGAAAAAGGTGAGAGAAAATGTTGGGAATTTATGATTATACGGTAGTGCTTACATATGTAAGTCTGATGGTATCCATCGGGGGAATGATGCTGTCAGTAAACGGACATCTGAATCTGGCCGTGCTTTGTCTGGCAATTTCGGGATTGTGTGATATGTTTGACGGGAAGATCGCACGGACGAAAAAGGATCGTACCGAAGAAGAAAAATGCTTTGGAATCCAGATTGATTCGTTGTGTGATATCGTCTGTTTCGGGGTAGGACCGGCGATCATCTGTTATTGTATTGGGATGAGAGGCCCGATCGGAATGGTGATCTTGATGTTCTATGTCCTTGCAGGACTGATCCGTCTGGCATGGTTTAATGTGACGGAAGAGTGCAGACAGAAAGAGACCGATGAGAAGCGTGCATGTTATCAGGGACTTCCGATTACATCCATGGCGATCATTCTTCCATTGGTTGTAGTGTTCCGCCCATTGCTTGGAAAAGAGTTTATGGTAGCACTTCATGCAGCGGTACTCGTAGTCGGACTTTTATTTATTACTGATTTTAAATTGAGAAAGCCGAAAAATGCAACACTGGTAGTGCTGGTAGTAATAGTGGCAGCCGCAGTACTTAAAATTTTACATGTATGTCAGTAAGGCAGGATACAGAGGAAAGAAAACGATGATTTATGTAGATAGAAATGGAAACCGAACAAAGGGAACAACGGGACAGGACAGGCTGCTGAAGTTTATTTATACGCATACCGCGACAAGACTTCTGATCCGTCCTTTTCTCAGTCCCTGGGTATCAAAGCTTGGCGGAACGTTTCTGAGTACAAGACTTTCTGCAGTGGCAATCCGTCCATTTGTTGAAAAGAATCAGATCAATCTCAGTCAATATGAAAAGCAGGAGTTTGCTTCTTATAATGAATTTTTCACAAGAAAGATCAAAGCAGAAGAACGTCCGGTGGAAATGGATGAAGAAGTGCTGATCAGTCCGTGTGACGGAAAAGTGAGTGTATATCCGATCTGTGAAAAAGGAAAATTTGAGATCAAGCATACGGCTTATACAGCAGAGCAATTACTTCAGGACGCACATCTGGCAAAGCATTATTATGGTGGCTGGATCTATATCCTGCGGTTGACGGTGGATGATTATCATCGCTATTGCTATGTGGCAGATGGAATAAAGTCTTCGCAGAAGAAGATAAAAGGAATCCTTCATACAGTTAATCCGGTGGCGAATGATGCCTGTCCGATCTACAAAATGAATGCAAGGGAATACTGTCTGTTAAAGACAGAAACTCTTGGAACGGTGCTGATGATGGAAGTTGGTGCTTTGATGGTAGGAAAGATCAAAAATCATGAGCAGAGAAACTGCAGGGTCTGCCGTGGAACAGAAAAGGGAATGTTTGAGTTTGGGGGATCAACTGTGATCCTGATGACAGAACCGGGCAAAGTACAGCCGGATGAAGATCTGATCCGGAATACAGAAGCCGGGTATGAGACGCTGGTGAAGCTGGGAGAACAAGTGGGCAGAAAGATAAAAGTCTGAACATATAAGATTAAAAAATAGCCGGGAATGTATCCCGGAAGAGGAAAAGACAAAGGAAAAGTTTATGCAGCGGTCAGTCAGGGATTCAGAAAGACCGCAGCGTAAACTTATTTTTATAAAAATCGAGAATCCCATCAGTCCGCATTTTCCCAAGTTCTTTGGAAAGGGCAGTACGATCTACATTTAGATAGTCAGCGAGCTGCTGTCGGTCAAAGGGGATCTGAAAGGTAGTATTCCCGGCTTTGACAGATTCCATGGACAGATAAGTTAAAAGGCGGGAGCGGATCGTTTTAGCAGAAGTACAGAAAATACGATTCGATAAAACCAGATTTTTCTGTACCGAAAGCTTCAGGATATTTTGCATGATTTTTGCGTGCCATGGCTGAGAAGCATACCGATTGCTAAGGAGAATATCAAGATCAGCGAAGAGAACTTGTGTATCCTCTATAGCAACGACATCGACCAGCATCGGTTCATGGCAGATTGCATAAGTTTCGGCAAAAATCTGCCCCTGTGAAATATTGCTTAAAATACTTTTATTGCCTAAAAGATCAATATTTTCAATATTTACGCTACCGGATTCAATGATTCCGATTTCGTGGATCAGATCCCCGGTATGAAAGATAGTTCCATTTTTAAAGAAAAAAGAAGAACGCATGGAATGTAATTCTTTCATGGTCTCAAATTCGGATTCTGTGATTCCAAGGAAAAGCGGAGTGTGGAAAAGTTTCATAAAAATCTCCTTTCGTGGTTATAACCACATAAATATTAAATTTATTATAATATAATTGCAATAGAAATTGAAGGGAGAAGATATAATATGATAAGAAGAGTGATTCAGATAGATGAAGAAAAATGTAATGGCTGTGGAATATGCGTGACCGCCTGTCATGAAGGGGCAATCGGTATGGTTGACGGAAAGGCAAGACTGATGCGTGATGATTATTGCGACGGACTGGGAGATTGCCTTCCAAATTGTCCGACCGGTGCGATCAGTTTTATAGAAAGAGAAGCTGCGGCATATGATGAGGCAGCAGTAAAAGCTAATATGGAAAGAAAAGAAACCCATAAAGCAGATCAACTTCATTCCGCTGTGCATCGTTGCCCTGGACAGGCAATCCGCGAATTTAACAGGCGTGGTTTACAGGAAGAGGTATCTCGGGAGACGGTGCAGTCCCAGCTTCAGCAGTGGCCGTGTCAGATTAAACTTGTTCCTGTTAATGCACCATATTTTGAAGATGTAAAATTACTGATTGCTGCAGATTGTACTGCATATGCTTATGCAAATATGCATGAGGAGTTCATGAAAGGAAAAATAACATTGATCGGATGTCCTAAATTAGATCAAATTGATTACAGTGAAAAGTTGACACAGATCATTGCAGAGAATAATATAAAAAGTGTGACGGTACTCAGAATGGAAGTACCATGCTGTGGCGGATTGGAGAATGCAGCAGTAAAAGCTTTAAAAAATAGTGGAAAATTTCTTCCATGGCAGGTCATAACGATCTCGATTGACGGAAGAATTTTATAAGGGGAAAAAAGATGGCAGGAATTAAAAATTTTGAAAAAGCAGAAGTAGTAACATTAAAGGAGCAGATCGATTATCAGAAAGGCCAGGTCGTTTCCAAGACGATGGCACAGAACGAGCATCTCAGTGTAACCTTATTTGCGTTTGATAAAGATGAAGAGATCAGCACACATGAATCCGGTGGAGACGCATTTGTAACCTGCCTGGACGGAGTGGGAAAGATTACGATTGATGGAGAAGAATATATTCTTCATGAAGGAGAATCGATTGTAATGCCGGCAAAACATCCACATGCAGTTTATGGACAAGAACAATTTAAAATGCTGCTGGTGGTTGTATTTTGAATTTGTAGTTGTTGGAGAGATACGCTTGTAAATCAGAAAGCTTCTTTGTGGCGAATCGGATGCGAAAAACAGAGATATTCCTTCGCAGTGCAGGCCCGCTTTAGAGCCCTGCTAATGCACCTGCTCAGGAACACGCTGCTTTCCGCTGGCAGTCGCAGTAAGAAGTTTTTTCTGACTCCACAGCGTATCCACTCAATAATACAAATTTAAAAATAATAGGAAGAAGCCGGATGGCTATTTATTCAGGACATAAAATGCTTTCTGGGAAAAAGAAACTCGAAGCAGTGAAAGACTGATCAAAAGCCCTTCGCTTTACATATTAAAGAGGAGCAACCTAAAGAGTAGCACGAAGCATGATCTTTGCAGTGAAGACTCCATTTTCATAAGTGAAATTACAAGAACCATCGTTCTTTTCTGCCATTCTGCGGACAGACTGGGTACCAATCCCCAGACCTTTCCGTTTGGTAGAATGGAGCAGATGGCTCTTTTCTTTGATGATTCCATCAAAATTATTCTCAACCCGAATTAAAAGAAGAGAAGCTGAATGCTGGCGGATCTCAAGCAAAATCTGCTGCCGTGACATTGTAGTCTTGCGGCTGGCTTCCAATGCATTTTCAAGAAGGTTTGAAAGGATAAGACACAGATCCATTTCATCTACAGAAAGCTCCTGAGGCAGATCGACATGTGCATCAAACGGAATCTCTTCTTTCTGAGCCAACACATAATAATATCCGATCACATTATCAACAGACTGATTTTCACAGAAATGAAAATCAAAGCCAGGAATTTTATCCATTGCGTTCTGCAGATAGTCCTTTATCTTCTCGAGATTGCCATCGTCGGCCATGACAGATAATTGAACGAAATGATGACGAATATCATGTCGTGCCTGTCTTGCTTCTTCGATTGCAGATCTTAAATTCTCATATCGTTCCTGCTGTACAGAAAGAAACAGATTTTCCTGCTGCAGTTTTTGGTTTTTATTCAAAATGTTAGCCATCATCAGAAACATTGTGTAAAACAGTGCGAGAATAAGAAGAAGGGCATAAACAATCACAATGTATCCGCGCAAGAAACGCTGTGTGTGCAGAATCGTATTATATTTTGGAATGAGAACAAGGTTCAATCCGATGACAAGAACCGGAAGTACCCAGAATACATACCATGTCTGGGCAAGATTTTCATCCTCAACCATGTCTTTGACAACGTGAGAAGCCGGATGCCAGATCAATATAACAAAAAGGATACAGAAAATGTTATATAGGACAGCAAATACGGAGAATCCAGAAAAAGCCTGTTCTTCAGAATTAAAGCTAAGCATAGCAGACGTTGCTCTTGCGAGACTGTTAAAGCAAGAAAAAACTGCACAGACAGCAAGATAGATGCTGGCGGATTTCCATAGTGAGATTCGCAGTGTTGCCTGATACAGGATAAGCGTAAGAAACAGAAGCGGCAGAAGAATCATTCTTGTTGATAAATGAAATCTGTTGCATACAAATCCACTCAAAAAAGAAATTATGACAAGAAGAGGAAGCATCCAGGCAATCATTTTCTTAGTTTTTTGCTTCAAAGATGAGTTCACAGGAAGATATGCAAGCAACATGCCCGGAATCAGAACTGTAAATTCCAAAGCCTGAAAAATTATTGTACGCATTAGAAATCCTCCCTTTGAAATAAATAATCCATAAAGTGTTGCCGTGCCAGTTTGCTTAGTTCACGACTGACAGCAATCTTGCTTCCGTCATCCAATAGAAACATCGTTCCATCAAAATCAACTGCATGTTCCATATTAATGATCGATCCCCTGTTGCAGACAAAAAAGCGGGAATCTTCTTTTAATGGAGCAGTAAAAGAACTGAAGGATTGTCGGATGACAAGTTCTTTTTTTGCAGTTGTATGAATGTGGATCATATGAGAAAAATGATCCGCATGGACGATCGTTTTAAACGGTACTTGAAATTCACTCCCATTTACTTTCAATGGAAGTGTTTTCTCGGGAGTTGGGATTCTGGACAAAATCTCATCAGTTAAAGAAGAAAGTTCATCCTCGGTATATGGCTTTACAAGATAGTGCATGGCACGAACCTGAAAACCTTCCAATGCATGATCCGAAGATGTTGTTGTAAAGATCAGCAGACAGTCTTTATTCGATTTCCTGAATTCCTTTGCAATTTCAATCCCATTTGCACCATCCATATAAATGTCCAAAAATAAAACTGTGATGTCCTGATCCTTCGAAGCTTCAAGAAATGCCTCCCCATTCTCATACTCACAGCAATGAAATCCCATATCTTTCTGATGAAAAATCTTTTCTAACCGTGTTCGCAGCAGAACACGTTCTTCCTTAATATCATCAACAATAGCGATTGTCATATGAAAATCCTCCCAGAGTTGTATCTGCTTGAAGCAAATATTACTTTACACACCACACATGACCGATAACAAGCAGATAGTTAAGTCAAAATCTAAAACTAGTATACCACAGAATGACAATTCGTGCCATTTTCGGGCAATTCGTGTCAGAAATATTGTAAAAAAAGATATCAAAAATATAATAAAAAGAAATGTAGTTGCCTAAATACAATGAGGAGGAGAGAAATACATGAAAAAAATCAAAAGAATAATGGCAGTGCTCATATGTATGACAATCACACTTACAGGAATACCAGTCAGTGTAAATGCAGAGAATTCCGGTGGGAAAAGTGTACAGACGATGGAGACAGGAAATGAATTATTTATTACACTTGAGGAAAATACGAGATATCGCTGGAATGTAAACGATAGTGCAGAAAAAAACAGTGTAGTTCATTTGGATACTTCAGGAGGAGATAATTGTCGTTTTCGGTTAGATCATATAGAAAATGAATGGTATGGAATTAAACATATTAAAGTTGATGGAACGGATCGTTTTGCAGATGTAGATGGTAAAAGTAAAAACAACGGTGCAGTACTTCATTTATGGGAGTCTTCAGACAGTAAAGTAAAGGGAAACAATCACCGTCAGTTTGCATTTTACTATATTGGTAATGATGCAAATGGAAATGCGAGGTACTATATTAAAAATAGAAACAGTGGAAAATGGATCGGATATGAAGGAAAACTGAATAATAACAATCCAAAGATCATTCAGACAGATGAGAAAAATAGAAAAGTCTGGTTGATTACAAAATCCGTGGTTCCGTTTACGGGAAAGGAAAGTCAGGTACTGCACAAAGATGATACAACAGCCGTCTGTGAGATTCGCAAAGCCGGAGAACTGGCAGCTTTAAACAGAATGGCGGATAGTCTGGTTCCTGGTGCACTTCCTCATTTTTATACAATGGGAACAACAAGTAAATGGAAGCTGACCTGGGTTAAGGATTATAATGCTTATCAAATCGAAAGCATTTCAGAAGGAGAAAAAGATACAGGACTTGCTCTTGATGTGCAATCAGAATCGGGAAGAATAAATGCTACTATTAATTTGTGGGTAGAAGAAAAATTTGGCCATAATCAAAATACAAGTCAACTTTGGCGCTTTTTCAAACAATCGGATGGAACATACCTGATTCAGAATGCAAGAAGTGGTTTGTACATTCAGGAGACTGTTAATGGATTAAAGCTTGGAGAACAAGGAACGAAAATAGATCTGTCTATTTTGGCAGGAAACACAGAGAAGACGAAGTACTATTATGCAGAAAACTGGATGGCAAATATTCCGGATGATGCACTTTTATCATCTGTAAATATTCCGGCAACACATGATACAGGAACAGCAGGAGTTGTAGGGGATGTTATACCACAGGTATCCATTACATCATGTCAGAATCTTTATTATGATGAACAGTTAAATATGGGAGCACGCAGCTTTGATATCCGTGCAAATGCGACAAAAGATGATGCTTCTGTGGCAGACGTAAAGATAGTACATGGAGGCGAATTATGGCAGTGTCAGGAAAAAAACGGAAGTGATCTTACATTACAGTCAATCCTCAATACCTCCCTCGGTTTTTTAGAGAAGCATAAGTCAGAAACAGTCATTCTTACAGTAAAATCAGATGCCGGTTCTACAATTGGATTAGAGCATGCGGTAGCTGAATTTATTGAAAAAAATAAGGACAAGGTCTACAGTGGAGGGAATATCCCATCAATGAAGGAAGCAAGGGGAAAAATCATATTTCTTCGAAGATTTAATCTAACCAAGAACTACGAAAGTTCGGTTGAACGTGCGATGGGATTTAACCTTGCGAATTGGGATGACATAAAATATAAAGATTATAAATATGCGTATAAATTATATGATGATGGAAAAAATCATGTGTATATTCAGGATGCATATAATACATATGGAAGTGAGAAGTGGCCGTATATATTAGAAACAATGAAGCAAACAACAGGACAGGATACAAGCCATCCGATCGAGTACAATTCTTGGGTATTTAATTATACTTCTTGCTCACGAGGAGCACCGTTAGGATTGACACGGGAAATTAATCCGAGATTATTTAAAGACGAAGGCAATTGTATTGACAACCGATTCCTTGGAACAGTAATGCTTAACTTTATTGATGATCCAATGGCACGGTTGATCTATGAGACAAACAGCAACCTGATATTTGAACCAAAGCTTCCGACACCGGAAGTAGAAGTTGAATATGGTCAGACACTGGCAGAAGCTATATTAAAAGGGATTGAAGATGCACCGGCAGGGGCATGGGTATTCAAAGATGCAGATCATGTTGTGACAGATCAGGAAGTGACAGATCAGACAAAATTTGAACTGATCTTTCAGCCGGCAGATAATAAAAAATACAAAAGTGTTACTATCTGCGTTCCGGTAAAAACAGTGAAAAAGTCGGAAGTCGTTTCAGCAAATGCAACAGATGAAATGGAAATCCAGGAGATAGAACAGTTGCAAAGTGAAGCGATTGATGAAAGCAGCAGTGCACGGAGAATTGTTGTCAATGCAGAAAAGAAAGCAAAGACATACGGAGAGATATTGACGAGTGAAGATCTTACATTTACGATCAGTGATTCAGAAAAGGAGAAACTTCTTCCGGGAGATACAGTTGATAGTCTTGGACTGACACTGAAAGCAACAACAATCGTACAGGAAGATATTTTGTCAGGAAGTACAACAGATGAAGATGGAGATGACATTCTTGGTGCTTATGGAAATGCAGGAAAATATGTTATTCTGAAAGATAATGCATCAAATAGTAATTATGATGTTGTAGTTCGTCCAGCATTCCTTAATGTATCACAAAAGGAAGCAGAGATAGAATGGAATGCGGCAACACAGTATACATATACAGGAAATGCATGTGGAATAGAAGCAAACGTGAAAGCAGACAGCCTTTTAGAAAATGACAGCTGTGAGATTAAGAGACTGCTGAATGCACAGCGTACAGAAGTCGGCTCTTATAAAGCACTTGCAATAGGACTGACAAATGCGAATTATATCTTTTCCGGCATGAGACGTGTGTGTGTATGGAAATATGAGATCCTTCCGGCAGATCCGGAAGTGACTTTCCCTACAGTAGAAGTGACTTATGGAGATAGCTTGAGAAAGGCAGTTCGTACAGGTCAGTCAGGTAATGGTGTATTTCGTTTTGCAGATAATACTGCAATGCTTACGGTAGCAGAGAACCAGAGTGAGCAGGAGATGATCTTCACTCCATTTAATCCGAATTATAAAACAGTTACGTCATCAGTTCCTGTAACTGTATTGCCGAGAAAGCTTACAATCAGTCCGGAGCGAACAGAGAAAGAATACGGACAGACAATTACAGAGTATACCTGGTCAATCAGTGATGGAAGTCTGGCAGGGGATGATCAGTTAGAGGATTTGAAAATAAATGTCACATTGACAGCAGGAAATGCAGAAAAAGAAAACTGTAAGGTCGGTCTTTATGATATTACAGAAAAAACTCCGTTGACAGCAGATAATGTGAATTACACAGTACTGTTTAAACCAGGAACGCTGCAGGTACAGCCAAAACCACTGGGCGTTGCATGGAATACGGACGGAACTGTGATTGATACAGGGAAAGAAGCAAATGTGTCTGCAGAATTTACAGGGGTATTGTTCGAAGATGACTGCAAGGCGGTTGTAGAAGGTGGAAATGAAATCAAGACCGGAACATATACAGCCACTATTGTCGGAATGATCGGCGAACAGAGTGATAATTATGTGCTTCACGGAGAGGATACAGACTATCAGATAGAGTATCAGATCGTGAAGAAAGAAGAAACAAAGAATCCAACCGATTCGAAGGAAACATCGACAGGTACTGCCGGAAAGAAACCAACAGGAACTTCAGTGTCAGGAAAACAGGTGAAAACAGCAAAGACAGGAGACAGCATCAGCTACATCTGGATTCTGATGATTGCAGGATCAATCGCAGTGATCGGTGGAATGATTTATGTTATTAGAAGAAGAAAACAGAAGTAAAATAAAAGTGAATCTATAAACGATAGATAGAAAGGTGTCAGGCATATGTGGAAACTGTTATTTTAAACTTCGGCCTGACACCTTTTGTTGAAAAAAGATGCGGTATATCCTAAATATGCAATAAAAAGTGTTTTTGACCGCATGTGTTGAGAGAAAAAGGAGCTTCCTGTATAATTCAAATATAGGGAATTCCAAGAA
>UMIO01025355.1_pt1 | contig 12614 bp, 10 predicted proteins | sample 1965821 | NCBI WGS metagenome assembly UMIO01 (sample SAMEA4836127, study PRJEB28245) | human gut metagenome | biome: gut microbiome; material: fecal sample | place: Denmark | collected 2008
GAGCACAGCGGTGAAGCTGGACCGGCTGAACAATGAAGTCCCTTGGCTGATCGAGCAGTACCGTGCTCACCTGCACTGGGGCCGTTTCGACCAGGCTATGGACTGCATGGAACAGGCGGCGGCGCGGGCTGTTGCGGCCTGCCGCCGTGAGCTGCGGCAGCTGGGGATGGCTGTCACAGAGGAAGAACTGGCTGGGGCGCTGTGCGAACGAATCCACCCCCACCGGAACCGGGGAAGCCTGAAAAACCGCTACAGAGAGCTTGCTCCGCAGTTCCAGAGTGTTCTCGCGCTGGAAGATGCTGTGGGGCTTCGCTCTCAGGAGGAGAAGAAAACTATTATAGCGGACAGATGGCTGGACCTGGCCGCCTCCTTCGCGGGAGTCCCCATTCAATATGAGGCGACGCAAACGAAGCAGCAGGAAGCACAGCCAAGGCTGGGCATGGAACTGGGGTGACCGTATGACAACAACACAACTGATCCCGCTGATCCTGCTGGGCGGCGGAGCGTTCCTGCTCATCGGCGCGGCGGTACACTTCACAGGGATGGGTTCCCTGAACAACATCAAGTCCAAGACTGTGGGCGACGGCCAGCATGGCACCGCACGGTGGGCCACAAAGCAGGAGATTCGGCAGACGTTTCGGCACGTTCCATTCCGTCCCGCGCTATGGCGGCAGGGCAAGGAACTGCCCGAAGACCAGGGGCTGGTGCTGGGATGTGTGGGAGGCGGGAAGCTGAAACACTCCGGTAAACTGAAGGAAAAGCTGTGCCCCCTCCTGAACAGCAGGACGAAAAAGGCGGCTGCACAGAAGAAAGTGCCCTCCTCCAAAGAACCTGTACAGAAAGAACCGAACGCCAAGAAAAAGAAGACGCCTCAACGTAAACCAAAGCCTAAAAAGGAGCGTAATTCCATTCAGGCCATCGTGGATACCGACGATATCCACTGCCTCATGATCGGCGCCAGCGGTGTGGGCAAGACCGCGTTCTTCCTGTACCCCAATCTCGAATACGCCTGTGCCAGCGGCATGAGCTTTCTGGCCCTGGACACCAAGGGCGATCTTGCCCGCAATTACGGGACCATCGCCTCCCAGTGCTACGGCTATCAGGTGGCAGTCATCGACCTGCGAAATCCCACGCGCTCAGACGGCTACAACCTGCTGACCCTGATCAACCACTATATGGACATCTGCCAGAAGGACAAGAAGAATCTGGCCGCCCGTGCCAAAGCGGAGAAGTACGCCAAGATCCTCGCCAAGACTATTGTGAACCCGGAGGGGGATGCCTCTGCCTACGGTCAGAATGCCTTTTTTTATGACGCGGCGGAAGGTCTGCTCACCGCCGTCGTTCTTCTGCTTGCGGAATATCTGCCGCCAACAGAAAAGGACCCGCGGGAACGGCGGCACATCGTCAGCGTGTTCAAGCTGGTACAGGATCTGCTGGCGCCCAGCAAGACCAAGGGAAAAACGAGCTTTCATATCCTGATGGAGAAACTGCCGGACACTCACAAGGCCCGATGGTTTGCCGGAGCGGCACTGAACACGGCGGAACAGTCCATGAACTCCGTCATGTCTACCGTCCTCTCCCGCCTCAATGCCTTTCTGGATTCGGAGCTGGAGCAAGTCCTCTGCTTTGACAGCGCCATCAATGCTGAGGATTTTGCTTCAAAGAAGTCCGCCATCTTCCTCATCCTCCCGGAAGAAGACCCCAGCAAGAATTTCATGGCCGGCCTCATGATCCAGACGCTCTCCCGTGAGCTCTTCGCTGTGGCCGATGAGAATGGCGGGAAGCTGAAGAACCGGGTGGTGTTGTTCTGCGATGAGTTGGGGACTATGCCGGCCTTTGACATCCTGCCCCTGTTCTCCGCTGGACGTTCCCGAAAGCTGACCCTGGTCCCCATCATCCAGTCCCTTGCCCAACTGGAGAAGAACTATGGCAAGGAGGGCGCTGAGATCATTCAGGACAACGTGCAGGACACGATCTTCGGCGGCTTCGCACCCAACTCCCAGACCGCCGAAGTGCTGTCTAAGGCGCTGGGCAGCCGCACCGTCATGAGCGGCTCCATCAGCAGGGGAAAGAACGATCCCAGCCAGAGCCTTCAGATGATGGAGCGGCCCCTCATGACCCCGGATGAGCTGAAGTCCATCCCAAAGGGACACTTCATTGTCATGAAGACCGGTACTCACCCCATGCAGACCCGCCTGCGTCTGTTTCTGGAATGGGGGATCACGTTCGGAGAACCGTATGCTATTCCGGAGAAAGCGGCCCGGCCCGTTGCCTACGCCAACAAGCAGGAGCTGGAATTGGAGATCCTGCGCCGCCACCACACACAGAGAATAGTTGGGAACGCACCCCCGGCATCTAACAAGGCGGCTGCCAGGAAAGGGAAACAAGACACACGCCCAGAGGCCCCTCCTGACCAGGCGCCGCCAGATGGTCAGAGCAGCCTGCGTCCATGAGGATATTGCAATGGCCTATTTTCAGAATATCTACCGCTCCGCCCTGAGCCACAGGGCCAAATCGGTCTATATGTATCTCAAGGACCATGCCGATAGTGAGGGCCGATGCTGGCCGGGGATCCGGACCATCTCCGCCGAGCTTGGTCTCTCCCGTTCCACGGTCAAGCGGGCGCTGGAGGACCTGTATCGTGCGGGACTGGTCACAAGGGAGCCGCGCTGGCGGGAAAATGGAAGTCTCACCTCCAACCTATATCGGCTGGTGTAAGTACAAAACAAAAAGGCCCACCGCCAGGGGTATGGTTTGCCTTGGCGGTGGACCGAGGGTGGGGTCATTGTGAACCAACCAGAAGGCCCCACTCTAAGAATTATTTAAGACAGAAGAGAAGCTAAAATGGTACCTATAGAAAGGACAGTACTCTGACAAAAAAGCACGAAAGACAGACCAGAGATTGACAGTGGTACACAGAAAATAGACAGTAGTTTGACAAAAGAATAAACGCTGTAGACACTGCCTTGACAGAGGTCAAGATCATCGTGCAAAATAGGACAGAGGCTATGGGTGGAAAATGGCTGTTAAATTTGTTCCCAAACGGTATTCGCCTGAAGAAATAGAAGCCCTGAAAAAGAATCCAAATGTGCTGGAGGTGCGGGAAAACCGTTTGCTGCTGACAATAGAGTTCAGACAGCAGGTCTATGAGGCGTGGATACGGAGGCCAGAGCGGTCAACTGTCAGAAGGATGCTGGAGGCAAACGGATTTGATACCCAGCGCCTTGGCCTAAACTTCACAAAGTCAGTGGAATCTGTTTTTAAACGGGGTGGGCGTCCGAAGTTTTCAAAGGCATCGCCGGAAACCCAGGCAAACTGGGCCAAAACAATATATATGCCAACCATGACTGCGGAGGAATTGGTTGAAAGCGGAAAATTTGTTTGGGATGTCAACAGACTGATTTTACATCCGGATTTTGAGGCGGAGCTATACCGAAACTATCCCCAACAGTCCATAGAAGATGGTTTGCTGTCCGCTGGGATTTCGCCAGCAGACATGGGCTACCACAAAATATACTGGCTGCAAGAAAAATTTGAACATTCATCTGGGCAGGACACAAACCGCAGTGCTACAAGGGGCCGTACAGCTTATTATACTGCCGCCACGGTAGAGCAGTATCGTAAACATCCCTATGTCCAAACAGCCACCCGTGAAAAAATAGAGTTGAATAAGGCATTCTTTGAGGCTGCCGCACCTATTGCAGTACTGGCATTCGACGACATCCTCCGTGTGTTTGATATTGACCCGGAGATATTTTCAGTAACGGAGCGATATCGCATGAGCCGAGTTTTGGCTGCATGGGCTACACCGGCTGACGGAGAGACAATAAACGCCTCTCCCACACGGAAAATCCTTAGAAATAGGATGCGGGCATTGGACAGTATTGTAGAAAAAGGGTTTCTTCAAATTGGAGATATTGTTTCTTCTCTGAATGTTCTGCAGAAGAAATCGCTCTGCCTGTGGCTCCGGGATCTTCCGCCAGACCCAGGAAGAAAGTATAGCGTTAGAAAAATACTCTCTCTCATGAAGATTTCTCGTGCGTCATATTATGCCATACTGAAGAATGGCACCTATGGACAGTCGGTAGTACAGAGAAACGCACAAGACGAGCAGGATGCCGAACTGATTCGAACCGTTATGGAATACAAGGGGTTTGCCAAAGGCTCAAGGCAGATCTATATGATGATGCCAGCTCTGACGGGAAAGCGTATGGGGCTGAAAAAGATACGCCGTATTATGAAAACGTACAACCTCACATCGTCGATTCGGAAGGCAGCGCCTTCCAAGCGCATGGGTGGAGCGGCACTGAAAAAGAATGTGAGACCTAATTTGCTGCAGCGCAGATTCCGCCTTTACCGGCCCAATGAAGTACGGCTGACAGACGTTACACATCTTCTCTATGGCGACGGATGCAAGGCATATGGCTCAGCACTGCTCGATCCCGTCACCAGCAAGTTAGTTGCGTTTTTAGTCAGCGAACACAATGACTTGGAACTGGCGCTTGCCACACTGCGTCAATCAGATCTTCACCCATGTGTCAGCGGTGGACTTTATCATTCTGACCAGGGGACAGTTTATCTGTCTGGCGCATTCCAGCAGGAAGTAAGCAAAAGAGGTTACACACAATCGATGTCCAAACGAGGAAATTGCCAGGACAACGCCCCACAAGAGTCTTTCTTTGGACATTTTAAAGATGAGTGTCCGTATTCGGAATGCAAAGATATCGAGGAGTTGAGGGAACTTGTCGCGCGATATGCAGAGTATTACAATTATGAACGCCGCATGTGGGATAAGGGCCGCATGACGCCAGTCGAGTACGAGCAGTATCTTCTGGCCATGAACGAAGCTGAATTCTCGCTCTACATCGCAAAGGAAGAAGAAAAGTATCAGCAGATGAAAGAAAAAGCTGCCCAACGAGCCATTGAACGGGCAAAAAATTTAGGAGTATGAGAAAGGTGGGCGGATGAGGGAATATGAAACAAAACAGAATGACCAGGCAGCCGCCAGAGGAGATTCAGCCGTTTCTGGATAATCCGTTCCTAAAGGATTTTCGTGGGCGGGATATTATTTACACGAAGGACTTTTATGTTGCCATGTATAAGAAGATCTCCGAGGAGCATATGACCTATGTGGCAGCGTATAACAGCCTTGGGTTTTCCACCGCTGTACTCGGAGAGGACCGCGCGAATTCCGCAGGAAAGCGGGCGATGCAGTTGGGCCGGGAGGGTCGTTTGTTCACCGCAGATCCCTCCAGCTATGATGGCTCTGTACCCAGAGAGGCTATGGGGGCCATGTCCCCTCTGGAAGAACTGGCCTATCTAAAAGCCAGAAATGCCTATTTGGAGGAGCTGGTTGCAGCTCAAAAAAAACTCCGTTCCGCATTGGAGGACACAACTATATCATTGAATCCGAAGGTGTAAGCGCCGACCGTTTCTATATGGTAGATTCCTTTATCCGTAGACAAGCGGATAGAGCGGACGGTCTGTCTATCGTGCAATGCCTTCACATATTTGGAGTGTCCAGATCCGGCTACTATTCGTGGGTCAGGCGTAAAAAAGATATAGACAGCTCCTGTGCCGCAAAGAAAGAACAACAGGAGCAATTGAAAGAAAAGTTTAGGAAAATCGTGAGAAAACTTGGATATGTTCCGGGAAAAAGGACCTTTCAGACCCATCTATGGCGCGAGTTCAATATCAGTATCAGTATAAAACGCTGTCGAAAGGTTATGAAAGAAATGAATCTCGTGGCCAACAGACCCAGGAAGGACGCTTATAAGAATCAGGCCACACACAATCACGAATATTCCTCCCCGAAAAACGCGGTGAAACAGAATTTCTCCGTTGGTCCCCGCAGAGTTATTTTGACAGATATCACTTATTTGTATTATGGCCCTGTGCGTACACCGATTTATCTTTGCGCTTTTAAGGATGCTTATACAAAAGAGATCTTGGGGCATTGCGTGTCCTCCCGCATGACAGTCTCGCTTGTCAAGTCCGCCTATGACGTTATGATGGAGAACCATGGACACGAACTGCGAGGTGCTGCATGTGTGATCCATAGCGACCAAGGTTCTCAGTACCTCTCGACCACATTCCAGAGGCTGCTGTCAGATGACGGTTTTCTCCAGTCTGTTTCCGATAGGGGCAATTCTCAGGACAATGCCCCCATGGAATCATTTTTCGGACGGCTGAAATGTGAATTGCTTGACCTCGTGGCGCTATGTCCAGACGCGTCAACTGTAAGCCGGATGATCAGCGGCTATATTGATGCCTATAACCATCGACATTACCAATATGCGCTGGCGGGGCTAACTCCATCTGAATACTACACCTATGTTACCACTGGTATCTACCCGGTGGACAACTACTACGGCATCAAGGCGACAGAACTTATGCCAATCCAGGCGTTGATAGCCGCCCGTCGCCGCGCGGCAGAGGAGAAGGCCAAAAAGTACAGAGAGGCCAGCGCAAAGAAACGCGCTATGGCTCAAGGAAAGAAAAAGGACCCAGAATTCGTCATAGCAAGGGATCAACGCATCTTGCGCCGCGAAATAGCGAAGTGGACCCGCTCCAAAGAACTTGCGCTTCAACAGATATCCCATCTGAGAGAAATTCTTGAACTATCCCAAAAAGCAAGGGCCTATTTGATGACCGCATCAGCTGACCTGATTTTGCAGCTATACAATGGAGAAAACTGGGGAGCCCATCCAGAACTCGCTTATATTTACAAAATGCGTGAACTTTTTTAAGGTACTTTCTCTATTCGCCTTTGTGATACTTATCAATGCGATAGAGTGAACCCAGTAACCCCGTTGCCGCAACAGACTTAGTAAATCTGCAAAAAAAAACACCCCCTATTATAAGCACAGCATGGCCGGCATTAATATGGCGGCCATGCTGTGCTTACGCTTTTTTCACCAGTAACGGTGGTTATTTTGTATCTGTTACTGTCAAAAAATTGTCCTTGACATTGGAACCAGTTTAATCTGTTACACTGACGCTTCCGGAAATTGAGAAGATCATCGGCTTTGAGCTGGACTGGGAGGCCCGTTATTTTCAGGCATTCTGGTTTGATGAGGCTCCGGCCTATGTGGGCGGGCAGTGGGAGCAGGAGTTCCCATTCCACGCCGTGGAGCCCTCCCAGCAGGCTGCGGAGTATGTCATATCGGATGCCTGGCGCAGTCAGGGCTACCGCATCCAGCGGCTGGACCTGAGCCGCGGGAGGGTGGTATTTCATAGGGAAGTCTATGGGACCACGGGCTTGACCATTCCACCAGCACTTCTCCAGAGCCGGATCCCGGAGAATGCAGCTCATGAGGCAACGACGTTTTTCGCCTATCTCATAAAAAAATATGGTCTTGGGCACAGACCTTAAAACGGAAAAGGTTAATGTCAAATATGACATAATAATGACGATGGAGGAACTATATTTTATGGAAGGTGTTGAAAAACGGGAAGAGGGATGCTATAATTCTAATAGAACAAGTTTGTGCTCAACTTATCATAACGATGTCCAAATATCCGTTGTTGTAAACATAAAGATATTGAGGGGGTGAATAAGATATGGCTTGATGACCACTCCTAAAATATATTTGTAGAAGATCAGCCAAACCCGCTACGTTGAATATGAATAACACAACCAGAATTGCGCTGCAGAGGAGCCTGTTTATCCTCATCTCTATAGGATGCTGTTTAATTTCAAAACTGTATGCAGTTACGCCATCTTTGACGAAACATACCTCTATCGCCTATCTCGAAAAAGGCAGTGTATATGAATATCCTATTACGCCTGATGATCCGGGATGGAACGATCTCACATCTACGTCTGAAATGTTCGCTGTATGCCAGATTCCTGAGGATATACTCTCAGAACTTTCAACAAGTGAACTTATGGACGCCATATTAGATCATCCATTATTGCCAATTTGGTTTTTACAGCAATCGGAAGAAGACGCATACGAGATGTTCTCACGTCATTTTTCTGCAATTTCGGAATTTATCTCACGTGAAGATGCACGAGACGAAATCGAAAAAAGGTTAATAGTTGCACAGAACCTTGATGCACGGGGAATACTTTCTGTTGACCAATATGGGAATATAAATTCATTTTATAATACTTTCTTAAAAAAATTAAATTGTGCTTCAACGAACTCTTCATATAGCATTATTCAACCTTTTGATTATCCAGACATTCCGATGAACTCTAGCGGTGAATCTGTTAAAGACAACTCAAGAATTCAAGTCCCTAAAAGAACGATTCAAGAAATGACAACTCAAGCGTTGCTGGATACGATACTGTCGTTTCCTTTTCTGTCGGATATTCTTGTTTACGATTCATATGAGCTAGGACTTTTATCTGCTATTGATCGGTATCCGGCGCTAAATGAGCTGGTAACGGAATTATTTCTGCGAGCTGATGCCTTGGAAACGATACAAGGTAATCTTGAACTGCTATCGAGCATCAGAGGCACGTCTGTGGAAAGCTCTGCACAAGCCATCTATTCAGAAGCATTATTAGAAACCATTCAAAATCAAACACTTGTGGAAGATTCCGTACAGACTATTTATTTAGAAGCATTATTAGAAACCATTCAAAATCAAACATTTTCATGAGAATGGGGGAATAAAAGATGAAGAAACGTTTGTTATCAGTGGCTTTAGCATTGAGCATGATCTTTACTATTTCAAGTATTACGGCTAAGGCAGTTGACAGTCCCACAAATAGCGAACTCGTTATAGATATACCGTATGTTTACCCCGTAGTCCCAGGAACCGATGCTTGGGCTGAACTTCCCGATAATTTGGCGATGATGTCTGTTTGTCAAATACCCGAGGAACTCCTTTATTCGATGACGACAGATGCCCTTATGCAAACGGTGCTTGATTGTCCCTTGTTTTCGGATATCTTGGCTTATGATTCCTTTGAGGAAGGTTTTTCTGTCTTTTCATCATGGTTTAATGGACTACAGGAACTTCTTTCCCGTCCTGACGCAGAGGAGACTGTAATTAGCTATCTCCCAACAGAAAACACTTTGCGAGCAAATCAAGATCCGGAAAAGACGGTAAAATGGCTTTATAGTGGTCTTATTCTCAAAAGTCTCACGGGAAGCGAAGAACAGAAAGCAGTGCCTTTATACTTAAGAAGAGACTATGTTGATACCCCAAATGGGACTCCGGTAGAAGTTATCGTAGGCTACACTTTTGAAGAACATGATCCTCTGTGGGAGCAAATATTGGAATTTGAGGATGAATCATATTCCCGGAATTATCCAGACAGCATCGAACTGGCCGAAGCCTCACCGGAATATAATTGCCATTCTTACGCATGGTATTGGCCAAGCATCCTAAATGATTGTTGGATGAAACAACCTGATGCATATATTGAAGACGGAAGCTATGATGAAACAAATAATCCTTCAGCGATGGATCGGGTTTTATATAGGACTACACGTGGAGGGATAACACATTCTGCACTTGTCGTTTCAACTTCATCTGGAAAAGTAATGGTTGAATCGAAGTGGGGGTTTGGTAAGCTATACAAACATGAGGTTGATAAGTGTCCATATAAAGAGCGTGATATCACATACTGGACACTGGCCTAATTTAAAGCCGTCCTATACGTTGGATATGAATAATACAACCAGAATTGCGTTGCAAAGGAATAACATATCTGATCGCCTAACATCACAAGAAAATGTCTCCGATAGAATTCGAAACCTCTAAAGAGGCAACCCTCTTCATTCGCCTCTGGCCAGGTTATAATTGCGACGCCCCTGGAAAACCGCTGTAGGGAAGAAACAGCAATGCCTGCTCTTGACAAATTCGGCAAGGGCAGGCATTGTATGTTTGCGGCAGGGATTTTAATACTGCCAATTCTGGGCATACCAAAGCCCACTTCAATGGGCAGGGAGGAACTGACATCAGGAAGATTGTGTCCTGGAACGTCAATGGCCTTGCGGCCTGCAAGCGAAAAGGCTTTTTGCGTGTCCTTGCCAACTCCAAAGTAGACTTTTTCTGCTGTCAGGAGATCAAGACCCGCTGCCCACTTTCTACTCCGGGATATCTCCAGTTCTGGAACCCCGCCAAACACCCAGGGATAGAACGGTTCCTCTTTCTGAGTCTGACCGATGTATTCTGTGCCTGGTATCCACAGGCGGATAGGCCCTATATCTGGTGGACTATGCGGCTCAACAAGCGGCTAGAGAACCGGGGGCAGCTGGGCTACTTTCTGGTTTCAGACGCGCTGCTGCCCGCTGTCCGTAGAATTACACATCACATGGACATTCTTGCTGCCGATCACCGCCCCATCTCCCCGACGCGGTGATCGGCAACGTTTCAGAAAGAGTTGCCAGATAAGGAGTAGCCGCGATGTTGTGCGGACTGGATTGGGTCCGGATGACTTTTTCTTAATATCTGGAGAATATTTTCGCCGTGATATTGATTTGTCAGGATGGTCCCCAAAAGCTCAAACTTATTAACAGTAGTGGTAGCCATCGCGAGGTGGATTTTTTAGCCCATCCATAAATGCTGATAAAAGATAGTATCTTTTTTGCATATCATATTCCATGCCTATTGAAAGTTCGGGCAATTCAATGATTACGCTCTCTAACACAGTGACTGCATCAGGGCGTTGCACAAATTCACCTAATGCTTCATTATATTTTGCGTTTTCCCAAAAGCCCAACACCTCATCTTCATGAACAAGAATATTTGTGGAAAATGGGTATGATATAGCTGTTTCGAGGAGAGCTTTTGTGGTCATTTGTTCTACTAATCCGTCTGGGAGCCTGCAAGCGTTTTGAGCTAATCCAGCCATTGCGAGATTATCCCATTCAGGCGAATCTGGTGTTATTGGAAATTCATACGGCTTATCAATAGGATACACTTGGCATTCAAGTTCCTTTTTCCCGACCTGATAGGAAGCAAAACAAATAAGGATTGATAGCATCAAGAACAATATTCGTGTGTAGTTTCTCTTTTCCATCACGATTCCCTCCTTTTGGGCTTACAGGGGCAAACAAAAAGGGATACATCTCGAAATCGTAAGGCTTTTTCGTGATGTATCCCTTAATATTTCATAATAGTCTAGCAAAAGTAAGAATAAGAATTGCTTTCTCCTAAAGTGTTATGCAAGAATCCAAAAACTAGTGCTCTTTTTATATGGTCCATAGTTTGGTGCGTGTTTATAAACACCTTTCCAGTCCCACTTAGATCTTACAAGAATAGCTGTAGAAACGACATGAGCAGAATGTTCCGGAGCATCAATAACTCCATAAAGGACGCAAGCGTATGCCTCTATTTTTATTATAATTTTCAACATTTGTTTTGTCTATCAGGCAAATAACCAAAAAGAGATGTCATTTTTGCACGTACGCCAAGGCGTTTGGGCTCCACTCAGTCCTGCTGTTAAGAAGGTCTTCAATCAACTCTTCGTCACAAAGTGTACGCAAAATGGAGCATTACACCCACTCTCGTTCCTACAATGCACGTCCATCCGTATATTTACAGAAAAATGCTCTCATGATAAGCTGTTGGCATTGATATATCATTAAGACGTAGAAGAACGTATTTAGCAATCCAAAAGAATATTGAGAAAGATGACGTCGTTTCGAGGAAGAAACTGAGGTGGTGAAGTGATGAGCTGCCCCTTTTGAACCTCCAGGCCTGTGGTTAAACGCGGGCCAAACCGATACGCCGACGAACATTATCAGAAAGGCAAAGACAGCTGGACGGCTGTCTTTGCCTCTTTTTTCTTTCGACGGTTTTCCTGATTTTTCTCTGTTAAAATGTGGTGAAAGACCAGGAAAGCCGTCGAATCCTCTGCGCGGTTTCACAAACTTTTTCTGTTATCTGCGTGAAATTGCAGGAAAAACGTCTTCCGCTACTGAAAAATGGTATCCCATACGCGCTCCCCCACTGTATTTCGCTGGTTTTCTGCAAAACCCAACGAAATACAAAGGAGGATCGGTATATGCCGCAATACCATACTTACTATCCGAACTATGAGAAGCTCTATCCCGGCATTGAAAAGCGTCCGGATATCCTGCGCGTACTCAGAGCCAGCGACCGTAAGATGCGTTACATGGAATGGCAGCTCCAGACCGAGCGGTTTGTAGAAGACCAGGAAAAGCAGATTGCCGTGTTTCTGCCCAGTCGGGAAACCTCGCTGGAACAAATGGATGAGGAAAAACATCAGTTCGTGGATGAGCGGCCAGGGCCAGAAGAACAACTTACCCAATCCGAAAGGCTCCAACTGCTGCGGCGTGCCCTGAAAAGTCTTACGAGTGCGGAGAGAGAGGTGATCCAATCCCTCTACTTCGAAGACTTGACGGAGAGACAGTTATCCGAACTCATCGGCGTTCCGCAAAAAACAATCAATGACCGCAAGCGGAGAGCAATCTCCAAGCTGAGAAAATTCTTCAAATAAACTCTGAAAGGCGGGGGGCGATTCATCATCGCCGCCTGCCTTTCACATAAAAAAACGAGCCTTAAATTAGAGCCTCTCCCTACCATGAAAATGGAATGAGAGTACATAATAGCAGAACAAAAATCAGCAAAATAATTAATTTTTACCCGATTAAAACGGAGGGGGGCGCAAGACGAAAGCACCTTGT
>UMIO01046903.1_pt1 | contig 12539 bp, 8 predicted proteins | sample 1965821 | NCBI WGS metagenome assembly UMIO01 (sample SAMEA4836127, study PRJEB28245) | human gut metagenome | biome: gut microbiome; material: fecal sample | place: Denmark | collected 2008
TATGGAACCATGAAGGAGCCAAATTATTCGGTAAGATCGATTCTGAACTTTGGGCATCAACTGAAGGTAACCCAGTACTTTTACTTCAAAGTTTATCCTACAAACGTATTGAGGAAATCCTGGCAGATGATGTCCTGATGGCCGAAATCAAAGCTGTTTACTCAATATTCAAGGATTATGTAAATGTTAAGCCGGATCAGACAAAACCATCTGTTGCCTATTTCAGCATGGAATATGGTTTGACCAACGTGTTGAAAATCTATTCCGGCGGCCTGGGTGTACTGGCTGGTGACTATTTGAAAGAAGCCAGCGACAGCAACATCGACCTGACAGCAGTAGGTTTCTTGTATCGCTACGGTTACTTTACCCAGTCTCTGTCTATGGACGGACAACAGATTGCCAATTACGAACCGCAAAACTTCAACGCACTGCCCCTTACTCAGGTGATGCAGGCTAACGGCGAACCGATGGTATTGGAGGTTCCTTACCCCGGCCGCACCGTTTATGCGCACATCTGGAAAGTAAGCGTCGGACGCGTTCCTCTATATTTGATGGATACAGATATTCCCCAGAACAGCGAATGGGATCGCTCCATCACTCACCAGCTGTATGGCGGCGATTGGGAAAACCGTATGAAACAGGAATATCTGCTGGGTATCGGTGGTATCTTGATGCTGAACAAATTAGGAATCAAGAAACAGATTTATCACTGCAACGAAGGACACGCCGCACTGATCAACGCGCAGCGTCTGGTAGACTTCATCCAGAACGACGGTCTGTCATTCAACCAAGCATTGGAAGTCGTACGCGCTTCCGCCCTATACACCGTCCACACACCGGTTCCGGCTGGTCACGACTACTTCGATGAAGGCCTGTTCGGCCGTTATATGGGTGAATTCCCCGGCAAGTTAGGTATCAGCTGGCAGGAATTTATCGACATGGGACGTGAAAATCCAGGTTCCAACGAGAAGTTCTCCATGAGTGTATTCGCTTTGAACACTTGCCAAGAAGCAAACGGCGTAAGCTGGTTGCATGGAAAAGTATCCCAGCGCATGTTCGCTCCGGTATGGAAAGGCTACTTCCCCGATGAGCTGCACGTAGGATATGTGACCAACGGCGTACATATGCCGACTTGGGCTTCTACCGAATGGAAACGTTTCTTTGCAGAACATTTCGACAAGAAGTTCTTCAAAGACCAGTCCAACAAGAAATACTGGGAAGCGATCCAGAATGTTGCCGACGAAGAAATTTGGTCTATCCGCAAGACATTGAAGAACAAACTGATTACATATATCAAGAATCAATACAAGACAAACTGGCTGAAAAACCAAGGAGATCCTGCAAAGGTTGTCTCTATCCTGGACAAAATCAACCCGAACGCCCTGCTGATCGGTTTCGGCCGCCGTTTCGCAACTTACAAACGTGCCCACCTGCTGTTCACAGACCTGGACCGCCTGGCCAAGATCGTAAACAACGAACAATATCCGATCCAGTTCGTATTCACCGGTAAAGCCCACCCGGCCGATGGTGGCGGACAGGGCTTGATCAAACATATTGTCGAGATTTCCCGCCGTCCGGAATTCTTAGGAAAGATCATCTTCCTGGAAAACTACGATATGCGTCTGGCTCGTCACCTGATCGCAGGTGTCGATGTTTGGTTGAACACTCCGACCCGTCCTCTGGAGGCATCCGGTACATCCGGCGAAAAAGCAGAGATGAACGGTGTCCTGAACTTCTCCGTATTGGACGGATGGTGGTATGAAGGTTATAAACAGGGTGCAGGTTGGGCATTGACCGACAAGCGTACTTACGAAAACCAGCAGTATCAGGATCAGCTGGATGCCGCTACTATCTACCACATACTGGAAACAGAGATTATCCCGACTTACTATGCAAGAAACAGCAAGGGTTACTCTCCCGAATGGATCCAGTACATCAAGAATTCGATGTCCGAAATCGCTCCCGACTATACGATGAAACGTATGTTGGACGACTATATCGACCGCTTCTACAACAAGTTGGCAACCCGTTCCGCTCACTTGCACGAAAACGGCTTTGCCGAAGCCAAAGCAATCGCTGCCTGGAAAGAAGAAGTGGCAGAACATTGGGATAGCTTCCAGGTAGAATCGTTTACATGCAGCCAGGACTTGGCTATCGACGGTCCGGTTGTCGGTAAAGAATATAACTTCAATCTGGTTATCGACCGCCATGAACTGAAAGGTATGTTGGGAGTAGAAATGGTTGTCACGAAAGAAAATCCGGATAACCATCAGTTGGAATTACTGGCGACAGAACAATTCAAGCTGATAAAAGAAGAAGGTTCCAAACTGTTCTTCGAACTGAAAACAGCTTCAAGCGAAGCAGGCCTTCACAAGATGGGCTTCCGCGTTTACCCTGTGAACAAAGAATTGCCTCATCGCATGGACTTCGCTTTCGTCCGCTGGATCCAGTTGTAATCAAGACAAGCAAAACAATAATTAAGAAAGAGGGTGTGCATGACACATCCTCTTTTTTTATGCAGATACTAAAGCTATGCTTTACAGTGGCTAACCCTATGAGTTACGAGCACTAACCAATAGGGTTACGGACACCGACCAATAGAGCCCCATATTGTCCGCTTGAAAGACAGAAAATCAAAAAAGGGAAGTCGCACGACAGGCAACTTCCCTTTTCAAGCTGATATAGATTTTTTTAGGTTTAGAAAGCGTAATCCAAACTTAAGCCAAACACTTTATTGGTACGGCTATAGACATTCGTACCGGGGAGATTTGTACCGCAATAATTCTCCGATTTCTTTGTATAATCATGATAATTTGTCCACATATACCCCACATTCAATGCCATCTTTTCGCTCAGCATCACCTTAGCACCAAAGCCCAACGAATAAGAGTCACAGGAGAAACTAACATCGCTTTGGAAATTATCAGACAAACCATAATCCGTAATTTGAGCGCCACCACTAATGGTCAATCTCTTGATCACGTCCCATTCAATACCAAATAGATACTCATTCGTACCTCTTTCCAATTCTTTCTGTTTTCCACCGGCCATGCCCGCTTTCTTGTCATCAAAGAAATGATACTCTACAGAAGCCTTCAACATGGGTAAAAACTGATAAGAGGCTGCCACCGAAAGCATGGAAGGAATATCGTTCGGCGTATTCACACCGTGCTTGTAAGGGCCGATCAAGTCTTCCGCACTATCAGGATAATCCAACTTCTTGGTATTGTTTTCGATGTTCAAGTTCGTCTTAAACTCATATTTAGCCCCGAAATTGAATTTACCGTATTTAACATCAACCCCCAAAACCGGTGTCAGCCCCCAACCTGTCTGATCGCAATCCAAAGCCAAATTCATCAAGTCTGTTCCACCAAAATCCTTTTTCAGCTTCGCATCCAGATACCCGTCATAGTTTCCTGAAAAATAGTTCATCCGACCTCCGGCAAAGGCAGAAAGCCAATCCGTGATCTTATATGACAAGCCAAGTTGCAGAGAATAAATATACTGTTTTCCGTCCATCGCACTGTTAATAGTATACATATCCGGCGTAACGATGGGACTTTTACCGCCCGTCTTTATATACTTCCCCAGACTTTCCTGAAATATACCAGCCATAGCTGCCGATTCGAACATCGGCAGGCCATCGTCAAACGATGCCTTACCGCCCCCACCCGTAATGGCAAAGAAACCGGAGATGATCCAATCACCTTTTTTGTAAGCCGCAAAAACACTCGGAATCACAGGAGCGGCCGCCTTTCCTTTGTAATATTTTTTATAGGGAACATCGCTTACTGTCGGCACTTTATTTACCGGGTCGAAACCATTATATGTACCAAAAGAGGCATCTATATCCCTAGTCTGGAAAGCACTTTGGATACTCACACCGACACGGAAACCGTCTGTCGGCAAGAAAGAAAGACCCGCCGGGTTAGACAAAGCACCATCTATATCAATTGCAGCACCTCGCGAAAGTGACCTTAAAAAGGCTGCATGCTGATTCGTATTCGTCAAATATCCACCAGCGAAAGAAACCAAAGGCATCATCATCAATGCCGCACCTACTACTACTTTTTTCTTCATGTTTTACTTTTCTTAATTACAAAACGGCGGCAAAGATAAATACTTTTTTCAAACATTGCACACTTTTAATGAAAATGTGCCGCACAAAATCACACATATTGTGCAATATATATTCTTCCCAATTGTCAACAATCAATTGTCAATTGTCAACAAAAAAGGTATCTTTGCACCCGAAAAGGAATGTCTCCTTTTCCGTGTGCTTGCTAAACCACGTACTAAAAACAAGAAAGATATGAAACATAAAAAAGAAGCCGCTTTGGTATGCTTCTCTGGTGGACAAGATTCCACGACCTGCCTGTTCTGGGCCAAGAAGCACTTTTCTCGCGTAGAAGCCGTATGTTTTACATACGGGCAAAAACATTCCCTGGAAATAGAGGTTGCACGAAAAATTGCAGCCGATGCCGACGTCCCCTTCCAACTGTTGGACGTGTCGTTGATCAGCCAGCTCGACCCGAACTGTTCGCTGACAAACACCGGCATTTCAATGGATCAGGAAAAACCGGCAGACAGCTACCCGAACACCTTCGTTCCGGGACGTAACATGGTATTCCTGACCTTCGCAGCGATCCTGGCACGCAGCAAAGGAATCTTCAACTTGGTAACCGGAGTGTCGGAAGCCGATTTCAGCGGTTATCCCGATTGCCGCGATACATTCGTCCGCTCCCTCAACGTCACCCTGAACCTGGCGATGGACGAACGGTTCGTGATCCACACGCCCCTGATGGACCGGGACAAAAGCGAAGTGTGGGAACTTGCGGACGAATTAGGAGTCTTCGACCTTGTACGGACCCAGACCCTCACCTGCTACAACGGCATCATGGCAGAAGGCTGCGGCCATTGCCCCGCCTGCAAACTGCGCCGCGAAGGTTTGGAGAAATATTTAAAAAGACGCCGATAAATCATCGTTTACAACGAATAACAAAAAGACATCATGGATACAAGAAAAGATGAAAACGAATTGCATCTGTTAGGCGGTTCAACCGTATACAAACAGGATTATGCCCCGGAAGTACTGGAAGCGTTTACAAACAAGCATCCGGAAAATGATTACTGGGTACGCTTCAACTGTCCGGAATTTACAAGCCTCTGTCCGATCACCGGCCAGCCGGACTTTGCAACCATCTACATCGATTATATTCCCGATGTAAAAATGGTGGAAAGCAAGAGCTTGAAATTATATCTGTTCAGTTTCCGCAATCACGGAGCTTTCCATGAGGATTGCGTCAATATCATCATGAAAGACCTTATCCGCCTGATGACCCCCAAATACATCGAAGTAACCGGTATCTTCACTCCGCGCGGCGGAATCAGCATTTACCCGTATTGCAATTACGGCCGGCCGGGCACTAAATATGAGAAGCTGGCAGAACAACGGCTTTTCAACCATCATGCGAAATAAAAAAGCACGCACAGCTTTTCCATTAACCAGCCAATTAGATGTAAGCGTATTTTATCCTCGACAACGCTGGGAACCGAATACACTTACATCTATTTTTTATTTCTTAATTTCCTGTTTTCGATTTTATAGTCTTAATTAATCCATTACCTTTGCAAGCAATAAATTCTAAACCTATATATAAAACAATTTAGACCATGAACAAAAGCATTACAATGAAGACTGCTTTGGCAGCATTGGCTTGTACAGCTTGTGTCAGTGCAAGCGCGCAAAAACAGTACCCCGAACAGGAAAAAATGAAACCGGGAATGTCTGAATACTGGACTCCGCAACCGAAAGTAGTCACTCCGGGTGACATCAAGACAAACAGTGCCCCTTCCGATGCCATCGTCCTGTTTGACGGAAAAGACCTTTCCGCTTGGCAAAACGCTAAGGGCGGCCCCGCCGAATGGATCGTAAAAGACGGCGTTTTCACTGTAGACAAGAAGAAAGGCGACATCCTGACAAAACAGAAATTCGAGAACTTCCAGTTGCATATCGAATGGTGCGTACCGGAAAACATCACCGGCACAAGCCAAGGACGCGGCAACAGCGGCATCTTCCTGCAAGACATGTATGAAATCCAGGTGCTGGATTGCTATAACAACGAGACATACGTGAACGGACAGACCGGCAGCGTCTACAAACAAACGCCTCCTCTGGCAAATGCCATGCGCAAGCCGGGTGAATGGAATGTTTACGATATTATCTATTCCGCTCCTATCTTCAAGGAAGACGGTACTTATCGTGTTCCACCGCGCGTTACAGTCATCCAGAACGGCATCGTATTGCAGAATAACACGACTATCCTGGGTACAACGGAATATATCGGTTTCCCGAAAGTCGTAAAACACGGAGCAGGCCCGATCCGTTTGCAGTCTCATGGCGACCCCAGCGAACCGATCAGCTTCCGTAATATTTGGATCAGGGAAATGTAAATTCAGGTGAAAGGTGAAAGGTGAAAATTGAAAGTTGAAAAGAAATATAAATCAAACTTTCAACTTTCACCTTTCAACTATTTAGTCGAGTGTCAGATTAAACTCATCCTTCAACTTTGCCAAAACCGGATTTATGTTCAGTAGGTGTTCATACTTCTCTGCCGACGTATAGGCCAAATGCTTCTGGTTCGTTTCATCTATACGGACACGCATCTGAATACGGGTATTCTTCAACTGCATCCGCAGATAACTCAATATATCGATACAATTATTCGTCAACTCATCCTGTTGGCCGGGGTTATGCACACAGACTTCAAAATAATAATTATCCTGCAAGACCGGCTTGCAATTGATCATCGTATTTTTCAGATATACCTTCTTGTCGATAGCGGAAGCATACGCATCCCAATAATGAACCAATGCTTCCTGGCTGAAAGGACTTTGCATTTCCTGTACCACGGTAGCAGTCTGTGTCACAGCCTGCGCTTTCGGATGCTCTACGCCAATCTCCTTAATGGATGTACCGAACTGGGGCGGACGCGCCACTCTCTTGGGCGCCGATGCCGGAGGGGCCTGCGGAATAAGAGTCGGAGAAGGCGGCACATGAGTGGAAACGACCTGCTGGCGGGGAGTCGCTCCGGTCATTTCCTGCGGAGATTGTACCGGACGTTGCAAAGGAGGGGCAGATTGTACGGTATACGTCTGCTGAGCCGTTACAACCTGTCCTGATTGAGCAGGGGCCTGGCCCGGCCCGTTGGATGCTATCGGCTCAATCAGCCCTTTTTTTTTATCATCGGCCGGTTGTCCGGCACTGCTTAACTGACAAAGCTGGATAAGCGTAAGTTCCAACAACAGGCGTTTATTCCGGCTGGCCCGGTAATTCAGGTCACATGTATTTGTCAGCTCGATCGCCTTGAACAACAGCCCGTCGGAACAGCGCTTCGCCATCTCCTTATAACGTTCACGGATAGAAGCGCCGACCTCGAACAGGATCAAAGTAGTCTCATCCTTGCAGACCAGCAAATCACGGAAATGCGATGCCAGGCCAGTTATGATATTCTGCCCGTCAAATCCTTTGCTCAATATATCGTTCAAGATCAGGATGGCAGACCGGACATTTCCGGAAAGCATCGCATCCGTCAACCGGAAATAATATTCGTAATCCAGGACGTTCAGGTTATCGATAACAGCCTGATAGGTAATATTCCCATTCGTAAAGCTGACCACCTGATCGAAGATGGACAACGCGTCGCGCATACCACCATCCGCTTTCTGGGCAATCACATTCAGGGCTTCCGGTTCAGCCGTCACTCCTTCGCAGGAAGATACGTATTCCAGATGCTCCACCATATCGGCAATCGAGATACGCGAAAAGTCGTATATCTGGCAACGGGACAGGATGGTCGGCAACACCTTATGCTTCTCCGTCGTAGCCAGAATGAACAAAGCATGATGGGGCGGTTCCTCCAATGTTTTCAGAAATGCATTGAAAGCCGCCGAACTCAACATATGCACCTCATCGATAATAAAGACCTTGTATTTTCCGATAGGAGGCGGAATGCGCACCTGGTCGATCAGGGCACGGATGTCATCGACCGAATTATTGGAAGCGGCATCGAGTTCATGGATATTATAAGAACGCTGCTCGTTGAAGGCCTTGCAGGATTCACATTCGTTACAGGCTTCCCCGTCGGCAGTCGGATTCAGACAATTGATCGTCTTGGCAAAGATACGGGCACAAGAAGTCTTGCCCACTCCACGGGGACCGCAAAAGAGGTAGGCATGAGCCAGCTTGTTACTCTGTATTGCATTCTTAAGTGTAGTTGTCAAGGACTTCTGTCCTACCACACTACGAAAAGTAGAAGGACGGTATTTCCTTGCCGATACAATATAATTATCCATTCTCTGCTTTTTTATTAACAAGACAAAGATAAACAAAATAATTCATTTACCTTTGCAAAAACGAAGTTCCTATGTCACGCATAAAAGACTTTTACAACAAGTATCTATCCAGGATCAATGCCTACTGGCTGGTAACCATCGTGTTCTTCGCCCTGACATTCGTAATGGGCGATAGCAGTCTGTACAAGCGTTATACATACGATGAAAAGATTCGTAGCCTGGAAAAGGAAATCAAGCATTACCAGAAGGAGATCGAAATCAACAGCAAAAAGCTGAACGATCTGCATACGGATAAGGAAGGACTCGAACGCTTCGCCCGTGAAGAATATTTCATGAAAAAGCCGAACGAGGATGTATATATTATTAAGAACAAATAAATGAACGAAAAAGCAAGAACGATCGTTTTCAATATCTCCGCCCTGCTGTTGCTCGCCGGTGCGGGATTATATCTGGCATTGCCGGTTGCAGCTCCTTACCTGTTCGCCATCGGGGCTGCCGGTATAACAGTCTGTTACCTGACAATGCCTACCAAGGATATGGATTTTCGCAGGCGCAGATTGCACCGCTACAACATATTTGCCGGGTTGCTGTGTATATTCGCCTCCGCCCTGATGTTCAGCGGACGGAAAGAATGGATGATTTGCCTGACCATTTCAGCCCTGCTTCAGTTATACACGGCATTTGTCACCCCTAAAAAAGAAAACTAAAAACGAAAAATACCTACATATAGTTAGAAGTATTGTCTAAATTACAATTACAGGGACAATAAAATTACCTAAAATCCGCGATTGATGCGCTTTCTATTTATAAGGAACTTTGCAGCGTTTTATTAACGATACAAAACTCTTTATAAATTGAAAGCGACTATTCTAAAAATTTCCGGCTTACTCATATTCCTCTTGGCTGTAATATCCGCCTCTGCTCAGGACAGGGCGATGATCTCAGGTAAAATCATATCTACGGAAAAAGAAACCGTTGATTTCGCAACGGTCTACCTGAAAGGTACCACATACGGCGGAACAACCAACGAACAAGGTATTTACCATCTGAAAGCTCCGGCTGGCGACTACACGTTAGTCGTATCTGCCATCGGTTACAAGACTGTTGAGAAACCGGTGAAACTTACCGGTGGAGAAAGGACCAGACAGAATATCACCATCACTCCGCAATCGACGGAACTGGACGAAGTGGTCGTTGTCTCAAACGGAATAAGCCGTTTGAAACGTTCGGCATTCAATGCCGTAGCACTCGATACGAAAGAACTGCAAAATTCCAACAGAAGCCTGAGCGAGGCATTGGCAAAAGCTCCGGGAATGAAGGTGCGTGAATCCGGGGGTGTCGGTTCGGACATGCAACTTACGCTGGACGGTTTCAGTGGCAAGCACGTGAAAATATTTATCGACGGCGTGCCGCAGGAAGGTGTGGGAAGTTCGTTCGGGCTGAACAACATCCCGGTCAACTTTGCCGAACGCATCGAAATCTACAAAGGCGTGGTCCCGGTAGGCTTCGGTACAGATGCAATCGGAGGCGTGATCAACATCATCACTAAAAAGAAGCGGGACAGATGGTTTTTAGATGCCTCCTATTCCTATGGCTCTTTCAATACGCACAAGTCTTACGTGAATTTCGGACAGACGTTCAAAAACGGATTCACTTACGAAATCAATGCTTTCCAAAACTATTCGGATAATGATTACTACGTGAACGCTCCGGTAGAAAACTTCGAAACCGGAAGCATCGACAGAAGCAAAAAGGAACGTGTGAAACGCTTCAACGATACCTACCACAACGAAGCCGTCATCGGTAAGCTGGGTGTCGTAGACAAGAAATGGGCAGACCGCCTGCTGCTGGGTTTCACCTACTCCAATATGTACCAGGACATACAGACCGGTGTGCGCCAGGAAATCGTTTACGGGCAAAAACACCGCAAAGGACACTCTCTGATGCCCTCACTGGAATATGGCAAACGCGATCTGTTCACAAAAGGGCTGGACATCGTGTTGACAGCCAACTACAATAAAAACCAGACAACCAACGTAGACACCTCTTCTTATGAATACAACTGGCGTGGAGAAAAGCACCTGATGAACTCCGCCGGAGAACAGTCAAGACAGCATTCACGGGCAGACAACAATAACTGGAACGGCACATTGACACTCAATTACCGGGTCGGTAAAATGCATACATTTACCTTCAATCATGTGCTGAACACTTTCCATCGCTCCAATACCTCCCTGCTTGCAGCCGAAGAGATGAAAAGCGCCATTGCCAAAGAAACCCGTAAAAACATTTCAGGCCTTTCCTACCGGTTGATGCCGTCCGAACACTGGAACTTTTCCGCTTTCGGAAAATACTACAACCAATTTGTAGCAGGCCCGATGGCAACATCAAGCACGCAGGACGAATACGTACGCAAAACACGTTCTGTCAACTCATTCGGATACGGGGCGGCCGGAACCTACTTCATCTTGACAGGCCTGCAAGCCAAGCTGTCTTACGAAAAAGCTTATCGCCTGCCGACCATCGAAGAGATGTTCGGTGACGAAGACCTGGAAATGGGCGAACTGAGCATCCGACCGGAAAATAGCGACAATATAAACCTCAACCTGAGCTACAACAAGACATTCGGAAAACATACCTTGTATGTGGAAGGTGGAGTGGTCTACCGCAATACGAAAGACTACATACAACGTAACATCACAGATCTGAGTGGCGGCAAGCAAGCGGCAACCTATATCAACTACGGCAAAGTCGAGACAAAGGGATTTAATCTGTCCATCCGCTACAACTTCGCAAACTGGGTGAGCGTAGGCGGTAACTTTACCCAAATGGACGTACGCGACAAAATGAAAACCTCCATTACCAGCAGTGCCGAAAACCTGGCCTATGGAGAACGGATGCCTAACCTTCCCTACCGGTTTGCGGATTCCGACATATCGTTCTACTGGCGTAATCTTTGGAAAAAAGGTAATGTGCTGACTGTTACTTACGACAATCAATACCTGCATAGCTTTACTTACTATTCGTCTGCTATCGGATCGAAAAACAACGACTATGTCGTACCGAATCAGTTCTCTCACAATTTAGCCCTTTCCTACAGCCTTCAGAACGGACGGTACAACGTGTCGTTAGAGTGCCGCAACTTTACAAACGAAAACTTGTACGATAATTTTAGTTTGCAGAAAGCCGGACGCGCTTTCTACGGTAAAGTAAGAGTTTATTTCGGAAATTAATTCAATTATCACAGTTACTAAATATAAATACATTTATTGCAAGATGAAAAAGAATCATTTATTAACCGGTATTGCCGCAGTTATGCTGACGGGTGGACTGTTTACTTCCTGTAGTGACAACGAGATCCCGGCACCGGACGAAGGAGGAAAAGGTGAAACAAAAAACACATTCGTAATCCCTGCTTCTACAACGGCATCCGGAAATACGACCAACGTACTGCTTACAGCCGAGAGTGTGGACGAAGGGACCATCACGACATTGAACAACGGCCTCGTGAATGACGGAGCCACACAATGGGTTTTCTATAAAGACCGGTATCTGTATGGCCTGACCTACAATCAGGGAAATGCCGGAGACACACGCTCGTATATCCTGAATGCAAACGGAGAACTTGAAACCCGCTCGCAGAGCTATAAGGTCAAGCGATTTACGACTTACGGCATCTATGACAAGTATATCATGACCCTTTCTTCAGGTGACGGCCCGACGGAATGGGCGGACGAGAACGGCTACGTCCCCCAGTCATTCCTGGTCTCCCTTTTGGATGTCGCAGCCGAGACAAAAACAGACAACGACACGAAGAACAAAGCCTACCTGTCTGAAAACTTCCTGGGCAATGGCGAATATGTGACATTGGCTGGTATATTGGAACATAACAGCAAGATCTATAGCGTAGCCGTACCGATGGGATTAAGCCAGTATGGGACAAAAGACGGAAACGGGAAATGGATTCTGCCGGGTAACGAAGACTTGGTGAAAACCGAATCCGGTGGTTCGAACAGTAGCGCTTACGAAAAAGACGAGCTATTGTGGACACAGTATCCGAACTCCTGTTGGGTCGCCATCTTCGACGATGAAACATTTACAAATAAGAAAATCATCAAGACTGATAAAATCAGTTACGCTTGCGGCCGTTTCAAATCGCAATATTACCAAATGATTTGGGCCGC
>UMIO01054479.1_pt1 | contig 12468 bp, 5 predicted proteins | sample 1965821 | NCBI WGS metagenome assembly UMIO01 (sample SAMEA4836127, study PRJEB28245) | human gut metagenome | biome: gut microbiome; material: fecal sample | place: Denmark | collected 2008
GAGCAGCTCAAACAGGCGGATTTGGTTGTGACAGGCGAGGGCAGAATAGACGGACAGAGCGTGCAGTTCGGCAAAGTGCCGATTGGCGTGGCACGGCGGTGCGCGAAGGCGAATGTGCCGGTGCTGTGCATTTGCGGCGGTATCGGCGCGGGCGCGGAAGGGCTGTTCGACGTTTGCGAAAGCACGATTCAGACGACGGTATCAAAACCCATGGCGCTGTCAGAAGCGATTGAAAACGCGCGGACGCTGTATCTGGATGCCGCCAAGCGCCTTTTCCGCGCTGTACGCATCGGGCAGAAGCTGCACGTTTGACAGGTATTGACGCGCGTGATACAATAACAGCATCAAGCTCGATCAAGGGGAGAAAACGCCATGTTGAAGCTGCTGGTTGTCACGCCGAACCCTACGGTGTATGACGCAACCGTCCGCATTGTGCAGACGACGAAGTTCGACGCCGAGGTCATCCAGACCACGTCGCGGCAGGTGGTGGAGGACGTATCCAAAGCCATGGAGGGCTGCACAGGCATTGTCGTTGCGCGCGGCAATCAGGCGCAGCTGCTCAAAAAGCATGTGGAGTACCCTGTGTCGGAGATCACCTTTTCCGGGCAGGAAATGGCGGGCTTCGTCAAACAGGCGTGCGATTTGATACCGCATAAGCATCCGAAAATCGCCTTCGTCGGCTTCCGGCATATGTATTCCGACGTGGAGAACATCGGTGCGCTGGCGAACGCGGATGTGAAGGTGTATTATGCGGGCAGCTCGGACATGGTCGCGCAGGTGACGCGGAATGCCATCCAGGACGGCGCGGAAGCCATCATCGGCAGCGAAAACGCCTGCAACTATGCCGCGGCGCAGGGGATTACGACGGTGTTCGTTGACAGCTCGGACGAGTGCATCCGCGATGCGCTCCGCCGGGCACGGCTGGCAATGGATGCCATCAAAGTGGAGCAGCGCAGGACGGCGGAGTTCTCCTCCCTGCTGAACTACTCCTTTGATGCCATTTTGAAGCTGAATCCCGACGGCGTGATTGAAATTGCAAACACGGTGGCGGAAAACGCGTTCCACTGCACACAGGCACAGCTGGTCGGCAAGCGCTTCACGGAACTGCCGGGTCTGACGCTGACCAGTGCCGTGTTCGAGTCGCTCAAGGAGCGGAAAAACCTGTATTCGCACGTCGTGATGATACAGAAGGAGCGGTATCTGCTCAATATCGCCTGCATTGATGTCAGCGGGCAGAACTTCGGCACAATTCTGTCACTGTATGCGTTCGGCTCGGTGGATGACATGCAGGAGAGTATCCGCAAAGACCATGTGCAGCAGGGCGACGCCGCAACGCGAAAATTCGGCAAGTTCATCTCCCACGCGCCGAAAATGCGCCTTGCGCTGGAAAACGCCGCGATGTACGCGCAGTACGAACTGCCGCTGCTGATTTGCGGTGAGCCCGGCACGGAGAAAACGCGGCTGGCGGAGTGCATCCACAACGAGAGCCTGCGGCGCGACAAGCAGTTCATTCAGGCGGATGTGAGCACCCTGCCAATTGCGAATCAAACCGAGCTGCTTTTTGGGCGCGCGACGAGCAACGGGCTTGTATACAATGCGCACAAGGGAACGCTGTACCTGCGGCATGTGGATTTGCTCACGCCCGAAAGCCAGCATCAGCTGCTGAACGTTATCCGCTATGAGCAGTACTACGCGCCGGGGCAGTCCAAGCCGATTTGGGCGTCTATTCGTGTGATTTGCTCAACGAACCGGGATTTGCTGGCCATGGCGAAGGCAGGCGAATTTCTGCTGCCGCTGGCGGACAAACTGAACGACTACCGCATTGATTTGCCGCCCCTGCGCGAATGTCAGCAGGATTTTGCCCAGCTGGTGGAGGAAAACATTGCCTTTGCGCGTGTGCACACGCGGAAACAGGCGACCTTCACGCCCGATGCGCTGAAGCTGCTGATGAGCTACTCGTGGCCGGGCAATCAGCGGGAAATGTCAATTTTCTTCGAGAAGGCGTTTCTGCTGACGCGCACCAACCGCATGGACGCGGATTTTGTGCAGCAGCTGCTGTACCCGGAACGCACGGGCAGCGCACCGCAGCAGCAAGTATTGGTCATCAGCAGCGACGAGGAGCGGGAACTGCGCTGTGCCCTCAGTGAGCATCCGAACGACCGGGACGCGGTGCTGAAGCAGCTGGGCATCAGCCGTGCGACGCTGTATCGGCGGATGAAGAAGTACGGGCTGCAGCAGGAAAAATAAAGCTGTTTTGGTTCTCCTGCGCCATCTGCCTGCACCGCTTCCGCACGGGCGTCTGGTCGTTCCGTTTGGCGCAGCACTTTTGTCGCTGACGAACTTCACGTCAGCGGCAGTTTTTTATTCAGCAGGGCGGCTTTAGGCGGCTTTACATCCGCCGTGCAGTTTGTTATAATAGAATAACCAAACAATCGGAGGGCAGCCTATGACCATCGCCATTGTGGATGATGAATTGGAAACGCGCCAGTATATGCAGGGCTTGGTGGCGCAGTATCTGGCGGAAACGGGACGCATGGCGCAGCTGGTGTTCTACCCGGATGGGGCGTCGTTTCTCGTCGGGTGCGAGCATCCGGACATTGTGCTGATGGACATTGACATGCCGGGCATGGACGGCCTTTCGACGGCGGAGCAGCTGCGGCGGAGTCACCCGGACGCTATCCTGATTTTCACCACGCGCCTCAGCCAGTGCGCCATCCGCGGCTATGAGGTGGACGCCATCGGCTTTCTGGTCAAGCCGGTGACGCTGCCGGGGCTGACTGTGAAGCTGAACAAGGCGTTCAAGCGGGTGGAGTACCGGCAGTCGAAAATCTGCCTGAAAACGAAAGACAACATCCTGTTCTTGGAGAAAAACGAGATTTACTATGCCGAGGGCAGCAATCACCATGTCATTTATCATACGGCGCAGGGCGAATTCCCCGTCCGCTCCTCCCTGCAGGAGGCGGAGGAACAGTTGGGCGCGGAATTCAGCCGAAGCTCGCATTCCTATATCGCCAATCTGGGCTTCGTGACGATGGTCGGAAAGAACGATGTGACGGTTCACGGCGAGGCGATTCCGCTGTCGCGCGCGATGCGCAGGGAATTTTTGAATGCGGTCAACCGCTATTACGGCGTGAGGTGACGAAGATGCTGACGAACTTGGCGAATTATCTGAACAATGATTTTCCATTCCATATGTTCTTCGCGGTGCAGATTCTGCTGGCGGAGGGGCTGTTCGTTGTGCGGATGAAGTCGCGGCTGCGCCCGCTGAAAATTGTGCTGCCGGTGGTGCTGTGCTACTTGGTGCTGGCATGGTTTCATCCGCTGCTGGGGCAGCGTTTTGCGCGCGTGGCAGCGATTTTTGCCGAATCGCTGCTGGTGCTGTGCCTGACGATGGACATTCCGACGACGAATGCGCTTTGTATCGGAATTTCCTCCTATGCGATTCAGAATCTGGCGTTCAAGGTCGGCGGACTGGCAACATGCTGGATGACCAAGCCGCGTGATCCGCTGTTCTATCTGCTCTCCGGCGCATCGTTTGTGGTGGTGTACGCCGTGTGCTACCTGATGTTCGTGCGGCGCTTCCCGGAGAACGGCGATTTGAAGCTCGGCAACTGGAAGGTGCTGTTCCTGACGCTGGTGACGCTGCTGACGGTGTTCGTGCGTTCCGTGTCGCTGCCGACGGATATTTCGCTGCTTGACCGCCTGTTCTCGATTCTCTCGGTCATTATGGTGATGGTGCTGATTTATCAGTGCATGTACGCCGACGAGATGCGCCGCGAGAAGGAAATCATCGAGAGCCTGCTGGCGCGGGAGGAATCCAGGCATCAGCTGCTGGGCAAGACGATTGACAGCATCAACATGAAGTGCCACGACTTGCGCTATCACATTGATACCTACCGCCGGGCACAGCAGCTGGATGAACACGCGGCGTTTTTTGACGAGGTGGAGCAGGAGATTCAGCGCTATGAGTACACGTTCCACACGGGCAATGCGGCGCTGGATTCGGTGCTGTCTGAAAAGAGCCTGTATTGCAGCGCAAATCACATTCTGCTGACGACGATGCTGGATGTATCGCTGCTCGCGCCCATTGAAAAGTCCGATATCTATTCCATCTTCGGCAATGCGCTGGACAACGCGATTCAGGCGGTGATGGCGGAAGCGCCCGAAAACCGCAGCGTCAATATCCGCGTCAGCGACGTGGTGGGCATGACGCAGATTGTCTTCGAGAATTTTTGCAGCAAGCCGCCGGAAATGCACGAGGGACTGCCGAAGACGGAGAAGGACACACAGTACCACGGCTTCGGACTGCGCTCCATCCGCTATATCATCGAGAAGTACGACGGGCATATGAGCATCGACACGAAAGACCAGATGTTCATCCTCTCGCTTCTGCTGCCGCGTTCGCAGCAGTCGGCATGACGATTTACGCACAAAAAGAAACCAGTTTCGACACGAATGCGTTTCGTGTCGTTTTTTTATGATAGAATCAGCACATCAAAGGGGGCGCTGCGCCCTCATAGAAAGGGAAAGGTGTCCATGAAACGCACAAAACTCTTGGCACTCTTGACATCCATCTCCTGTATTCTCCTGACGATTGTTCTGGTGGGCAGTTACTTCACGGCTGCTTACGCCATGATGATCAACAAGGAACTGGGCATCGTGACCACGAGCGTGGTGACGGATGACCCCAGCAAGAACGCTACCTATTATGCCTCCAGTTTCCTGAAGGAAGACGGCACGCGTGACGATGATGCGCTGACCGCGTGGCAGAAGGCGCTGTGTGAGCAGATTCAGGGCGAAGGCTCTGTGCTGCTGACGAACAACGGCGCGCTGCCGATGGAAAAAGGACTGGGCGTGACCGTTTTCGGCCGCGGCGCAGTTGATACCATCTATGGCGGCACGGGTTCTGGTCAGGTTGATACCAGCAAGGCAGCGACAATGACCAGCGCGCTCACGGCGGCGGGGCTGAACGTCAACACCGCGATGATGGACTGGTACAGCGCGCAGATTGCGCAGATGAAGGAAGACAAGACCAACCGCTCCACGCCCGGCATGTTCACCGAATATGCGGACGTTCCGGCGGCGACCCGCATTGCCGAGGTTTCGGCGGACGCGGTGGCATCTTCCGGCGTGAATCTGGACGGCTACAAGGATGCGGCGATTGTCGTTATCGGACGCTCCGGCGGCGAAGGCGCTGACCTGTACACCGGCGAATTCACCGACGGTACGTCGTACTTTGAATTGCAGGATTCCGAGCGCGAGCTGCTCAAGTATGTGGCTTCGCAGGGCTTCAGCAAGACGATTGTGCTGATTAACTCCTCCAACGCCATGGCGATGGACTGGGTGAACAATCCGGAATACGGCGTGGATGCTTGCCTGTGGATCGGCGGCCCTGGTCAGTACGGTCTGAACGCGGTGGCGCAGATTCTGGTGGGCGACGTGAACCCCTCTGGCCGACTGGTGGACACCTACTCCGTGTCCTCCCTGTCCTCCGCGGCGATTCAGAACTTCGGCTCCTACGTCTACACCAATGCGGATGAAGAGACGGGCACGGTCGGCGGCGTGACGATTGACGGCGTGCCGGGCGACAAGACGAAGGTGCGCTATGCGATTCACTATCTGGTGGAATCCGAAGGCATCTATGTCGGCTACAAGTACTACGAAACGCGCTATGAAGATGCGGTCATGGAGCAGGGCAACGCGTCCGGCAATGCGGGCATCTTCGCGTCCAAGGGCGACAGCTGGGTGTACGGCGAGGAAGTCGCGTATCCCTTCGGCTATGGCATGTCTTACACCACGTTTGAGCAGGCGCTGGAAAGCGTGACCTACGACGCGGCAACCGACAGCTTCACCGTGCTGGTGAAGGTGACGAACACGGGCAACGTCGCAGGCAAGGAAGTCGTGCAGGTCTACGGTCAGCAGCCGTACACCGAATTCGACCGCGCGAACGCGATTGAGAAGGCGTCTGTGCAGCTCGTCGGCTTCGGCAAGACGAATGTCCTCCAGCCCGGTGAATCCGAGACCGTCTCCGTGACGGTTGACCGCAAGGAATTGACGGTTTACGACGAACATGTCAACAAAACCTACATTCTCGAAGCGGGTGACTACTACCTGAGTGTTGGTCTGGATGCACACGACGCGGTGAACAACATCCTCGCGGCGAAGGGTTATGCCCCCATCGCACAGGAAACACCGGCTGCGGAAGGCGCAGAAGAGGCGGAAACCGCAACGCTGACCGCGAACGGCGCGGCGGCGATGGATGCCCCTGGCGACGCGGCAAAGGTCTATAAGTTCACGGTCGACAGCGACGACAATGCGACGTACAGCGTGTCCGGCACGGGCTACAAGATTACCAACCAGTTTGGTGATGCAGACCTGAACAGCTACGGCGAGAAGCTCGTGACGTACCTGTCCCGCAGCGACTGGCAGGGCACTTGGCCGGTTTCTTATGCCAGCCTGACGGCGAACGATGCCATCATCAACGGTCTGCAATTCAACTACACGGCGGAAGCGCCCGACGAGACGGTCATCACGGGTTCAACCGCGACGAACTACACCTTGGCGAACCTGATTGGCAAGGACTACGACGACCCGATGTGGGTGGATCTGCTCAATCAGCTGACGCTGACGGATTTGGCGGAACTGGTTGGCCACTCCGGCTACGGCACGCGGGCAATCGACTCCATCGGTCTGCCCGCGACGGTGGCAGCGGACGGCCCGCAGGGCATCAAGGCGACGTATGCCGGCAACAACTCCACGGTGGCGTATACCTCCGAACCGGTCATGGCGGCGACGTTCAACACGGAAATCCTCTACAATGTCGGCCTGTCGATGGGCGAAGACGCGCTGCGCTCCGACAACCGCGTGGTTGGCTGGTACGGCCCGGCGATGAACATCCACCGCACGCCTTACTCCGGCCGCAACTTCGAGTATTACTCCGAGGACGGCTTCCTGTCTGGCAAGATGGCGGCGCAGGAAGTGGCAGCGGCTCGCTCGAAGGGTCTGGTCGTCTACATCAAGCACTTCGCTCTTAATGACTTTGAGACGTACCGCCAGTCGGTTGCAACCTTCGCGACGGAACAGGCGATTCGTGAAATCTACCTGAAGGGTTTCCAGTACGCGGTGGAAGAGGGCGGTGCGAACGCCGCTATGACCTCCTTCAACCGTATCGGCACGCGCTGGGCAGGTGCGCACAGCGGACTTTGCAACGAAGTTCTGCGCAAGGAATGGGGCTTCGTCGGCGTGACGCTGACGGACGCTGTTATGGCGAACCGCAACTGGATGGACGTTTCCATCGGTCTGGAAGCGGGCAATGACACTTGGCTGTCCTCCGGCGACTGGCTGGTGTCGAAGATTGAAGGCTGGGCGGCGGAAGACGGCAAGCTGCTGAACAACCTCCGCACTTCGGCGAAGAACTTCCTCTATACCTACGCGAACTCTGCCGCCATGAACGGCATGAACGAAACCAGCCACGTTGTCCACACGACGTCTTGGGTCGAGACGGACATGCTGATTGCGCGCATTGTGCTGATTGTGCTGACAGCGCTCTTCGGTCTCGCGATGCTGGTGTCCTACTTCATGGACGTCAAGAAGAAGGCGGCGTCCGCTGACCGCAAGACGGTTTCGATTGTCGCAGCGGTGATTGCGGTGCTGGCGGCTATCTTCTACATCATCATTGACACGGCTGCGACCACGAAGATGAACTTCGACGCGGTTGTGCTGGTGCTGCTCCTCGTGTCGGCAGTGTGCTACCTCGTCGCGGGCGTGAAGAAGATTGGTCTGCTGGCGGCGGCTGGTCTGGCATGCACACTGGTTGCGTGGTTCCGTTATCTGGTGACGGAAATCAACTTCCGCATGGATGACCTCGTGCTGATTTTCGGCGGCACGTCCACCATCGGTGCGCTGGGCGTTCCGTTCATCCTCTCCTTCATCCTGATGCTGCTCGCCGTGATTTCGGGTGCTGTCCTGATGACGGGCGCGATGGGGTCGGAAAAGAAGTAATACTATTTCCGAATTCACCTGCGCCATCTGCTTGCGCCGCGAATTCTCATTTGGGAATAGTATAAGCCAATCAAAAACGTCCGCGCAGGGGAGTGAACGCTTCCCTGCGCGGACATGAAGACACTGTGTGATATGCTCCCTCTATGAGAGACAGTAAACAACCAAACTGTCAATCATGGAGGGAGCATTTTATGGGATATCAGCAAAAGGCAAATTCGGAAAGAAAAGCATGTGTGACGCAGCAGCAGAGGCAGGCGTAAGTCAGGAAACACTTCGGCGGTGGATCGTGCAGTATGAAGCAGATGGGGCAGCGGCGAGAGTCTCTGCATGATGGGGCAATTTCATACGGGATAATAAAACAGGGGGACAAGCCGCATTTCAGGCTTGCCCTCATTGCTTTGCTTACAGCAGCTGAATATTTGCCTTCCTGCACGCGTCCTGCACGTCCAGCGGCCACAGGCTCGCCTGCACCTCGCCCACATGCGCCTTGCGCAGCAGATAGACGCACATGCGGCTCTGCCCGATGCCGCCGCCCATCGTCTGGGGCAGCTCGCCATTGAGCAGCGCCTTCTGGAATGGCAGCTCCGCGCGCTCCTCGCAGCCGCGAATCGCCAGCTGACGGCGCAGCGCGTCCGGGTCAACGCGGATGCCCATGCTCGACACTTCCAGCGCAATGTCCAGCAGCGGGTCGTAGAGCAGAATGTCACCGTTGAGTGACCAGTCGTCGTAGTCTGGGGCGCGGCCGTCGTGCATCTGTCCGGAACGCAGCGCGCCGCCGATGCCCGTCAGGAACACCGCGCCGTATTCGCGTACCGCCCGGTATTCGCGTTCCTTCGGCGGCAGGTCGGGATACAAATCCTCCAATTCCTGCGACGAGACGAACGTGATGTCGTCGGGCAGTTCGGGTTTGATGTGCGGATAATGCGCGCAGACGAAGCCCTCCGTCTTGCGCAGGGTGAGGTAAATCGCGCGGACGGTCGCTTGCAGCGTCTCCATCGTGCGCTGCTTAGGGGTGATGATTTTCTCCCAGTCCCACTGGTCGACGAAAATCGAGTGGATGTTGTCGGTCGTTTCGTCGCGGCGGATGGCGTTCATGTCCGTGTACAGCCCTTCACCGGGCTGGAAGCCGTACGTTTTGAGCGCCTGACGCTTCCATTTCGCCAGCGAATGGACGATTTCCGCCGTTTCGCCGGTTTCAAGAACGTCAAAGGATACCGGTCGTTCGACGCCGTTCAGGTTGTCGTTCAGACCGCTGCCGGGCGTGACCATAATCGGCGCGGACACACGGGTCAGGTTCAGCGCGCGGGCTAACTCCGTCTCGAAAAAATCCTTGACCAGTTTGATGGCGATTTCCGTATCCCGCAGGTTCAGCACGGGATTGTAATTCTTGGGGATAATCAGGTGCATAACGCCTTTCCTCCTTGCCGCAGCATAATTGCTAACAGTATAGCACAAAATTCCGCTGAAGCGAACCATTCTGCGCGTAAAAACACCGAAAAAGCAAAGACCGAAACCCTTGACAACGCCCGCAAAAAGCATTATACTGACCTTGTCCCGCAATGAAGGGGAACGCTGGAAGTTCCGTCTGTTCCAGAGAGCCGCGTGCTGGTGGAAGCGCGGTCAGACGCCTGTCAGCCGCTCGCCCCGGAGCGCAAACCGGACGAAGGGTTCGGCGAATGGCGCACGTTACGCGCAAGAGAGGTTCGGCACGTCCGGACAAGCAGAGTGGTACCGCGAAACATCCGTTTCGTCTTTGCAGAATTTGCAGGGGCGGAACGTTTTTTTGTTCCGTCCGAGAAAAGCAGGGAGGAAGCATCATGGAATTCAAACCCTATGACCCTAAAGCCATCGAACCGAAGTGGCAGAAGCGCTGGGCGGACAGTCACGTTTTCGAGGCGAAGAACGACTACACCATGCCGAAATTCTACGGCCTGATTGAGTTCCCGTATCCGTCGGGACAGGGGCTGCACGTCGGCCATCCGCGCTCCAATACCGCGATGGACATCATCGCCCGCAAGCGCCGCATGGAGGGCTGCAATGTCCTGTTCCCCATCGGCTGGGACGCCTTCGGTCTGCCGACGGAGAACTACGCCATCAAGAACAAGGTTCACCCCGCCATCGTGACGAAGAAGAACATCGACCACTTCCGCGAGCAATTGCAGAAAATCGGCTTCTCCTTCGACTATTCCCGCGAGGTCAACACCACCGACCCGTCCTACTACCGCTGGACGCAGTGGATTTTCCTTCAGCTGTTCAAGCACGGGCTGGCGTACAAGTCCGAAATGCCGATTAACTGGTGCCCCAGCTGCAAGTGCGGTCTGGCGAATGAGGAAGTTGTCGGCGGCGTGTGCGAGCGCTGCGGCACGCAGGTCATCCGCAAGGTCAAGAAGCAGTGGATGCTGAAGATTACCGCCTATGCCCAGAAGCTGCTCGACGGCTTGGACACGGTGGACTTCATCGACAAGGTGAAGGTGCAGCAGCGCAACTGGATTGGCCGCAGTATCGGCGCGGAAGTGGATTTTTCCCTGACCGTGCCGGGCGAGAAGGTGCGCGTTTTCACCACGCGCCCGGATACGCTCTTCGGTGCGACGTACATGGTCTTATCCCCTGAGCATCCGCTGATTGACAAGCTGAAGGACCAAATCACCAACTACGATGCGTGCATGGCGTACCGCGCGGAAGCCGCGAAGAAGAGCGACTTTGAGCGCGCCGAGCTGGCGAAGGACAAGACGGGTGTGCAGATTGAGGGTGTCCGCGCCGTCAACCCCGTCAACGGCAAGGAAATCCCGATTTGGCTGAGCGACTATGTGCTGATGACCTACGGCACGGGCGCAATCATGGCTGTTCCGGCGCACGACACCCGCGACTGGGAGTTTGCGCACAAGTTTGGCATCCCGATGATTGAGGTCGTCGCGGGCGGCAATATTGAGGAAGCAGCGTATACCGATATTCAGGACGGCGTGATGGTCAATTCCGGCTTCCTTGATGGCATGAAGGTCGCGCAGGCGAAGGAAGCGATCATTGAGTATCTGGAGAAGAACGGGCTGGGCGAGAAGAAGGTCAACTACAAGCTCCGCGACTGGGTGTTCAGCCGCCAGCGCTACTGGGGTGAACCCATCCCGATTGTGCACTGCGACAAGTGCGGCATGGTGGCTGTGCCGGAAGATCAGCTGCCTGTGACGCTGCCGATGGTGGACAACTACGAGCCGACCGATTCCGGCGAATCCCCCCTGTCCGTCATGCATGACTGGGTGAACACCACCTGCCCGTGCTGCGGCGGCCCGGCGACGCGCGAAACCGACACCATGCCCCAGTGGGCAGGGTCAAGCTGGTACTTCATGCGCTACTGCGACCCGCACTGCGAAACAGCCATTGCCTCGCCCGAAGCGCTTCGCTATTGGCTGCCCGTGGACTGGTACAACGGCGGCATGGAGCACACGACCCTGCATCTGCTGTACAGCCGTTTCTGGCATCTGTTCCTGCATGACATTGGCGTGATTCCCGCGCCTGAACCCTACCAGAAGCGCACCAGCCACGGCATGATTCTGGGCGAGAACGGCGAGAAGATGTCCAAGTCGCGCGGCAACGTCGTCAATCCGGATGACATTATTGATGAAATCGGCGCGGACGCTTTCCGCGTGTACGAGATGTTCATGGGCGCGTTCGATCAGGCGATTCCGTGGAGCACGCAGAGTGCGAAGGGCTGCCGCCGCTTCCTTGACCGTGTGTGGCGTCTGCAGGAGAATGTGACGCCCGACGAGGGGTACAGCGAGAAGCTGAACGCGCTCATGCATGAGACGATTAAGAAGGTTTCGCTGGATTACGAGGCCATGAAGTACAACACCGCCATCGCGCAGATGATGACGCTGGTGAATGAGATGGTTTCCGCTGGCAGCGTGACGCGTGGGGAACTCAAAACCCTGCTCCTGCTGCTCAACCCCGTTGCGCCGCACATCACGGAAGAAATGTGGGAAAATCAGGACTTCGGCGGCACGATGACGTATCAGAAGTGGCCGACGTGGGACGAAGACGCGCTGGTGAAGTCGGAAATCGAAATCGCCGTGCAGGTCTGCGGCAAGGTTCGCGGCCGCGTGATGATTCCCGCCGACATGACGAAGGAACGTGCGGAGACGGAACTCCAGCAGCTGCCGGAAATCCAGAAGATCCTCGCGGGCAAGAACGTGACGAAGGTCATCTTCGTGCCGGGTCGTCTGGTGAACTTCATCGCGAAGTAACCTGTACAATGTAATCTAATTGCATACAATATTCGCCGCAGAGAAAGAAATTTCCCTGCGGCGAAATTTTTTGGTTCTTCACGGAATCTTGGGGCAAGAGCAGCTTGGGGGCGCGTCTGCGGACGCGCAAAGTTACTGGCAGGGACGCTTCGCTGCCTGCGCCTTGTTGACTTCTTCCTTTGAGTAGGTTTGACGCGGAACAGTTGGGGCGTTGCCCCAAACCCCACAAGGG
>UMIO01026016.1_pt1 | contig 12431 bp, 16 predicted proteins | sample 1965821 | NCBI WGS metagenome assembly UMIO01 (sample SAMEA4836127, study PRJEB28245) | human gut metagenome | biome: gut microbiome; material: fecal sample | place: Denmark | collected 2008
ACTAATAGCATCGTAATTACCGGAGGTGGAGAAAATGAACAGCAAGGAGGCTGTGGCACAGCGAATTCAAAATCTCTGCGCAGAGCGCGGAATCGCAATAAACGCCCTGGCCAACTGCTGTGGAATGCCCCCAACTACTATTTACAGTATGCTTGGGGCAAAAAGTAAAAACCCCGGTATCGTGTCTATTCAAAAGATTTGTGATGGCTTGGATATCTCTCTCCGAGAGTTCTTCGATGATCCTCTATTTGAACATCTGGAACCTGTGGTTCAGTGATAAGCCATGAGGAATTATTTGATCCAAATTGGACCATTGACATAATATTGTTGGAACCACTCGCTAGGCGAGTGGTTTTCTTTATAAGATAAAAAAAGAGGGCAGCCAAAGCCACCCTCTCTTCTCCTCCCCGGCAGCCGCCTGGGATCTTCAACCTACTCCCTGCCAGCTGCCCTCCCACTGCTTTTCAAGTGAGCAAGAGAATCACTTCACCTTCCGGTAAAAACTGGCCTTGCTGATCCCCAGATGCCTGCAAGCCTCTGCCGCGGTGATCTCCCCTTTCTTCCACCGAGCTACCATTTCCTGGAACCCAGGAGGTGTCAACGGTTTCCTACCCTTGTACTTCCCCTGCTGCTTGGCAATTTCAATTCCCTCCCTCTGGCGCTGTAAAATGTACTCCCGCTCCAGTTCTGCCACCGCCCCAAAGACAGTGAGCATAAACTTGCCTGTGGGGGTGCTGGTATCAATGGCTTCCTTTTTGGATATGAACTCCACACCTTTGGCTGTCAACTGCTCGATGAGCTCCAGCAGGTCTCGGGTGTTTCGGGCAAACCGGCTGATGGATTCCACAATCACCGTATCCCCACACCGGACATACTCCATCATTTTCTGCAACTGCGGCCGGTCAGTGTTCTTGCCGCTGGCCTTGTCAAGGTACAGCTCCTCCACCCCCAGCTCTTTCATCATCACCTCCTGACGGATAGTATTCTGCTCCTGGGTGCTCACCCGGATATAGCCTATTTTCACAGGTCTCCCTCCTTTCCTATTTCAATAGGGTGGTCCTGTATCATGAGACGTTGCAAAAGCCTGAATCCAACTCTACTGAGACACTGTTTTCCCATCTCACACAGGTGTAGCCTATTGAGAACCCCGCCCACCAGCTCACATCGAGAGGATCTCCAGGAATTGCTGCTCTGTCAAAATCGGGAGTCCCTTGACTTTTGCTTGGATCAGCTTTACCCCCGGCTTCTCCCCACAGATCAGCAGGTCTGTCTTTTCTGTCACGTTGCGTTCAGGGATTGCTCCCAGGCTTGCCAGCTTTCGATGAGCCTCTCTCCGGGTAAAATACTCCAGCTTGCCGGTGATCACCACCACCTTGCCCTCCAGGGGATTGGGTCTTTTACCACAAGGCATCGTTTTTCCGTCGGGGAAAGTCTTGTAAAAATTCTGCATAGTAATCTCCTTTCCAGTTTAGTCCGCTTCCGTGAACACAGGCTCCACGTCAGCGGCATGGACAATGTCCATAAACTGCCGGCCAAACTCCCGGACCTTTTCCGCCTCCTCCGAACCCAAAACCTCAACCGCGTCAAAATGGAACAGGGCATAGGGTTTCCCCTCCCGGCTGGTGGCCTTTTCCAAAGTGATCTTGGTCACCACGCTGCTAAGAGGTGTCAATCGGCTCACTAAGCGAGTGGTGTATTTCAGGAACAGCTTCTTACTGGTCACTGGCACCCGGACCAGCAGGGGGAACACACTGCCCGGCCTCAACAGGAACAGGAGCACCGATTCCTTACAGGCTTTGGCATTGCTCTCCCCGTCCTTGCTGCCGAAGTCGTTGAAGGGACAGTGGGCACAGACCTTTCCGTCTGCGGAAATCAGGCTATCTTTGCTCAGGCAGGTGGGCGGCGTGCCCTCCACAGGGTCCGGGGTAGCCCAATATGCCCGGGGTGTCATGTAGTCCAGGATGATGCCGGTGAGCTCCTTCTCCGCCTCCTCCCCAGACAGCCCTGGGACGGAAAACACGGTGGAACCACCGGAAGGGGATTTGACAAGATCAAAGAGCTGGAAAGACAAGGACTGCTGTTTCAGGTTCTCCTTAATTAGGTCCAGGGCGTTACTGCTCAGGGCCAAGTACCCAGAGTCAGAGGGATTCCAAAGGTCTTCGGGTGGCGCTGCCTCCATGGCTTGGACTTTGGTGTTCATGCGGGTTTTCAGGCTGGTGTTATTCATATTAAAACCTCCTTGTTAGGCCACACTCTTGACGGTAAACCGGCGGTAGGATGTCTGGGTGGCGTACTTTTTGAAGAGCGCTGGGTGCTCGGCCTTTAGCGTCTTGCTGTCCAGCCGCTCCTGGGAGATGCTTTTCCAGATGATCACCCGGTTTCCAGAGGTGCCGGTCTCGTGGTCACCCAGCATCTGCTTCAGCTGATTCTCCGCCTCCTGCTTTTGCTCTGTGGCCATTTTCAGCACCTCACAGGACAGGTCATACTGCTGTAACAGTTCGGCGGCCTTGTCCGGCAGGGCAATTTCAGACTTGGGCACGCTGTCCGGGAACCGCTTCGCCAGGAACTTTGCCGATGCGTTGGATCCATCCAAAGCTGGGGGCACTCCCTTCTCCACGTGTTTCCAGAAGTCCTCTTCCAGGGAAATCAGCATGTGGATCAGTTCCTCATCCCGCTCCACAAACTTCCAGCGAAAAGAGTTGCCCCCAATGAGCACGGCGATGTAGGCTCCCTGGCAGCCGGTCACCGCCATGTAGTGCTGGATTTGGATCATGTACTCGTCCGGGATGGCGTCCTCCCACTCCCCCGCTTTGTAAGCAGAAGCTGTTTTGGCCTCAAAGATGCATGGGCCGTGGGTATCGTCCTCACAGAGCCCGTCCACATTGGCCAGCATGAAGGGGTGCTCCTGGCTCTGGTAGATGACGCTGGGTTTCTTCACTTCAATGCCTGTGCGCTTGGTGAACTCCTCACGGACCAGGGATTCCAGCAGGTTCCCCCAGTAGGCAGCCTCCTCTGCTTCCTGAGAAGGCAGCTGTCCGGTTTTCTCCATCCACAGTTCCACCGGGGACTTGTACCGGCTGATCCCGCAGACCACTGAGGCGTCCGAGCCGCCGATGCCCTGTTTCCTCGCTTCCAGCCAGTCCTCGTAGGGAAGGTTTTCTGTGGATAGCAAAACATTTGTATTCATGGCATGATTCTCCTTTCTCAGCAGACAGATGGTGCCCAGGTCAGAGTTTGCTCACAGAGCGCTCTGCAAATTTCTCGATGGGCAAGCAGCTCCTCCCGCAGTTGGTCACAGAGGTAGGGACGCAAGGGACCTGCCTCGGGGTGATAGGAATCCACCGCCAGGATCAGGCGGATGGCCAGGTCCTGGTAGAGGTCATCATGCTCCAACCGTGCTGCTTGTAACAGGTTGCGGTAACGGTGGAACACTTTGTCGATGCAGCATAGTTGTTCCTCCACGATCCGGTTGCGTTCGGCAACAGAATATTTGTCTTTCATGATACTTTCCTTTCTGCCCGTGGTTCCCAGAAGGGGCAATAGCCGTTTTCCCGCTCTTCCATAAGGAGAAGACGGGTGCTGGGACGAGCGTTATACTGTGGATTTACACAGTGCTGCCGCAGTCTGAAAAGGGGCAGCACTGACTCTCGGTCATGAGTCCAGTAAGAATAGGCGCAGCAGTCGCAGTGATTTTCCAAAGGCATTCCTCCCAAAATAGAAATGGCCGGGAGATACGCAATCTCCCGACCGAACACTTCCGATTGTTTCGTCATGCTGCCAAAACCAGCTCATAGGCTCGGTCCATCAAAGGATTTCCCTCCATGGTTTTGGCGAAGAGGTTCTCCCGGTAGCTGGCTGTTTCCCGCAGGGGCTTGGCATGGGTGGCGAAGTCGCTGACAGCGTTGATGAACCGATAGGCGTTTTTCCCTACATACTTGAGATCCGGAGCATCGAAGTACCGTTGCTTCATGTCCTCACGGATGCGGGTGATATTTTTCCGGTGGATCTCCGTGGGCTGATCATCCATGGGAAGAAGCTGATCGATGTACTGGAGCACCTTCTGGTCGGAGAGCTTTATCTTGGACAGCCGGGAAACCTCCATGCCCAGCTGACCCATATACTTCTCTGCCAGCAGCAAGGTGTTGTGGGCTTCGGCCATTTTCCCTGCCAGGTCACCCACGTGAATGGTGGACCACACCCGCTTCGCCGAGGAGAGTGCCAGGTTCAAAGTGTTCTGGCATACCACACGGATAGGAGTCATGGCCACCTTGATGGAGCCACTGCCGTCGTGGGAGCTGCTGAACACCAGGTAAGGGTCAATTTGATCCCCTTCGATGATGTACTTATCCGGCAGTTTGGCAAGGAGCCAGATCTTCCTGCCGTTTTGGAGGGAACCTGCGGTCTCGTACTTGACCCCCTCCCCCAGCAGCCCATCGGTAAAGGCAAAAGCTTCATCATTTTGTACCACCCGGTACCGGTCCGTAACCACTCCCAGCACCTGCTGGTCGGTGTCCCGCAAGTTAGCCCGGTAACCTGGAATGGGGGTACCGTCTACTGTTGTGATTTGCTGCTGGATCACCTGCCAATCCAAGCCGGAGAGCCGCAGCGCTTCCTGAGAACTGGGAGCTTCCTCCACCCGAACACCTAATCCATGCCAAGGGGCTTGGCGGACGTAAAACATACTCTCTACATTGGCGGGCATACTTTGTACCTCCTTCATGATTGTTGAAAACGCAAAAGAAGGGCTCCCTTACCAAGGAACCCTTCCTTTACTAAGTGCTATTGACCGTTGTTTGTGCTGCTATCCCCGTCCATTTCAGTGATCCCCTGTATGGCAGACAGCGCTATCGTGACCACCAACAGGACGATTTTAAAAATCTGACCCTTTGACAAATGATCTCCTCCCTTCGCCTTAGGTTCTACAGGGAGAATATATCATTGAGGGTTAGAAGGATACTGTGAAGTTATGGACCTGTTGACAAAAATAAAATATGGGCCGAGAAATCATATTCTCAGTCCATATTTTACCCATTAACATTGCAGAAAAGATGGCTTTGACCATCCTTTTTAGGTTTAATGCCATGGCAGACAAGAGGCATTCTTCTGTGGCTGCGAGAATGCCCCTCTTATGTATTGTGGAAAGATTGTGCTCGCGCTTCATGGCCGCAAAGCTACCTTCTGCCCAAATTTTTCGCTTTCTCATCATGTGTAGGTATTCTGGCGTATTAACCCTTGAATGCCCTCTATAAAACGCTGGATAACAACTGCTGGCCAGAATTTTTCTACGTGCACCAGTCGCATCAAAGCATCCCTCACGAGAAGGGCATTTTTTGCAGATATCTCCCTGAACCTGGTAGCAACGAAGATATTTCCCTGTGGACTGATTACAGTTCAAACGGTGATACACAAGAGGCTGTCCCATTGGGCAAATAAACGTATCCTGCTGTGGATTATATGAAAATCCATATTTACTTGGGTCATTAGGGAAGCGGATAGTTGGGATATAGCCAGTTATTCCTAATAGTTCCAAGCCTCTGTGAACAGCGCCAGTATCATACCCTCTATCCAAAGCAACTTTCTCCATAGAAAGATTCAACTGTTTTTGTTGCCGCTCCAGATGTCGCAGAACCAGGAAGCTTTCTTTTTCATTTGCCGGAAATACATCTACTCCTGTAACAATTCCATGTTTACAATCTACGGTCGCTTCCATGAGGTATCCAACACCTCGTTTATTCCCATGGTGGATATAACCACACTCAGAATCTGTTGTGCTGGTTGTAACCTTTTTAGTGACTGTACGGCTTGGCGGCTTCTTAAATCCCGGCTGTGACGTAAGCTCTTGATCCAGGTCGTCAAGATAACTCAGCATACTCCGTTTGACTTTTACCTCTACATCAACCCAGCTATTTCTGGAAACTTCAGCGGGAATATAGCTGCCATCCGCAGCCATTTCTTTACCGTCTACCAGCCTTTGTTCAATGCAGCGGCGGACCATTTCTAAGAAAATTTGCTCAAATAGGTTACTCTTATTCCATTTACGAACACGTGTCTTGCTAAATGTGGAGTGATCTGGTATTTTCTCTCCAAGTTCATATCCGCAAAACCATCGATAAGCAATGTTCAGTTGAATTTCTTGTACCAGTCGACGTTCTGACTTTATGCCATAGAGATATCCTACCAGCAGCATCTTAAACATACTGACAGGATCGACTGACGGACGGCCATTGGCAGGATAATACGATGCCACTAGGTCATAGATAAAGTCAAATGATATCATCTGATTGATTTTTCGAAGTAAGTGATTTTCGGGAATCAGTTCTTCTATATCCAGAATTAACATACTTATCTGACCGCTCTGTCGTCCCATCATCGTCTATCCCTCCTTGCTAGTATTATAGCATAGAAACGAGATTTATAGATGACTTTGTCAACAGGTCCAGTTATAGACATAAGTTTCTATGTTCCTGTCGCCAGCACCTCAAAATGCCGCGTATCCATCAGCTTCCTAAACCGTTTTCTCAGGCAATAACCGCATTGTTCATCCCCATAAAGAAATCCTCGTTTTTTCAACCTGAATCTTGGATTCCAATTATCAGGTCTATTTAGACCAAGACAATCTATAAACCTCATTTCAGCTAATACCTGCCAATATCATCCCGTAAATTTAGAAAAATAATATAGTATTTCTATGTAAAGGATAGTATAATTGGATCAGTCAGATTCCTGTATAGATATGCTCTCAGGAATGAGGAAATGCTGCTCTAAGTTTTCTGGAGAAAATCCGGCGGGAGCAGTTGGCTTAGAAATTTGTTGTTACATTAGAATCAGAATTTTTTCTGGTTACATGCAACCGTGTATCCCTGGAGACAGGGAACGAGAAATTTGAAAGCCAACTGCTCCCGCCGCCCGTATCCCATACATTGCTCATCACAGATGAATACTTGGAGAGCGCCAATTAAACAATATTTACTGGAGGAAAGGTATGGCAACAGTATCTTTGCAAAAAATAATTGACGGCTTACTTGATAACGACCCAAATGTATCGGATAGCTTAGAGTCTGATAAACGAACTCTCTACCGCAAATTCAATAAACTAATTGAAAAGTTAGGGGCAAATAAAGAAATAATAAAAAATCGCAATCACTATGAATTTTCCGAAACTCAGGTTCCTTTTATAAGAGTTCTGTTATTACAACTCCATACGGGAAAGGGAATCGTGGCTGAATTCGTAAACAAAAAAACACGAAATAAGCGTTTTTCCTCAACAGAGGTTCAGGAGCTGATACAATCTCTGCTGGATGAGGCAGATAGGCAAGGCGCCAGTGAAGATGAGCTGAAAGAAATGATGCAATTCTTTTCACTTATTTTTCGTCTATCTCCTTTGCGCTCGATTGAGTATTGCCATGCTTGCATAGATGCTTTGGCTGCCAATTTATCCGATTTACCTTACACAGGACAGGCAGAATATCTATTACATCTTGAAGATATACTAACTCATGAATTTGTTCTTCGTAGCATCGAGGCCGCTGCAAACTCCTTAACCATCGCAGAATGCCTTGCCGAAGTTAGTGACCCCAACGGTCCATCTCCATATAACGAACATTCGTCTGAAATTGAATTTGAATACACGCAACGAGACCGAGCAGTCCTTGAACTAATTCAAGAAGATGAGGATCTACGGATATATATAGAGAAAAAATTACAAAAACCAGTTGAAGAAATTTTTGCACATGTAGTTTCAGAATAAAACCCACGTGTTTATTTTCCACACCAGTAGTTTTTAGATGTGTGTCCTCATAAAACGTAGTAAGCCCCTTAATGTAGTTCTATTTTCCTACATTAGGGGGTTTTTCTTGTCCTTTTTACTGGTCCAGTTCAAACTGGGATGGCGGTCTTTTTAACTTGGAAGGCACTTCCACATGTTGACAATTCCAGGTGAGATTAACTTTAAACATTTATATCCATCTCTTTTTTCCGAAAAATATCAAAAAACTAGTTAAACTATTAGAATTCAAACCTAAGATTTTGGTAAAATCCATCGTATCTTTGACAAAATAGCCTTTGTTAACTGTCATGTACTTCGTTCCCGGACAATGCTAATATGACTACATCAGGTAACTTTACTCTGTGCTCTAAGGAAATGATCAGTTTTATTAGCCCAGCTAACTTTTGTTTCTACATTTAATGAAGTAGTTGCACTATCTTAAGGGCATGAAAGGAGGCCACGCCAAGTTTAATATTCATCCGACAAAACCGAGCAAAGGTGTTGCTACCTGATCGACTTGCTTAAAAACTGAATAACTAAAAAACGGAATTACATGGCTATGGATTACTGGCTTGATATTTCACCGAAATTCATGGTATTTCCGCGTTAGCCTATCAGGCCCAGTAATGAGATGTCCATTTTTGGTAATGAGATGTCCCAGGCCAATGGGCATCTGCCATATTTCTTTGGGGCAAATTTTGTTGTGAAAGAAGAAACATGGCATGACAAATAATAGTAATTTTATCCTCAAAAACTGTCGTCCAGTGAGAATACTTTTTGGGTATGAAAAAAAGGACTGCCGAGGAGAACGTATCGCTGACAGTTTGCTCATCCGTCGCTCTAAGATAAGCTCTGGTGTAATTTTTGGTCGTCCGAATGACTACTCAACAGATCATTTTGTAGCCATGCCTCAGGGAACAGACGGAAACATCGTAATTATTGGCGGAAATGGAAGTGGTAAAAGCTCAGGTATTGCCTTGCCTACTGTAGCTCATTACAAAGGTCCTTTTTGTGTTACTGACATCAAAGGGGAAATATCCAAGCACTATATGATGCTCTATTACAGTAATCAAGTGACTCGTCCTTACCTCATATTTAATCCAATGGACCCATGCAATCCAGGTTATGATCCTTTTTGGTGGCTGAGGAAGGATAACAAGAACAATTTAATTACAAACCTTCATGACATCGTCATATCATTACTCCCAGACATTCCTAACGATCATCAGCCATTCTGGCGAAAAATGGAACAAATGGTTCTCAAAGCCGCACTGTATTATTTCTATAAGCTAGGTCTGGATTTTATTAGCGCAATCATTGAAACCCTTTCCCAACCAATTTCTGTACTTTACAAAGAAATGGCCAAAAGCCCCGATTGTCAATTACAGATTATGTTGGGAGAAATTTCCGCTATGAAGCCAGAACAGCTAGCAAGCATCGACGCTGGATTGCGAGCCAACATAGAACTTTTTGCCTCAGATCCCTACATCTGCAATGCCTTTCAAGGTAACCGAAAAAAGCTTTTTACATGGGATGATCTAAAAACCACCAATATTTTCTTGTGTATCCCTGAGAACAAAATCGAGGCATGGAGCGGAGCAATTAATCTGATGTATAGCCAGCTGATTCGCTATCTGGAACGGCAACCTGAGAAGTATGGGCAAGGATTTGTCCGGGAAGACCGTCAAGTTCTCTTATTAATGGACGAATTTGCACGGTTTGGGAAACTGGAGCGAATCACCTCAGCCTTATCAACTCTGCGGAGTAAAGGGGTGACCATTTGTCTCATAATCCAAAGTCTTGCACAGCTCGACAAAATTTACGGTACGCATGACCGAGAAATCATGCTAGACAACTGCCAATTCCAGGTGATTCTTCGCGCTAATGATTTGGATACTCAAAAATACCTCAGTGAGAGAATTGGAACCTATGTCGCTCTTCAACGTGGACTCGGTGTCCATTATGACGAGAAAAATTGTCTCACTGGATATAATGAGCAACTTAACGAATCACGGCAGCTGATAATTCAACCCCATGAGTTGGCAATCCTTAAAGATGTGATTCTGCTATCTCCACACGGATTCCATCAGATCCATAAAATCACACCAGAGGAGAGCACTCCTTGGCCATTTATTTTCACATATAATGGCGGCCAAGTTTACAAAACAGCCATAAGACTACACGAAGCACGTAAATCAAAAGAAGGAGAAATGATAATGTCTATTGAAGAAGTAAAAAAGAGAGCCGATGCCCAACTCCGTGATGCTCGTCAAAAGGAGCAGTCGCTTCAACGGAAAGAACTTGATGAACAAAAGCGTAACACAAAACGACTCAACTACCAGATCGGCGATTTGGTCACGCAGTACTTCCCCTCCTTAAAGAATGCGAATCTCAATGGCAACGAGGAAAGTCAGGATTCTCTTCGGAAGTTTGAGGCGATCTTGTACACCCTTTCCATCGAAGATGAACTACTCCAGGAACTGGAAGACCGTGCCGAACAGCTCATCGCCAGCGATCCCAATGATGAATGGAGGCTTTCAAAAGTGCATGAATAAGACATACCCTCACGGAAAGAGTCCACTTATACATTGGGTCACTTCCCACGGGAAAAACGTATTTTATGGCAAACTATCATTCAGAAGTTGAAATGATTAGTCGTGGAAAAGGACGGTCCATATCCGCAGTGTTCAGCTACATTTTAGGGAAGAAAATCCACGACCAGTACTTGGGCAAAACCTACCGTACCAATCGCAAGGATGTGGTAGCCACAAAGGTCTACCTGCCGGAAAACGCTCCTCCAGAGTTTGCTGACCCTCAACGGCTTTGTGATGAAATCAATCTGGCAGAGCGACGATGGGATGCCCAAACTGGCCGGCAGTTCATCAACTCCCTCCCCAACGAGCTTCCTCCTGGTGAGTGGATTCGGATCGTCCGGGAGTTTGTGGAGAACAACTTTACCTCTCAAAATCTTTGCGCAGTTGCCGCAATCCACAGAGGACGCAACTTGGCAAATCCCTCCAAGAACAACCCTCATGTTCACATCATTGTTTCAACCCGAACCCTGGGTCCAGATGGCTTCAGTAAGAAGAAGGACCGGGAACACAACAAAAAGCAATACCTGATACAGTGGCGGGAACAATGGGCAGAGATCCAAAATAGGGCTTATGAACGAAACCAGTTGGACATTCGTATCAGCCACGAATCTCTTGCGGTTCAAGGTAAATTAGACCGGGAACCAACCATCCATCTCAGCCATATGGACTGGCAAAAGGAACAACGAGGTGAGCGAACAGCTGCAGGCAACCGCAAACGGAAGATCCAGGAACGTAACAGGCAACGAGAAAAGGTACCGAAACAGGAGATCAGCCTTGATCGTTCCCGCTGACCGTATACTGCGTGGTTTCAGCCATATATTCTCCCTTCAGGAGGTGAAATCATGACCAAAAGTATCCTGAAGTTTGAAGCCGCCTCAGAGGACGGCTCCACATTCCGAACCACTTTTAAGACAAAGCACGGCCGTATGCTGTACCTGTCCCTGGTCCTTCAGGGAACAACCTGCGCGATCCAGGACTGTTTTTACCTGGACCGGCACCGAAGTCCTGGAAGGCCTGATCTCCAATACAGGCCTCAGAAGTTAAAGACCCTCGTATTCCCGAAAGATACGCTTTTATCTGTGATCCAGTCTGAACTGGACAAGACTTTTTACGGGGTGGAATTCGTCCGGGACGGATCCGCCTGCTTACCCTTGGAAGAGTACCTGAAACACAAAGCGGACCAAGATCAGAAGTACCGGTTTCTGATCCTGGTTGGAGAGGGAGAGCGCCTTCAAGGCCTTCCCATCCGTCTGCGCACCCGACTGAAGAACCAGCTGCACCGGGCCATCTATTTGGACCTTGCCTACTACAAAAACGGCCAAGGTGTGGTCAAGCAGTGCAGCTACTACGACCGGCATTACCAGCATCGGGCGGTTCCCGTCACGCCGCCCACGCTGGTCAGCTGCTTCTTCCCCTACACCAGGGAGGGCATCCTTACCCTGGTAAACCAGGAAATATGCTGTGACTTCACGCATATCCTTGTGACGGACGGGATCGATCTGGATTCCAATACAACGCCCCTTTGCGGGGCCATCTAGGGGTGATGCAACCATGGAACCTCTGCATTTACAGGAGGAGTATACCGACATCAAATCTATCAAACACCGGGTGGAGCACTTGACCCTCTCCCCTGCCCAGGGCGGTGACCGTGACCGCCTGGTGGAGGAGCTGGCCCATGCGCTGCAGCCAGGAAGGAGGATTTTAGCTTAACTGTCTGGTAAATTTTCAGAAAGGGGGTGTCAAACACGTTAGCTCTCTATGCCCGCAAGTCGGTGGAACGAGAAAACAGCATCAGCTGTGAAACGCAGATTGAATATTGTAAAATGATGATCCGTCCTGAAGAGCGGGGGGAAAAGGTGGTCACCTTCATCGATAACGGCTTCTCCGGTGGAAATGTGAACCGGGATGGGTTCCAGAAGATGATGAGGTTGGTTCGCCAAGGTAAGGTCCGCAAGGTAATTGTGTATAAGCTGGACCGGATGAGCCGCTCTCTCTCCGATTTCATGAACATCTTGCAGGAGTTCAAGGAACATAAGGTGGAGTTTGTGTCCTCCCAGGAAGCGTTTGACACC
>UMIO01013313.1_pt1 | contig 12419 bp, 9 predicted proteins | sample 1965821 | NCBI WGS metagenome assembly UMIO01 (sample SAMEA4836127, study PRJEB28245) | human gut metagenome | biome: gut microbiome; material: fecal sample | place: Denmark | collected 2008
CCCCGCGTGCTGCTGCTGGACGAGCCGCTGTCCAACCTTGACGCCCGCCTGCGCCTGCAGACGCGCGAGGAAATCCGCCGCATCCAGAAGGAAACGAAGATTACCACCGTTTTCGTCACGCACGACCAAGAGGAAGCCATGTCCATTTCCGACATGATTGTCGTTATGAAGTCCGGCGTGGTGCAGCAGATTGGCAAGCCGCAGGAGGTCTATGACAACCCGGCAAACCTGTTCGTTGCGAACTTCCTCGGCACGCCGCCTATCAACATCTTCACCGGCCATGTCAAGGGCGAGCGCCTGTACATCGGCGTGGACAGCGTGATGGATGTGCCCGGCGTGAAGGATCAGGACGTGTTCGTCGGCATCCGTCCCGAAGGCTTCATCCTCGACATGGCGAACGGCACGCTGTGCTGCAAGCCGCAGAACGTCGAGGTCATGGGGCGCGACGTGTCCGTCGTCTCCACGCACGAAGCCTCCCAGAAGCCGACGGTGCGCTCCATCATCGACGCGGACAACAAGGTAGATGCTTCCGCTGATGTCGTGCGCTACCGCATCAAGCCGCACAAGATCTTCCTGTTCACGCGGGATGACGAGGGCGTTCGCATTCCGTTCGAGGTGAAGTAAGATGGTAGAAAGCAAGCATCAATGGAAAGCATGGCTCTATCTCGCCCCCGCCATCGTGCTGCTGCTGGTCTTTACGGTCTGGCCGATTATCAACACGGTGCGACTGGCATTCCTGAATGACTACAACAGCCTGAGCGAAGTCGGCGGCGCCACCTTCACCGTTGGCATCAAGAACTTCCAGACGGTTATCGGCGACAGCGGCTTCAAGACGGCGCTGAAAAACACGATGCTCCTGTGCCTGTTCACCGTGCCGATTTCGACGATTCTCGCGCTGCTGATCGCGGTTGCGCTGAACTCCATCAAGCCCCTGCAGAAGGTACTGCAAACCATCTTCTTCCTGCCCTATGTGACCAACTCTATCGCCATCGGCATGGTTTTCGCCGCGATGTTCAATATCATCGGTATGCCGCACATGGAGCGCCTGATTCAGACCAAGGGCATTGTCAATAATGTCATTGAGCTTTTCGGCGGGCGCTACGTCAACTGGATTAACCAAGGCTCGGAATACTGGGCGAACATGTTCGTCATGATTGTCTACATCGTTTGGAACGCGCTGCCTTTCAAAATTCTGGTGCTGCTGGGCGGTCTGCAGGGCATCAATAAGCAGTATTACGACGCGGCAAAGGTGGACTCTACACCTCGCTGGCGCGTGTTCACCAAAATCACCGTGCCGCTCCTCTCTCCGATGATTGCCTACGTCGTCATCACCGGCTTCATTGGCGGCTTCAAGGAATACACCAGCATCGTCGGCATTTTCGGCGAAACCATGGGCCCTGCGGGCGACGCGGGACGCATGAACACCATCGTCGGCATGATTTACGATGCGCTGCCGAAGTCCAACTACGGCGTGGCCAGTGCCGCTGCGCTGATTCTGTTTGCGATCATCTTCGTCGTGACGATGATCAACATGCAGGTCAGCAAGAAGCGCGTGCATTATTGAGAGGTGCAGTATGTCCGAAAAAGATTTCACCATCATGCATTCGCGGAACATGCAGCAAGTCAGCGTCACCCAGCGCATCACGAAGGTGCTGACGCTGTTCATCACCTATGCTTTCCTCATTGTGATGGCGCTGATTGTGCTGTTCCCGTTCTACTGGATGATTATCTCCTCGCTCAAGTCGCTGGATGAATACCGCGCGTCCGTGCCAACGTTCTGGCCGCGCATGGTGCTCATCAGCAACTACGCCGATGCGTTCTCCACCGGCAATCTGGGCCGCCTGTTCCTCAACACCGCCTATGTCGGCATCGTCTCGACGATGCTGTCCCTGATTATCACCATCCTGACGGCGTTCGCGTTTGCCCGGCTGGAATTCAAGGGCAAGAACGCGCTGTTCGGCGCGCTGCTGGCGACGATGATGATTCCCGGCGAGCTGTTCACCATCACCAACTACCAGACGATTTTCATGCTCGGCTGGCAGAACACCTACACGGTGCTGATTGTGCCGTTCCTTGTCAGCGTGTTCTACATCTATCTGCTGCGCCAGAACTTCCTGCAGATTCCGAACGAACTGTATCTTGCGGCAAAGGTAGACGGCACGAGCGACTTCAAGTACCTGTGGAAGGTCATGGTGCCGCTCTCCCTGCCGACGCTGATTTCCATCACCATCTTGAAAATGATGGGCGCATGGAACTCCTACGTCTGGCCGCGTCTGGTGGCGAATGACGATGCGCACAAGCTGATTACCAACGGTCTGCGCAACGCCTTCAACAGCTCCACCGGCGAAACGAATTATCCCGTGCAGATGGCGGCAGTCGCGATGGTATCGTTCCCGCTGTTCCTCGTGTTTATTTTCCTGCGCAAGTACATCATGTCGGGTGTCAGCCGCAGCGGTATCAAAGGTTAATCGGCGGATTTCCGCCTTTAACAATTTTTTGTTCCCCTCGACCAGAAAGGAAGGAAAGACACATGAAGAAGTTCCTCTCTCTTCTCATGGCGCTGACCATGCTGATGGCCTGCACTGCTTGCTTCGGTTCTGCTGAATCCGCAAGCGATCCCGCTGCTTACGACGGCAGCGAAGTGAACATCACCTTCTACAACACGATGGGCTCCAACCTGACCCCTGTGCTGGATACGTACATCGAAGAGTTTAACAAGCTCTACCCGAACATCCATGTCAGCTACACCTCCGTTGGCGGCTACGATGATGTCCGCGACCAGATTTCCAAGGAAATCACTGTCGGCGGCCAGCCCAACATCGCTTACTGCTACCCGGACCACGTTGCCCTGTACAACCTCGCGCGTGCGGTGCAGCCGCTGGATGCTTACATTGACAGCACGGCGACCATCACCCGCGCCGACGGCACGACCGAAACCTTCGGCCTGACGCAGGAGCAGAAGGACGACTTCATTTCCGCGTACTACGAGGAAGGCCGTCAGTTCGGCGATGGCAAGATGTACACGCTGCCGATGAGCAAGTCCACCGAAGTGCTGTACTACAACAAGACGTTCTTCGACGCCAACGGTCTGACCCCGCCCACCACTTGGGACGAGATGGAAGCGCTGTGCAACAAGATCGTCGAAATCGATCCGTACAGCATCCCGCTGGGCTATGACTCCGAGAACAACTGGTTCATCACCATGACGGAGCAGCTCAAGACCCCCTACACCAGCGCCACCGGCGAACACTTCCTGTTCAACACGCCCGAAAACCGCGCGTTCGTGAAGCGTTTCGCAACGTGGTACAATCAGGGGCTTGTGACGACCCAGACCATCTACGGCAGCTACACCTCCGGTCTGTTCGTCTCCGACTCCGGCATCAAGAGCTACATGTCCATCGGTTCTTCCGCCGGCGCGACGCATCAGCGTCCGACCAAGGGTGCGGACGGCACCTATCCCTTTGAAGTGGGCATCACGACCATCCCGCAGGTGGATGCCAGCAACGCGAAGGTCATTTCTCAGGGCCCGAGCCTGTGCATCTTCAAGAAGGCGAATGCGCAGGAAGTGGCCGCTTCCTGGCTGTTCGTCAAGTACCTGACCACCACGGTGGATTTCCAGGCTGAATTCTCCATGGCGTCCGGCTATGTGCCGGTCATCAAGTCCGTTGCGAACAACGAAGTCTATGCGGAATTCGTTGCGGGCGCGGACGGCGGCGACAACGTGGCGGCGCTGGCGGCGAAGGTCTGCTTGGAGCAGGTTGACGCTTACTACACCTCTCCTGCGTTCCCCGGCTCTTCCGAAGCACGCAGCCGCGTTGGCGAACTGATGGCAGGCTGCATGACGGATGCTGCGGCACTGGGCGACCTGACCAAGCCGGAAAACGATGCGAAGCTGGACGAGCTCATCCAGAAGCGCTTCGACGAAGCTATCACCAAGTGCGAACAGTCCATCGCGGGCTTTGGTATCTAAGGCGCGCAGATGAAAACACTCCGCAATCTATTTCCCCTGCTGCTGACCCTGACGCTGCTGCTCTGCACGGCGTCAGGCGCGGTGGCGGGAACCACCGACGGCGGCTTTGTGGACTATGTGGCGCAGCTGAAGCTGAACATGTCCTCCGCAACCGCCAAAACCAGCGCGACCGTCAGGACGCATGTTGACGGCGACACGGTGCATTTCGATGTGCCGGAAAGCGTCTGCGCGGACGGTGTGCTGAAAGCGCGCTTTCTGGCGCTGAACACCCCCGAATCCACCGGCAAGATTGAGGAATACGGCGTTGCCGCGTCGCATTTCACCCAGGAGAAGCTCGCTTCGGCAGCGTCCATCATCTTGGAATCGGATTCTGACCGCTGGGAGCTTGACTCCACTGGCGGCCGGATGCTGGTCTGGGTGTGGTATCAGCCGTCGGAAGGCGCGGAATACCGCAACCTGAATCTGGAGCTGCTGCAAAACGGCTATGCGCGCGCGTATTCCACCGCGAACAACCAGTACGGCAGCATCTGCTCAAGCGCGCTGGATCAGGCGCGGCAATTCAAGCTGAACCTCTACTCCGGTCAGCCCGACCCCGATTTCTACTACGGCGACGCCATTGAGCTGACCCTGCGCGAACTGCGCTGCCATCCGGAAGCGTACCAGAACAAGAAGGTCGCTTTCAACGGCATCGTCACGCTGGCGCACAACAATTCGGTGTATGTCGAAAGCCTTGACGCGGAGAGCGGCATCGTCTTCGGCATCTCCGTCTACTACGGCTTCAACCTCAGCGGCAAGGGTCTGTCGATTCTCACCCCCGGCAACGAAGTGCGCATCGTCGGTTCGGTGCAGTACTACGCGGCGGGTGACCAGTGGCAGATTTCCGACGTCTCCTACCGCATGATGAAGCCGAAAGACCCCGGCAACATTCAGCTGCTCAGCGAAGGGTACGAGCCGTACTATACCGAGACGACGCTGTCCCAGTTGATGGCACAGACGGTGCTGACGGATGAAAACGGCGAGGAAGCTGCCTATGCTCATGCGGATTTGGCGCAGAACACAAGCGCCGAGCTGCACAAACTGCATGTGCTGTCCATCAGCCGGGACGACGAAAACAGCCGCGCGTACCTGACCGTCGAACAGGATGGGCAGCAGATGACCGTAATTGCACCGTCGTCTTTCGTGACCGATGAGATGGTGGGGCAATCCATCACCGTGCGCGGTTTTGTCGAACATTCGAGCGGCAACGTCGCTGTGCGTGTCTACGAAACCGGACTCCTTCTCGCAGAATAACACCCCTGACAATCAAGGAAAGGGAGAAAACAATCATGAAGAAATTCCTTGCGATGCTCATGCTGCTGGCGATGTGCTTCAGCTGCGCCGCGATGGCGGAAACCACGGATGAAGATCTGGCAGCGGCCAAGACGTACCTGTTCATGATGTACAAGGATCTGCCGGAAACGACGATGAGTGACTACGAAGTGGTCGGCGTCATCAACATCGGCGGCATCGAATTCCCGATTACGTGGACGGCGGACAGCGACACCATCAAGATTGTTCCGCAGGACAACAAGATGGTCACCATTGATGTGGATGAAAAGAATCCCGAAGAAGTGACCTACACCCTGACGGCCACCCTGTCGAACGCTGCTGGCGAAACCGTGAGCGTGTCCTTCGCGCACAAGGTGCCTGCTGCGATGATTCTGGAAGGCATGAGCTACGAAGAAATCGTGGCGGCGGCGTACTCGCTGGAAGCGGGTCTGGCGCTGGAAGACACCCAGCGTCTCTACGGCACGGTGACGAAGATTGACACCCCGTGGAGCGACGAATACAAGAACATCACCGTCACCATTCAGGTGGGTGAACTGGCGGATCAGCCCATCCAGTGCTACCGCCTGACCGGCGAAGGCGCGGAAAACCTGCAGGTGGGCGACGCGATTACCGTCGAAGGCATCCTGAAGAACTACAAGGGCACCATCGAGTTCGACAAGGGCTGCGTGCTGGTCGGCTACGGCGAAATCGTCAGTCAGAAAGCGATTGTAGACGCGGCTTACGCGCTGGAATCGGGCGTTGCCATGACGGCTCCGACCGCGCTGGTGGGCGAAGTGGTTTCCATTGACTCCGCGTGGAGCGACGAATACCAGAACATCACCGTGACCATCGTCTGCGACGGTCTGACCGAACAGCCCATTCAGTGCTATCGTCTCTCCGGCGAGGGCGCGCAGGCGCTGGAAGTCGGCAGCGTGGTCGGCGTGTACGGCACGATTAAGAACTACAAGGGCACGGTCGAGTTCGACAAGGGCTGCGTGACCGTTCCCGCGGACTCCGTGGTGAGCGTTCGTCTGGCGGTGAGTGCCTACGCGCTGGAAGCAGGTCTGTCCATGAATGACGCTTCCACCATGACCGGCGTCATCACCAGCATCGACACTGCTTGGAGCGACGAGTACAAGAACATCACCGTGACCATCGTTCCCGGCGGTCTGACCGACTACGCGGTGCAGTGCTACCGTCTGTCCGGCGAAGGCGCAGAAACGCTGGCGGTCGGCGACACCATCACTGTGAGCGGCACGATTAAGAACTACAAGGGTACGATCGAATTCGACAAGGGCTGCACGCTGGACGCTGTGGTCAAGGCGGAGTAATCGTTTCCTAACAGGGGGAATCCTGCATTAGCGGGACTCCCCTTTTTCTGTACGCAAAACGCCGTGCTTCCGATCTTGGAAACACGGCGTTTGATATTATGCTTCGTAGCCCAGTGTCTTCATGAACCGCTGGAAGCCCGCCAATCCGGCTTCATCGCGCTTGTAGACGCCCGCGTCCGCCAGCACCTGCGCGCACACCAGCGCCACTTCCTGCCGCAGGATGGCTTCCGCTTCCGCCGACGTTTGGACAAGTCCGTGCCGCGCGACAACTTCCACCAGCCAGTCGTAGTGTTTCGCGCACGGGTCGCTTTCCGCCGGACGCACCAGCGGCTTCTCGCCCGTCAGGTAGCCATTCAGTGCCGCTAACTCCGTCTTCAAGCGGCCCGGCAGGATGAACAGCCCCATCACCTCAATCAGCCCGATGTTCTCCTTCTTGATGTGATGCAGCGGCGCATGAGGATGGAAGATGCCCAGCGGGTGCTCTTCGCTCGTACGGTTGTTGCGCAGAACGAGATTCAGGCGGTACTGCTCCCCCTCTTTGCGCAGAATCGGCGTAATGGTGTTATGGGGCGTTCCGTCCGTTTCCGCAAGGATGCCGCACGCTTCGTCGCTGTACCCGCGCCACGCGTCCAGAATCCGGCTGGCTTCGGCAATCAGCGTCTGTTCGTCCGTGCCGCTGAGCTGAATGGTGGACATCGGCCAATCGAGCAGTGCCGCCGAAACGCCCGGCACCGGAGACTTCAGCTGGCAGCGCACTTTCGCATCGTCCATCGGGAAATGATAGCGTCCGCCCTGAAAATGGTCGTGATTGAGGATTGACCCGCCGACTATCGGCAAATCCGCATTCGAGCCGAGCATATAGTGCGGGAACTGCTGCACGAAGTCGAACAGGCGATCAAATGTGCCGCGGGAAATGCGCATCGGCACATGCCGGCTGTTCAGCACGATGCAGTGCTCCGGGTAATACGCATACGGCGAATACTGCAGATACCACGTCTGCCCCGCGAGCGACAGCGGCACTATGCGGTGATTCTGCCGCGCCGGGAAGTTACTGCGACCGCGGTAGCCGGGATTTTCCACGCACAGCATACACTTCGGATAGCCGACGCTGGGCGCATTCTTCAGCTTCGCGATTTCCTTAGGATCTTTCTCCGGCTTGGAGAGATTGATGGTGATTTCCAGCCGTCCCGCCGGCGTATCGGCAAAATAACGGACGTTCTGCGCAATCGCATCAACCTTGATGTAATCGCACGCGCGGCACATCTGGTAGAAATCCTCCGTCGCCTGTTCGGGATGCCTCTGCGAAACGCACTGCTGGAAGTGCGTGCGTACTTCCTTTGGCGACGGCGTCAGCAGACCCATCAGGCGCGCACTGAAGAGGTCGCGCGCATACGTCATGTCCTCGATGATGCCTTTTTCGACCGCCAAATCGCACAGTGCCCGCAGAAGCGCCGTCGCGGTCGGCGGCACGTCCGCCATCGGCACAATATCGCCGGCGGGGGCATCAAGCTGAAACGCATCGAGCAGCAGGTTGCGGAAGTACGGCATATCCACCGTTTCTATCAACCCTTTTGCCGATGCGTAAATCAGCAGATTTTCAATTGCCTGTGTTGTTTTTTCCTCCCAAGACATCATCAACATCCCTTTCTGTATTCATCGCTCCGGCTTGATTCACTCCTAATTATAGCGGAAAACAGCTTTTCTGTCAATCAGCCCGGCAAAAGACTTGACAGAAAGGCAAAAAGACAGTAGGATAAATCATATGATTTCCCTTTGATTTTCAGGAGGCAGCTTCATGAACGATCGCGAGGAAGGCAAGGGAATGCGGCTTCTGCGCAAGGGCAAACGTGGCCTGATTCAGGCGATTTTCAGTCGTCTGGGGCTGATTGTGCTGCTATTTTTGCTGCAGCTGGCGCTTCTGCTGGGGTTGTTCAGCGCGGCAGCAGAGTTCTTGCCGCACTTCTTCGGCGGAACGATTGTGTTCAACGCCATCATTGTCATTTATCTGCTCAACAGCGAAGGCGACCCGACCGCAAAGTTGACGTGGCTGGTGTTTTTCAGCGTTGCGCCGGTGTTCGGGGCGCTATTCTATCTATACACCAAGAGTGACATAGGGCATCGGCTTTTGCGCGAGCGGACGACACAGCTGATTCGCGAAGGTCGCAGTGACCTCCGCGCGCACGCCAGCGCACAGCAGCATCTGGAAGAGCGCGACCCGCAGATTGCGCGCATGGCAAGCTACATCGCGAAAACCGGCTGCTATCCCGTTTGGGAGCACACCGCTGTGACGTACTTTCCGCTGGGCGAGGACAAATTCGCCGCGTTGCTGCCCGCGCTTCGGCAGGCGAAGCATTTCATCTTTCTGGAATACTTTATCGTGGAAGAGGGCGAAATGTGGGGGCAGGTGCTGAGTATTCTGGTGGAAAAAGTGAAGCAGGGCGTGGAGGTGCGCGTACTGGTGGACGGCACATGCGAGTTCACCCACCTGACGCACGATTATCCCCGCCGGATGCAGGAACTGGGCATCAAGTGCAAGATGTTCGCGCCCGTCCGTCCGTTCGTCTCGACGCACTACAACTACCGCGACCACCGCAAAATCGCCGTGATTGACGGGCAGGTGGCGTTCACGGGCGGTGTGAATCTGGCGGACGAGTACATCAACCGCGTCGTGCGCTTCGGGCACTGGAAGGACACCGCGGTGATGCTGCGCGGCGAGGCGGTGCGCAGCTTTACGCTGATGTTCCTGAATATGTGGGCAATTGACGAGCACACGATGGAAGCGTCGCGCTTTCTGGCATATCCGACAAAGCCCGTCATGGACGCGCCGGGGTTCGTGCTGCCCTACTCGGATTCTCCGGTGGACGGCAACAAAGTCGGCGAGCAGGTGTATATCGACATTCTCTCCCGCGCACGGCGGTACGTCCACATCATGACGCCCTACCTCATCATCGACCACAACATGGAGACGGCGCTGCAATATGCGGCGGAGCGCGGCGTGGACGTCCACCTGATTCTCCCCGGTATCCCCGACAAGAAGTACGCCTTCGCGCTGGCGCACACGCATTACGCTTCACTGATAAAAGCAGGCGTCAAAATCAGCGAATATACCCCCGGCTTCGTCCACGCGAAAGTGTTCGTCGCGGATGACCGAGAGGCCGTCGTGGGCACGATTAACCTCGATTACCGCAGTCTGTACCACCACTTTGAGTGCGCGGCGTACATGCTGGATGTGCCGTGCATCGCGGACATTGAGGCAGATTTTCAGCATACACTGAAGCAGTGCCGCCGCATGACACCTGAGCGCCTGAAAAACGACAAGCTTTCGATGAAGGTTGCTGGTGCGCTTCTCAAGGCGATTGCGCCGCTGATGTGATTACAGCCGCGCCTCCTCCGCCTGACCGGAACGGCAGACGACCGACAGCGTCAGGCAGACCGTCCCCGGCATGGCGTACCACGCACTTCCAGTGAGGATATAAAGTATCAGCATGAACAGCCCGTAGCCCCAGTAGCGCGGTGCTTTTTCCCGCTGCGTCATGATGGACAGCAGGCTGCCGCGCTGCGGCGTTCTCCGTTTTCGCTGCCCCAGCGCCACCAATTGCGCATCTGTCGCGGGGGAAAGCCGCCCCGCCAGCGCCAGCAGCGTCTCTCGGCGAATGACGCGGATGGGCGTCGGCATCTGCTCGGCGCGTGCAATCACCCGCGGCGGCGCTTTTCCCAGCACGCACAGGATGACCCGATTCGCCTGCTGCCGCTGCATCGCCCGGTGTGCCTCCACCAGCTGCCCGATGGACAGCTCCCCTTCCGGCGGCATCCGAACGCACTGCACCAGCAGCGTTTCCGCGCCGCCCGACGGCTTTTCCTGTCCACACAGCGCGCCGTCTGCCGTGATGCGCTGCATCCGGAGCGGCCACTTTTCCTCCAGCAGCAGCGCCGCCTGAAAGTGGGCTTCCTTCGCCTCCGAAAGCAGCATTTTCTCCAGCAGCAGTTCGCCACCGATGCGGCAGCGGAGCGCCGTTTCGCGCCGCACCAATGTCGTCTGACGATAAAGGCGGCGCAGCAGCAGCAGCAGTGTGCCCAGTGCAATGCCCGCCAGCAGCGCAGGGAGGTTCAATCCCCAGAGGAACACAAACCAGCCGATGCCCAGCACCATCAGCAGCACACCGCGCCCCACGCTGTCCAGCAGCTCCGCCAGCAGGTTGCGCTTGAATCCCGTTTCCATCGCTTCTCCGCCTTTACAATTCCCGAAATTTCGGGTATAATAGGAATGTACACTTGCACAAGCAGGAGGATTGCCATCACATGGCAAAAGAACGCATTGGTATTTTAGGCGGCACGTTCGACCCGATTCATGAGGGGCACATCCATATGGCGCTTTCCGCCATGCAGGGCGCGCATCTTGACCGCGTGCTGGTACTCCCGACGGGCAATCCGCCGCACAAGGTAGGCATCACCCCTGCGGAAGATCGCTGGCGCATGGTCTGCTGCGCCTGTGCGCTGCATGACGGGCTGACGCCGTGCCGCGCGGAAATCGACCGCGAAGGCGTTATCTATACGGTAGATACGCTGTCCATTTTGCATCAGGACTATCCCAAGGCAGAGCTTTTTTACCTGATTGGTACGGACACGCTGATGGAGCTGCACACATGGCGGAATTTTGAGCAGGTATTGTCGCTGTGCACCTTCGTTATCTGCCCGCGCCCGACCAGCGTGTCGCCCAAGGTGCTGGCGGACGAGCAGCGGCGGCTGATTGCGCTCGGCGGGTGCTTCGTGGCGCTTGACGCGGACGTGGTGGATGTGTCTTCCACGGAACTGCGGCAGGCGCTTCGGGATGGTCAGGCAACGCCGCATTGCAGCGTACCCGTGCGGGAATACTGCAAGGTGCGCGGGCTGTACGGGCTGTCGCCGCGCGTCCCGCAAGGCGACAAGTGGCTTGACCGCCTCTTCGCCGACCTGAATCAGCATCGGTTTATGCATTCGCTGGCGGTGGCGCACACGGCGCGTCAATTGGCGATTGCGCATCAGCTTGACCCGGTCAAGGCGGAAGCTGCCGGACTTCTGCACGACTGCGCGAAGTGTCTGCCGCTCAGTGCCATGCAGCAGCTTTGCCGTGACCATCAGCTGACGGTTGATCCGGACATTCTGCAAAGCGGCGCATTGCTCCACTCCGTCGCCGGGGCGTGTCAGGCGCAGGATGTTTACGGCATCACCGACCCGGAGCTTCTCTCTGCCATCATCAACCACACCAGCGGCCGACCCGGCATGAGCAAGCTGGACATGGTCATCTGGCTGGCGGACAAGATTGAGCCGACCCGCGCATCCTATCCGCTGCTGGATAAAGTGCGGATGCTGGCGGGCTTTTCGCTGGAAAAGGCGCTGCTAACCAGTCTGGAAGGGTCAGCGAACTATCTGCGCAGCAGCGGGAAAACCGTGCATCCGCTGACACTGCAAACCATTGCGTGGCTGAAAACGCTTCCCGAAACCAAGTGAATTATCAGAAGGAGAAATATTATGCAGAATCTTCAGCTCGTGCAGGAAGCTGCACAGGAACTCTACAAGAACAAAGCCGGTCAGATTGTCGCGCTGGACGTGCAGGGCATGACCGTTATTTGCGACTATATGCTGATTGCTGCCGGGCGCACGGTCAATCAGGTGAAGGCGCTGGCGGACGATGTGGATGAGCGCATGGCGGAGCTGGGCGTGCCGATTCGCCGCCGCGAGGGACAGAACGAAGGCCGGTGGATTATCCTCGACTACGGCTTCATGCTCGTGCACATCTTCCACACCGAGGAGTACGAATATTACAACCTCGA
>UMIO01005923.1_pt1 | contig 11960 bp, 10 predicted proteins | sample 1965821 | NCBI WGS metagenome assembly UMIO01 (sample SAMEA4836127, study PRJEB28245) | human gut metagenome | biome: gut microbiome; material: fecal sample | place: Denmark | collected 2008
AAGCTCCTTCGTGCCGGCAAGCACCCGAAAGGGAGTGCAAAACGGTCGAAGGCACAGGATGAAGCATTTGTCGCCACACTGACAAATATTTTAGTAACCATCTAATTTTTCTTGAATTAAGAACTTGAATTGCAACCGCCGCTCACTCTTTCCCGGAGTGGGCGGCTGTTGTTTCTTGTTCAGCGCATCTTGCTTTGTTAACTTTCTGTTGATTTTCAAAATGGAGGTTGTCAACCAGCCTTTCTCGATGCCTACCAAATGAGGGAACGCTCTCAACCTTCAATGAAGGCAAAAAAATCAACGTCAACACCCCCCATTTCAAGCCACTTTTTCTGTTAATAATAGAACCTCCTCTTTGAAGGCCGGTCATTTGTGACCTTTTTGTTAATTCTCAAAAAGATGGTTGTCTTTGGGCTGTTTTCGTCGGCTACCAAGTGAAAGGACTTTTTCAAAAGCGAAGATTCGGTCTCAAGAATTACAATTTGATTACAAGTTCCTCACCAATGCTACGAAACAGGCGTTCTCGACACCTACCAATTAGAGGGATAATTTTTCGGTAGCTCAACTTCCGGGGATTTTCTACAAAACTCTGTTCCTTGAAAACAGAATAGCTCAATCGTCCGGTACTTCACAAAAGGTACTTCTGTAACTCGCAGCCCGGCCATGACGAAGGCGGGGTGGCTGAAATGCCAATGGTACGGTGCAAGCCCGCCGCTGGACGATTCCCCACTCCTAGGGAAGTCGAGGACCAATATGGGAGACCTTAACTTATTAACGCAGACGGGTTTGAAACCATCTGCGATGGGGGAGCTGGAATTGCTGCCAGTTCTCTTTACATTGTCACCTGACCGCCGCTTTGCTGCAAAGGATATAACCGCAGGTAACACACTTTTTGACCTTAGACTACTTATGCTGAAGGAGTACCTATGAAGTTTAACAATGCCTATTCCCAGATGTTTCCCGGCTACCCCGATGCCGTCAGCCTTCAGCAGGCTGCGGAGATGCTTGGTCTGAACCGCCACACGGTCGGGGAACTGATCCGATCCCGCCGCCTGTTTGCGCTTAAAATCGGCCGCACCTATCGTATCCCGAAGCTGAGCGTCATCGAGTTCCTGCTCACCGGGCAGAGTGCGTTTCCGGCTGGAAATCCGCCGCTGGATGTGGTATGCTGTGGGTGCAGCAACGGACAGCACGCCTGTTGACCCAAAGGAGGTTTATGATGAAAACTACAGGGTCTGTCCAAGAGAAAAATGGACGTTTCTATTTCGTACTCAACCTTTACGATGCCAAAACGGAAGATCAAGTGGATCTCCACCGGCCTGACCGTGCGTGGCAACAAGCGCAAAGCCGAGGCGATGCTCCACGAAGTCCTGCTCCGCTACGACGAAACCGGCGAATTGCCCACAGGCCGGGGCGGTGCTTACGAGAAAGTAGACACCCGGACGGCAAAGCCCATCCCTGCGCCGGTCAGAACGGCCAGCAAGTCGGAGATGCTGTTTCTGGATTATCTCAACGAGTGGATTCAGATTCACAAGGCATCCATCCAGACCGCCACCTTCATCAGCTACAACCAGATGATTCAGGGCCGCATCACACAATACTTCAAGCCGCTGGGTCTGAAGCTCTGCGAGGTCACGCCGCAGGTGCTGGACGAGTTTCAGGAAAAGATTTTGCTGGATGGCTGCACCACCAACACCGTTATCCACTACCACGCCATCTTCGGCAAGGCGTTCAAGGATGCTGTGCGCAAAGATTATCTGGAAGTCAACCCGATGCTGAAAGTAGACCGGCCCAAGAAGAACAGCTTCCGGCCCAACTTCTACACCAAGGACGAGGTTCAGCAGCTGCTGGAAGTTTCGCAGGATGACCCGCTCCACCTGTGCATCCTCATCACGGCCTATTACGGTCTGCGCCGGAGTGAGGTGCTGGGACTGAAGTGGTCGTCCATCGACTTCGAGCGGAAGTCCATGACCATCAACCACAAGGTCACGGAACAGCGGGTGAACGGCAAGTATGTCCCGGTCGTCAGCGACGTGATGAAGAACAAGACCAGCTGCCGCACCCTGCCGCTGATTCCGGCGGTGGAAGCCGAACTGCTCAAGCAGAAGGAAAAGCAGCAGCTTTACCGCAGGCTGTTCGGCAAGAGCTACCGCACCGATTATCTGGACTTCGTCTGCACCGATCAGGAGGGCAAGCTGCTCCGTCCCAACTTTGTGACGGAACACTTTGAATGGTTGCTCCGGCAGTACAGTCTGCCGCACATCCGCTTCCACGACCTGCGCCACCCGTATGTCAAGCACACGACAAAAAATATTTCCTGCAAAAGCAGAAATCCCAAACCACCAACAAGTGGTAATCTGGGATTTCTGTTTTTACTATGGTTCGATTAATCAAATATCTGAGTCAGGCTTACTAAACTTATATGCTGGAATAGACTTATCAGAGAAATGAATATCGGTTGCTTTGAATACCCCGTTTTCGCAGGGGTTCTCCATAGCAAAAACAACACTATGCTTCGCTCGCGTACATGCAACATAAAATTTAGCTCACGTTTGATTGGACGTGATTTTCACCTGTCTTTCTATAAATGGTAACGTTGTACTGACAGGTATGATTACTACTCTTTCATATGTTGCGCCTTTGGACCCACCGTAGTTGAAGACATCGCAGTCATGTTGAAAACCAACCTTCGCCTTTTTGTCATATCGCAATATTATTGGATGGTAGTATTCGCAGTATTCACGCAGACTATCCACGTTCATCATGTAGACTCCGCTATTTTCTACTGGCATTTCTTGCTGATTATTTGGATCGGGTTCAACCATCGAATCCGCATCTCCGTGGATCGTATTGATAAAATCACATATTTCCTGATTGAATCGTCTTGTGGTATTCGCATATGAAGTAACGCATAAACCCTGTGCTTCAAGCATGAGAAAATAGGCTCGAACTTTCTCGTCTCTATACTGTTTATTCTTCAGTGAATTATTTGTCCTATATGTTGCCTGCTTGTAGTCGCCTACACATGTTATAGGTATTTTGGACTTGAATAGCAAAGTTATGACTTCCAAATCCCAACCAGCATAGTCTTGGAGTTCATCAATAAATATGTGGGAGTATATTTCTTGGATTCGCCTAATCACTTTTCCGCTAGAATGCTCATTGCATAGCCAAGCTAAATGGCTTGTCCTGTCAGGAACAACATCGCCACGCTTATTCACGTAATATTGTACGTGGGTCTGGTTATACCATTTAGGCGGTGCTTCTGTATCATAAAATGCAATGGAATTTACAAAATTTTCTGGCAATGTAACTGGAAACTCTTGCTTATAGCGCTTTTCTTTTAGTTTAAGTGAGCACTGGTATGGTTTTATAAATTCAGAGAGAAGAGTGCTGTACCAAGATTTGAATATGACTCTGGCATCCAATACACCGCCGTTTTGCTTCCGGTACTCATTCTCTAAAGAACGAACTCCCTCATTTGTATATGAAATAAGCAGCACATGTTTATTGGTGTTATCTATGGCGGTTTTGGCTTGTGAACACAGTGAATATGTTTTTCCATGCCCCGCTGCCGCAAATACTACTTGATTATTCATCTCTATCACCCACATTTTCACTATCTATCCCGATGGCTTTTAAAATATATGATGGGTAGTTTATCTTCTTCTCACTGGTAAAGACACGCATACTCCATTCAGTTTTGTTTCCTATCATAAAGCTCTTAATGCTATCTGGATCTCTGCTTTCTATGTCCTTTCCTAAGTAGATGATGGATTTGAACGATTCAAAGGTATCAAGATTTGCTGCAAGGACAGAGGGTTCAAGCGTGTTTAGGGTATTATCAGATTCCACACAAAGAGTAACAAGGCCTGTGTATTTTTCGTAGCGCTTACGAACAGCTTCAGCGTTACCGTCATTATCTGTAACTACAGTCAGCGGTTTACTAATTAGAGAAGCAAGCTCACAATATCGTTGGAACGCCAAGCTATCGACAGCGACTACGTCAATTCCGTCTTCTATCGGTTGTTTTCCATAGTTATCAATATATGCTCTTTGCAGTATCAATTCGTCAGCCGGTCCTTCAACCAATATTGCCTTATTCGCCAAAAGAATTCGTAGCGTGTTATAGCCCGGTAATTTTAGAAAGTAGTTGTAAGTATCACTGCTTAATGATTTGAATGGTGTCGTCCTCGCATTTGCAACAAGATGAAGGCACTGCAGGCCCAGTTTATTTGCGACAAAGCTGCTATGGGTTGAAATAAACAACTGCTTTCCGTTGCTCTCAGACAGTTTAGAGATGAGAATAGACATGTTTGAGTAGGAAAGGTTATTTTCGGGTTCCTCAATTATTAAAATATCAACATCCGTATTTTGAAGCAGGAAAATTTCCGACTTAAACATATTTTGAGTGCCGAAACCCGAATTTTCAAGAGGAATGCCATCTAATGAAATAGACATATCTCCCTTCCATTCATCAATTCCACTTTCTCTTAAGTTTAGTCCTATCGTTTTGCCATCAAAGCTGTGACCCTCTTGTAGTTTTTGATTAAGCCGTATTACTGCTTGATTTTCAGTAAATTCATGTCGATTTGCTCTATAAGCATGACGCAACTCGGTCATATCTTCTTCCGAGAGATATTCGTTTATGCTGGTAGAAACAAAGCGACTCAGCACCGGACCATAGTCTTTCTTTGTAGTATCAATACATGCCACTTTTCTTGCCGTTGTCTGGACATAGTATTCTGGATTTGCAAAAGACCTGAAATTGACCCTGTAGTATTCAACAGGGATGTCTCTGACTTTTCCTTCAACCAGGAGCTGCTTGTATGCTGGTGCATACTGGGTGTCAAATATTATTTCCAGTTTGACACCCTCAGCATCCTCATGAAGTGAATTATTTGTGCCTCTATACTTTTTTATTGCAATTTCATCTTCATCGGGAGAAGCAAAGTATACCTCAATTTCAATGGTGGGCAAGTCAGGCGTATTACCAGCCTCAATAGATTCCTTGAATTTTTGTCGGACTTGAGCATTAAACCAATCCAAATTAAGCCGATTTGCGACACTGCTACCGTTAATTTTACCGGTCAGAACCATTGATAGGGCCTCTAAGATGGTGCTTTTTCCCGAATCATTCTCTCCAACAAAGATATTTATATTCTCGTTCATTTCAATGGTAACATTCTGAAAAAGCTTGTAGTTGACAATTTTTAGCCTGTTGATTTTCATATTATTCATCAAACTCCATCTGAATAGTCGGGGTATAAATGCTGCAGTTATCTTACTCAACACCCCTGCCAGTAGTATACGATGGGCTATCGCCGCTACTTTTTTCAAAATCGACTTCTGTTATGGAACCACATTTCTCGCAGCGTAAGTAGCATTTTTGAACCATTCCATTCTCGTCTGAGTCATCACCATCAATGCTGACCTTTTTGCTCTTGCATATTGAACAATGATACTGTGCAAGATGGTCAAATACTTTTTGAAGAATATTTTCGTAAGTGCCAACAAGAGCGATGCAAAGAGTGACACAAGTTGATTCAACGCAACAGACATCGTCTGTTGAATTGGATCAATAATAGTGCTTAAAGTCCTCGCAAAACTGCTCAATATGTTTTGAGTATTTTTCTATATCCGTTTTGATCTTGTGAGTAAATACATTGATTTTTTCATTCTGCGGAGCAGTTCGAACTTTTTCATCATAAAAATTACAAAATTGGGTAGCAGAATACTCTCTAAAATTTTCGGCAGAAATGCCAAAGTCCTCTGACAAGACCATTGCAGAATGCTGTAAGTTCTTCAACGTTTCTTGCTCCCATGTTGTTAGTAGATTCTCATATGCAGCCAACACTTTATCACAAGCGGCCCGAACTTCATATACATTATGTACGTAAGCACAAAACAAGTCCGCGGGTTCGTCTATAGGAGGGTAATCTACCAGTTGAGAATGCTGCATTTTAACGGATAGCAAAAGCTCATATAAGGCATATTTCTTGATTTGGGAAACATCTTCTCTCTGCTTTTTTGCAAAACCAATTGCAAAGAAAAACAATGTTGCACTGAAAACAATCATTGTAGAGAAAATATTTGTCAGAATTTCCTTGATTCTTGGTATATCAAATACAAAATTCAACGTAACAAGGTCTTTTAAGGACACATCCGAATTAGCACCTATGAGTCCAATAAAACTCAGAATCAATCCGGCTATACAAGCTAATACATAATAACGCGAGCGTTTCATGTAGTTTTCTCCTATCTGTAAGTCCAATCGTCTTGCCAGTTTTTTAAGATTTATCTGTAGGTCATTTGAAGTTCGACAACAAACAATTGTATTTGGTAGGCTCTTTCTGATAGCCGATACTTTTGAAAGGTTTATTCCAGAAAAGCGAATTACTTGCCATTTCATTTTCTTTTGTTCTGATTTGGAACCTTTTATTCTGATGAAGATTTGTTCGTAAGTATTGTATAATGCCAATCCATATACAACCGGAAGATTGAACACTAACAGTACCAGCGGGAGCAATAGTGATTTTAAGGTGTCAAAACTTAAAAATTGATTTGGAGCATGGATAAGGCTGTAAATTGCATTAATCAACAGTATTATTCCCCACAGTACCAGCAAACCATCAAAGAAGCGTTTCACAGATCGGTGCTTTTTATCTTGTCCAGCCAATACTTGTAGGACTGAAATCAAAACTGTTAAAGGGATAAGGATAATTTCCGTTATTAAACTGAAAGTCCAAAATCCTACAAAAAACTCAATTGCAACTACAATAGCAACATTTTCCCGAATTAGCTTTGAAAAGAATCGTCCACCGTCTGCTTTCTCAATCGCCTTGGCAAAAAGGGGAAGTTCAACAAACAATACCCAAAAGACAGTGTCTTTTAACAAAGTGAGATCCCAAAGTCCTGCCCAATTTAATGCGAACAACACCAAACCCAAAAAGCTGAGAAATACAATGTAAAATATCACAAATTTCTTGCAAAACAAAATTGGAATAGCAGTTTTTATAAATTGTCTTGCAGGTTTAGTAGGGAGAATGACAGCAAGACCAATAATAACCCAAATCCCGATAGCTATCTCTCGATTATTAAAGAATTCTTGGATTACTCCCATTTCGTTCACCTTTATAATCTGGCGTCGTGATTAATCAGTGTAGAATTACCGGTACCAGCAGAGCCATAAATCATATCGACGTGAGAATTGGCAAACATCTGCCGAAGGGTTTCTTTCTTTCCATCATATTACGCTGTTTGTATCGGGAATTGCTTTATCAATTCTGAGTATCTGACCGCGCGCCTTCTTCTTTACTCAGTCCATTTTACCATAATCTTTCGATCAACATCAACCACGATCCGTTCAATACAATCAATAATCTCGCTCAACGGGACTTCCTTTCTGCTAGCTTTCAGCAGTTTGAAAAACACCTGATACTGTTTTTCATAGGCTTCTTTGTCTGCAATCGCCCTGTTCAGTTCCGCTTCGGCCTGCTCCTTTGCAGGCCGTGCAGCCGCAATGGCTTCTTTAGAACCTTCACCCATGACATACTTTTCATATTGCTTCATGCTGAAATCAGTAGCTTCCTCATATTTGAGAGAAGCTGCTTCAATGATGGAATCCATGCGTTGTATTTCCTGCTTATAGAATGTTCTGCCGCTCCATCCTGCATCAATGTACCATCGCGATATGGGATGCTGGTTTTCTCGCGCCCATGCCTCAATAACTTTCTTTTGGTTTTCTATGGAATCATCGCCGCCCTTTCCTGTGACAGACAAACGGATGTACCCGGCAGTCTTTGAATGCAGATGTGGCAGCGTTACAGTCTGACGCTTCCGGCTTTTTCGTGCCATGCGCAGTCCTCTCCTTCTAATGCAAAACAGGCTACGGCAAAACCATAGCCTGTCTGCATTATAGCATATTCTGCTTTCCGCTACCACGAGTAATGCCCTGTTTTCCGCTTCCACGAGCTTAGGCACAGCTGTGCCAGCCTGATGGTTATGAACGGCGTATCGATGAAGCAGGTTCAGGAGTGGCTGGGACACAGCACCTTCTCGACCACCGCTGACATCTATGCGCATCTTGATTACAAGAGCAAGGAGGGGTCTGCTGGCGTGATCGCAGAGCTGTTAGAAATGAAAAAGTAAGAAAGCCGCCATGAAATCTCATAGCGACTTTAGATAACATCTATATGCAAACGGCTCTTTCCCGTCATTATGTCCGTATGCGGGAGTCGAACCCGCGACCTAAGCCTTGCGAAGGCTACGCTCTATCCAACTGAGCTAATACGCCTAAAAAGAAGCGCACTATCGAGCAAAAAATGTCCGATAGTGCGCTCTGGCGGAGTAGCAGGGATTTGAACCCTGGCGCCCCTTGCAGGGCCTACGAGATTTCGAGTTTTTCCTGTCTCACGGTACTTGGTGGAAGATAGAGGTAATTAGTCCACTTTGCCAGAAGATACGAACCATCGAATTTACGCTCAAAATTTCATCAAAAGCCAAAATCATTAGGCTCCATGCGGATTTGAACCCACTTTCCAAAACGCAGAAAAATCCGCCTTTTGGAGAGAATTGGGAGAGATTTTACGCCCGTTGGAGAGAACGGGCGAGAGAGATTCCGGGAGCCAAAATCTATCCACACAATATGTTGCTTCTGACGCTGACAAAAACAAAGCAGCAAAGGATGGATGAACATGAGAACTCTGTTAGAGTGCTATAAAATTCTCGAAGAATACCCCACCGGAATGACGAAAGACCAGTTCTACCGTGTTGCCCGCATCAACAAGCAGCACGCAAAGTACCTTCTGGATTCCGGCCTCGTTCCGTGTATCAATACAGGAAAGAAAACACGCAAATACCATATTGCGACCCACGATGTGATCACCTACTTGTGCGACCGTGAAGACAACCCTGAAAAGTATAAAGTGCCAACGGGCTTTTATATCGGAAAGAATGGCTGCTCCAAGCGGCACCCGGACAAGCCTGCAGCAGAGATTATCCGCTTCAATTTTACAGAGCCGGAAAAAACAGAGCTGTACACCCTATGGGAAAAGCTCACGGTTGAATATGATGATCTGCTGACTACCCCGGAAGTTTCGGAACTGACGGGCTACTCTGCACAAAGCATCCAGCGATGGTGCAATCAGAAGATCCTTGTGGGCTTCAAAATCCGTGGCACATTGACGATTCCACGGCTTGCGGTCGTTGAGTTTATGTCTGGCGACCGTGCAACGGCTATCGTCCGAAAATCCTCAAAGCACCTTGATCTGCTCCGCACTTATGCACAGGAATGCCACGAGGGTGCAATGACCATTACATACTAAACAGACGGGACTGCTCCACAACATTTTGTGAGGCAGTCCTGTTCGTTTAGAAAATGTATGATTTTACAGTAGGAGTCCAGCCTATTTCAACTATTATCCTTTGCTTTCAAGACGTTGAATATGTTTCTTTAGCCAAAATATTAAAATCCCGACGTATTCAACTTTTTGACCTCTAGGTGCTTCCAGCTCTCTTAACTTTCTTCTGCATTCTTCAATATCTTGATCTTTATGTTGCTTTTGCAATACTGACAGCATACCATCAAGAGCACTTTTTCTCTTAGCCTTCAAATCCTTACCATTGTTTAGGTTCAGAATATCATTTAGTTCATGATCGAGTTTTTTTCTGTCCTCCTTATCAGGTATCGTTTCGGCCGCCTGTATCTTACCGCTGAGAGAGTATTGTATCAAATGATTGCACTCAGGATTTAATGGTGTCAAAAAAAGTTCTTTGTTTCCTCTTGATTTATCGCAGCATAAAGCTCCTCTGTTTTCATTTCCTGAGCATACTGCAAGGAAGTTACTGTACTCCAATTCTTTCTTCCAGTTTTCAGTGCCCCTCGTCAGGCTCTGAGGTTCAATATGCTCAATCGTATACTTCAATGTACTTCCTGTTTTTTTGTCGGTTTCGGGAATTCTGCACATACAGTATGCGCACAGTCCTCCCTGTTCTTCCACCAACTTTGACAAAACATACTCATGCAGGTCGCTACTCATGGAATCGTAAGTCGGTCGTACACCAGTGCTTGATTCGCTTTCACGGTATTCCTTTAATTCCTTTGGCTCGTGTTTTTTCACAATGTATATCATATGTTTCCTCACATACGGCTGAAATCCAACTGTGTACGGCACTTCACAATTTCAGGGTCATCACCCAGTTTAGAATTCATCTCGTCGAGAACGGTTTCAGCAGCCGTATAATCATCTTGGTCAAGAGCATGATAAAACCTTTCAAACAATTCTTCAGCTTCGGATGTGCGAACAGTAACATTCATATCCGCACGAAGAATGCTGTCAGAATCCTTACCGTATAGATAACGATCGTGTAGCTCACTTTCGCCAGTTGCATTTTTTTCAAGCATGAATAAGTTATAGCTTCTATCCACTTCCCCAAGAATCTGCGGAGAGTGCGTTGTAATCAAGAACTGAATATTCGGAAAAAGTTTCCGAAGCACAGACAGTATTTTCCTCTGCCACGCAGGGTGCATATGCAGATCAAGTTCGTCAATCAGTATGATGCCCTCTCCCTCCATCGGGTTCTCTCGGCAGGGGTTCGCCATTGCCACGCGGCGAGCAATGTCTCCCAACAAGGCTAGCGTACACTTTTCACCATCTGACAGCTGGTCTACACGATATTCTTTATCATTGCGTGTGACAACCATTCGGAGAGGATTCCGACGCACCTTAATTTCTTCAGCATCATCCAGCATTGAGAGGGCAGCTTTTCGCACACACTCCAATGCAGGATCTCGATAATCCCAATCGCGTTTTATACTTTTTTGCTCATTTTCAAAGTCTTCCTGATTGCGAAACCACTCGAAAAAAGTACGGAAATCAAGTCGGTTTTCCAATGCTCTCTCTAACGCTGTTCTTTTTGAGAAAGAATGCTTTTTGCGTATCCTTAACGGAACGTCCAGAACAAGTCTGTTCGTTCCGTAATTTAGGAACACAGGCATATTCTGCTTCAGACAATCATCTCCGGCAACTGTATCATCGTCCGCCAGATAATGATCATTAAAAAATTGTGCTAAATCAGCCGCTTGCTTACTTTGCTGACTTGCATTGACCACATTCACCCGACCAGATGCGGCCTTTTCCATTTCTTTTGTAAGCTCGAATGTTTCTCCGTCAAGCTGTAGCACAATACCGGTACCATATCGTGCATTACTTCCACTACGCTGACCAATATGCAGTTGTTCCTTATCTAATGTTCGGTATCCCGTTCCTTGAGCGTTGTTCAGCCTATTGATAAAAGGCCATGCAGCATAGCAAACTGCACTGAGGAGAGTCGATTTACCTGAGCCATTGTTGCCATAAAAGACTGTGGATTTACCATTCAAGGTGATTTTAATAAAACCACCATCTGCTTCAGAAGTGAAATTCCTGAAATTTTTCACTCGAATTGTTTGCAGTTTCACCGTTTGTCCTCCTATCCAACATAGTTTTGGGTTGACTCTTTTACTATCTCCCATTGTAAGCGTTCTCTCTGGCGAATGTCAACCTGTTTTTACATTCATTTCTGAAAGAAGGTGTTTTTCCACATGAACAAGCACTCACAGTTGAAAATCCGAGGTCACACCAAATGACGCTGGACTACTTCTACGGTCAGTCGGGCGAGTTGTTCTCCTACTTCCGCATCCCGAAAGCACTGTTCCAAGACCACCGCTTCCGGCAGCTCTCCACGGATGCCCGGACACTGTACGGCATCCTGCTGGACCGTATGAGCCTGTCTGCAAAGAACGGCTGGCTGGACGAGCAAGGGCGGGTGTATATCATCTACACCGTCCGGGAAGTGCAGGAATCCCTCTGCTGCGCCGAGCACAAGGCGGTCAAGCTGTTCCGGGAACTGGAGGACATCGACCTCATTGAGCGCAAGCGCCGTGGTCTGGGCAGACCCAGCCTGATCTACGTCAAGGA
>UMIO01017765.1_pt1 | contig 11733 bp, 9 predicted proteins | sample 1965821 | NCBI WGS metagenome assembly UMIO01 (sample SAMEA4836127, study PRJEB28245) | human gut metagenome | biome: gut microbiome; material: fecal sample | place: Denmark | collected 2008
GTCGTCGCCGCCATTCATCGGCATACAGAACAGCGCCAGCCGCGCCCCGACCCATGTGTGGCGTGCGGGTTCAAACGGCTGCCCAATCGGGTGAAATTCGCCGCCCTGCGCGTACTCGAATGACGCGAGCGCCGTGCTGCTCGATGTCGGCAGCAGTGTCACGCGAAAAGTCACGGGCGCGTCCTGAATCGGCACGGTTTCCGTCGCTGACTCCGTGTGCTCCTTGCCATCGCTCGTCACGAACACCAGCGATACGCCGCTTTCCATCCGCCGAACCGCCGCGTAAGCGTACTGTCCGCCGACGAAGCCCACGCCCGCCTGTTCGCCCGCCTGCAAATGCACCGCATCAAGCGTCGTCGTTGCGAAGAACGCCGGGCACGCGATTTTCTGCGTCAGCGTCTGCGGGCACTGCCAGAGTCGATTGCCGCCATCGGGCAGTTTCCGCGCATACAGCCGCAGCTTGCCGCCGCCGACCTCGTAGAAATCCGGCTGCCAGTTGCCCATGAACTGCCATTGCAGCCCCAGTGCGCCGCTGAAATCATCATCCCCGATTTCGCCCGACGGCTCACATTCCGGCGCTTTCGGCTTCCGATACGTTTCAACCGCAATGCCGCAGTCCGCCGCGTTCGCAATCGGCGCTGCTTCCGCGCACTCCTCGCCCACCGCGATTGCGTCTGGCGGCACAGGCGTTTCATCCGGGATGCCGATGTACGGCCAGCCGTCCGCCTGCCACGTCATCGGCTGCAAGTGCGTCACGCGCCCGTACAGCCCACGGCTCTGGAAGTGCAAGAACCAATGCTCCCCCTCCGGCGTCTCGACCCACGCGCCCTGATGCGGGCCGTTCGTCTCGCTGCTGCCCTGTTTGAGTACGACTTGGGTCTCATACGGGCCGGAAATGCTCCGGCTGCGCAGGCACACTTGCCACCCCGTCGCAACGCCGCCCGCAGGCGCAAAGATGTAGTACAGCCATCGCGCTTGTGCACCTTCGGCCCTTCAATCGTCGGATGCTTCTTCGTGCCGTCGTAGAGCAAGTGGTCGTCGCCGAGCGCCGTTCTGCCGTCGGGCGAAATCGGGAAAATCCCCAGCCAACTCTTGAACCCGATTCGGCTCTTGGCGTACCCGTGGATGATGTAAGCGCGCCCGTCGTCATCCCAGAAGGGACAGGGATCAATCAGTCCCTTGCCCGGCTTCACCAGCACCGGGTTGTCCCAATCCCCCAGCGGATTTTCCGTGCTGACCATGTAGATGCCCTCGTCCGGCATCCCGTAGTAGATATAAAACCGCCCATTCTGGAAGCGGATGGCGGGTGCCCAGATGCCCTGCGCGTGCTGCGGCGCGGCATACCGCGCTTCGGGGATATTCTTGACGGCATAGTTGCGTAACTTCCAGTTCACCAAATCGCGGCTGGTGAGAATCGGCAGTCCCGGCACATAGTTGAACGTCGATGCGGTCAGGTAGTATGTGCCATTGACGCAAATTGCGTCCGGGTCGGAATAATCGCAGTACAGCACCGGATTGCGGTACGTTCCGTCACCGTTGTCGGCGCACCAGAGAATCTCGCTCATGCTTCTACATCCTCCGCAGCGGACGTTGCAATTTGCCCAAACTGCGCCGTTTCCTTCTCCCACTGGGCGTATTCGTCGCACAGCAGCGCCGCATACGCCCCGCCCAAATCGTGCAGGCCCTTGGCAATCAGCCCACCGAACACCAATGCGCCCGCAGGTTGCAAATGCGTGTTGTCGTGCTGCCCCAGCGGGAAATGCGGGTAAATCCCGGCAGGCAGGTTCATGTAGTACGTCGTTTGTGCGGCTTCGCCCTGTTCATCCACCAGCTTTTCGGACATGGCGGTCAGGTCAATCAGCGCCACATGCAGCTTCTCCGCCGTGCGGCGCATACTTTCCGCCCAGCGGTCGTGGTGGAACTGCGCGCCGGGGGCGTTGCGGTCGTAGCGCGTCAGGGGCGTGATGAACGCGGGAGTTGCGCCCTTATTCCGCGCAACGTTGACGAACCGCTCCAGATTCGCCGGAAAATCCGTCTCCGGATCAGTGTAGCGCGCCGGGTCAGATGCTTTCTCGTCGTTATGCCCGAACTGCACGAAGAGGAAATCCCCCGCGTGAATGCGGTCGTAGATGGTCGCCAAGCGCCCTTCGTCGATGAACTGCTTCGTCGAGCGCCCGTTCTCGGCGTAATTCTCAATCTGCACCTGATAGCGCTTGACATAGCGATCGAACACTTGCCCGATGCCCGTCTGCGGGTACGTCGCGATGGAATTCTGCTTGACGGTCGAGTCGCCCGCCCAGAATATTGTGGTCATATCATTCACCCTTTTCAGCAAAAATGGCCGCAGCAGGACAAAACTGCCCCGTGCGGCTAAGAAGTCGTGTGTTATACTATTTCCAAATGAAAATGCGCCAAGATGCTCTGCGAATTTTTCGCTCTGGCTAACGGGAGTGAAATGCAGCGTAGCAGCGCTACGCTAAATGGAACGACCGGACGCCAGAACGGAAAAGGCGCAAGCAGATGGCGCAGGTGAATTGGGAAATAGTATTACTCCTTCACGGCGCCAATGTTGATGCCCTTGACGAAGTATTTCTGGAGGAAGGGGTAGAGAATCATGAACGGCAGAATCGCCACGATAACCGCCGCGTTGGTGACGGTGTTCTCCGCTGCGCCGCCGTTGGCAGCGGGCAGGTCAGAACCCATGATGATGGAACGCAGCTTCATCTGGAAGTTGTACAGGCTCTGGTCGGTGGTGATGTAGAGCTTGTAGTTGGTGTAATCGTTCCAGTAGGAGACGGCGAACATCAGACCGATGGACGCCAGCGCCGCCTTGGACAGCGGCAGGACGATTTTGTAGAAAATCTGAATCGGCGAGCAGCCGTCCAGCGTCGCGGACTCGAACAGGGACGTCGGGATGCCCTCGAAGAAGTTGCGCATCAGCACCAAATTATAGATGTTGATGGCGGGCATCAGGATGACGACCCACAGCGTGTTCGTCAGGTGCAGGTTCTTCATGACGAGGTAGGTCGGAATCATACCGCCTTGGAAAATCATCGTGAAGAGCATGATACCGGCGAAGAAGTTGCGGCCGGGCATGTCCCACTGAATCAGCACATACGCGCCGACAGTGGAGAGGAACAGACCGAGGAACGTACCCGCGACGGTCGTGACGACGGAAATCATCAGCGGGCGCAGCAGCGTCGGGTTCGAGAATACGGACTGATAGCCCGCAAGGCCGAAGTTTTCCGGCCAGAGCTTCATGCCGTAGCCGGTGGTCAGGTCAAGCGAGTCAACCAGCACCTTCCACAGCGGAACAAGGATAAACAGGCAGAAAAGAAGGAAGAAGAGGCCGTTGACAAACGGGAAAACAGAAAAGGTTTTCTTTCCTTTCTTGATAGGGGGAAGTTTTGCTTCCTTTGCGGTTGCTTGCATGATGACGTTCCTCCTTCCTTACACAATGCCGCGGCCGCGGATTTTCTTGCTGACCTGGTTGCAAATCAGCACCAGCGCCATGCCCACAAGAGAACGGAACAGACCGATTGCGGTGGTATAACCGAAGTTGACGTTGCCGCCGCTGTTGAAGGTCTGGTAATAGACGTAAGTTTGCAGCACCTGCGAGGTCTTGTAGACGGCGGCATTCTGCAGCACGAACACACTCTCGAAGAGGTTCATGATTTTCGCCAGATTCAAGACCAGCACCGTCACAATGGTGTTTGCCAGCGCGGGAAGGGTGATGTAGCGCATCTTCTTCCAGCGGCCGGCGCCGTCAATCGAGGCGGCTTCGTAGATGCCGGGATCAATGCCGGTCAGGGTCGCCATGAAAATAATCGTCCCCCAGCCGGTGTCATGCCAAATGTTGATGATGTAGTAGCTGAAACGCCACCAGTCGTTGTCACCCAAGAAGTAGATTTCCTTGTCAATCAGCCCCATTTGGATGAGCACCTGATTGACCAGACCTGCGGACGTGGGCGCGAACAGCATCCCGAAGACGCCGGCGGTAACGACCCACGACATGAAGTGCGGCAGGTAGATGATGGTCTGCGAAAGCTTCTTCATCTTCGTGGAGACCATTTCGTTGAGCAGCAGCGAAATGATGACCGCCATGAAGGTGTTCAGAAGCAGCTTGATAATGGAGATTTCCAACGTGTTGGTGAAGGACGACCAGAACTGCGGACGGCTGAACAGCTTCTGGAAGTTTGCCAGCCCGGTGAACTCAAGCGGGTTCGCGATTTTGCTGGGTTGATACCGGAAGAAGGCAAGCGAAATGCCAAACATCGGCAGGTAATGGAAAACGATGAGTGCCACAAAAACCGGTAGGAACATCACATAGAACCATTTGTAGTTCCACAGCCGCGTTTTCAGCGGTGCCTTGCGATGCTTTATCTGCGCTGGCGCTTGCATCAGGTAGTCCCCCTCCATGAAAAAAATGTGCTGATTGGCTTAGCCCGTCTCGGGGACGGTCAGCGGATGCCAACCGTCCCCGGCGGAATGCGTTGTGATTACTTGTTCAGCAGCGCGTTCAGGCTATCAACGATTTCCTGAGACTGCGCAGCGTAACCTTCGGATTCAAACTGCTCCATCGCCTGCTCATAGGTCAGCTTGCCCATGATGACGTTGGCAATCAGTTCGTTCTTCTTCTGGGTCAGTTCCGCGCCGTATTCACCCATTTCTTCGGTGGTCGGCACGATGGCGGCCAGCTTGGAGTTGGCGTTGAACAGTTCGGATGCCGCACGAGCTTCTTCCTTGACGGACTTGGGATCCGGGTAGCCTTCCGCGAAGGAAGCAAGGCTCAGCATCGGGTCGATGTGGTTCTTGGTGTACAGGGTGCCAGCCTTTTCGAGGTTTTCGAGGAAGTGGAACGTGCCCTCTTCATAGGTCTTGTCCAGCACGGTTTCCGCCGCACGAGACCAGTGGGTGCCTTCCGCGCCATACGTCCACAGCATCTGCATATCGCCGCCGTCGAGCATGGTGTCGATGAAATAGGCGAACACGCCTTCCGGATTCTCGCAGGTAGAGGTGATGCACCAGACCGGCGGGATACGGTCGAAGTACGCGCCGACTTCCGCAATCGGGGGCAGTGCAATCAGTTCAGAGTCATGACCATTCGCTTCAAGGTTGGTCTTGAGGTTGGTTGCCCAAGTGCCCGCCCAGTAGGTGAACACGCCGAACTGCTCGTCGTAGAACTTATTGCGGCAGTCCTTGGTGGAGTTGGTCAGGGTGGTGGGGTCAATCCAGCCCTTGTCGTAGCCTTCCTTCAGGCGTGCCAGCGCAGCTTCCATTTCCGGCTGGGTGAAACCATCAACATACACGCCATCCTTGAGGATGAAAGACGGGTACGCATCCTGATAGAATTCCGGCAGGTAGTTGGTGTAGGGCGCTTCGTTGCCGATGAAGCCGGCAGCAGAGGTGCCGTAAGTGGTCTTGCCATCCACGCCCAGCTTAGAGAAGGCGTCGAGCATGGCAGCGTATTCTTCCCAATTGGTAGGCGCCTTGGTGATGCCAGCCTTGTCCATCCACGCCTTCTTGACGTAGGTGACGCAGCCGTTGCCGCGGGCAGGAGAGAAGCCGTAGAGGCGACCGTTAATCTTCAAGCCTTCGATAACGCTGTCGCCGGTGAAGCGGCCGGAGTTCTTCGTGTTGGAATTCTCCCACGCTTCGGTCATATCCCACAGCGCACCGTTCGCCGCGAAGTCGGAATAATAGGTAGAAGACATGATGAGCACGTCCGGCCACTGGTCGGGGTCAGCCATCGTCTGCTGCATGACGTCGTAGTAAGCGGAGTGGTCAGGCTGGTTGATGACGAGATCGATGCCCGTCAATTTTTCCCAGCGCGCTTCAAAAGCGTCGCGGCCGTTCGCCTGATTGACCAGCGTGGTGTCAACCATGATGGTAATCTTTTCAGGCTTGGTTACTTCCTTTTCCTCTGCGGCAGCCGCCGTCATCGGAACGATCGCGCTCGTAGCCAGCAGCGCCAGAGAGGTCGCCATTGCGAGGAGCTTCTTCATCTTGGAACCCTTCCTTTCTTTTTGCATCGGCTTGCCCCGACGTTGTCCGCCGTCGCCTTTGCGTTGATTGCATCATAGCATGAAAGCGCTTTCCGCGCAAGGCACAATTCTTTCCGTCGGGGTACATTTCTGGTGATTCAAGGGGTCAAAAATTGTACCCTGCCCCCGCAACCCCTTGAAAAATCCGAGTTTTCTGGTATAATAACAATGGAAAGTATCTTTGCGCTTTCTGCTGAAAAACTGGTTGCCTCCCGAATTTTTGAGAGACGAGGGTGAATTTCTTGACCCGAAAGAAACCGTGGCAGACCCTTCGCGCGCGCCTTGGACGCGCCTCTGGGATTGCCCTTTCCTATACGATGTTCCTGTTTGTCTGCCTGGCGCTGCTTGTTATCATCGGCTTCACCTATGACAGCCGCGTCCGCGACAGCTACTGGCAGCAGCAGCGCAGCCACCTCACGCGCGTGTCCAGCGGCATGGAAAGCCAGCTGCAATTGATGAGCGACTACTCCCTGCAATTGCGCACGGACACAACGCTCCTGCGCCTGTCCAACATGCACGACGAGACGGATGCAAACTACGTTCTCGCCGCCTACCGCATGATGCAGAGCCTGACCATCCGGCAGTACGGGCTGCTCAGCCTGCCCGTCATCCGCTCGACATTGTATTTGAAGGAATCCAACCATATCCTGACGTCAAGTGAGTCCGTTCCAGCGGAGTTGTACTACCGCCGCACACGCTCTTTCCGCGCCAGCGAGTACGAAAATTGGCTTGCGGCAATGGAAAGTGCGGCCGCCAAACCGACGTTTGTTGATTACGGGCAGTTTTCCGGGCGAAACGGTGAGTTGGCGGTCTTGATGGATATCAGCGGCGCACAGCTGCCGTCGATGCCCGTCGTCGTGGCGTTTGAGCTGGACGGCAGTGCGCTCCGGGAATATCTGCTGCCCGAAAATATCGCGGATGCCGCCGTGTATGTGCTTTCTGCCGATGGTACGCCGCTTTTCAGCGTCGGCAATGCGGTTGCGCTGTCTCCCCTCACCTTCGATGCGAATCAAACGGCGTTTCAATGCGAATACCGGATTCTTCGCCGCGTAAGCCCTTCCGGGCGGCAGTATCTGCTGCAGCTGCCGAACAGTCTGGCAAATCAGGCGACAGGGCAGTTTCTGCGCATCTATCTGCTGATTTTTCTCGCCGCGCTCGTGGTCGGCGCGCTGGTCATCATCCAGCTGATTCGCCGCGCCATGAAGCCGATTCGCCAGCTGACGACGCAGCTGGACGAGGCGGAGGATGCGAACGCGCAGCTGCAGCGCGAAATCGACGCACAGCGCCCGGTCATTAACGCCTCATACCTGCGCAAGCTGTTGTCGGGACATGTCTCGTCGCAGGATGAGTTCCAATATATGATGGAATCGCTCGGCTTGAAGGGGAATATCCACCACTATGTGCTGTTCTGCGTCGCGAATCGGCAAGATTCTGAGGTTGCCGATCCGAAGGCGGAGTACGACACCATCACGGAAGCGCTGGAACGGCACTTGTCCGGCGCGTATCCGCTGTATTACTACGCGACGTTGTTTGGCAGTTTTGTCGTCCTGGTCACATATGCCAATAGCGACGCAGATTCCTTCTCAACACTCCAGCAGCATGTGGTTCAGCTGCACGACGAATTGGCGGATGCCGGGTTGTGGTTCTACGCGGGCGTGGGCAGCCGCTGCACGCAGCCGTCTCGGCTGTGGGAAAGCTACGAGCAGGCGCGCGCCGCCTCCCGTTACACCGCCAAGCACCATATCTTCCTTCCCTACGATTTCATCCGCAAAGACACGCAGAGCTGGTACTACCCCATCGAGATTTCGGCGAAGCTGCTGCACTTTATCACCACCGGCAACAAGGATCAGACGACGGACATGTTCGCGCTCATCCACCGCGAGAACGTTGAGGAGCGCAGCCTGCCCCTGCCGCTGCTGAACATGCTGCTTTCCGACCTGAAGAACACGCTGTTCAAAGCGCGCTTTCAGGTGCTTCCGCCGCAGTCGGAGGAGATGGCGGCGAAATTGAAGAAGCTGGACGAGCGCCTGTACAGCCCGGCGCCGACGTTTGCGCAATTGGAGGATGACGCGCTGTGCCTGTGCGAGTTCTTCGTCAAGGTGTCGTCGCCATCCACGCCGATTCCCGATGTTGAGCGCTATTTGCAGGAGAATTACACCGACCCCAGCCTGTGCCTGAGTAAAGTCGGTGACCGCTTCAACATCAGTGACACCTACTTGAGCCATATGTTCAAGGAGAAAACCGGGCAGAATTTCAGCGTCTATCTGGAGCGCCTGCGTATGAACGAAGCGGCGCGGCGGCTGACCAGCGGCGACTGCAACTTGACCGTCCTCTATGCCGACCTCGGCTACACCAACCCGACCAGCTTCCGCCGCGCGTTCAAGAAGTATTACGGCATGACGCCGAGCGAAATGCGCGATCAGCCACGGAGGCAGGAAGAAAAATCAGAATAGCAAAAAGGAGCATCTTTCGCGGATGCTCCCTTTTCTTATAGAATCTTTTCCATCCCGATTTTCTGTACGCGCAGCCCGATTTTTTCGTAGAACTTGCGCGCTTTCACGTTGTCCGCCCACACGTTCAGCGTCACGTTGTAATACCCCTGCTGACGCGCAAAGTCCAGCACATATTCGTACAGGCGCGTGCCGATATGCCCGCCGCGCGCCCGCTCATCCACGCACAGGTCGTCGATGTAGAGCGTTTTGATGTCCGTCATGTTGTTGTCGTTCACGAACTGCTTGTGGATGCAGAACGCGTAGCCCACAACCGCGCCGCCGCGCTCCGCAACGAACACGGGCGTTTTGTCATCCGCCAGAATCGCCTTCAATTGCGCGTCGGTATACTTCTTCGCGCCCGCCTTGAACAAATCCGGACGCGCCTCGTGATGCACCTGATGCACCTGAAACAGCAGCCTGTCCAGCGCCGGAATATCGGCATCCACCGCCCGGCGAATCATCAATTCTTCCACATTATTCTTCCCTTGCAATTATTGATTACTCAAACGGATAGCGGATTTGCCAGGCGGCCCGCAGCGCATCCATCTGCCGCATGATTTCCAGCGTCTCCGCGTGCGGCATTTCGGCAGGTTCGAGCTGTCCGGCGGCAATATCGCGCAGACACGCCTCCACCTCATACTCGTAGCCCGTAATTTGCGCCGGCACAGGGCGAACCTCCCGCGGTGTTTCCCGCTGATTCTTGTCATACAGCGCGATTTCGTGCGGATTGTTGACGTTATCGACCGTCAGGAAGCCCTTCGTGCCATAGACGATGCCGCGCCGGTCAGAATTGAAGGCGACGGATGCCATCAACTGCGCCATTTTGCCATCGCGGTAGAAATAAGTGATGTTCTCCGTACGGTCAACGCCCGTACCGAGCTTCTGCACGCTGCTTTCAACGCGCACAATGTCGTTGCCGAACACCATCGACGCGAAATTCAGTGGATACACGCCCACGTCCAGCAGTGCGCCGCCCGCCAATTCCAGCTGGCTAATACGCTCCTTGTGCTCCACATCATACGCCAGATTGGCGGACAGGAACCGCGGCTCGCCGATTTCGCCGGACGCGATGATGTCCTCAATCATCCCCCGCGCGGGCATATAGCGCGTCCAGATGGCTTCTGCGACGTACACCCCCGCCGTTTCCGCTTCCCGCAGAACATCTTCCGCCTGCTTCGCGTTTGCCGTGAACGATTTTTCGCACAGCACCGGCTTTCCCGCCGCAACGCACTGGCGAATCTGCTCCGCGTGATGACTGTGTGGCGTGGCGATATAAAACAACTCCACCAAGGGGTCGTTTAGCATCGCCGCATAGCTGCCGTACGCGCGTGGGATGCCATACGCCTTGGCGAACGCATCCGCCTTCTCCTGCAACCTCGATGCGACCGCGTACAGCGTGACGGGACGTCCCTGCGCCGCCATCCCGCAAATTGTGCGCGCCATCGACCCGGCGATATTGCCCGCACCCAGAATCCCGATGTTCATGCTGTTTCCTCCCCTATGGTTTGTTTCTATTGTAGCATTTTCAGCGGCCAGCGTCAACGCACGCAGCAAAAGAATGCAGCGGAAGTACGCCATTACAGTACGCAAAAAGGCACAGCCTTACGGCTATGCCTCTGTGATGAGCCCGGCGGGATTCGAACCCACGACCTTTTGATTCGTAGTCAAACACTCTATCCAGCTGAGCTACGGGCCCATGTGCGTGTCAGGAAGCAGCGAGCGGTTCACTGTAATGAGTGAGCCCGGCGGGATTCGAACCCACGACCTTTTGATTCGTAGTCAAACACTCTATCCAGCTGAGCTACGGGCCCACACGCTGTGCCGAAAGCGCTTTGTTTGGAAGCGTTTCCGTTCCTGACAGCTATATTATAATAACACTTTTTTTCGGCTTTGTCAACCCCATTTTTGCAATTTTTCACGAATTATTCGCTTCATTTTCCCTTTTCGGTGGAATTGCCTTCGGGTAGACGCCTAAGAGCCGCAGTTCGCAGGTGTACGGGCGGGCTGCTTCCATGGCGCGCGACAGGTGTTCCGCATCCATGCTGCCCTCAAAATCCGCGGAAAAGAAATACTGGAACGGCGTTTCCGGCATGGGGCGGCTCTCGATGCGCGACATGTTCAGCCCGCTTTCCGCGAACGACGCCAGCACCCGCACCAGCGCGCCGACCTCGTTCTTGACCGTAAAGACGACAGTCGCCTTGCTCGGCGTTGCCAGCGGCGTTTCAGTGCGCGAAAGAATCAGGAAGCGTGTCGTATTGGCACTGCTGGTCTGTATGTTTTTCGCCAGCACAATCAGCCCGAAACTGCGCGCCGCCTCCTCGCTCGCAATCGCCGCATATGACGGGTCGCCCTGTGCCGCCACGTCCCGCGCGGAAATCGCCGTGTTTTCCGAGGGCGTAATCTGCACGCCCTTCAGTCCCTGCAGAAACACGTCGCACTGTGCAATCGCCTGTGGATGGCTCGCAATCCGCCGAATCCCCGCCAGCGTCGCTCCCGGCACACCTAACAGGTTGTGGCGCACCGCCTTCATCGTCTCCCCGACAATATGCAGCGGCAGCTTTTCCAGCAGCGAATACGTCGGCAGCACCGCGCCCGCAAAGGAATTCTCCACCGGCAGCAGCGCATAATCCGCCAGCCCCTCGATGACCGCCTTCGCTGCCTCCGGGAAGGTCGGGAAACCGGCACACCGCCCGTTCGGGAACGCTTCCTGTGCCGCCACGCCGGAGAAACTTCCACTCGTTCCTGGAAACGCAATCACTTCGACCCGTCCAGACACGCTGCTCGCTCCTTCCACAGTTCCATTATGCCAATTGCTGCCATTGCCTCCACTACCGGCACGGCGCGCGGCAAAATGCATGGATCATGCCGTCCACGAATCTCCAAGTCCGCGTTTTCGCCCGTGCGCAGGGACACTGTCCGCTGTTTCTGGCCGATGGAGGGGGTCGGGCGCACGGCGCAGCGGAAAATCACCGGCATTCCGTTCGTGATGCCGCCGTTGATGCCGCCGGAATGATTGCTTTCCGTCGTAACTTCGCCGTTTTCCATGCGGAACGGGTCGTTCGCCTGACTCCCCCGCATGGATGCAAAGCCAAAGCCCTCACCAAATTCAACGCCCTTGACTGCCGGAATCGCGAACAGCAAGTGGCTCAGCACACTCTCGACACTATCAAAGAACGGCGCGCCCAGCCCTGCCGGAA
>UMIO01031800.1_pt1 | contig 11691 bp, 10 predicted proteins | sample 1965821 | NCBI WGS metagenome assembly UMIO01 (sample SAMEA4836127, study PRJEB28245) | human gut metagenome | biome: gut microbiome; material: fecal sample | place: Denmark | collected 2008
CGGTGCCGGACGGCCCGGAGATCAAAATCAGTTTTCCTGTCTGGCGGTTCATGTTGCATCTCCTCCGGTTTCCTGATCTGAGGCCTGGACACGGCCCTGTACCGCATCCGGCGGCAGTGCCGAAAGCACCGCGTGGCCGGTATCCATGATGAGGACGGCCTGCGTCTTTCGTCCATAGGTCGCATCGATGAGCATACCGATCTCGCGGCTGTCCTGCACGATGCGCTTGATGGGAGCGGAATCCGGACTGACGACAGCCAGCAGCCGCTCCGCGGAGACATAGTTTCCGTATCCGATGTTGATGAGTTTCAAGTCCACTGCTCCTTACTCGATGTTCTGGATCTGCTCGCGGATCTTCTCAATCTCGGACTTGAGGTCGACGACCACCTTTGCGATGTCCGCGTTCTGGCACTTGGAGCCGATGGTGTTCGCCTCGCGGTTGAACTCCTGAATGAGGAAGTCCGCCTTGCGGCCGACCGGAGAGCCGGACTCCAGCATCTGGCGCAGCTGCGCGATGTGGCTGCGCAGGCGCACCGTCTCCTCATCGACGGCAACGTGGTCGGCATAGATCGCAGCCTCGGCAATGATGCGCGACTCGTCAATATCGGCCGCGGCGAGCACCGCCTCGAGCTTCTGGCGCAGACGCGCCTCGTAGGCCGCAGCCGTCTCGGGGGCGGCCGCCTCCACGTTTGTCACCAGCGACTCGATACGCGCGAGCTTTTCCTCCACGTCGGCGCGGAGCTTCGCGCCCTCGCGCTCGCGCATCTGGTCATAGTCAGCGAGCGCCTGCTGCGTCAGCGCGACCAGGCCGGCGCGGATCTTATCCTGATCCGCCTCCGCCTTCTCCACGGACAGGATGTCCGGAAAGCGCATGAGCGACATGAGCGACATGTCATTTTTCAGGTCGTAGCGCACGGCGAGCGTATTGAGCGTGTCGATATAGGCGCGCAGCAGCGGCTCGTTCACACGCAGGACGGTATCAGCCGCCTGCGAAGAATCGATCGTGACGAACACATCCAGCTTGCCGCGGCTGACGTGCTGCTGGATGGTGGATTTGACCGCGTCCTCCGCGAAGAGGAAATTGCGCGGCATGCGCACGGCAATGTCCAGATAGCGGTTGTTGACGCTCTTGAGCTCCACCGTGACGTTCAGGCCCTCAACGACGCCCTTTGCGCCGCCGTAGCCGGTCATACTTCTTATCATTGGCTTACCCTTCTTATCTTAGGATTCCCGGATCTGAATGATCTCAAAAGTAATGGGGCTGGCTTTCTTCTTACGCTGGTAGATAACATTGAACGCCACGCCGAGCGCAAAGAAGCCAAAGCCGATCAAAACGCAGCCGCCCTCGGCCCAGCCGAGCGCATTGCCGATGGCATAGCCCAGAAACAGCAGCACAAACGGCACCAGATACAGCAGCGCCGCCGCGCCGAGCACGTCCGACGTCTTGCTCTCAATGACGACCTTCTGCCCCGGCAGCGCCGAGACCTTATTGACCGCCTCTGCACGGATGCGGTTCTGGAACACGCACGCCTCGCACGACTCGCATGTGCCGCCGCACGCCGTGCCGCGCTCCACTTCCACCTCCGCCACATGGCGGCTGACCAGCTTTGTTACCACTGCATCCTGCGTCATGGTATCATCCTCCCGTAAAATGCACATTCACAACGTATTCCCCGATCGCACCGGCGTCGGAGAAGCCGTCCACATAGACCTTGGCCGGCACGGCGACCGTACCGCTCGTGGCCTTGTAATTTGTCAGATCGGCGACAACACGTATGTTGTCCGCCGTGATCTGCGAGATCGTCTCCGCCGGCGCGCGCACGGTCACGACCAGAGATGCCGTTGCGATCTCCACGTGCCGGTTCGTGCCGGTCGTTGTGATATTCGTCGCCGTGATCTTCTCGGTTTCCAGTCCGCGGACGGAGATGCGGACCGTTGCCTCCGTGACGCCGCTGAGATTACGCAGATTGTTGTCAAGCGGGATCGTGACCGTCGTCTCGTAAGATGTGGCAAAACTCGACAGATCGACAGTCGCCACAACGAGCTGGTTGAGCGTCTGCAGCACCGTCGTATCGCCCGCGACCTGGATGCTCTTCGGCTCGATCTCGATGACACAGTTGTCCTCCGTCGCCCCGGCGCCGCCGACCAGTGAGACCGTCAGCGGCAGGTCCTTGTTCATCAGCACCGGCATGGACACGCTGACCGTGTCATAATTGCCGGTGATCTCTTTGGGGGTGAGCTTGTTGCCGTCCTTGTCCAGCAGGACATATGGGCAGTTGGTCGGCGCAATGGACTTGTCCAGATCCGTGCGCGTGACATAGACGCAGATGCTGTCCACCGCGTCGAGCTCCTCCTGCGGGCCGTAGAGCGTGATGGACGACGGATCTACCTGGATCGGTTCGGCCGTGTAGCCATCCTTAACGCTGCCGGTGAACACGCCCTTCACTTCGAGCGTCTTGTTGGCCTCCTGCACGACGGAGAAGCTGATCGTCTCCGGCGACTTGCTCAAGACGGTGATGCTGCTCTTATCGACATTGGTCGGATACTGCAGCGAATAGCTCACCTGCATTTCGCGCGCCTGCGAGATGCCGGACACGTCGATGACCGCCGACAGGTCCGCCGAGCTGAGGTTGCCGAGCACGCGCCGCGTGCCTTTCAGGCGCACGGAAACCGTGTCCGCGTCGGCGCCCGTGACGATCAGGCCGCGCGTAGCGCGCAGATCATCTGCACCCTGATACACGACCTTGACATTGGAAAACGTCATCTCGATCGTCGTCTCCTCCGTGGACATGATATACGTCCACAGCAGGAACGAGGCCAGCAGCGAAATGATGATCCAGAAAGCCTTACTGCTGACTATTTTGTTGATCGTCGTCTTTTTTGTCATGTTGTTTCTCCCGACGAAGCGGATTGAGCTTCTTTACGAAATCGACAATGATGTCCCAGCGTCTGCGCTGCTGCTCTTCCGCCGGCACCAGTTCGCTGCGGAGGATCACCTCAAACGTGTCCGGGGACAGGCGGCGCTTGAGCATACCGTCCACGGCGATGGAAATACCGCCGGTCTCCTCGGATACGATCACGATCACGGCGTCCGAGTGCTCGCTCATGCCGATGCCCGCGCGGTGGCGCGTGCCGAGATCCGGGCTGAGGTTCGTGTTGCTCGTCAGCGGCAGGACACAGCCGGCCGCCGCGATGCGGCCATCCCGGATCACGACCGCGCCGTCATGCAGCGGCGCCTTGGGATAGAAAATATTCTTAAGCAGCTCCGCCGTCACGTCCGAATTGATGATGGTGCCGCTGCGCATCTGCTCATCGAGCGTCACGCTGCGCTCAAAAACGATGAGCGCACCGGTCTTGGTCGCCGACAGCTGCGTGCAGGCAGCAATGGTCTGCGAAATGACATTGTCCATGCCCAGCGTCTCGAGCGGCTTTGCGCCAAAGCGCGGGAGCGCCTTGCTGCCCATGCGCTCGAGCAGGCGGCGCAGCTCCGGCTGAAAGATGATGACGAGCGCGATCAAGCCGAGCTCGACCGTCTTTTGCAGGATGCGGTTGAACATCGTCAGCTTCAGCACACCCGACAGCCACAGCGCGATCAGGATCAGCAGAACGCCCTGTGCAAGGCGATAGGAATTCGTCTTGCGGATGAGCATGATGACATTGTAAATCAGATAAGCGACGATCAGGATATCCACGATGTCCGAAAACCGGATCGTGGACACCAGCATCGTCAGCTTTGCCCAGAAGGCTGCAAGTTGTGCCATAAGCATTTCCTCGGCTGTTCGTTTCCGTTTTGCAGGTGCAAAACGCCAATCTTATGAATTATAATATTATACCCTACAAACCGGCGGATTTCAATACATAATCTGCGTTATCCCGCGCGCAGGATCTCGTGGAACACGCGCGCCGTGCGTGCGATCTCAGCGTCCGTGTTGAAGGGCGACAGGCTCAGGCGCACCGTGCCAGTCTCCAGCGTTCCGGCCGTGCGGTGCGCGACCGGCGCGCAGTGCAGCCCCGCACGCACGGCGATGCCGTAGCGCGCAAGCTTCTGCGCCAGCAGTTCGCTGTCCATATCCCGGCAGCGGACGGACAGCACCGCCGTCTGGCACGCCGAATCCGGCGACGCAAACACCTCCAGCCGGGGCTGCGCGCGCAGCTGCGCCGTCAGGCGCTGCGCGAGCCACCGCTCCCGCCGCTCGATATGCTCGACGCCCTGCGCCGATAAATAGCGGATCCCGGCGAGCAGCCCCGCGATGCCTGGAACGTTGTGCGTTCCGGCCTCGAGCCGGTCTGGCAGCTCCTCAGGCATATCCTGCAGCACACTCTGCGAGCCGGTGCCGCCGCACAGCAGGGGCTTCGGCTGCGCAAAGCACAGCAGGATGCCCGTGCCCTGCGGGCCAAGCAGGCCCTTATGCCCCGGCATGGCCACAAACGCCGCGCCGAGCGCCGCCGCGTCAAACGCCACACAGCCGGCCGCCTGCGAGGCATCCACGATCAGTGGGACGCCCGCGGCGGCGCAAAGTTCCGCAATCTCCCGCACCGGCAGCAGATAGCCGAACACATTCGACACCATCGTGCACAAGGCCGCCTTCGCACCCGGCAGCGCGCGCCGGAAGGCGCTGACCGCTGCCTCGGGGTCGAAGAGCGGACTTTCCGCCACGCGCACCTGCGCGCCCAGCGCATGGAGCGGGCGCGTGACGGAGTTGTGCTCGTAGCCGGAGATCACGACCGGATCACCGGGCGATACGAGCGAGTGGATCGCAATGTTGAGTGCGTGCGTCGCATTCATGGTGAACACGACACGCTCCGGCTCCGGAACATGAAACAGCTCCGCCGCTGCTTCTCTGCAGGCAAACACCGTATCGGCCGCACGCATGGCGGCGCTGTGGCCGCCGCGGCCGGGACTTGCCATCGTGCGCACGGCCATGGCCGTCGCACGCGCCACCGACGGCGGCTTGAGCAGGCTCGTCGCCGCCGAGTCCAGATAGATCATACCGTCACCTCCTGGTAAGTGCCATCTTCCAGCAGGCGATACACCTTACCCCGCCGGATCGCTGCGCGGTCCAGGAGCGCCAGCGCACGAACCAGACGGGATTCATAAAGTTTGACGCAATACGTGCATCCGGTCTTTGAAACGCTTTGCGGCGCTTTGAGCACAGTGGCGGTAATGCCCGCGCGCTCGAGCACCTGCGATGACCGCTGTGCATAGGTCAGTGACCTGCACATGATCAGACAGTAGCGCTGCATTATGAGCTCCCTCCCACATCGTTATGCCTCATTCTATGCGGGAGCGGCGCAGGCGTTTACGAAATCCGTTCGATCAGGACGACCGCGTGCGCGGCGATGCCCTCGCGCGTGCCGGTGAAGCCGAGGCCCTCCTCGGTCGTCGCCTTGACGCTGACGCGGTCCACGTCCACGTCCATGCACTGCGCCAGATTGCGGCGCATCTGCGCGATGTGCGGCGCGAGCTTCGGCGTCTGAGCGAGCACGGTGCAGTCCAGATTGCTGACCGTGTATCCGGCTGCGTGCAGGCGCGCCGTTACCTCGCGCAGCAGCGCCAGACTGTCCGCGCCGGCATAAGCCGGGTCATTGTCCGGGAAAAGGTGGCCGATATCCCCCATGGCCGCCGCGCCGAGCAGCGCATCCATGACGGCATGCGTCAGCACGTCCGCGTCCGAGTGGCCGAGCAGGCCGGTCTCGTGCGGGATGTCCACACCGCCGAGGATGAGCTTGCGGCCCGTGACGAGCCGGTGCACATCGTAACCATGACCAATCCGCATCATGCCTGCCCGCGCCTCCTCAGAATGGACTCCGCGAGCTCGATATCGATCGGCGTCGTGATCTTGAGATTCTCATCCGAGCCCTGCGTCACGACCGGCTTGACGCGCAGCTGCTCCACGGCCGAGCAGTCGTCCGTGATGGCCAGATGCTTGCGCATGGCATTCGTGAGCGCGGCCTTGATAAGCTCCGCCTGGAACACCTGCGGCGTCTGAATGGCGGTGAGCGTCGCGCGCTCGGGCGTATCGGTGATGACACCGCCGGCCGTGATCTTGACCGTATCGCGCACCGGGATGCCGGGCGCGGCCGCGCGGCTCTTTTTCGCCGCCTGAATGGTCTCCGTGATGATATCATCCGTCACAAGCGGGCGCGCCGCGTCGTGGATGCCGATGAGCGTGGCCCTATTGCTCGCCGCCAACACGCCGGCAAGCGAGGACTCGGCGCGCGTCATGCCGCCTACGACGACCTTGGTCATCTTCGTCAGGCCGTACCGGTTGCGCAGCGCCGCGATCTCCTCGAGGCGGGACGTGCGCGTGACGACAATGAGCTCGTCCACGGCGGCGCAGTTTTGCATCGCCTGCAGCGAGCGCACGAGCACCGGCACGCCGCCGACCTCCATCATCAGCTTATCGCGGCCCATCCGCTTGGAAGAACCGGCCGCCAGAACGACCATCGTGCAAAACGGTTTGCCGACGAGCTTCGCTTTGATCTTTCCGTACAGTGCCATGGGATCGCTCCTTTCTCGAATATCGTACAATGATCCAAAATTCTATAGCTTCATTATAATCAGAAATGCAGACCGGCGCAAGGTGCGGGCAGCAAAAAAACATCCCTGCACGGTTCGTGCAGGGATGTTTCAGGACGGAAATTACTCGTCGATCTCGTCGTCGTCGATCTCGGGGATGTTGCCGGTGGCCTCGCCGGTGGCGGACACTTCGTAGACCAGAGCGTCAGCTTCCGGAGCATGCGGCTTCTTCGCCGAGCGCTCGCGCACCGGGGCCGGCTCGGGAGCGGTCAGCGCGCGGATGGACAGGGAGATCTTGTGCTTCTCCTCGTCGATCGCGGTGATCTTCGCATCGACAATGTCGCCGACGGTCAGGACCTCATCGGGCTTGCCGATGCGGCGGTTGGCGATCTGGGAGATGTGGATCAGGCCGTCCACACCGGGCAGCACCTCGGCGAACGCGCCGAAAGGCATGAGCTTGACGATGGTGACCTTCGCCACATCACCGACCTGGAAGGTGGACATGAACTTGTTCCAGGGGTTGCCGTTGGGATCTTTGTAGCCGAGGGAGATCTTGTGGTTCTCCGGATCGAAGCTGATGACGTAAACATCGACCTCGTCGCCGACGGACAGCACGTCGGACGGCTGCTTGATGCGGCTCCAGCTCAGCTCGGAGACGTGCACCATACCGTCAATGCCGCCGATATCGACGAACGCACCGTAAGACGTCAGGGACTTAACAACACCGTGATAGTGCTTGCCGACCTCGATCTCGCTCCAGATCTTCTCGGCGCGCTCGCGGCGCTCCTTCTGGGCGACGGCACGGATGGAACCGACGACGCGCTTGCGGCCGCGGTTGACCTCGGTGATCTTCAGGCGCACGGTCTGGCCGACGAGCTCGGACATGGCAGCGTCCTTCGGCAGGCCGGACTGGGAAGCGGGCACGAACACGCGGATGCCCTTGACGGACACAACGATGCCGCCCTTGTTGTCCTCGGTGACTTTGCCCTCGACGATCTCGCCGCTCTCCTGTGCCTCTTCGATGGCGGCCCAGTTCTTCACGGCGTCGAGACGCTTCTTGGAGAGCATCGCAGTGCCTTCCACGTCGTTGACGCGCACAACGCTCGCCTCAATGGTGTCGCCGACGTGCAGGACGTCTTCGACCTTGATGCCGTCGTCGGTGAACTCGCTGGTCGGGATGAAGCCGGAATACTTGGTGCCGATATCGACACTGATCTCGGTGCCAGAAATGGCCACGACCGTACCGGTTACCTTTTCTCCATTATATATAGGCTTGAGAGATGCCTCCAGCATTTCATCAAAATTTTCAGTCTCCGTGGGATTTTCTTGAGTCAGGATCTCGTCACTCATCTTTTGTTTTACCTCCTTAATGATCCATGCAGGCACGGAGGCCCCGGCTGTCAGGCCGACCGTATCCGCATGTACGAACGCGCTTGTATCAAGCTGCGCTGCGTTTTCAATAAATTGCACGTTTGCACACGCGCTGCGGCAGATCTCGTAGAGATGGCGGCTGTTGGCGCTGTGGCTGCCGCCGACGACGACCATTGCGTCGCAGGCGCTGGCCATCTGCGCAGCCTCTGTCTGACGTGTAAACGTAGCACCACATATTGTATCAAACAATTTTGCGTTTGTACACTGTTTTTTTATGATTTTCTGACATTCCAGCAGTTTCTCTTGCGTTTGGGTCGTCTGGATGACGACAGTCAGCGGTTTTGCACAGTCAATGGTGCCGTCGGCAATACGCGCGGCGAGCTCCGCAGCGTCATTGACCACGACCGGAGAAACGCACCAGCCGCAGATCGCCCGCACCTCGGGGTGGCCGGCTGCACCGATGATGACCGGCTGCCGCCCCTCGGCGGAAGCCTCAGCTACGATCTCATGGATGCGCTTGACCTTCGGGCACGTCGCGTCATACACCGTCGCGCCCGTGTGCTGCACGGCCTCAAACTCCGCGCGGCTGACACCGTGGGAGCGGATGATGACGGACGCGCCCTGCGGGATCTGCTCCGGGCCGTCCACGACCGTGAGGCCCTCGGACCGCAGGTGCTGCACCACATCGTCATTATGGATAAGCTCGCCGAGGCTGTAGCAGTTTTGCTCGGCAGCAAGCATTTCCTCGGCCATCTTCACCGACCGGCTGACACCGAAGCAGAAGCCGGCCGACTTGGCAACCATGAGTTTCTTCACGCCTTTCCCTCCACTCCGAAGCGTGTGCGGATAGCCGCGCACACGGCGTCGATGCTCTCATCGAGCGTCAGGTCGCTCGTGTCGATGTGCACGGCGTCCGGCGCTGCCTTGAGCGGCGCGACGGCGCGGTGCGTATCGTCATAATCGCGCTGCTCGAGCTCGCGCAGCACGTCGGCATAAGGCTCCTCAATGCCCTTCTCCTGCAGCTGGCGGTAGCGGCGCTGCGCGCGGCACTCCGCCGAGGCGGACAGGAAGATCTTCAGCCCGGCGTCCGGCAGGACGACCGTGCCGATATCGCGCCCGTCCATGACGGCACTGTGCGTGCGCGCGAGATCGCGCTGCATATCCAGCAAAAACGTGCGCACGACTGGCAGCGCCGACACACGCGAGGCAAGCAGCGACACCTCCGGCAGACGGATCGTGTCCGAAACGTCCTCGCCGTTGAGCAGCATCCGCTGCTCGCCTGCGGCGTCATAGGCAAGCTCGATCTTCAGCTCCGGCAGCAGCGCCTGCACGGCGGCGGTGTCCGAACAGTCCGCGCCGGCCCGCTCACAGGCGAGGCCGACCGTGCGGTAGATCGCGCCGGTGTCCACATAGATGAGGCCGAAGCGGCGCGCAGCCGCGCGGGCAATCGTGCTCTTTCCAGCGCCGGACGGGCCGTCGATGGCAACGGTAATGTGTGTATCCAAAACGTTCATTTCCTTTCGTGCGTTATGTGCAGGCCGCATTTCCGGCCACATAGCCGGTGCTCCATGCGATCTGCAGGTTGAAGCCGCCGGTATAGGCGTCCAGATCGAGCACCTCGCCGGCAAAATACAGCCCGTGCACGAGCTTAGAGCCCATGGTGCGCGGGTTGACCTCCTTGAGCGACACGCCGCCGGATGTAATAATGGCCTCATCGATGGGCCGCGTGCCGGTGACCGACACCGGAAAATGCTTGAACAGCTCCACGAGCCGATGCCGCTGCTCGCGCGTGATAACGTTGACCTTCGTATCCTCCGGGATGCCGGACAGGCGCACGAGCACCGGGATCATGGCATGGCCTGCGAGGTCATAGAGCGCATTCTTAAAGTCGCGGTTGGCGTATTTCTGAAAATCGCGCAGGATGCGCGCGTCGAGCTTCTTTTCGTCCAGCGCCGGCTTCAGATCGATGGACAGGCGGTATTTGTGCCGCGAAAAGTCGCGCATGTGCGCGCTCGCCGACAGCACCAGCGGGCCCGACACGCCAAAGTGCGTGAAGAGCATCTCGCCCAGGTCGGAGTAAACGGCCTTGTTCTGCTCATCGTAGACCGTGAGCGTCACGTTGCGCAGGGAGAAGCCCTGCATCTCGGCGCACCAGGGATCCTCGGATTCCAGCGGCACGAGCGAGGCGCGCGTGGGCGTGACCGTATGGCCCAGCCGCTGCGCAAACCGGTAGCCGTCGCCGGTCGAACCGGTGAGCGGATAGGACAGGCCGCCCGTGCAGATGACGGCGGCATCGCAGTCGATCGCGCCCTCCGTGGTCACAACGGCGGAGACGGCGCCGTCCTGCGTCAGGATATCCGTTGCCGCAGCGTGCACGACCTTCCCGCCGGCGTGCGCATAGGCGCGCTCAAGGGCGTTGGCAACGTCGTGCGACCGGTCAGAGACCGGGAACACGCGGTTGCCGCGCTCGGTCTTGAGCGGCACGCCGAGCGATTCAAACAGCGCCATCGTATCCTGCGGGCCGAGGCGATTGAGCGCGCTGTAGAGAAAGCGCCCGTCGCCCGGAATGTTGGCAAGGATGGTTTTCACATCGCAGTGGTTCGTTACGTTGCAGCGGCCTTTGCCGGTGATGCGCAGCTTCTTGCCGAGCATTTTGTTCGGCTCGAGCAGCACAACATGAAGCCCGCGCTGCGCCGCCGTGAGCGCGCACATGGACCCGGCCGCACCGCCGCCGATCACGACTACATCAGCTTTCAACAGTCCCATACACCTCGTATTCTTTCCAGACGGTCTCCAGCTCGCGGAACGTCTCAAACGTGCGCTCCCGATCACGCGCGCTGACGGCCATGATGAGCGCATTGATCAGGCTCATGGGTGCGACGAGCGAGTCAAGGAAGGACACCATCTCGCTCTTGGCATACAGGCACACGTCGGAGATCTCGTTGAGCGGCGAGACCTTGCTGTCCGTCATGCCGAGGCAGCGCGCGCCGTGATCGCGCGCAAACTTCATGGCGCTGATCGTGCGCTTGGAATAGCGCGGGTAGCTGATGCCGATGATGAGGTCGCCCTCGCCGATGCGCAGCATCTGTTCGTACACCTCGCGCGCGGCGATCTCCTTGACGACCGTGACATTATCCAGCAGCAGCTTGAGATAGATGCCGAGAAAATCCGCCAGCGTCGTGGACGTGCGCATGCCGATAATGTAAATGTGCTTTGCCGAGAGGATCATATCGACTGCCTGGTCAAAGTTGTCCTGATCGACCTCGTCGAGCGTGGCCTGCAGATTGTTGATATCCGCGCGCAGCGCCGCCTTGAGCACGTCGTGCCCGTCCATGGTGCTCTCGGCCGCCTCGATGCGTTCGACCGAGGTCAGGCGGTTGCGCACAATCTCCTGCAGCGCTTTTTTCATGCCAGGGTAGCCGCGATAGCCGAGATCGGCCGCGAAACGCACGACGGTCGACTCGCTCACGCCGGTCACTTCTCCGAGGCGCGCAGCCGTCATAAAGGCCGCCTTGTCATAGTTTTTCAGAATAAACTGCGCGATGGTGCGCTGGCCCTTGGAAAAGGAGGGAAATTTATGCTCCAAAGCAGACAATATATCCATTTTCATATGTTCACCCTGTAAATACGCATTTTTACCGCCAAGCTGCGGCACATTTTTTTATTTTAAGCAAATTTGCACCACTTTGCAAGTTGTTTTTGCAATTTCCAGGAGAAAAACTTGCATAAAAATTTTTGTCTCAAAGGTGAGATTTCAGGTACGTGATCTCCTGCTCCGTCAGCGGCCGCCACTGACGCGG
>UMIO01032950.1_pt1 | contig 11690 bp, 10 predicted proteins | sample 1965821 | NCBI WGS metagenome assembly UMIO01 (sample SAMEA4836127, study PRJEB28245) | human gut metagenome | biome: gut microbiome; material: fecal sample | place: Denmark | collected 2008
ACGGAGAAAACAAATCGGATTTGTATGAAGTTTTGAAGGTATATTAAAATAAGACGTAATTCCTATTGCGTCCTTTTTCTATATTTGATATAATATTTAAATATAGGGGATTGGTCAAATGGTATGACAGAAGTCTCCAAAACTTTTAGCGGGAGTTCGATTCTCTCATCCCCTGTTCTTAGACCTTGAAACAAGATAGTTGTTTCAAGGTTTTTTTATGTTTAAAAATGAAAATAGATGTATTATAATGGGCATAAAGTATTTATTTTAAATGATATTAATTTTGTATTTCAAAATGGATTACAAATGTAAGGAGGATTTTTAAATGAAGGAAAAGCTTAAGATTAATGTGACGAAGCCACAATATGTGCAGGTGTCTGATATTACATATGCGCAGGTGGATTCGTGGTATGATCACTGTCGCAGGGATTTAAAACTCGATTTAATATATCCGGAAGATATGTCTGACAAGCGTTATCCTTGTATAGTATGGATATGCGGTGGTGGATGGATGAGGATGGATAAGTCGGCACATCTATCATATCTTAGCACGCTTGCTCATCAGGGTTTTGTTGTTTGCAGTGTGGAATACCGCACATCAAATGAGGGCTGCTATCCTATGCAGATAGAGGATGTGAAGGCTGCAATCAGGTATTTGAAGGCACATGCAGATAGATACAGAATTGACAAGGAACATTTTGGTGCGATGGGAGAATCAGCCGGAGGATTTTTGACATGTATGGCGGCATTGGATCATGATAAAGCTCGTGATGTTGGAGAATATCTTGAAGAGTCAAGCAGTATTAAGGCAGCATGTCCATGGTATCCACCTACTAACCTTAGCACATTTAAGTATAAAGATGCCGAAGAATGCGCAGCATCTATGGAGTCACTTTTACTCGGATATAATATTATGAGAAATATCAAGGAAGCATACAATAGTTCTCCGGTGTCTAAGGTGACAAAAGATGCTCCTCCATTTTTGATTATTCACGGTATAAATGATCAGACAGTTCCGTTTGAGCAGAGTGAAGAGCTTTATGACAAGCTTATTGAAAATGGCTGTGATGCAGATTTGATTGCATTAGAAGGCGCTGATCATGCGGATATGCAGTTTTTCCAGGATGAACTGTGGGATAGGATAATCGAGTTTTTTAAGACTAAATTGGGATAAAATCATGTCATACAGTAGCTCTTAAGAAAATTTTTTTAGTCGGAATAAAGTCTGTTTATAAAGGCTACGATATTTTTTGCAACTGAATAGTTACGATAATTATTATAAATAAAAACCATAGTATCTTAATGCATTTAAGATATCTATGGTTTTTGTGCTTATGAACCATAACAATATTTTTCCAAAAATTTTCACTTGATTTACCCGAACATATGTTGTATAATGCAAACAGATGTTCGAAATAATGTGAGGAGGTCTTATGTTAACGTCAATCAGTGCTGATATTATGGAAAAACTTAAGATTCTGTCTGATGCGGCAAAGTTTGATGTTGCATGCACTTCCAGTGGTGCATCCCGTTCGGGTAATGGAACTGATATGGGGAGTGCATTTGCCAGTGGAATATGTCATTCGTTTACAGCTGATGGCAGGTGTATATCGCTTCTCAAGATCCTTTTTACAAATGAATGTATTTATGATTGCAAATACTGTATCAACAGATGCACTAATGATGTTGAAAGAGTGTCATTTACGCCTGAGGAGGTATGTAAGCTTACTGTTGAGTTTTACAGACGCAATTATATAGAGGGACTTTTCTTAAGCTCCGGTATCATAGAATCGCCCGAGCATACCATGCAGCTTTTATATACCACGCTTTTTCTTTTGAGAAACAAATATCATTTCAATGGGTATATACACATCAAGGGTATACCGGGAGCCTCCTCTGAGGTTCTTGAGATGATTGGATATCTTTGTGATAGGATGAGTGTTAATCTGGAGTTGCCCACAGCGGAAGGGCTTAGGGCAGTTGCTCCGAATAAGGCGCGTAAAAACATTCTTACACCTATGAGATTTATTCAAAATGGTATAAAGGACAGCCGAATGTATCATGGCAATAGCAGTATGAAAAACCGTATGTATATAGATGAGCAGGCATATTATGAGCAGATGGCCGAAATAAAGGATAGCGCTGCAAGATTGTCAGAGTATCACAGAAGGCTTCGGGTTACTTCAGATTGTGAGAAGGCAGATAGGCTTGCTGAAAAAAGCTGGGAATCAAGCTTAAGTATCAAAAGACCGGATAGATATTATGTGCCGGCGGGGCAGAGTACACAGATGATTGTGGGAGCAACCGGAGAGAGTGATTATCAGATTATATCTGTAGCAGAAGCAATGTACAACAGGTTTGATATGAAGAGAGTATTTTACTCGGCTTTTGTGAATGTTAATATGGATGAGTCATTACCGGGTATCGGGCAGCCGCCACCGTTAAAGAGAGAGCACAGGCTTTATCAGGCAGATTTTCTTATGAGATTTTATGGCTTTAAGGCAGGAGAGCTTTTGTCGGAGGATAATCAGAACTTTAATGATTATATTGATCCAAAGTGTCAGTGGGCTGTAGGTCATCTGGAGTGTTTTCCGGTTGAGATTATGACGGCGGATTATTATACACTTCTCAGGGTCCCGGGAATAGGCACTAACAGTGTCAGGCGTATTATAAAAGCCAGAAAGCATGCAAAGCTTTCGTTTACAGATTTAAAGAAAATGGGTGTCGTGCTCAAAAGAGCACTGTACTTTATCACCTGTGATGGTCGTATGATGTACAATACAAAGCTTGATGAAAGCTATATTACAAGGCATCTCATATATAACGAAAGGCCGGATACTATGCTTTTAGCTGATAATAAATCATGTACTTATGAGCAGATGAGTATATTTGATTTTATATCTGAATAGACAATATTTTTGTAAAGCTGCAGGGAGAAGTATGCATGGATAATATAATACTTAGATGTGATAATAATATAAATGGGATTTTTACCGCTATATATGATGCTTTTGTATACAAAAATCAAATGCAAAAAGAAAATCACGAAGTATACCGGGACAATATTTCTATTGAGATAGGCATTGGAGGAAACTATACACTTTTTTCAAAGATGATAGATATTGAAACAGATGAGGTAAAGGTCCAAAAGACAATTTTGACAATTCAAAAGAAGCTAGGTTTTAAGATATATGAGACTGTATTTGATGCTTTGTGCCATTATTCTGGTAATAGAGCAACAATAGTGCTTGGATTTCTTGTCAGAGCATTTAAGGTGGGACAAAGGATTATGGAGCATATGACCGATAAATATGTTATGGAGGTATTTGAGCTTTCAAGAAAGGTAAATAAAGAGGCTGACAAGATAAGAGGGTTTATTCGTTTTAGTGATAATGGAAACTATCTGCTGGCGCACTTTGAACCAAAATGCGATATGATACCGGTTGTTATGTGGCATTTTGTGGACAGGTATCCCGGTGAAAATTTTGTAATCTATGATGATAGAAGAAGGTATGCAGTGGTCCACCCGAGGCTTAAGGAGTGCTTTTATATCAATGAAAGTGAATTTAAACAGCTTGAGAGAAGTGTGCCGGTGAAGACAGACAGTTTTGAGCAGTTATGGAAGGTGTATTTTGAGCACACTGATATAAGGGAGCGGTTCAATCCACAATGTCAGCGCAATCTTTGTCCAAAGTGGTATAGGAAGAATATGGTGGAATTTACCTGATTTTTGAAAGAAATAAATTGTTGCGGTTACACTGTGGTGTGTGAACAGTAATATAGTGACAGAAATACCAATAAATGATACAATTTATACATGTATACTTAAACATAACGATACTATATCAGGGTGATGCTATGCAGATATCAAATTTGGTAAGTCAATACAACAATTCAGTGGCAAATGGTGAGCCTATGACAGGAGCAAAGGGAGTTGAAAAGCTGGTATCTTCTTTAAATGAAATGTCAAAAGGGATGATATTTGAGGGAACAGTAAGCAGTGTCCGTGGCAATCAGGTTAAGCTTGCTTTGTCAAATGGTCAGCAGATTTTGGCAAGGCTGGCAGGAAAGTTTTCATTTGAACAGGGACAGTCTGTGTTTTTTCAGGTGAAAAATAATGATGGAGGCACTATAGAAATAAAACCATATACAGTTGATGGCGAGGGAGCCAACCTCACACTTATGGATGCGCTAAAGGCTGCAGGTCTGTCGGTAGATGGCATAAATTTGTCGATGGTGAACAAGATGATGGAAGAGCATATGCCAATTGATAAGACAAGCCTTAATCAGATGTATCAGCTTGTGCAGGATAATAAGGATATTAATGTGACTACACTTGTTGAGTTAAAGAGGCTTGGAATTGAAATTAATCAGGTAAATGCAGCTCAGTTTGAAAATTATGCTAATGACAAACAGGCTATTACAATTGCTATGGATAGTTTGATAGATGAACTGCCGAATGCTCTTTCAGCCGAAGATTTATCAATGTATAAGCTTGTAACCCAGGCGAGGGATATTTTAAATATTGTTACAGAAGGGCTGCCGGAAGAGGCATTTATATCAAGTGAAGCTTCTGATATGTCACAGTATGAGGCAATAATGCGTGATAATCAATCGGCACCTGTAGTAAAAAAACACTTTAATATTGCTGAATTATTTGAATCATTAAACAGTGTTTCCGGTGAATCACAGGACATTCACACAACGCAGAAAATAAACAATACTCCGGCAACAGATACCATCCTTTTACAGGAGAATGAAACAAAATCAAATACTATTGGATTTCTTTTATCGGATAAGCAGATAGAAGAGCTTAATGAACAGGTCAGGATGCTGCTTCCGGATTTACAGGAAAACAATATTTCTTTGTATTCAGAGGATAGCAGTGTCGTAGGAATACTTAACGATATAAACAGTATGTTGGAAAATACACCGGCAAATGCCGATACACTGAGACATTTGTTTTCAGGAGAAGCCTTTAAGCTTATGTTGAAGGAGGCTTTAGAACAGCAATGGATGATTAAACCGGGAGATTTAGAGAAGAATCCTAAGAAGCTTGATGGCTTGTACGACAAAATTGAAAAACAGATAACAAATATGGAAATTATTTTGAAAGCATCAGGAGTGGTGAATCCTAAAGCAGAGGCACTGGCAGATAATATCCGTGGAAATATTGAATTTATGAATCAGATAAACGAGGCATATACATATGTGCAGGTTCCATTGAGGATGAATGAAAAAAACGCCAGCGGACAGTTGTATGTGTATACAAATAAGAAAAGTATGTCCAATCAGGACAAAGAATTATCAGCATTTTTACATTTGGATTTAGAGCATCTCGGTGGGACAGATGTGTCAATTAAAATGCTTCATAGGAAGGTTACAACTAATTTCTATTTGGATAGTGATGAGTCATATGCACTGGTAAAGCAATTTCTGCCGGTGTTGGAAAAGAGATTACAGGATAAGGGCTATAATTGTGAATTGAATGTAAATAGTGGTTCGAAACAGATGAATTTTGTCGCTGGATTTCTGAAAAAGGATTTGCCACCTACAGGTCAGGTGCATAGATATTCCTTTGACATTAGGGCGTAGCAGTGTATAAGATAATTTACGAATAGTCACAGATGATTAAAACTTACTTCAGAAGGACAGGTGAGTTGTATGCATGGCGAAAATGATAATCGCAACAATAATGGAATAGACATAGGCAAAACAGCCGTAGCTATAGAGTATGTGCCGGGAGAAGCAGCACCTAAAATACTAGCTACAGGCAAGGGCGTTATTGCTGACAAAATTATTGAGAGGGCTAAGGAAAGCAATGTGCCTACATATAAGGACGATAAGCTTGCTGATACACTGTCTAGGCTTAAAATAGGTGATATGATTCCAACGGAGTTGTATGAGGTTGTTGCAGAGATACTTGTTTTTGTTAATGATCTGGATAAGCTTAAGGCAAAAATTGACCAAAGATAGTGTGTAGGTTATATGATATGTGAGGCAGTTATGAATAAAAGAAGTGTTGGAAGTATATATGAGCAGCTTGCAGTTGAGCAGTTAATAAATATGGGATATAGTGTACTTGCCTGCAATTACAGAAACCGCTTTGGAGAGATAGATATAATAGCAAAGGATGGAGATACAATATGTTTTTGTGAGGTGAAATATCGTAGAGATAACGGCTGTGGCAGGGCTCTTGAAGCAGTTGGTTATAGCAAGCAGAAAAAAATTATATCAGTTGCAAGGTATTATCTTATGAAACATGGTTTGGATGAGTGGACACCATGCAGATTTGATGTGATAGCAGTGGATGACGACGAGGTTACTGTGTTGAAGAATGCATTTGAGGGCAGTCAATAACTATTGGCTTGGCAGTTACGGACAGGTATTACACAACCGTTAATTTATAAACGTTTGACCAGACTATTTCGTGAAAACAGACAAGGATTAGGAAATTATAAACAGCAATAGTTATCGGTAAAATATAGTTTCATAGATATAAATATGAAGACAGACATTGATAATAATATAAAGATTGAAAAGAATATAAAGAAGGAAAAGATTATTAAAGAAGGATAAGAATATAAAGATGGATAAGAATATGCAGGCTGAAAACATACACAAAAATGTTGATGAAATTACTATAAATGATTTTGTTGCAAAGAATGATAAAGATGTTCTGGAATTAAAAAAGCACGTCCTTTCAAGCGGAAGTGTTGTTCCTTTGTTACATTTTAAGAAGCTAAATGAGCTTTCTATGATAGAGCATTGCTTTACAACACGTCTTGGTGGCATCAGTACAGGAATGTTTGATAGCTTAAATTTAAGCTTTACACGTGGAGATGACGAGGAAAAGGTCTTAGAAAACTATAAAAGAGTGGCGGAGGCAATCGGAGCAGAGGCAGGGCAGATTCAAACAACAGACCAGACACATACTACCAATGTTTTGAGAGTTGGAAAAAAGCAGTGTGGCATCGGGGTGACAAGAAAGAGACCATATACAGATGTGGACGGACTTATCACGAATGAGCCAAATGTTGTGCTTGCCACATTTTATGCTGATTGTGTACCGCTTTATTTTGTTGATCCGGTACATAGGGCAATAGGGCTTAGCCATTCGGGCTGGAGAGGTACTGTAAATCGCATGGGAAAACAGACACTTATTGCTATGAACAGGGAGTTTTGTACCGAGGCACATGATGTTATAGCTGCGATAGGACCTTCAATATGTCAGGACTGCTATGAGATAAGTCAGGATGTTGCAGAGCATTTTGTGGATGAGTTTGCGACAACAGACGATCCTCATGCGAGTGATATTCTGCTCTATAAGGGAGACGGCAAATATCAGCTCAATCTTTGGAAATGTAACAGGAGAGTGCTGGTGGAGGCAGGAGTGCAGGAAGACAATATTGCCATAAGCAATATATGCACTTGTTGTAATCCCTCTCTTTTATTTTCGCATAGAGCAAGTCATGGAAAGCGTGGAAATCTTGGAGCTTTTATGTTTCTTAAGTAATTTTCGTACAATCTATTAAGGAAATAATAAGAAATGCCTAAAGCTATATGTGTTAAAATAGGTGTATCACGTTGGATAGTACACTGTGCGGGAACTGATGCTGCCAGACAGTTTTTGGTTCTTTGAGTTAATATAAAAGTCACAGCGGTACTGGCGTATATGAACAGGGAGAACGATATGCAGTTAAATTATCGAGATTCAAAGCCTATTTATGAACAAATTAAGGAAGGCATCAGACGAATGATTGTTATGAATGTTATTAAGCAGGACGAAAAGCTACCGTCTGTACGTGTGCTTGCCTGCAAGTATGCAATCAATCCTAACACTATCGCAAAAGCATACAGGGAACTTGAGGAGGAAGGCTATCTTTATACTAAAAGTGGTAAAGGAACCTTTGTTGCTGATGCTAAGACAGCTAGGCAGAGTCTGACAAGGAATTTGAAAATACTCTTTGACCAGGTGGTGACAGATTTATTTGTGCTTGAAACACCTGTTGAGGAATTGAAAACAAGAATGGATGATGCGAAAGAGCAGCTGAGCATGGAAGATGACTTAGTCAGATTTGTAACACAAGATATGCAGACAGAAGATGTTGTGACAGAGGGTAATGATGATACAGATAAATAATTTAGTGAAAAAATTTGACGATTTTACGGCACTTGATGGTGTGAATATGAACGTGGAAAAAGGAGCTGTCTATGGGCTTGTAGGCCCAAACGGAGCCGGAAAGTCTACACTTATCAGACATATTACAGGAGTAATGAGACAGGATGCAGGGGAAGTGTTTATTGATGGTGAGCCTGTATATGAAAATGCAAGGATTAAAGGGCAGATGGCTTATATACCGGATGATATGTTTTATTTTTTGCAGTCTGATACGATTAATATGATGCATTACTATAAGGGAATGTATCCGGGCTTTGATGAGAAGCAGTTTTACAGGATGCAGGAGTTTTTTCCATCTATAGATGTTAAAAGGAATATCAGAAAGCTCTCTAAGGGCATGCAGAAGCAGGTTGCCTTCTGGCTTGCGCTGTGCTGTAAACCAAAGCTTATTGTACTCGATGAGCCTGTTGATGGGCTTGATCCTGTTATGAGAAGACAGATATGGTCTATCATGCTTGATGATGTAGCTGTTAATAATACCACAGTTGTTGTATCTTCCCATAATCTGCGTGAGCTGGAGGATGTATGTGATCATGTAGGTATTCTCAATAAGGGAAAGATTATGATAGAGAGGTCACTTACGGAGCTGCAGGGTAATATTTCAAAGATTCAGATTGCATGTCCATATGGCATGCCTAAGATACCGCAGGATTTTAAAGTACTTCATATGTCAAATATAGGAAGAGTTTACACAGTTATTGTGCGTGGAGAGCCTGAGGCTGTTGTAAAGGCTATTACAGATGGCAAGGACAGTCCGCAGGTAGTGGATGTACTGCCTCTTACTCTGGAGGAAATATTTATCTATGAGATGGGAGGAGAGGACTATGAAGTCAAAGACATCATTTATTAATAAAACAATGCTGCAAAAGAATGTAAAGCTTTACTGGCCAATCTGGACACTGTATACAATAGTGCTATTACTTAACGGCCCGTTTTCCATGTGGAGCAGATTTAAGAGTGCAGAATTTATTTATGGCACAAATTGGCATAAGTATATGCTTGATATAATGTCCCCGGCTATCAGCATGGAGGCAGATATGATATTTATTTTTGTTATGGCATTGGTTACAGGCATGGCAATGTTCAGTTACCTGTATAATTCGAGAGCATGTAATATGATTCACGCTATGCCTGTGACAAGACGTCAGCTTTTTTCGACTAATGTGTTGACAGGTCTGCTGTTTATGTGGATTCCGCAGATAGTTAAGTACATTATGTCGTTTGTTATATGTATATCATATGGCAATACGAAGGTGGTACATATTGGAATCAATCTGCTTGCTACAATGGGAATATCTTTTTTTATGTACAGCCTGGTGTGTCTGTGCGCAATGATTACAGGGCAGATTGTTTCTGTAGCAGTGATGTATGCGCTGGTCAATCTGCTGTATGGTGTAGCAGTTATTGCTATTGCCAATGTGCTCACATATGTATCGTACGGGCTTTCATATATGGAATTTGTAAGGAAAATAAGTGCTACGTGGTTTGCACCCATGCTACAGCTTCTCAATCGGGTAGGCTTTCATCCGACCATGAAGAATGCAGGGGATGATTATTACTGCATTAAATATACCTTCAGAGGCACAAATACTATCGTAGTCTATGTCATCGCGGCTGCAGTTATATACTTTATTTCTTATAAGATTTATAAGCATAGAGATTTGGAAAATGCAGGAAGTTTTATAGCTATTCCAAAGCTTAAGCCGGTTTTCAGATGGGGGCTTGGCAGTTTGGGAGGATTGATTTTATCTATTGTTGCAGCGTCGCTTTTGCTTGGACTTAGAATCAGCATTGGTGTTCCTACAATTATGATGCTGGCAGTGGTGCTTGGAATCATAGCCTTCTTACTTTTAGAGATGATTATAAGGAAGAATTTTAAAATTTTTTCTAAAGCACTATTTAAGGAAATCATTGCTTTTGGTGCTTTTGTTGTAGTTGTATTTGGAGGTATAACAGTTTACGGAAATGTGCAGGAAAATTATATACCGAAGCTAGCGGATATTGATTCTGCCCGTATAGCCATAGATTTTGATATCAATCTGGAGGGAAAGGATGTTGAAAAGATTTTAGAGACTCAAAAGATACTTATGGCGCAGAAAAAGGATTATTTTAAAAAGAGATATGATGATTCCGGGTATATTACAATCTCATATACATTAAAAAATGGAGAAAAGGTCAACCGTGTATATCATACAACGGATGATTTTAATCCACATAAGCAGTGTAAGGCGATTATGGCGGAGGAAAATAAACCACAGAATATTATTAATGCTATAATGCAGTGTGATACGACAGATATTACCTTTATCAATGGCTCGGCAGAGCAGTATAATGATAAATATGTAGATGTGCTGAATGAGCGCTTTAACGGAAAAGTTGCTGCGGATATTTTTGATGCTGTAAAGAAGGATGTTGAGGCCGGTGTGATGCAGGAATATAATTTGCAGAGAATGCTTGACGGAGTGGATAAGGATACCAGCTATATGTACAATCTTATGCTGAATTTTACAGTGCCAAAGGGCAACAGGATTGGAAAAAGCTGGAATGTCGATGGCTTCACATGGTATGAGGAGCTGTTGGATATACTGGGTGTGACAAAGGAGTATTCTGATTTTGGGGATGCCCGTTCCGATGGTATTGAAACGTATTCGGTCAACATTAGTTTTGGCGAAAACTGTACTAATCTGATAGCTGTTCTTAAAGAAAATGGATTAATTTCATCAAAAGAACCACTTTTGACATATGAATAGTTGTCTCTGTAAATGGTATTGTGATATAATTACTCTGTTATAGATGTTTTGTTTATTATTTTATCATTATTCTGAATAGTTACAATTAGTCTATAATCTAATATGAATTTAGAACAGGAGAGTATATGAGCAGACCAGTAGTGGCCATCGTTGGCCGTCCAAATGTTGGAAAATCTACTCTCTTCAATGCGCTTGCAGGAGAGAGGATATCTATAGTAAAGGACACTCCGGGTGTCACAAGAGACAGAATCTATGCAGATGTATCATGGCTTGATTATAATTTTACCATGATTGATACAGGTGGTATTGAGCCGGAATCCGGAGACGTGATACTGTCACAGATGAGAGAGCAGGCACAGATTGCTATAGACACCGCAGATGTTATTATTTTTATTACAGATGTGAAGCAGGGACTTGTTGATTCTGATTCAAAGGTGGCGGATATGCTTCGTCGTTCACACAAGCCGGTTGTATTAGTTGTCAATAAGGTGGACAGCTTTGAAAAGTATATGACGGATGTGTATGAGTTTTATAACTTAGGAATTGGTGATCCACATCCTATATCTGCAGCTTCGATGCTCGGACTCGGAGATATGCTTGATGAGGTTGTAAAGCATTTTCCGGATTCATCTAAGCAGGACGATGAGGATGACAGACCGAGAGTTGCTATAGTAGGTAAGCCTAATGTAGGTAAGTCATCGCTTATCAACAAGCTTGCCCGTGAGGACAGGGTAATAGTGTCAGATATAGCAGGCACC
>UMIO01000569.1_pt1 | contig 11654 bp, 6 predicted proteins | sample 1965821 | NCBI WGS metagenome assembly UMIO01 (sample SAMEA4836127, study PRJEB28245) | human gut metagenome | biome: gut microbiome; material: fecal sample | place: Denmark | collected 2008
AGTCGTTATGTAACCCGAAATTTCATATTCCATACCTTTCAGTACACCTTCACGCATTGCCGTATCGGTGTCCTTGCCCAACGGCAGCCGGCGCCCTTCCCGAACAACCAGCGGAAGCCGTCCGGTGAACTCATGGAGCGCCTTGAAGCGCATTTGCACGCCCGGCGAAATGTTTCCGCCATGATAGCGTCCGGCAGCATCAATAAACTCGTAAGTGATGCAGGTTCCGGCATCTACCACCAGAATATCTTTTCCGGGAAATTGTTCATTGGCTCCCACAACAGCCGCCATGCGGTCGTACCCAAGTGTTTGGGGCGTCTCGTAAAGGTTCTCCACCGGAAGCGGTGTTTTTTCGTCCAGCCACAACAGCGGAACAGGCAGGTGTGCCAACTGCGCCAGCACCCGTTCGCCCAAATCAATAACAGTGGCGACAATCGCTTTATCAATCGGATATTTTGCACAGATATCCGGCAGTTGCTCAAGGGTTTGATTGGAGTCGTAGAATATCTCTACAATACTTCCGTCCCGAAACACCGCTATCTTTGCTATGGTATTGCCTATATCAATTACAAGATTCATTCCATGTTTTTTTAAGCGGTGCAAAGGTAGCACTTTAATTTCGCATAATCCAAGATAACACAGGGTATTTTAATCATAAATAATTACATAAAAGTGAAACAGTTTATGAAACAGCAAATGAAACAGTTTACATTCTATCAATCAGCGCATTACAAGCACAGCTGAAACAGCAGGTGAAACAGTTTGTGAAACCAATATAAAAAGATATACCAAAATAGAGACAGGTCTATTTCCTTTGTTTTTTTGTTTTTTCGGGAATGCCGGGATTCTAAAATAACAACAGTTTTATTCCTCCACCGGAAGAAAACCGCATAAGTTCCGAGCATATCCGCTGATCCTCCGAAGAAAAAAAACATTCCGCCTTTTTCCGCGCTTCAACCGCTTATTCCGAAGATTTTCCGTAAATTTGCATCCATGAAACAGTATTTAGTCTTTTTATTATCCCTATTGACCTGCCTGCCTTGCTCCTCCACCGCCACCGCACATACGGAACGGGCGGCAAAGGCCTCCCCTACGGCGGATTCCATACGCATCAGCCTGCTGACATGCGCTTCGGGAGAGGAGATATATTCCCTTTTCGGACATACCGCCATACGATACGAGAACTACACACGCGGCATCGACGCCGTATTCAATTACGGCATATTCAATTTCAATGCACCAAACTTCATCCTCCGTTTCGCTTTAGGTGAAACGGACTACCAACTGGGAGCCGGCGATTATGAACGCTTCGCGGCGGAATATTATTATTTGGAGCGCGATGTCTGGCAGCAAGAACTGAACCTCACCCCGGCGGAAAAAAAGAAGCTGGTCGCCCTGCTTGAAGAAAACTACCGTCCCGAAAACCGGGTGTACCGCTACAACTTCTTCTACGACAACTGCGCCACACGTCCGCGCGACTTAATAGAAAAATCCATTGACGGCACACTGCAATATGCCGACAACATGACCGACACAAACACCGGAACCTCTTTCCGCGACCTATTGCACAAATACAGCAAAGGCCATCCATGGTCACGTTTCGGCATGGATTTGTGCATGGGCAGCCAAGCCGACAAGCCCATCAGCCGCAGACTGATGATGTTCGTCCCGTTCTACGTGCAGGATTACTTCAACACAGCCCGGATCATCGGCAGCGACAAGCAAGTGCGCCCCCTGGTACTGAACGAAGAGAAAATCATAACAACCGGAATGGAAGAGACGGGACAGCCGTCCGAAGGATTCACCCCGTTGCAGGCCGCCTTGTTGCTGTTTATACTGACCGCAGCCGCCACCCTTTACGGCATACGCCGAAAGAAAACGCTTTGGGGAATAGACCTCGTGCTGTTCTTTGCCGCAGGAATGGCGGGATGCATCCTGACATTCCTCGTCCTGTTCTCCCAGCACCCGGCCGTCAGCCCCAACTATCTGCTGTTTGTGTTCCATCCTCTCCACCTCCTCTGCCTGCCATGCATGCTGAACAGGGTGCGAAAAAGGAGAAGAAGCCGTTATATGCTGGCGAACTTCCTGGTTTTAACACTTTTTATATTGCTTTGGCTCATAATACCGCAAAGATTTCCGTCAGCTGTATTACCTTTGGCACTTTGTTTGCTGATACGTTCTGCGAGCAACCTAATTCTCACATACGATAAGAAATAATGAAGAAAGGACTGATAACTTCCATACTCGCACTGACATTCGGCAGCCTGCAAGCCCAGCCGATGCCACCTTCACCCAAGCTGGTGGTGACACTGACAATCGATCAACTGCGTACGGACTATATGGAAGCGTTCTCTTCGCTCTATGGGGAAAGAGGATTTAAACGGCTGCTACGGGAAGGGAAAGTATTCCGACAGATGGAATATTCATTCAACGTCACCGACCGCGCCTCAGCCATAGCCGCCCTCTATACAGGCACCACACCGTCCATGAACGGCATCATAGCCGAACGCTGGTTTGATCCGAAAACCTTGCGCCCGAAAAACTGTGTGGATGATTCGGCCTTTATGGGCAACTACACCGACCAGAACACAGCCCCTACGCAACTTCTGACCTCCACCTTTGCCGATGAGCTTAAAATAGCCACTAAAAATGCCGCACTGGTCTATGCCATCGCCCCTTTCCGCGATGCTGCCGTCCTTTCAGCAGGACACAGCGGGAACGGCGCCTTCTGGCTGAACCATGCAACCGGAAAATGGTGCGGAACAACTTACTACGGTGAGTATCCCTGGTGGCTGAGCCAATACAACGAACAGCAGTCACCCGACTTCCGCATCAAAGAAATGGAGTGGAATCCTCTCCACCCCATCACAAGCTATACCTTCCTGCCTGAATGGCGCACTATCCCTTTCAAGTACAAGTTTGAGATAGAGAAGGATAACAAATTCCGCCGGCTGATCACCAGCCCGCTCATCAACGACGAAGTAAACCGCGTGACAGAAGATCTGCTGGACAAAAGCAACATCGGCAAGGATGAGATAACCGACCTGCTTGCGGTGACCTATTATGCCGGCAACTACAACCACCGCAGCACACAAGAGTGTGCTATGGAAATGCAAGACACCTACGCCCGCTTAGACCGGAGCATTGCCAACCTGCTGGACATACTGGAGCGTAAAGTAGGCCTGCAAAACGTACTGCTGTGCATCGCATCCACCGGATATACCGACCCGGACGGAGCCGACATAGGCATCTACCGTATTCCCGGCGGAGAATTTCACCTGAACCGTTGCGCCACTTTGCTGAACATGTATCTAATGGCTACTTATGGCGAAGGGCAATACGTGGAAGGATTTTATAGCCAACAGATATATCTCAATCATAAATTAATAGAGGAGAAGCAGTTAAGCCTTTCCGAGGTACAGGAAAAGTCAGCGGAATTTCTGGTGCAATTCAGCGGGGTGAACAAAGTATATTCCGCTTACCACCTGCTTTTGGGCTCCTGGTCACCGCAAATAGACCGCATACGCAACGGCTTCCACCGCCACCGTTCCGGCGACCTGATCATTGAAGTGCTGCCGGGCTGGACCGTCATGCAGGAAAACAGCAATGACAACCGCGTGGTGCGCGCTGCCGCCATACCTGCTCCCCTCATCCTACTCGGCAAAGGAGTAAAACCGGAAATCATCCGTACACCGGTCGCAACAGACCGCATTGCTCCCACCCTGTCAAATGCGATGCGCATCCGCGCTCCCAATGCGTGCACAGCCACACCACTCACTTACTGATAACTGATAAAGATTCGTTGCAAAGCGCACATAAAAACGAAGAACTCCATGAGCCCCTGCGCCCTCTGTGGAGATTCCTTAAAATAATCAGTGTAACGTTACGTTATCTGTTGCAAAATCAGTAACTTTGCGCACCATAATAAACTTAGATAATAATAATAAAAACAAATACATAATGGGATTTAATGAATTTTTAAGCTCGATTTTCGGAAATAAGGCTACTCGCGACATGAAGGAAATAAAGCCATGGGTAGACAAAGTAAAAGCCGCCTATCCGGAAATAGCCGCATTGGACAATGACGCCCTGCGCGCTAAAACCGAAGAACTGAAGGCATACATCCGCAACTCGGCAGCAGAACAACGCGCCAAAGTGAAAGAGCTGAAAGCAAGCGTTGAAAACACAGAGCTGGAAGAACGTGAGGAACTCTTTGCTCAAATAGACAAAATAGAAAAAGAGATTCTGGATACTTACGAAAAGGCACTGGACGAGGTTTTGCCCGTTGCCTTCTCCATCGTAAAAGAGACGGCCAGACGCTTCTCCGAAAATGAGGAGATCGTAGTGACCGCTACGGAGTTCGACCGCCATCTCGCCGCTACCAAAGACTTTGTACGCATCGAAGGCGACAAAGCCATTTACCAGAACCACTGGGTGGCCGGCGGCAACGACACGCTATGGAACATGGTGCACTACGATGTGCAGCTGTTTGGCGGTGTGGTATTGCACAAAGGCAAGATTGCCGAAATGGCAACCGGTGAAGGTAAGACATTGGTTGCCACCCTGCCGGTATTCCTCAACGCACTGACCGGAAACGGCGTACATGTGGTAACCGTCAACGACTATCTGGCAAAACGTGACTCCGAATGGATGGGCCCGCTCTATATGTTCCATGGTTTGAGCGTGGACTGCATCGACAGGCATCAACCCAACTCCGACGCACGCCGCCAAGCCTATCTTGCGGACATCACTTTCGGTACGAACAATGAATTTGGTTTCGACTACCTGCGCGACAACATGGCCATCAGCCCGAAAGACCTCGTACAGCGCCAGCACAATTACGCAATCGTCGATGAGGTGGACTCTGTATTGATTGACGATGCCCGTACCCCGCTGATTATCTCCGGCCCGGTTCCCAAAGGCGACGACCAGCTCTTCGAGCAGCTCCGCCCGCAAGTGGAACGTCTGGTGGAAGCGCAGAAGAAACTGGCCACGCAATATCTTGCCGACGCCAAGCGCCTGATAGCATCGAACGACAAGAAAGAACAGGAAGAAGGTTTCCTTGCCCTCTACCGCAGCCACAAGTGCTTGCCGAAGAACAAGGCATTGATTAAGTTCCTCAGCGAGCAGGGCATCAAAGCCGGTATGCTCAAGACCGAGGAGATCTACATGGAACAGAACAACAAACGCATGCACGAGGTCACCGACCCGCTGTATTTCGTGATTGATGAAAAACTGAACAGCGTAGACCTGACCGACAAAGGCGTAGACCTGATCAGCGGTAACTCCGAAGACCCCACATTCTTCGTACTCCCCGACATCACCGCCCAACTCTCCGAACTGGAGAACGAAAAGGAACTGACGGACGAAGAACGCCTTGCCAAGAAAGATGCCCTGATGACGAACTTCGCCATCAAGAGCGAGCGTGTACACACCATCAACCAGTTGCTGAAGGCCTACACCATGTTCGAGAAAGACGACGAATATGTGGTAATCGACGGACAGGTGAAGATTGTAGACGAGCAGACGGGACGTATCATGGAAGGCCGCCGCTATTCCGACGGTCTGCACCAGGCTATTGAAGCCAAAGAAGGCGTGAAAGTGGAAGCCGCCACACAGACTTTTGCAACAATTACTTTGCAGAACTACTTCCGTATGTATCACAAGCTGTCCGGTATGACCGGTACTGCCGAAACGGAAGCAGGTGAACTTTGGGACATCTACAAGCTGGACGTAGTCGTTATCCCGACAAACCGCCCCATTGCCCGCAATGACATGAATGACCGCGTTTACAAGACCAAACGCGAAAAGTATAAAGCCGTCATCGAAGAAATCGAGAAAATGGTAGAAGCCGGCCGCCCTGTGCTGGTAGGTACCACCTCCGTAGAGATCTCCGAAATGCTGAGCAAGATGCTGACCATGCGTAAGATTGAGCACAACGTTTTGAACGCAAAGCTGCACCAGAAGGAAGCCGACATCGTGGCCAAAGCCGGTTTGAGCTGCGCCGTAACCATTGCCACCAACATGGCAGGTCGTGGTACGGACATCAAGCTGAGCCCGGAAGTGAAAGCTGCGGGCGGTCTTGCCATTATCGGTACGGAACGCCACGAATCGCGTCGCGTAGACCGCCAGTTGCGTGGTCGTGCCGGACGTCAGGGCGACCCCGGTTCATCCGTATTCTTCGTATCTCTGGAAGACGACCTGATGCGTCTGTTCTCCTCCGACCGTATCGCCGGCGTAATGGACAGGCTCGGCTTCAAGGAAGGTGAGATGATTGAGCACAGCATGATCTCCAAATCCATCGAACGCGCACAGAAGAAAGTGGAAGAAAACAACTTCGGTATCCGTAAACGTTTGTTGGAATATGACGACGTGATGAACAAGCAGCGTACCGTAGTCTACACCAAACGCCGCCACGCTTTAATGGGCGAACGTATCGGCATGGATATTGTGAACATGATTTGGGACCGTTGCGCCAATGCCATCGAGGCTCCTACTTATGAAGACTGCAAAATGGACCTGCTCCAGACCCTTGCCATGGAAACTCCGTTCACTGAAGAGGAATTCCGCAACGAGAAAAAAGAGAAACTTGCCGACAAGGCCTTCGACGCCGCTATGGAGCTCTTCAAGCGCAAGACCGAACGTATGGCGCAAATCGCTTATCCGGTCATCAAGCAGGTCTACGAAAATCAGGGACATATGTACGAAAACATTCTGATACCTATCACCGACGGCAAGCGCATGTATAACATCTCCTGCAACCTGAAAGCGGCCTATGAAAGCGAATGTAAGGAAGTGGTGAAATCATTTGAGAAGTCGATCCTGCTGCACGTCATCGACGAGGCATGGAAAGAAAACCTGCGCGAGCTGGACGATCTGAAACATTCCGTACAGAATGCCAGCTATGAACAGAAAGACCCGCTGCTGATTTACAAGCTGGAGTCTGTGAACCTGTTCGACACGATGGTAGACAAGATAAACAACCAGACAGTCTCCATCCTGATGCGCGGACAAATCCCGGTACAGGAACCGCAGGAGGTTCGTCAGGCCGCCCCCGAACAACGTCAGGACCTCAGCAAGTATCGCGAACAAAAGCAAGACCTGAGCGATCCCAACCAACAGGCTGCCGCCCAGCATGACACACGCGAACAGCAGAAACGTGAACCTATCCGCGCAGAAAAGACAGTGGGACGCAACGATCCCTGTCCTTGCGGAAGCGGCAAGAAGTATAAGAATTGCCATGGGAAAAATGCGTAAATAGCGGAATAGTGATTAGCGGTTCACTAATCACTTCACTAATCACTAACAAAAGCCTCGAACGGTTAAAAACTGTTCGGGGCTTTTATTTATTCAAGTAAAAGATTACTTTTGTTTTCAGAACAAAGAATAAAGGCTATGGCTAAATACTATCATTATCTGTTATTGTCTTGTTTGCTACTTTTGGCAGGCTGCCAAAGCGTTGAATATCTCGCTATCGACTATATGCTACCGGCGGATGTCAGTTTCCCGCCAAGCCTGAAGCGGGTGGGCGTCGTCAACAACATGCCCGAAGTTCCGGAAAACAAACCTATCCTCGCCAAAGAGAAGAAGAAAGACGACTTTGAAATAGCCCGGAAGGTGGACTATTACAACGGCAATGCCACCATTGCCACCGAAACACTTGCCGAAGCGCTTGCTGATGAGAACTACTTCAACGAAGTGATAATCTGCGACTCTGCCCTGCGCACCGGCGACATCACTCCGCGAGAGGCAATGCTATCACAGGAAGAAGTGAACCGGCTGGTGGATAATCTGGACGTAGATTTCCTCATCGCACTGGAAAACGTGCAGATACACACCACCCGCAAAATAAAGTATATGCGCGACTGGGGTGTCTACTACGGAACGGTGGACGCCAAAGTCTATCCCACCGTCAGTGTCTATCTGCCCAATCGCGGCACACCTATGGTGACCGTCAACAGTAAAGACAGCATCTTCTGGGAGGAAGCCGGAAACGGGCCTTTCGTACAGTCCCACCTCATCAGCGAAGAAGACGTGATAAAACAAGCCTCTGAATTTGCCGGAACCATCCCCGTAAAAAAGCTGTTGCCCTATTGGAAAACAGCAAGCCGATACCTCTTCTGCGGCGGTTCGGTGAATATGCGCGATGCCGCCGTATATGTCAGGGAGAAGCAATGGGAAACCGCCATCGACTTGTGGAAGCAGACCTACGCCACCAAAAAAGGGAAGAAAAAGATGCAGGCTGCCTATAATCTGGCTGTCGGCTACGAGATGCTGGACAGCATCACCACTGCTGTCGGCTGGGCTTTGAAAGCACAAACCGAAGCACGCATTGTGGACGGCATAGACAAAAAAGATTTAACTCACCTGACCCAGGCAGACCTCCCCAACTACGTCCTCACAACCCTTTACGTCACCGAATTAAAAGAACGTGAAGAAGGCTTGGCACGCCTAAACATGCAAATGCAACGATTTAATAATGATTTTTAGTCAAATACAGTAAATGTAACTGTTTTTTTTATACCTTTGAACATCCATTTAGTAAAGAAAAGCAATTATGAAACTCAGTCAACCGGCATTATCTCTCCTCGAAGAAACCATTAAACAGGCAATCGGCAAGTACACTTGCGGTTGCGAACAAACAATCGTTACGGATATTCATCTGCAAGCAAACCAAAGTTCGGGCGAATTCTGCATTTTCGATGATGACGACAGGGAGCTTTCCAGCACCGTTATCGAAGAATGGATGACTTATGAAGGCGATGACTTCTATGAGAACATAGAACGCATCCTGAGCAACCTGCTCTGCAATATGAAGAGCAAGGATACCTTTGACAAGCTGACTATCATGAAGCCTTTCTCCTTCGTGCTGGTGGATGATGACAAAGAGACCATAGCCGAACTCCTGCTGCTGGACGACGACACCCTGCTGGTAAACGAAGAATTGCTGAAAGGGCTGGATGAAGAGTTGGACGCTTTTCTGAAAGACTTATTGGAGAAATAGGCAGTCGGAGTTGCCAAAGGCCATAATCGGAAGGTAACTATATATTGCCTTACAATGTGAATCCTTGTTAAACAATAGAGTATATCAAACTATAATCCCCCTATAAACAATTAAAGATTTATAGGGGGATTTGCTGTAAGATAATATAGTCACCTATCGGAAATACCGCTTACGCCTTTTTCAAAGCGGCAATGCTTTCTTTCAATGAGTTGATGATGCTCTCTGCATCCGCCTGTTTCTTGCGTTCCATTTCAATAACGGCAGCCGGAGCATTGTTCACGAACTTCTCGTTGCTCAGCTTCTTCAAGACTCCCTGCAAGAAACCCTCCTTATGTTTCAGTTCGGCTTCCATACGGGCTATTTCGGCTTCCACATCAATCATGTTACCCAAAGGAACGGCATATTCCGTTGTACCCACCATGAAGGCGGCAGCACCGTCGGCTTTCGCCTCAACCACGCTTATGGCAGAGAGGTTACACATCTTCACGATGACGGCATCGAAAGCAGCCACCGGATTTTCGCTGACAACCTGCAACTCCAATGCCTCCTTCTGGGCAATGTTCTTCTGCAGACGGATAGAGCGTACATTACCGATGACCTCTTTCACCACCTCGAACTGCTGCACAAAGGCTTCATCAACTTCCGTTGACATGGAAATAGGACTCACCATAAGGCTCTCCCCGTCTTTACGGTCGAAGATATGCTGCCACAGTTCCTCGGTGATGAACGGCATGAACGGATGCAGCAGATGCAACAGGTTATCGAAGAAGCCGATAGTCGTTTCGTACACCTTTTTGTTGATGGGCTGGCCATAAGCAGGCTTGATCATCTCCAGATACCAGGAAGAGAACTCGTCCCAGAAGAGCTTGTACACTGCCATTAACGCTTCACTCAAACGATACTTGCCAAACAAGTCCGCCACTTCGGCAGCTACGGCATTCTGTTTGGACTCAAACCAGCGCATTGCCAGTCCGGCAGCTTCCGGCATGGGCACTTCGGCACTTACTTCCCAACCCTTGATCAGACGGAAAGCATTCCATATTTTGTTGTTGAAGTTACGTCCCTGTTCACAAAGCGCATCGTCAAAGAGGATGTCGTTGCCGGCGGGAGCCGAAAGCATCATACCCATACGCACACCGTCGGCGCCGTAACGGTCTATCAGATCCAGCGGGTCGGGTGAATTGCCGAGCGACTTGGACATCTTGCGTCCCAGTTTGTCGCGTACGATACCGGTGAAGTAAACATTCTTGAACGGCATCTTGCCTTCGTATTCATAGCCCGCCATAATCATGCGCGCCACCCAGAAGAAGATAATGTCCGGCCCGGTCACAAGGTCGCTGGTGGGATAATAATAGTTGATTTCCTCGTTGCCCGGATTCAGGATGCCGTCGAACAGAGAGATGGGCCACAGCCAGGAAGAAAACCATGTGTCGAGGCAGTCCTCGTCCTGACGCAGATCTTCCGCTTTAAGAGCAGGATTTCCCGTCTTCTCCTGTGCCAGCTTCAATGCCTCTTCGGGAGTGGCTGCCACCACATATCCACCTTCCGGCAGGAAATAGGCAGGAATACGGTGTCCCCACCACAACTGGCGGCTGATGCACCAGTCCTTGATGTTCTCCAGCCAGTTCTTATAGGTATTCTTGTATTTGGCAGGGTAGAATTTCAGGTCATCGTTCATCACCGGCGGCAAAGCCATGTCGGCAAAGTGCTGCATCTTGAGGAACCACTGCATGGAGAGCTTCGGCTCGATTGCCACATTGGTACGCTCGGAGAAGCCGACCTTGTTGGTATAGGCCTCCACCTTTTCCAACAGTCCGGCATGCTGCAAATCCTTTTCTATCTGCTCGCGTACATCGAAACGGTCCATACCGACATAGAGTCCGGCGGCTTCGCTCAATGTTCCGTTGTCATTGAAGATGTCGATGGCAGGCAGGTTGTATTTCTCGCCCAGCATATAGTCATTTACGTCGTGCGCGGGAGTTACCTTCAGACAGCCCGTACCGAACTCTACATCCACATAATCGTCCTGTATAACGGGGATAACCCGGTTCACCAGCGGCACAATCACTTTCTTGCCCTTCAGCCATTGGTTCTTCGGGTCGGCGGGGTTAATGCACATCGCCGTATCACCCATGATTGTTTCGGGACGCGTAGTAGCCACTACGGCATAACGCCTGCCGGAAGCATCACGATGAACCACCTCACCTTCGGCCCCCGTCTCACCGGACATGTCATCATCGGCAACGTAGTATTTCAGATAATACAGTTTGCTATGTTCTTCCTTGTAGATAACCTCTTCATCGCTGAGGGCGGTGAGCGCCTTCGGATCCCAGTTCACCATGCGTACGCCACGATAGATCAGGCCTTTATTGTAGAGGTCTACAAATACTTTGAGCACGCTTTCGCTACGCTTCTTGTCCATGGTAAAAGCAGTACGGTCCCAGTCGCAGGAAGCACCCAGCTTGCGGAGTTGTTTCAGGATGATACCGCCATGTTCGTCCGTCCATTCCCAAGCGTGTTTCAGGAATTCATCACGAGTAAGATCCGTTTTCTTGATACCCTGTGCGGCAAGTTTGTTCACAACCTTGGCTTCGGTGGCAATGGAAGCGTGGTCCGTACCCGGAACCCAGCAGGCGTTCTTGCCTTCCAT
>UMIO01008594.1_pt1 | contig 11592 bp, 10 predicted proteins | sample 1965821 | NCBI WGS metagenome assembly UMIO01 (sample SAMEA4836127, study PRJEB28245) | human gut metagenome | biome: gut microbiome; material: fecal sample | place: Denmark | collected 2008
GCTGAAATCCTTTATAAAAGCCGCGTCGGCCCGCAGAAACGGCAGCCCGACGCGGCAGTTTTCTTGTTCAGATGCGGGGCAGGCGGTTCACCGGGGAGCTTTCCCCGGCAAACCACCCGGTAATTACTCGTTCACCGGCACAGCGCCTGCGGTGCGGATGAGGTCGGCAGCGTCCTTGCTGGTGGCAAAGTCCACAAAGGCCTGTGCCTGCTCAGACAGGGTCACGCTCTTGTTAGTGACGAACACGAAGGGACGCTGGATCTTGTAGCTGCCGTCCTTGACGGTATCCTCGCTGCACTCCACACCCTCCACAGTGACCATGGCAACGGTGTCGCCCACAGCGGACAGGGAAGCGTAGCCGACGGCCAGAGGATTGGCCTCCACAGCGCTGATGACTGCGCCGGTAGCGGTCAGCTCCTGTGCGTACTTGCAGCTGTCCTTCACGTCCACGATGCTCTCAAAGCCATCGCGGGTGCCGGAACCAGCCTCGCGGCCCACCAGAACGATCTCGCCGTCGTCGCCGCCCACATCCTTCCAGTTGGTGATCTCGCCGGTGAACATCTGCTTCAGCTGGTCCACGGTCAGGTCTGCCACCTTGCTGGCCTTGTTGACAACGATGGCGATGCCGTCCAGAGCCACGGTGGTGCCGTCCACGTCGTTCTTCTCGTCGTCCTTCAGGGCGCGGGAGGACAGGCCGATGTCCAGCGTCTTATCGGTAGCACCGGTGATGCCTGCGCCGGAACCGGTGGGGTCGTAGCTGACGGTGACACCCGGCTCCACCTCGGCAAAGCCCTCGGTCAGGGCAGCGATGACGTTCTTCATAGAGGTAGAACCGCCGGTAGCCACATTGCCGGACAGGGTGCCTGCAGCAGCGGTCTCAGCAGCGGCAGAAGAAGAGGCAGACTCTGCAGCAGAGGATGCCACAGTGGAAGAGGCTGCGCCGCCGCAGGCGGTCAGAGCCATCGCTGCAGCAGCAGCGCCGCAGACAGTGATAAACGAACGACGAGTGATCTTTTTCATAACCCTTTTCCTCCAATAAATGCCGGAACGTCGTTCCGGCCGATGTTTTCTTGTGTTTTCCTTGGGAACGGCCTAATTGTACCGCACCGCCGTGCGCGCTGCGACCATGTACGCGCAAAATGGAGGTAAAGCTTTTGCACAGGCTCCGGCGGCTGTGTCAAGCCTGCGTAAAGCCGGCATGAAAAACCTGCACTCGGATTTTACAAACAGGATAAATATGCCGAAAATTCCATTTTCTGGCTGAGCAAAGTGACAAAAAGAGGGCTGCTCATGATATGGTGAGCAGCCCTCTTTAAAAAGGTTTCCTTCAATCAGCCAACAGGCTTTGTATTCGTCACTACGACCCGATTTTCCACTCTTGTCAGGTAAAGCATACCTTTTGCATTGTCGACATTAATGGTCAATTCTACTGGTGCGCCATCCAGGAATGCACCACTCGACTCATTGTTATCAAATTGCAGCTCCAGCTGGGTAACATTTTCTTTCTTATACGGGCCAAAAGCATTGGATGCCTGAAGCTTTCCACTGGTCGGCTTCAGCGTTTTCAGCTGGTTTTCCTTCACCTTCGCGGTAAACATTCCTTCATAAGGATATTCCACAAAGCCCTTACCGCTGCTGCTGTATGTCAGTTTCACCGTCGCAGTGATGCTGCCATTGCTTCCACTTCCGAGAACTGTGCCACCGACATTCCCCTTCGCATCGTACACTGCAACGATAAATGCACCAACGCGCACCTCGTTTTGTGCCGGTCCGCTGCTGCCGCAGCCGGTCAGCACGCCGGACAGAGAAACAGCCACTGCCGCAGCTGCTGCGCTCTTCATAAAGGTACGCCGGGTCATTTTTTCTGCCATAATATTGCCCTCCTCTAAAAGCATTTTGCTGTGCTTTTAGCGTACCACTTTTTGGGAGTCTGTCAACAAAAATATGACAAAAAGGCGCTCTGTACACATAATTTGCACAGAGCGCCTTCTGCTCAGCAGTATTTTGTTCCGTCCGGGCAGTAGAACTGCACGTACTTCTGCCACTCGGTCTCGCTGATGGTGCGGCGGTAGCAGTCCACCAGAGCATCCACGGCCTGCCGGTCCGCAAAGGTACCGGCACCCGGGCAGTCCAGCACCAGAATGCGGAACCATGCATCAAACAGGTGCTCGGTGAAGCCGGTGTCCCGGGCCCCGCACCGGGAGTAAAAGCCCAGCCGCCGCACAGCCATAGCTTCGTCCTCCGCCTTATCCGGGCATTCGGCCTCAATGAGGATGGCCTGCGCACCCCGCTCGTGCTGCGGCAGGTCGGCCAGCAGCTGCGCGCCCAGCCCTGCAGCACGGTATTCCGGCAGCACGGCAAAGTAATCCAGCTGGCTCACCCTGCTGCCTGCCGGGCGCACCATGAGCAGGTACGCCACCAGTGTTTCGCCGTCGAACACGCCCCATGTGTGGGCTATGCCGTCCGCTTCGCTGTTCAGGATCATGCTCAGGGGCTTTAGCTCCGTGGGCGGAAAGTCCCGCCGCATTTCGTCCAGATAGACCCGCGTCAGTTCTTTTTCGTTCAGTTTCCGCCAGCTGTACACTTTGCTCATGGTTTTTCCTCCCGTATCTGCCTTTTGAACCAGTATAGCACACTCCGCGCGGGAACGCAAAAAGCCGCCGGGAGCGGCAGGTTCTGCCCTTCTCCCGGCGGCTTTTATGGGAATGCAGGAGCAACCAGTCTCCCGCACAAACTCCGTTCAGAATGCTGTGTGCGTTACAGCATCTTCTTCAGCTCGTCGTACACGAACTGAACCTTAGTGCCGATGATCACCTGGCAAGCGTTCTTGCTGGGGCGGATGACACCGGCAGCACCAGCGGCCTTGACAGCCTTCTCGTCCACCTTGGCGTTATCCTTGACCTCAAAGCGCAGACGGGTTGCGCAGTAACCAACTTCCTTCACGTTCTCCTTGCCGCCGACAGCAGCCAGAACAGCGGAAGCGACTTCGGTATAGTTGTTGTTTGCCAGAACGACCTTCTTCTCGGCCTCTTCGTCCTCGTCCTCACGGCCGGGGGTCTTCAGGTCGAACTTGGTGATGGCAAAGTAGAACACTGCGTAGAACACCACGAAGGCTGCGATGCCCAGAGGAATGATCATCCAGGTCTTGGCAGCTGCGGGCAGGGAAGCAGAGAACACCAGGTCGGTAGCACCTGCAGAGAAGCAGAAGCCAGCACGGAAACCGGAGTAGTAGGTGATGACGGTGAAGATGCCGTACAGAGCAGCGTACACAACGTACAGCGGGAAGCACAGGAACATGAAGCCGAACTCGAAGGGCTCGGTAACGCCGCAGACGAATGCGCAGATTGCAGCAGACAGAACCAGACCGATGGCGGCCTTCTTGTTCTTAGCGGTCTTGACCATAGCCAGAGCAGCGCCCAGGACACCGAACATCATGCAGGGGAAGAAGCCGGACATATACATGCCAAGGCTCCAGCCCACATCAGCGGAGGTCTCGCCAGCCCAGAAGTGGGACAGGTCGCCCAGACCGATGGTGTCGAACCAGAACACGTTGTTCAGAGCGTGGTGCAGGCCGGTGGGGATGAGCAGACGGTTCAGGAAGGCGTAGATGCCGGCGCCGATGCCGCCCATGCCAGCGATGCCGTTGCCGATTGCGACCAGAGCGTCGAAGATGACGGGCCAGACGAACAGCAGAACAACGGACACCAGAATGGAGATCAGACCGGTTGCAATTGCAACGAAGCGCTTGCCGGAGAAGAATGCCAGCCAGTCAGGCAGCTGGATATCCTTGAACTTGTTGTAGCAGGCAGCGCCCACAACAGCGGCCAGAATGCCGATGAAGGAGTTGCCGGCGACCTTCTGGAAGGCGATGTAGGTAGCAGTGCCTTCTTCCAGGTGACGGACCATGCCGACCACACCGGGGTTCAGCAGCTGCTGCATCATCAGGAAGCTGACCAGACCGGCCAGACCTGCGGTGCCGTCGTTGTCAGCAAGGCCGACAGCGGCACCAATGGCAAACAGCCATGCCATGTTATCGATCAGAGCGCCGCCTGCCTTGACCAGCAGGAAGCCAACGGTGTAAGCTGCACCGGAGGTTGCTGCACCGGGAACGCCCATAACGCCCGGAGCAAGGGCATAACCAAGACCCATCAGGATGCCGCAGATCGGCAGGACCGCGACGGGAAGCATCAAAGCTTTGCCCAGTTTCTGGAGATACTTCATCATAAAGCACATTCCTCCTTAAGAAATGTTTGTGTTTACAGACGCCTCTGGTTGCAGGCCGTCCATAATTCCGTAATAGAATAGTAACATATTTCCGCAAAAAAAGAAAGTCCCTTTCGCCTTTTTTCTATCAAAATGCATCAAAAGTCCTCATTCGGCAGTTTTTCAGTCGATAATTTTTAGTTTTTCCGCACAAGAGTCGTCTTTGTGTTGAAAATTCTTTTCTTTTTACGTACATTTTGCCCAAAGGCTTGCATCCCACAGCCGAATCGGGTACTATACTACTATAAGAAAAGCGGGAACCCGAAGGAGGTTTATTTTATGGAATGGACTGATATCCGCCTGACCGTGGCCAAGGCCGACGCCGACAGCGCCGAAGCCGTTGCCACCATGATCGCCGAGGGCGGCATCTATATCGAAGACTACAGCGACATCGAGCAGCAGGTGGCCGAGATCGCCCATGTGGATCTGATCGAGCAGGAGCTGCTGGACAAGCCCCGCGATACCGTTATCATCCATATGTATCTGGAGCCGGGCGCTTCCCCCGTGGAGACGCTGGCCCTCATTGCCGCCCGCATGGAAGCTGCAAACATCGCCTACACCGTGGAGACCGAGGGCGTGGAGCAGGAGGACTGGCAGAACGGCTGGCGCAAGTATTACCACCCTATGGAGATCGGCAAACGGCTGGCGGTGGTGCCCTCGTGGCAGCAGTACGACACTGACCGGGTGAAGCTGATCCTTGACCCGGGCCTTGCCTTCGGCACCGGCGGCCACGAGACCACCAGCCTGTGCATGGAAGCGCTGGACGAGCGGGTGACCGGCGGCGAGCGGGTGCTGGACATCGGCACCGGCAGCGGCATCCTTGCCATTGCGGCGCTGAAGCTGGGCGCTGCTGTGGCCGAGGGCGTGGACATCGACCCTGTGGCCGTACGCACCGCAGGCGAGAACGCCGCGTTGAACGGCGTGCAGGACAAGCTGACCGTGCTGGTGGGCGACCTTTCCGATAAGGCCAGCGGCAAATACGATATCATCACGGCCAACATTGTAGCAAATGCCATTCTCAGTCTGGCACCGGCTGTGCCCGGCCTGATGGCCGAAGGTGCCATCTTCATCGCCAGCGGCATCATCGACAGCCGCAAGGACGAGGTGATCGCCGGACTGGAAAAGGCCGGTCTCGCCGTCGTGGAAGTCAAGGAAAAGCGCGGCTGGGAGTGCATCGTCTGTAAGAAGGCGTAAGGAGAACCCTCTCAGGCGCTGACGCGCCAGCTCTCCCGAAGGGCGAGCTATAAGATGTAAAAGGATTGATAAAATGCCGCACCGTTATTTTACCACCGAGATCTCTGACGGCACCGCCACCCTACGTGGAGCGGATGCCCACCATCTTGCCCGCGTGATGCGCGCAAGGCTGGGCGATACTGTCATTCTATGCGACGGCAATGCCGTGGAATACACCGCCACCATCACCGGCTTTGGGGACGAGTGCGTGGAGTTCCGGGTGGAGCCGGGCTATCCCAGCGCCGCCGAACCCAGCGTGGAGGTCACTCTGCTGGCTGGTTATCCCAAACAGGACAAACTGGAGCAGATCATCAAGCACGGCGTGGAGCTGGGCGCAGCCCACATCGTGCCCTTCTTCAGCCGGTACTGCGTGGCGGCCCCCAAAAAAGAGGAACAGAAGAACGAGCGCTACAACCGCATTGCGGTGGAAGCCGCCAAGCAGTGCGGCCGGGGCATTCTGCCGGATGTGGCCCTGCCGCTGGCAAACTTTGGTGCCGTGTGCCGCACCTTTGACCAGTATGACCTTGTGCTGTTCTGCTACGAGTGCGGCGGCGCGCCCCTGCGCGACCTGCTGGCGGCTGCAGCACCTGCCGACGGCCAGAAGCTGAAAATCGCCATCGTGACTGGTGCCGAGGGCGGCTTTGCCGCCGAGGAAGCCGAGATGGCCGCAAAGGCCGGAGCCAGAACGGTGGGCCTTGGCCCCCGCATCCTGCGGTGCGAGACCGCCCCGCTGGCGGTGCTTTCCGCCGTGATGACCCTGACCGGAAATCTGGAATAACATTTACAAAAACAAAGGGGACTGCGATGCAGTCCCCTTTGTTTTTCTATCAGCTTTCCAGCAGAGCCTTTTTAACGTTGAGCAGGTTCTGCGGGCTGACCGAGAAGCTGCGCAGGCCCAGCTGCAAATACTGCACCGTGTTGGCCGGGTTGCCTACGGCAAGGCCGCAGATGGTCACCGGCACATCCCGTTCTCTGGCGGCATCCATCACCATGGTGATGAGCTTTTTCATGGCGCTGCTGGCCGGGCGGTAGTAGTGCTCCGCGCTGGCAAGCTCCCGGTCTGCCGCGTGGGTGTACTGGGTCAGGTCGTTGGTGCCGACCACAAGAAAATCGACCCCGTGCTCTACAAATTCCTCAGCGGTCAGGCAGGCAGCGGGTACGCTGAGCATCACGCCGAACTTTGTATCTTCGTTGAACGCCACGCCGCGCTCCCGCAGGTGCTCGCGGCAGCGCTCCACCACACGCATGGCTGCGTCCCAGTCCTCCACATTCGTCACCATGGGGAACATCACCCGCAGCGGGCCGCGGGCGGCGGCGCGCAGCAGCGCACAGAGCTGCGTCTCGAACTGGTGGGGCTGGCGCAGACTGTTGCGGATGCCCCGCAGGCCAAGCTTGGAAGACTGCAGGCCCTGATAGGCGTCGGAAATGGTGCGGTCTGAGCCAAAGTCGAAGGTGCGCACGGTCACCTGACGGCCCTGCGCCGCTGCCAGACAGGAGCAGTAGAAGAAATACTGCTCCTGCTCGTCCAGAATGCGGCCCGGCAGCATCATGTAGCCGGTGCGCAGCAGGCCCACGCCCTGTGCACCGGACTGCATGGCCGTGTCGATGTCCTCCGGCCCAAAGCAGTTGGCCAGCAGCTCAAAGGGCTGGCCGTCCTTTGTCCTGTTGGGCAGAGCATGCAGCTGCCCCATCTCTTCGTTCTCCCGCTGCAGCTCGCAGATGCGGGTCTCGGCCTGCTGGCGGGCGGCAGCGTCCGGGTCCAGCGTACACTGGCCCCCGGTGGCATCCAAAATCACGGTGCGGCCGTCGCAGTCGTCCAGAAAATCCCGGCCCACCTGCACGATGCCCGGGATATTCATTGCCCGGGCAATGATGGCCGCGTGGCTCTGGCCGCTGCCCTCTGCCGTGATGATGCCTAAAATCATGCCGGAGGGCACGCTGAACAGGTCGGTGGGCATCAGCCGCTCTGCCGCAAGGATCACCGGGTGGTCCAGCGCCAGCCACATGCGGGGGCGGTTGGTGATGATGTTGATGACCCGGCGGCTTGCGTCGAGAATATCCACGCTGCGCAGCTGCATGTAGGGGTTATCCTTCATGTTGGCCAGCTGGTCGGCGTAGCGCTGGCCCACCTGATTCATGGCCGCTGCTGCGCCAATGCCTGCATTGATGCAGAAGCGCACCTCGTTCATCATGCCCTCGTCGTCCAGCATCATGCTCTGGAACTGGAAGATGGCCTGCTCGCTGGGTGCGGCGCGGTCTGCCATGGATTCCAGCTCGTCCTGCGCCGTGCGGATGGCATCGGTGAGCAGCTGCAGCTCCCGGGACGGTTTAAATGGGCCCACGGTCGTGGTCTCTACATGGTGCTCCAGACGGCTCACCTGCCCCAGCACAAGGCCGGGAGAAGCGCAGGAACCTTTATACACTTTCATGTTCGGTCACCTCCGGCAAAAGCTCGGCTTCCGGCGTGGTCAGGGTGCGCCAGACCAGCGCCTGCAAAAAGGTATTGGGCAGCAGCGCGGCCAGTGCGGCCCGCGCCGCATCGGCACTGCCCTCAAACAGCGGTGCAAAGCTCTGCATCCGTGCCTGATCGCACTTTGCAAGGAATGCATCGCACAAAGTATGGGTGGTGTAGTAATGGGCCGGGTCCACACCGGCATCTTCCGCGGCGGCTTCCAGCGGGGCAAGGTCGGCATCCTTCATCTTGGCCAGCAGCAGGGCCGCATCCGCCGTCAGGGTGACCGGGTATTTCTCCCGCACGGCCTTTTGCACCCGCTCAAATTTTGCGTGGAACGCAGCAGCGTCCGCGCAGCTCTGGGCATCACAGGAGACAGCATAGGCACACCCCCGCAGATATCCCATAGCGCGGCGGGTATCATAGTAGCCCAGCTCGATGTTGCGGCGGGCGGTGTCGGGGTCAAAGTGCAGGATGTCGCCCAGCTCCCAGTAGCTGCGCACCATCACGGTGGGCAGGCCGGTGAGGTTGGGGCGGGTGATGCCCACGCCTTCCAGATCGACGCACACCAGTTCATCCGCGCCCATGCGTTTGGCAAGGCCGGTGGGCATGTTGTCGCTGTAGCCGCCATCCAGAAACTTGACCCCGTCGATGTCCCGCGCACGCAGCGCCGGGAAGCAGGCAGCGGAGGCCATCAGGTAGTCCTTGACCTTTCCTGCCGGGATCTCGTCCAGCGTCAGCTCCCGGGACTTTAAGCCCCGCTGCTCCACCGTGACAAGGCCGAAGCGGATGGGAGCCGCGCGCAGGGCATCCTCGTCCAGAACCCGCTCCACGATCTCTTCCAGCGGGGTCACATCCATGCCGCCGGCTTTCACCACGCTGCGCAGGAACTGGTGCAGGGCCGAAAGGTCGGCATCCTCCTCCGGCAGCTCCATCACATCCTTGCTGCGGATGGCCAGCCACATATCGCGGGCCGTCTCGTACTGATCCAGCACGAACATGGCACCGTTCAGGCTGCCAACGCTGGTGCCGGTAATGATCTGCGGGTGCCAGTCCAGCTCCATCAGCGCGCGCCACACACCCACCTGATAGCTGCCCCTGGCTCCGCCGCCCGCCAGTACCAGAGCTTTGCACGGAGCACTGCGTTCATCCATTGCATCCGCCTCCTTTGATCGTTTCTGGTTTTGTTCAGATTATAGCATATTTCCAGAGAAATTTCTTCCGTTTTTTGTAAATTGATGCCTTTCTCCCGGCAAAGAAACATGGTATACTTGTCAGGATCTCAAAAGGAGGCATTCTCATGCACTGCAAGCAATGGATCTTTGATATGGACGGCACCCTGACCGACAGCATGACCGTGGTGTGGGAGGGTGCCCCCGACGCACTGCTGCGCCGCTATGGCCGCACCCCGCGGGGGGATCTGCGCGCCACACTGCTGAACATGGGAATGCAGGAGGGCGCACAGTATCTTATCCGGGAGTACGGCCTGCCGCTGACCGAGGAAAGCTATTTTTCCGTGATGCGCGAGGTGATCGCCGAATTGTACGAGACCGTGGAGCTGAAGCCCGGCGTGCGCACGATGCTGGCAAAGCTGCAGGCCGAGGGCGCACGCATGTGCATCTGCTCCAACACCTGGGCCGAACAGTGCCGCACCGTGCTTACCCGGCTGGGCATCGCGCAGTATTTCTCCTTCATCGTGGAAGCGCAGGGCGTGCTGCACAAAAGCCGCCCGGAGGTGTTCTTTGAGTGCATGAGCCGTCTGGGCGGTGCAGACCCCGCCGCCTGCGCCGTGTGCGAGGATGCCGTATACGCCGCCGCCACCGCCCACAAGGCCGGGTATTACGTCATTGGCATCGCAGACCGCACCTCTGCCGCCGACGAGCCGGAGATGCGCCGCATCTGCAGCCAGTTCGTGCCCCGGTGGGATGTGCTGGACTGGACACGTGTGTAATAAAAAAGGGCTGCAGCGTGCGGTTCTTTTCTTTATCTGACCCTTCTTTGCTCTTGCATTTTGTGCGCAAGAAGAGTATGATATTATAAATAGGACTGCCCCAAGGGGGAAGTGTCCTTATTTGTGAGAATACACTCTGTGATTTTCAATATAAAGGTATAATATCCGTAAAGAGGAGACCTTCCGTCATGAACAACCCACTCGTCAGCATTATCGTGCCTGTGTACAACGTGCAGAATAGTGTTGCCCGCTGTCTGGAGAGCATTTGTGCCCAGACATGGAAGGATATCGAGGTCATTCTGGTCAACGACGGGTCCCGGGACGAAAGCTTTTCCATCTGTGAGCAATTCCGTGAAAAGGACCCCCGCATCGTTCTGGTGGACAAATCCAATTCCGGTGTGTCGGAGACCCGCAACTGCGGCATGTCCCTTGCAAAGGGCAAGTATGTGCAGTTTGTGGACAGCGACGATTATCTCGACCCTGATTTTACTGAGCGGCTGGTGACTGCTGCCGAAGCGAACAACGCCGATCTGGTCATTGCACCTTACTGGATGGTGATTCCCGCCAACTCTTCCAAGGCCACGCAGGCACTGGAAAACCTGCAGGAGAACCTTGGCATCGATGCCGAGAAAAAGCCTGATGATATCCGTGAATACGGCTTCCTGCCCGAGGGCATCTATGACCGCGATACCTTTGCCCTGCGCCTGATGGAGAAGCCCGCATCCTTCTTCTACAGCGTGCTGTGGAACAAGCTCTACCGCCGGGATATTCTGGCAGACCATCATCTGCAGTTCACCAGCGAGGTGCGCTGGGCCGAAGATCTGGTTTTCAACCTGGAATACATTTTGTACGCCAATGTTTTCGTATCCATTTCCAAAGCGGGCTACCACTATGTGCAGAACCCCCAGAGCATCTGCCACACCCAGATCAATCTGGCTTCCATCGTGCAGAACAAACTGCAGGTGTTCCGCTATTACAAGGAGCTGTACACAAAGCTGGGCCTGTACGATCAGGTGCAGCCGCAGCTGTATAAATTCCTGACCGCGTTCTCCGAGAACGCCTATCCCTCCGGTTCTCCCCAGAAGATCATCATGGACATGGCCAACCGCTGGGGCTTTGGTGTTCTGGATGCTTCCGACAAGGAAAAGAAACACAAAACCGAACCCGATGCCTGATCTCCGGGCACGAAAAAAAGAGCCGTGAAATCGGCTCTTTTTTTGTTTGCCATTTTACCGGTCGATCCAACTGCGGAAGGCTTCGCGCACTGCACCCTCCCGTCCGCGCGGGATGGGGATGCGCGCACCGCTGCACATCTGCAGCTCGCCCGCCGTCAGCAGCTGTGCCGCCGCCAGATTGACCACATAGGAGCGGTGCGGCTGCAAAAAACGCCCGTCTTCCAGCAGCGGCTTTGCTACCTCGGCAAAGGACACCCGCAGCGAAAGGGACACCACATCCTCGCCGCTGAGCAGATGGAAGTGCACCACATGGTGGGTGCACTCCAGATATTCGATCTGCGCATAGGCCAGCGCCCGCAGGCCTTCGGCGGTGGCAACGGTCATTGCCGGGCCGTACTCCGGCTCGGTGGCGCGGGCAAGCAGGGCCGAAAGCTCCTGCTGGTGCACCGGCAGAAGCAGATACTGCATGGCATCCACCCGGAAAGCGCTATAGGCGTGGGCCGGTGTGCGGGCCGCAA
>UMIO01037549.1_pt1 | contig 11239 bp, 10 predicted proteins | sample 1965821 | NCBI WGS metagenome assembly UMIO01 (sample SAMEA4836127, study PRJEB28245) | human gut metagenome | biome: gut microbiome; material: fecal sample | place: Denmark | collected 2008
CCCCGTGCGGGCATCCGTGAAATCAATACCGTTGAGAAGGACCATCGTCTGGTCGAAAGAGCCTCCGCGGACGGAGATGTCGGCCTGCGCTCCCTTGCCTCCGCGTTCGCGGATATCGACCGAAGGCGCGAGGCGCAGAGCGGCCTCCAGCGTCTGGACGGGCTCCGCGGCGAAGGCTTTCCGGTCGAAAAGCGGGGTGTGCGACCGGGCGTTCCGCACGGGAGCCGTCTGGGTTCCCGTGATGCCGACTTCACGGATCCGCAACGTCCTGAGGACGGCGGTCGTGTCGGCGTTGTGCGCGGATGCGCCCCGTGTCGCGAGCAGCAGGATCGACATTCCGGCGGCGAGGACTCCGATCTTCACGTAGCGGTGCAGGCTCGCAAAGACCGACCAGCCCTTGCGGCTCCAACGCTTGAAGCAGGGAATCCGCTTCTGCAGAATGTGTTCCATGTTGTCGTTTTGTTTGGGTTGATAAAATAAAAATCCGGCGGTCCGGACCGGGCCGGCTGCACGCCCCCGGTTCGAACCGCCGCAAAGGTAAGCAATTTTTCGGATCAGAACAGCGCCTCGACCTTCGACACCACGTCGTCGGCATCGGGATCGAGCGGAAAGACCAGGCTCGGCTTGAGATACCACAGCTCCTTGCCCTCCTTGAAGTGCTCCTCGCCGCCGCCCGTGACATTGAGCATGACGGTGGCGTCCTTCTCGATTTTACCCGCGTTCACGGCATTGACGAGCGACGCCAGCGCAACGCCCGCCGCCGAATAGATGTCGACGCCTTCGAGTTCGTGGAACAGCTTGCGGGCCTTGCGCGCCATGGCGTTCGTGGCCACGAAAACCTCGCCGCCGGTGGCTTTCAGCGCATCGAAAAGACCGCCCGTGACGCTGTAAGGCGGACGGCGGTTCGAAAGCACCTTGGCGTCGATGATCTCCGCGTCGCGGCGCGCCTTGTCGTCGTCGTAAGGCAGCAGCTTGCGCGATGCCGCCTGCCAGGCGTCGTACATCGGGACGAACGGGGCGTTCTGCGCCACCATCAGCTTCATCGTATTCCGCCCGAAGCGGCCGTCCTCCACCAGACGCATGTTGGCCTCCCAGGCGGCAATGGCGCCCGTGCCGCTGCCCACAGCCTGGAAATAGTAGTCGGGAATGCGGCCGATGGTCGTCACGGCCGAAAGGACCGTGCAGGCCATGCCGTCGCGACGCGCGACGTTCTTGGCGCCGCCCTCGGCGTAGAAGCCGGGGCTTTTCAGCGCGATGTCGCTCAAATGGATGGCGTCGAAATAGTCGCCGCCCTTCTCGCACGAAATGAGTTTCACGCAGGGGTTCAGCGGCTGGTCGAACCACAGCGCGCCGATATTGTCGTAGGGAACCGAGAGCAGCAGCCTGATGTTATTGTCCGAGCAGACCTTGGCGAAGGCCCGGGCGGTGTTTCCGGCCGAAGCCACCACCAGCACGCGCCGTTCGTCGGCAGCGGCGCGGCCGCAGACCGAATAGGCCTCGGTCTCCTTGAACGAGCAGGTCGACATCGTGGCCCCGATGGCCGGATACCAGCCGTTGAAGGTGATCCAGAGGTTTTCCAGCCCGAGGTGCGCGGCGAGGCCCTTGCTCTTATAGGTCACGGGAGCCGACGAACCTTTGAGGATACGCCGCACGGGCATCCAGTCCGAGAAACGGTACAGGCCCCAGTCGGCGGGCTTCACGTCGATCTGTTTGCGGGCGTATTTGGTGCGCACGAGCGAAGGCTCCTTGCACTGCGGGTCGGCAAGCATCCAGCCGGCGTCTTCGAATTCGCGGCCCGTGGCGACACATTCCAACGTGTAGGGGGTAGGTGTGAAATTTTCCATGAAGAGGTTTCGTATATCTGAATTCAATATTGTCTATGACATGCGGTTCCGGAAGTCCTCGTAGCCGAATTCGCGGATGACGTCGGTGCGGCCGTCGCGGCGCGCGATGACGATGGCCGGATGGTGGACGCCGTTGAACATCGTGGTCTTGACCATCGTGTAGTGGATCATGTCCTCGAAGACGACGCGCTCCCCCACCTTCAGCTCGCGGTCGAAAGCCCAGTCGCCGCAGTAGTCGCCCGCAAGGCAGCTCGTGCCGCCCATGCGCCAGCGCTGTTCGCCGTCGGCAGGTTCATGCGCTCCGATGACGGCGGGTTTGTAGGGCATTTCGAGGCAGTCGGGCATGTGGCAGGCGAACGACACGTCGAGCATCGCCGTCGTCACCCCGCCGTTCTCCACGATGTCCTCGACGGTCGAAACCAGAAAGCCCGTGCGCCACGTGAAGGCGCTGCCGGGTTCGAGAATCAGCCGCAGGTTCGGATGGCGGGACCTGAACGCCTTCAGCAGGGCGATCAGGCGGTCGCAGTCATACCACGAGGCCGTCATCAGGTGGCCGCCGCCCATGTTGAGCCATTTGATCCGGTCGAGATACGCTCCAAAATGCGTCTCGACGGCCTCCAGCGCCTTTTGCAGATGCTCCGGGCGCGATTCGCAGAGGACGTGGAAATGCAGCCCCTCGACACCCGCCGGAAGTCCGCCGTGCGCCGCCAGCTGTTCGGCCGTGACGCCCAGCCGCGAGCCGGGGACGCAGGGGTTGTAGAGGTCCGTCTCGACGGGCGAATACTGCGGGTTGATCCGCAGGCCGCAGGAAATGCCGTTGATAAGGGCTTTCTGGCCGAAGCGGCGGAACTGCGACAGCGAATTGAACGTGATATGATCGCTGCAATTGAGGATTTCGTCGATATTGGAGTCCGTGTAGACCGGGGCGTAGGTGTGGGCGGGACGCCCGAACTCCTCGAAAACGAGACGCGCCTCGGCAGCGGAACTTGCAGTCGCACCGTCGGAATGCTTCGCCAGCTCGGGAAAAATGCTCCACATGGCGCAGGCCTTCAGGGCGACGATAATTTCGGCGCCCGATTCCCGGCGCACACGGTCGACAGTCGCCAGGTTCCGGTCCAGCAGCTCCTCGTCGAGGACGTAGCACGGTGAAGGCAGTTTCAGAAAGTCAATCATCGAATTGTTTTTAGTTGGATTTCATCCTTCGTTTTCTCCGCTCGGCATAATCCGGGCAAGCCCGGCTCTGCCCTCGCTCAACGAAAACGTCCAAAACAGTTGCAAAAGTAGCAAAAACCTCCTGAAAACCACGCTGCGCAGGCTTGGTTTTCGGGAAAATACGCATTTATACTTACGACCGCCGCTTTCGGAGCGAAAAGATTAACAGCATTCCGATTTTTTCGTATCTTTGCAAACACAATCCGCTGTCGCGGGTTGTCTTGGCTGGTGGAAAATCTGGAAAATTTACCCGAAACAGCCAAGCGCATATCCCGCTCTGCGGTGCGGCTCGCGCCGTATGGCATGGGATATGGTTTTCTACGTCATTACGGCGCGGGCTATATGTGCTTGTTTGTTTCAGGGTTTTCCAGAGCCTTCCACCGAATGAGTAACAGTAGTCCGCGTTCGTTTTTACGGGCGCGTCATCCAAAAATTCGCACGATGGAAAACAAGTCCCGACGCCCCCACCCCAACGATTACAGCTACGCCAGCGAACGGCTCCGGTTCGTGATCCGCGCCTCGGGGTTTTACACCGAACTTTTCGCCCGTCAGATCGGGATGCCCGACGCCGAGCTGCTCTACCTCGTCCTGTTCGACAACAGGCCTCTGACGCCCCTGCTCGTGGAGCGCATCTGCGCACGGTTTCCGCAGATCGACGCCCGGTGGCTGCTGACGGGGCGGGTCGGCGAGTAGTCCGGCGGCGGAAGAACGGAACATGGGTTTCAGATTCGGTCCGACGGCGGCGGCAAACGGAGTGCAGTCCTCCGCGGGGCGCGGCGGCGAACTGCCGTTCTGCGGGACCGCCACCGTTTTCGATCGGTGCGGTGCATCTGTCGTGCATCGTGAAAAATCCCCGGATGGGACGTACTTCGGCACTATCCATCCGGGGATTTTGAGGGATGTGCGGCATCTGCGCCGCAATCTTCAAAAACCTACACTTCGAGATTCACATCGAACAGCTCGTGCCACGGCAGGCCCTGCTCGCCCAGCTCGGCGAGGAACGGATCGGGATCGAACTCCTCGACGTTGAACACGCCGGCGCCGCGCCAGAGGCCCTTGGCCCACATCGAAGCGCCCAAAGCCGCCGGAACGCCCGTGGTGAACGACACAGCCTGCGTGCCGGTCTCCTTGAAGGCTTGTTCGTGGTCGCAGTTGTTATAAATATAGTAGGTGCGCTCCTTGCCGTCCTTCAGGCCCTTGATGCGGCAACCGATCGAGGTCTGGCCGTGATAGTTGGCGCCCAGCGACTTGGGATCGGGAAGAACCGCCTTGAGGAACTGGATCGGGACGATCTCGACGCCGTTGTAGATGATCGGGTCGATACGCGCCATGCCGATGTTCTGAATCACGCGCAGGTGCGTCAGGTACTCCTGACCGAAGGTCATCCAGAAGCGCGCACGCCGGATCGTGGGATAGTTCTTCACGAGCGACTCCAACTCCTCGTGGTAGATGACGTACGACTCGCGCTCGCCGATGCCCGGATAATTGAGCGGCTTGTGGATCTCGTGCGGCTCGGTCACCACCCACTCTCCGTTCTCGTAATAACGCCCTTTCTGGGTCACCTCGCGGATGTTGATCTCGGGGTTGAAGTTCGTGGCGAAAGCCATGCCGTGGTTGCCGGCGTTGCAGTCGACGATGTCGAGGTAGTGGATTTCGTCGAAATGGTGCTTGGCGGCATAGGCCGTGAAGATGGCCGTCACGCCCGGGTCGAAACCGCAGCCGAGGATCGCCGTGAGTCCCGCGGCCTTGAAGCGGTCCTGATAGGCCCACTGCCACGAGTATTCGAAATGCGCCTCGTCCTTCGGCTCGTAGTTGGCCGTATCGAGGTAGTTGCAGCCGCATTCGAGGCAGGCGTCCATGATCGTGAGATCCTGGTACGGAAGCGCCACGTTGACCACGATGTCGGGTTTGAACGCGCGGAACAGTTCGCACAGCTGCGGCACGCTGTCGGCGTCGACCTCGGCGGTCTTCACGCGGTTGCCGCCGATGGCGGCCGCAACGGCGTCGCATTTGGATTTGGTACGGCTGGCCAGCATCACGTCCGTGAAGACGGGATTGGCCGCGATTTTCTGCGTCACCACCGTTCCGACGCCGCCGGCTCCGATTATCAGCGCTTTACACATAGAATTATTCGGTTTTAAAAGTTAGATTTCATCTTAACGCCTACAAAAATATCCTTTTATTTCGGCAAAACAAAATCCGCGCGCCAAATTTCACGATCCCGGCCGGCCGAAACCGCCGGAAGATGCCCGGACGCCTATCGCCTGCAGGCGGCATCCGGCAGCCGGAAAGGCAAAAAACACACTTTTGCGCAAAATTTGCAGGCCGGGTATTGGATTTTAAAAATAAATCCGTACATTTGCACCACCAAAACGGAAACGATTCCCATTTTGGCACACGGAGATTCCGTAGCTCAGCTGGTAGAGCACAACACTTTTAATGTTGGGGTCCTGGGTTCGAGCCCCAGCGGGATCACCAGAGAAAGGAAGGTCGAGGCCTTCCTTTTTTCGTTTGCATTCAATTATTGTCCGATGATCTCCGACGACTTGATTCGAATACCCTGGTGTTCGATACCCCCTCAACAGCATTACGACACGATCGGTCGGCTAAAGCAGGATATGCACCGTTATCTGCATGCCCGGTCATCGGAATTCGAAACCGGGCCGTTCGCACCGCCGACGGATAAATTCGAAATCATTCAGGCCTCCGGCAATTCATACATATTGCTGCCCACAGCCTCTGACTACGCCTTTCTTTTTCGGGGCCAGAATGCTTTTTACAAAGACTGTGCGCCTACATTGTATCGCAGGCGAAAAACGCCCGGTGAAATCTTCGAACAGCGGCTCAAATGCGCCGAATTCCAACTTATGGCCGAAGAACTGCCCGCCGTTCAGTACTTCAGGCAGCAAAAATTCAGTATCGATTATCTCGGTCTTGCGCAACACTACGGGCTGCAAACCGACATTTTGGACCTGACGGTCGATCCGGACATAGCCCTGTTTTTTGCCATGTGCGATTACGACCCGCGAAACGACCGTTATACCGCCAAAAGCCAAGAACGGGAATACATCGGTTACCTTTACGCGATAAACGTATTCTCCTATACGGATTACTCTCCGAAGAAATTGGAGAACCTATTCACCTCGAAGCTAAAAGCCATCGGACTGCAACCATTCGACCGACCTGGAAATCAAAAGGCGTTTTCGCTGCATTTGGACGAAGGCGAAAAACTGAAAGCCAACCTCTATTCATTCAATTACACGAAGCAGGATTCGGAGGAATACTGTCGGAAATACGCTTATTTGTGGCGATCGGACATGCTATCGGAACGAACGAAATCAATCCGTGATACAAAAATCTACTCGCACCAGGCTTTGAGCCTGGCAACCAAAAAATGGGGTGACGGCAAAAGCCGGAATTATTGGGAACGACAAATGCGGAATCAACAATGCTCTTTCACCGCCCCGCATAAGTGCCATTGGAAATTCACTTCCGACGAGATACAAAAAGCGGTCTCCGAATGGCAAAATCACGGACTCGGTCAAATCCGGCGGTTGCTGACCCGGCGCAGACTCATCACCGGCAATCGGCAAACCGGCTGCAACACAACCTCCTCGTTATACCATACGCTCGTTTTAAAAAATTTGCAGGGCGGATTTCCGGCTCCCGGAGGATACGATTCCGGCATTGTAAAACTCCTTTCGGAAAAGGACAAGATGCAAGGCTGGGAAACGGACACGGCTTTCGAACACAGCGTTCCGGAGGCCGACGGCAAAATTCACCGGTACAACCAAATCCTGGATTGGTCCCCGACAAGACGGTTACCCGGCGATCGACTGCGGACGTTTCAGATGCGCCCAGACTGAACGCACGAAGGCGCCGGCAAGACCCTCGTCGAAGACCAGCCGGTGTTTCCAGCGGTTCGCCCACCAGCGGCGGGTCTTGAACCGGACCACGCGCAGCAACCCTTCGGGCTGCTCGCCGGAGAACGCCGGGGAGAGGATTTCGTCCAGCACCCGCTTTTCGAGTTCGGCGTCGCGTTCGAAATCCGGGAGCGACGGGGCCTCCAGCCCCAGGCAGTCGACGCAGAGGGCGTTGAGGCAGTTCAGGAACCCGACCATCCGGGTCTCCCGGGCCACGGCGTACAGAGCCGGCCAGTCGATCCGGTCGTGGCAGTGCGCGACGAAGACGCACCAGTCCAGAACATGCCGCAGGCCGATGTTGATCGCCGCGAAATGCACGGCGGCATGGCGCAGCAGGAACAGGGCGTTGAGCTGCTCCGAAGGCAGGTAGACGGCTACGCCCGCAACGGCGACCGACTCGCCGGGCTGCGCGGCATACTGCTTGAACAGCCGTTCGAGACGCGCGTTGGAGGCGTGCGTCTCCTTATTGACAAAGTCGTAATGATTCTCGACCATGATGCCGTCGACGTCGAACGTCGTGTGGTGCTCCTTGTGCACGTCGACCGGAACGCCCCACTCCCGGGCGACCAGCTTGTCGGCCTCGGGCTGACGCCCGAAAAGCCAGATGTCGATGTCCCCGCAGGGACGGTGTTCCGGAACGGGATAGAAAAGGCTCAAGCCGTAGCCCTTGAGCAGCATCATCGGGATCGCATGCTCGCGGTAGAACGCCGCGAGGCGGGCGATGGCCCGCTCCTGCCGGCGGTAGACCTTTTCGATCCGTTCGACGTTGACGGCCCATTGCAGGCGCAGCGCCCTGGGCGGCCGCATCGCTTCGGGCAGGAGCTGCATCCCGTCCCACGCCTGGGCCAGCACGCCCTGCACCGAGGAGAGGTCGTAGATTTCACGCCACTGCGCCGCGTCGGTCCCCTCGAACAGCGATGCGTCGTCCATACGGTTGCGCAGCGTCGCCCGCACGAGGGCGAACAGTCGTTCGGCAGCCCGCGTCATCGCACCATGTCCTCCGGCGCCAACGGCGCATAGGGACCGTCCTTGACCTCGAACAGCACCGTGCCGCTTTCGAGAACCTCCAGCGTGTGCCACTGCCCTTTGGGGACGTGGATGCCGTAGACGCCTTTCAGCGGGTCGAGCGCGAAACGCTGCGTCTGGCGGCCGTGCTCGTCGCAGAAAATCACGTCGAAGCGGCCGCGCAGGATGACATAGGTTTCATCCGTGTGGGGATGGCGGTGCACGGGCAGCACCGTGCCCGGCTCCAGGGCGTTGAGCAGACGCTGGGCCTTGGCGTCGAGCGAGTCGTGAAGGTTGAAATTCATCCGCAGGCGTTCGCTCGTCTTCGCCCGGGCGGTCACTTCGTCCAGAAGTTTATCGTCGAGAATCATACTGTCTATGGTTTGAATTAGTCCCGGTAAAGATAGCGATACTTTGCAAAAAAACAGGCACGGAGATCGGATTTTCGCAAAAAAACCGTACCTTCGATCGAAATTATCCGCCCGAAGACCCGGAGAAAAGGCCCGCGGGCGACGTCAACGACGCAAGAAAATGAAAGGTATCGTATTAGCCGGAGGCTCGGGCACGCGCCTGTATCCCATCACGAAAGGTGTGAGCAAGCAACTGCTGCCCATTTATGACAAGCCCATGATTTATTATCCGATTTCGGCGTTGATGCTGGCCGGCATCCGCGAGATACTCGTGATCTCGACGCCGGCCGACCTCCCGGGATTCCGGCGGCTGCTGGGCGACGGCTCGGACTACGGCGTAAGCATCGAGTACGCCGAACAGCCCTCGCCCGACGGGCTGGCGCAGGCGTTTCTGATCGGCGAGGAGTTCATCGGCGGCGATTCGGTCTGTCTGGTGCTGGGCGACAATATCTTCCACGGGGCGGGCTTCACGGGCATGCTCCGGGAGGCCGTGCGCAGCGCGGAGGAAGCGGGCAAGGCGACGATCTTCGGCTACCGGGTCGAGGACCCCGAGCGGTACGGCGTCGCGGAGTTCGACGCCGCGGGCAACTGCCTCTCGATCGAGGAGAAGCCTGCGCATCCGAAGTCGAACTACGCCGTGGTGGGGCTGTACTTCTACCCCAACAAGGTCGTGGAGGTGGCCAAATCCATCCGTCCCTCGGCGCGCGGCGAACTGGAGATCACCTCGGTGAACCAGGCGTTTCTCGCCGGCGGAGCGTTGAAAGTGCAGACCCTCCAGCGGGGATTCGCATGGCTCGACACGGGCACGCACGACTCGCTGGCCGAAGCCTCGATCTTCGTGGAGGTGATCGAGAAGCGGCAGGGGCTGAAAATCGCCTGCCTCGAAGGCATCGCCTACCGCAACGGCTGGATCACGGAGGAGAAGATGCGCGCACTGGCCGGGCAGATGCTCAAGAACCAGTACGGACGGTATCTGTTGAAGGTAATCGAAGAATCGAAACGATGAAAGCGATAAAAACGGAGATCCCCGGCGTGGTGCTTCTCGAACCGGAGGTGTTCGGGGACGCAAGGGGTTATTTTATGGAGCGTTTCTCGCAGCGGCAGTTCGACGAACTGGTCGGGCCGGTGCGGTTCGTGCAGGACAACGAGTCGAAATCGCGCTACGGAGTGGTCCGGGGACTGCATTTCCAGAAGGGGGAATACGCCCAGGCGAAGCTGGTGAGCGTGGTCAGGGGCCGCGTGCTCGACGTGGCGGTGGACATCCGCCGCGGATCGCCGACCTTCGGACGGCACGTCGCCGCGCTGCTCGACGGAGAGAACAAGCGGCAGCTGTTCATCCCCCGCGGATTCGCCCACGGATTCGCCGTGTTGAGCGACGAGGCCGTCTTCCAATACAAATGCGACAACTACTACGCCCCCGGCAGCGAGGGCGGCATTGCGTGGGACGACCCCGCGCTCGCGATCGACTGGCGGCTTCCGGCCGGCGAAATACTCCTCTCGGAGAAAGACCGCCGGCACCCGCAGCTGGCCGACGCACCGGAACTTTTCGAATACGACAGACCATGAACATACTCGTAACGGGCGCCAACGGCCAGCTGGGCCGTGAAATGCAGCGGCTGAGCGCCGTGTCGCCCAACAACTACACCTTTACCGACGTGGCGGAACTCAACGTCACCGACGCCGGGGCCGTCCGGCAGGCCGTGGCGCAGACCCGCGCCGAAGTGATCGTGAACTGCGCGGCCTACACCAACGTGGAGCGCGCCGAGGAGGACGAGGAGGCGGCCGACCGGCTGAACCGCGGGGCGGCGGAGAACCTCGCCCGGGCCGCGGAGGCGAACGGCGCGACGCTGATCCACGTCTCGACGGACTACGTCTTCGACGGCACGGCACACCTGCCCTACACGGAAGACGCCCCGACCGCACCGCTGGGCGTCTACGGGCGCACGAAACTCGCCGGGGAGCGGGCCGTTGCGGAGTCGGGGTGCAAATACCTGACCTTCCGCACGGCGTGGCTCTATTCCGAATACGGGAACAACTTCCTGAAAACGATGCTCCGGCTGACGGCCGAAAAGGAGCGTCTGAACGTGGTCTTCGATCAGGCGGGGACCCCGACCTACGCCGGGGACCTGGCCATGACGATCTTCTCGATCGTCGAAGGCGGCTATTTCGCCGGAAACGAGGGCCTCTACCACTTTTCGAACGAGGGCGTGGCGTCGTGGTACGACTTCGCCGCGGAGATCGCCGCCGCCGCCGGGCACGACAAATGCCGCATCCGCCCCTGCCGCACGGCGGAATTCCCGACCAAGGCCGCCCGCCCGGCCTACTCGGTGCTGGACAAAAGCAAAATCAAAGAGACGTTCGGGCTGGAAATCCCCCACTGGCGGGAGTCGATGCTCTACTGTCTGAAAAACATGCTGCGATGAAACGCAATATCCTGATCACCGGCGGCGCCGGATTCATCGGCTCGCACGTCGTGCGGCTGTTCGTCGGGAAATACCCCGACTATCGGATCGTAAACCTCGACCGCCTGACCTACGCCGGCAACCTCGCGAACCTGCGGGACGTCGAGAACCGTCCGAACTACACGTTCGTCAAAGGCGACATCTGCGACTACGATGCCATGCGCAGCCTCTTCGCGGAGTACGACATAGACGGGGTGATCCATCTCGCGGCCGAAAGCCACGTCGACCGCTCGATCCGCGATCCGTTCACTTTCGCGCGGACCAACGTGATGGGGACGCTGACGCTGTTGCAAGCCGCACGGGAGCATTGGAACGGCGCATGGGAAGGCAGACGCTTCCACCACATCTCGACCGACGAGGTCTACGGGGCCTTGCCGTTCGAC
>UMIO01022378.1_pt1 | contig 11069 bp, 9 predicted proteins | sample 1965821 | NCBI WGS metagenome assembly UMIO01 (sample SAMEA4836127, study PRJEB28245) | human gut metagenome | biome: gut microbiome; material: fecal sample | place: Denmark | collected 2008
ATTGAAAGCAAAATTCCTGTCCATGTACCAGCAATGTGCTGAGGAGTTTTCCGTGTCGGGAAGGGCTTTGCCTGACCAGCGTCGGGCTTCCCTGGAACAGCTCAACGGCTTTCTGGAGGAACTGGAAGGACTGCGGGAAGAACTGAACGTGTCCCCTGAGGCCCATGACGCCAGGGAGTTGCTCCAGAATCCCCTCAACGCCGGAGCTTACTCCAACGGCATCAACGGGGCGTCGGTGGTGTTTCAAAATGTGCGTCAGGGAGGCCCCGGAGAGCAGGATTTGCTGATGACCGGGGACGCCACACCGGAAACGCTCTCCGCGCTGGCAGACCAGCTCTACGACGGCTATTACATTCTCAAAGCCCCCCACCATGGAACCGCTTCCGGATACAGCAACTTGTTCCAGGATATGAGCGCTGCCCATCTGCTGATCAGCAATGGTGAATACCACGCCGGTGGTGCTGTGGCACAAGCTTATATCGACCGGGAAGATTCTGTGCGCCACTGTACCAATACGGGGGCCTGCAAATGGTTCCGGGCATCCCAGGGCTGCTGCAACCGCTTGGCCTACTGCTACGACCAGGAAACGGGGCCTGGTCTGGTTATCAAATGCCTTGCGGCTTCCAATCAGCGGGGAAAATCTCCTGGATGCAAAATCCGGGTGGTCGGTCCCCGGGGAGAACGGGGATGTCTCTGCGACTTGTGATGTCCTATTCCGCTTCTTTTGCCTCTTACAGACAGGTTTTACGCCTGTCTGTTTTTGTTTTGCCAGGGCTCTACAGGGGAAAATGTTTTCCTTCCGGCTTGGGAAAAACCGACAAACCTGGCCCCAGCTGTCTGTTTTCTTTTTTGTCGCTTCATGATACAATATGTATCAGAGGGCGGTCAGTATTTTCTACCCACCGCCCCTTGTGGAAAAAGTAACCGCCCACTGCAGGTGAAGGGTCAGCGGAGCATTTTTTCTACGTCGCCGATGAGATTTCCAACGGAATGCATGGCCTTTCCGGCGTTTTTGCGCATATGGGAGACCTTTTTGTGGCTGCTTGACATCATCTTGCTGCTCACTGCGGCCACCGCCACACCGGCCAACATCCCCATGCCGATCCCTTTTACCATGTTCATTGTCTGTTTCATGATCGTCTCCAACCTCCATAGTGTGAATATCCATTTGACCAGCCTTACCATTGCCGTCGAGTTCAGCATTCCCGTTGTCCTCCTGGTTTATTCTATTGATGTGTTACCAAACAAAGCCAAGTTAAGAAAGGCAGTTGACGTTTTTTGCCAAGTCTGAATATCGTTTTAGTAGAACCGGAAATCCCCCAAAATACGGGGAATATTGCCCGTACCTGCGCTGTCACAGGCGCCGCTCTTCATCTGGTGGGCCCCATGGGCTTTCGCCTGGAAGATAAACGCCTGCGCCATGCGGGCTTGGATTATTGGCCTTACCTGACGCTCTCCACTTACGCTAGTTTGCCCGAGTTTTTTGAGAAAAACCAGGGTGCGTTTTTCTTTTTCTCCACCAAAGCGCAACATCGTTACACGGACGTTTCCTATCCTCACGACTGCTATCTGTTTTTTGGCAGGGAATCGGCCGGACTGCCGGAGGAGCTCCTGTTTCATCACCCGGATTCCTGCGTGCGGATCCCCATGCTGGATGAGGCCCGCAGCCTAAACCTGGCCAACTCCGTGGCCATTGGGGCTTTCGAAGTGCTTCGGCAATGGGATTTTCCGGAGTTGTCCTGCAGCGGAGAACTCCGCTCCTTTGACTGGGCTGCCGCCAAGGAAGCTCATCCCACCTCCGAGTTTCTTTGAGAAACGTCCCCGGGCCAAAATTTATTCACAAATTGTACCCATAGATTTCACAGAGCAGGACTAAGCTGAAGGTGGATTCTATCAGATTTTGGAGAAGAGGGGAATTACTATGCCGCATTTCATCGAATTTCAAAACGTGTGCAAGTATTACACCATGGGAGAAAACCGCATTGCCGCTGCGGATCACATCAGCTTCTATGTGGATCAGGGAGAATTTTGCGTCATCGTGGGTCCTTCCGGCGCCGGAAAAACCACTGTGCTCAACATGCTGGGAGGCATGGATACCTGCGACGAGGGGGATATCTACCTGGATGGCCATAAGATTAGCGCCTACACTCCGAAACAGTTGACTACCTACCGCCGGTATGACGTGGGGTTTGTGTTCCAGTTTTACAACTTGGTCCAGAACCTTACCGCTTTGGAGAATGTGGAGCTGGCCAGCGAAATTTGCCGGGAACCTTTGGACGCCAAGGAAACTTTGGTGGATGTGGGCCTGGAGGACCGGCTGCGCAATTTCCCAGCCCAGCTTTCCGGCGGCGAACAACAACGTGTGGCCATCGCCCGAGCTTTGGCCAAGAATCCCAAAATTCTCCTGTGTGACGAGCCCACAGGCGCCTTGGACTACAACACCGGAAAAGCCGTGTTGGGATTGCTTCAGGACACCTGCCGGAAGACAGGGCGCACTGTGATTGTCATCACCCACAACAGCGCCCTCACCGCCATGGCGGACCGGGTCATCCGGATCAAGAGCGGCAAGGCCATTTCCAATGAAGTCAACCCCCATCCCACCCCTGTGGAAGAAATTGAGTGGTGAGTACCGTGAACAAAACCTATATAAAAACCGTGCTGCGCACCGTCCGCAGTACCATGTCCCGCTTTTTGGCCATTTTTGCCATTGTGGCTCTGGGTGTGGGATTTCTGGCTGGATTGCTCTCCTCCCCAGTGGATATGCGGGTTTCCGCCGACCATTATTATGACGAAACCAATCTGTATGACATCCGGCTTCTTTCCACACTGGGTCTCACCGAGGAAGATCTGGAACAGGTTCGTCAGGTGGAAGGGGTAGCCGCTGCTATGCCCGTTTACGACACGGACTTGGTGCTGGTTTCCCAGGAAGGGGACAACTACACCACTCGGATGCACAGTCTCCCCCAAGGAGTGGAGGAGGGCTCCTCCGACTACCTGAACCAACTGGTACTTCAGGAAGGCCGCATGCCGGAGAAAGCCGGAGAATGCGTGATTGTCCTCACCCAATCCCTGACCGAAGAAAAGAACTGGATCGGAGAAACCTTGCGGCAGGATCCCGACAATCCGGTGGAGGATATGGAAGATACCTTTACCGTGGTGGGAACCGTCAAGAGCTCCGCGTACATCTCCGTGGAACAGGAACATACCACCGTGGGCAGCGGCACTTTAAATCTGCTGGCATACACGGTACCGGAAAGTTTTTCCTATGACTATTACACAGGGTTTTATCTGGCAGTAGAGGACACCCTGGATCTGAATTCCTTCTCCCAGGAATATAAGGACAAGGTGGCCGCTGTCACCGACCGGTTGGAACCCTTGGGAGAAGAACGTTCTCAAGTCCGGTATCAGGACCTGATCGACGAGGCCAATGAAGAATTGGACGATGCCCGGGCAAAATATGAAGACGCCAAGGCGGAAGCGGACGCGGAATTGGCAGACGCCCTCCAGCAGTTGGAAAACGGCCAACAGGAATTGGATGAAAACCGTCAGACCCTGGAGGATGCTCAGGCGGAGATTCAGGACGGTTGGGCCCAGCTGGAACAAAAACGGAAAGATTCCCAGGCCCAAATCGCCTCTGCCCAGCAGGAAATCAATAACGGATACGCCCAGATCCAGGACTATCAAGCTCAGCTGGATTCCGGGATGGCTCAAGTCCAGGAAGCCCAGGAACAACTGGACGAAGGTTACGCCTCTTTGACGGAGAATCAGCAAACCTTGGAGAACACCAAGGCCCAACTGGATGAAACCAAGGCCCAGCTGGACAGCTTGACCCAGGGAAAAGAACAGCTTTGGCAAGCCGTCCAGGCAGCCGGGTTCCCAGTAACGGACACTTCTGATCAGGCTGCTCTCACCGTAATCGGCCAGCTGGAGCAGCTTTCCCCGGAGATGGGGCAGCAATTTGCCCCTCTGAAAACCGGGCTGGAAGCCTTGGCGGCAGAAGGAACAGACACAGATTCTGCCCTGGCCGCCTGGGAATCCGGAAACGCCCAGTACCAGGAAGGATTGGCAGCCTTTGAAGCCGCCAAGGAGGAATTAGATCAAAACCAGGCTGCCTTGGACCAGCAACTCTCCGGGCTCTACACCCAACAGGCAACCCTCAACGACAAGAAGGCCCAACTGGACGCCAGTTACACCCAACTGCAGCAGAGCACCCAGACAGCACAAACGGAATTCGCCAATGCGGAAGCCCAGCTCAATGACGCCCAGGTCCAGTACGATGAGGGCATGGCCCAGTTGGAGGAAGGGCAAAAGGAGCTGGATCAGGGCCGGGAAGAATACGAAGACGCCAAAGCGGAAGCGGAAGAAAAACTCAGCGACGCCGAAGAAAAGATCAAGGATGGAGAAAGCCAGGTCCGGGATATCGAAGAGGGCGAGTGGTACATCTTCACCCGGGATGACAACACCAGTTACGCAAGCTACGGCTCCAATGCCGATAAGATCGCCGCCATCGCCACCGTGTTTCCCCTGTTCTTCTTCCTGGTAGCGGCCCTGGTTGCCCTGACCACCATGACCCGCATGGTGGAGGAAGAGCGGCAGCAGATCGGCACCTTGAAAGCCCTGGGGTATTCTCCCTTGAAAATTGCCGCCAAGTATCTGTTTTATGCCGCCTTTGCAAGTATCGCCGGCTGTGTGCTGGGATTGGCGGTAGGCACCCAGTTGTTCCCCACCGTGATCATCAACGCTTACAACATCATGTACGATGTGCCCGACATTCTGACTCCCTTCCACTTCACCTACGCCCTTGTGTCCTCTTTGGCGGCAGTGGTGTGCACTCTGGGGGCCACCCTCAGTGCCTGCTGGGCGGAATTGCGGGAAGTGGCAGCCCGGCTCATGCTTCCCAAAGCTCCCAAGGCCGGAAAACGAATTTTCCTGGAACACATCACTCCCCTTTGGAGCCGTCTGAAGTTTACCCAGAAGGTCACCGCTCGAAACTTGATCCGTTACAAAAAGCGATTCTTCATGACCGTGATCGGCATTGCCGGGTGCACGGCTCTGTTGGTGACAGGCTTTGGAATTCGGGATTCCATCTCCGACATTGTGGACCTTCAGTTTGGCCAGCTCAACCAATATCAGCTCACGGTGGGCCTCAAAGATGAAAGCGCCTTGGAGGGAAGAGACTTACAAGAGATCCTGTCCGACACCTCTCGGATCCGGAGTTACCTGGCTGTTTCCATGGATGACGCCCAGGTGGTGCCCACCAAGAACCACCCCAAGGATGACGTCACCTTGATGGTGCCCTCGGATGTGGAAGAGTTTACGCAGTATTTCCAGTTCCGCCACAGAACCAACAGCCAACCGGTCACCTTTGACGAGGACGCGGTGATCATCACGGAAAAGCTTTCCGAACGGCAGAATCTCCGGGTAGGCGATACCATTACCCTGGAAAACGGAGATGGGGTTCAGGCTTCTCTGACCATTACCGACATCTGCGAAAACTATGTATATCACTATGTGTACCTGTCCCCCAGCACCTATGAGAAGGCCTTTGGAAGCACACCTGCCAACAATGCCGTGCTCTGCATGCTGCCAGAGGACGAAAATGAGGGCACCGAGGACGCTTTGACCACCGACCTGCTCAAGTGCAGGGATGTGTCGGGGGCCCAGTTTACCACCGAGCTTTCCCGGAGCTTTGACAACACCATCCAAAGCATCGACTATATTGTGGTGGTGCTTATCATTTCCGCTGGAGCGCTGGCCTTTGTGGTGCTCTACAATCTGACCAACATCAACATCACCGAACGGGAAAAGGAATTGGCCACCATCAAGGTTTTGGGATTCTATGACGGAGAGGTCTCCGCCTACATCTATCGGGAAACCGCCCTGCTCACCTTGATCGGCACCGCCGCCGGGCTTGTCCTAGGCATCTTCCTCCACCAGTTCGTCATCCGCACCGCCGAGGTGGACATGGTCATGTTCGGCAGATCGATCTATTGGCCTAGCTTTGTGTGGGCCGCCCTGCTCACCCTTTTCTTCAGTATGCTGGTCAACCTGGTCATGCACCGGAAACTGAAAAAAATCAGCATGGTGGAAAGTATGAAGGCCCCGGAGTAAGGTCTCCTTTCCCCAACACCCGAAAAACCCAGGTTTTCCGGCCATGCTGGGAAGAATTCAAAATTTCTCTGCCCTTTTCACTAAATTTGGCTTGAAAAGGGGCGCAATCTGTAATACAATTATATTCAGTAATTTGTGCATTATTTCACAATCTCATATCTTGATTAAAGGAGTGCACTGAACATGAGCTTTCTCAGTAAAAAGACAATTGATGACATTGATGTAAAAGGCAAGCGGGTCTTGGTCCGCGTCGACTTCAACGTTCCTATGAAGGATGGCGTGATCACCAACGATAACCGTATTGTCGCGGCTCTGCCCACCATCAAGAAGCTGGTGGCCGACGGCGGCAAAGTGATCCTTTGCAGCCATCTGGGCAAGCCCAAGAATGGTCCCGAGGCTAAGTTCAGCCTGGCTCCCTGCGCCGTTCGTCTGTCCGAGCTGCTGGGCCAGCCCGTTGTCTTCGCCGACGACGACAACGTGGTGGGTGACAACGCCAAAGCCGCTGTGGCCGCTATGAAGGACGGCGACGTGGTTCTGCTCCAGAACACCCGTTTCCGCAAGGAAGAAACCAAGAACCTGGAGCCCTTCAGCTCTGAGCTGGCTAGCCTGGCTGATGTCTATGTGAACGATGCTTTCGGCTCCGCTCACCGGGCTCACTGCTCCACCGCCGGTGTCACCGACCATATCAAGGACACTGCCGTGGGCTATCTGATGGGCAAGGAAATCGAGTTCCTGGGCAACGCTGTGAACAATCCTGTGCGTCCCTTCGTGGCCATTCTGGGCGGCGCCAAGGTTGCCGATAAGCTGAGCGTCATCGAGAACCTGCTGACCAAGGTGGACACCCTGATCATCGGCGGCGGCATGGCCTACACCTTCCTGAAGGCTCAGGGCAACGAGGTGGGCACCTCTCTGGTTGACGACGAGAAGCTGGATTACTGCAAGAACATGCTGCAAAAGGCCCAGGAGAAGGGCGTTAAGTTGCTGCTGCCCCTGGATACTGCTGTGGCTGCTGCTTTCCCGGATCCCATCGACGCTCCCATCGAAGTGGAGTATGTGGACTCCGATAAGATCCCCGCTGATAAGATGGGCCTGGATATCGGCCCCAAGACCCAGGCTGCTTTTGCCGAGGCCGTGAAGAGTGCCAAGACCGTGGTTTGGAATGGCCCCATGGGCGTGTTCGAGAACCCTGTTCTGGCTGAGGGCACCAAGGCTGTGGCCAAGGCTCTGGCTGAGACCGATGCCACCACCGTCATCGGCGGTGGCGACTCCGCTGCTGCTGTGATGCAGCTGGGCTATGCGGACAAGATGTCCCATATCTCCACCGGCGGCGGCGCTTCTCTGGAATACCTGGAAGGCAAAGTCCTCCCCGGCATTGCTTGCATCGCTGACAAATAAATCGCTTCCGAAATGCGGCGGCCCCAAGCCGCCGCATTTTTAACGGGTTCCGCCCCCTGGGACGAGCCTGCTATAACCTTTCAATTCATTATCTAAAAGGAGAGAATTCCCTATGAATAAAGCACTGCGCAAAGCCGTTATCGCCGGCAACTGGAAAATGAACAAGACCCCTGCTGAAGCCAAAGAACTGATTGCCGCCATCGCTCCCCTGGTGAAGGATGCCGGCTGTGAAGTGGTTGCATGCACTCCCTATGTGGATCTGTCTTCCGCCCAGGAAGCCGCTGCTGGCACCAACATTCAGATCGGTGCCGAGAACTGCCACTGGGAAAAGAGCGGCGCCTACACCGGCGAAATTTCTGCTGAAATGCTCACCTCTATGGGCGTGAAGATTGTCATCATCGGCCACAGCGAGCGCCGTCAGTATTTCGGTGAAACCGACGTCACCGTGCAGAAGCGTGTCCGCGCCGCTCTGGACGCCGGCATGACTGTGATCCTCTGCGTCGGCGAGACCCTGGAGCAGCGGGAGCAGGGCATCACCAGCGAGCTGGTTGCCATGCAGACCAAGATTGCTCTGTGCGGCGTCACCGAGGAAGAGCTGAAGCGGATCATCATCGCTTACGAGCCTGTGTGGGCCATCGGCACCGGCAAGACCGCCACTGCCGAGCAGGCCAATGAAGTGTGCCACACCATCCGTGAGACCATCTGCCAGGTTTACGGCCAGGCTGCTGCGGACGGCATCACCATCCAGTACGGTGGCTCCATGAACGCAGGCAACGCTGCTGAGCTGCTGGCTCAGCCCGACGTGGACGGCGGTCTGATCGGCGGCGCTTCCCTGAAGCCCAACGACTTTGCCACCATCGTCAAGGCAGCTACCGAGGGCTAAGCTCTGTGAACTGCCCTATCTGCGGAAAAGAGATGGAGCCTGGTTTTGTGCAGACTAATCAAAGAGCTGCCTGGGTCAAAAAGCCTCATCCCTTGACGTTGATGCCCAAGGATGGAGAAATCCTTCTGGACAACAAAATTTTTAGTTCTTGTTCCTTCCCCGGCTGGATTTGTAAAGCGTGTAAAAAAATAGTGCTGGACTATGAGGGAAAATCCAGCCAGGAAGGATAATTCTCAGCTGCAAAAATCGCTCGCAGATACCGCAGCTTACAAGTTCTTTGCTTTTTTCTCTCAAGAAAGAAGAGAATAGGCGCACCAGAAGGTGCGACCTTTATCAGGCTATCCTTTGGGAAAGCCTGGGAAAGGATGTGTCATTACTGTGAAAAAACCTCTCGTTTTGATGATTTTGGACGGCTTTGGCATTGCTCCCGCCGAGGGAAACGCCATTGCTGCTGCCAAAAAACCCAATCTTGATAAAATCTTCGCAGAAAACCCCCACACCCAGATCGGCGCTTCCGGCATGGACGTGGGCCTGCCTGACGGTCAGATGGGCAACAGCGAAGTAGGCCACACCAACATCGGTGCCGGCCGCATCGTCTACCAGGAGCTGACCCGGATCACCAAGTCCGCCCAGGACGGGGACATGGATAAGAACGAGGCTCTGGTGAAGGCCATGAAGAACGCCAAGGAGAACGGCAAAGCCCTGCACTTTATGGGTTTGCTGTCCGACGGCGGTGTTCACAGCCACAACTCTCACCTTTACGCTTTGCTGGAAATGGCCAAGCGCATGGGTCTGGAGAAAGTGTTTATCCACTGCTTTATGGACGGCCGTGACGTGCCCCCCTCCAGTGGTAAGGACTATGTGGCAGACCTGCTGAAAAAGCTGGACGAGATCGGTGTAGGCAAAGTGGCCACCGTCATGGGCCGTTACTACGCCATGGACCGTGACAACCGCTGGGAGCGTGTGGAGAAAGCCTATGCTGCCATGGTGTACGGCGAAGGCGAACAGGCAGACTGCCCTCTGTGCGCCATGCAGAATTCCTATGACAAGGAAGTCACTGACGAGTTTGTGGTGCCCACCGTCATCAAGGGTGCCGAGCCCATCAGCGAAGGGGATTCCGTCATCTTCTACAACTTCCGTCCTGACCGTGCTCGTGAGATCACCCGCACTCTGGTGGATCCCGATTTCACCGGCTTTGAGCGGAAGAAGGGCTTCTTCCCCTTGACCTATGTGTGCATGACTCAGTACGATGCCACGATGCCCAATGTTGACGTGGCATACAAGCCTGAATCTCTGGTGAACACCTTTGGCGAATATATCTCCAACAAGGGTCTGACCCAGCTGCGCATCGCTGAAACCGAGAAGTACGCTCATGTAACCTTCTTCTTCAATGGCGGTGTGGAAAAGCAGTATCCCGGCGAAGACCGGATCCTGGTCAAGTCCCCTGCTGTGGCAACCTATGACCTGCAGCCCGAAATGAGCGCTTACGAGGTTACCGACAAGATGGTGGAAGCCGTCAAGTCCGGCAAGTACGACGCTTTGATTCTCAACTACGCCAACTGCGACATGGTGGGCCACACCGGCGTGTTCGAAGCCGCTGTAAAGGCTGTGGAAGCAGTGGACACCTGTGTAGGCCGGGTTGTGGAAGCCGTAAAGGAAATGGGCGGCTGCGTGCTGCTCACCGCCGACCACGGCAACGCCGACCGGATGGTGGATACCGACGGTTCTCCCTTTACTGCCCATACCACCAATCCCGTTCCCTTCTGTGTGATCAACCATCCCTGCCAGCTTCGGGAAGGCGGCCGTTTGGCGGACATCGCCCCCACGATGCTGAAGATTCTGGATCTGCCCCAGCCTGCCGAAATGACCGGCGAAAGCATCATCCTGTAAAACAGGGAATCCTCCGGGATTCTTCTGATTTGTTTTCCACAAAAGAAAAGGCCTCCGGTGTAAAACCGGGGGCTTTTTTTCATGGGGATTACTTTTTCGAGGGTTCGGATTCTCCTTGACCTTGGGTCCAAAGCTTCCCCAGAATGTCCTTGAGGACCAGGAAGGCGTCTTGAGGGGTGTATCCATACTCCTGCTCCAATTGCCGGATTAGCGCCTGCAGAGGGCTTGTATACCGCTCTATTTCCACCTCTTCCTGATATTGGGTCAAGATGGGATACATTTGACCCCACAGCTTTGTCCAGTCAATCTTCTGTTGAGTCTCTTCACTGGTGCGGGCAATTACCTGCTGTATCTCCCGAACATCTGCATCATATTCCACCAACTGGTCCAGGGTCACCCGATACAGCTCCGCCAGATGTTTGGATTGGCGTATGTCGGGAAGAGTTTCGTCCAGTTCCCATTTGGAAATGGTCTGTCTGCTGACTCTCAACTGTTCCGCCACCTCTTCCTGGGTCATCCCACTCTTCTTCCGAGCGTTCCATAAACTGTTGCCTAAACTCATCCGCTTTCCTCCCTTTCCCTAGGTTTACCCCTAGTATACGAGATTCCCTGACGAAAATCTACCAGGATTTCCTTCCCCTTTCGCCCGTTTTCCTTCCATCCTGCAGAATTGAACCCCCATGTATTTCCCGTAGATTTTTTCTTGTAGAGAACTATAGCAGCCATTTCTGTGTGTATACTAAAATTTACCCACCTTTGATCGAAAGGGCTCGTACACAAACATAAAATA
>UMIO01004786.1_pt1 | contig 10985 bp, 6 predicted proteins | sample 1965821 | NCBI WGS metagenome assembly UMIO01 (sample SAMEA4836127, study PRJEB28245) | human gut metagenome | biome: gut microbiome; material: fecal sample | place: Denmark | collected 2008
GTTCTTTTCTTCCGGCTCCTCCAGGAACTGGAAAATCCGTTCGGCGGCAGCTACGGTCATCTGGAACTGGTTGGAGATGTTGGCCAGCTGGGTGATGGGCTGGGTAAAACTGCGCACATACTGGATGAAGGCCTGAATGCCGCCGATGGTCATGGCGCCGCCGGCTGCCATAGACGCTCCCACCACGCAGATCACCACATAGCCCAGGTTGCCTACCAGGGTCATGACGGGCATCATCAGGCCCGAGAGGAACTGGGCTTTCCAGCCGGCGTTGTAGAGCTTGTTATTTTCCCGGTCGAAGTCCTCCAGGGTTTCCTTCTCCCGGCCAAAGGCCTTGACGATCAGGTGGCCTCCGTACATTTCCTCCACCTGGCCGTTGACCGTGCCCAGGTATTTTTGCTGGTCCTTGAAGTGCTTCTGGGAAAACTTCACCAGCACCATCACGAACACCAGGGACACGGGAATCACACACAGGGCCACCAAGGTCAGCTGCCAGCTGATGGACAGCATCATGATCAGCACACCGATGAGGGTACACACCGAGGTGATCAGCTGGGTGATGCTCTGGTTCAGGGAGTTGGTCAAGGTGTCCACGTCGTTGGTGATCCGGGAAAGCACGTCTCCCTGACTCACCTTGTGGAAATAGGACAGGGGCAGGCGGTTGATTTTCTTCTCAATGGCATCCCGCAGGCCGTAGGACACATCGGTGGAAACACCGGCCATGAGAAATCCCTGCAGGTAAGAAAACGCCGCGCTCAACAGGTAAATGCCTCCCAGGATCAACAGCACCGTGCCGATATATCCGAAATCGATGCCTTCCCCGGCGCCGGTGACCATGCGCATGATCCCCGCCGCCAACTCGTCGGTGGCCTTGGCCAGCACCTTGGGCCCCGCAATGGAAAACACCGTGGAGGCCGCGGCGAAGAACATCACCAGTGCCATGGGCACCCAGAAGGGGCGCAGATAAGTCAGCAGCTTGCGGGAGCTGCCTTTGAAGTTCTTGGCCTTCTCCCCCGGCACCATGGCGCCGGGACCCCTGCCGGGGGCATGTCTTGGCTGACTCATTCCAATTCCTCCTTTTGCAGCTGACTTTCCGCGATTTCCCGATATTCGGGACAGGTCTTCAACAGCTCTTTGTGGGTTCCTTTCCCCACCAGACGCCCCTGATCCAACACCAGGATCTGCTGGGCGTGCATGATGGTGCTCACCCGCTGGGCCACCAAAATCACCGTGGCCCCCGCCGTGTCTTTGGCAAGAGCCTTCCGCAGGGCAGCGTCTGTCTTAAAGTCCAGGGCGGAAAAACTGTCGTCGAAAATGTACAGGGGCGCTTTCCGGGTTAGGGCCCGGGCAATGGACAACCGCTGGCGCTGGCCGCCGGACACGTTGGTGCCTCCCTGGGCGATGGAAGATTCCATCCCCTCGTCCATCTCTCCCACGAAGTCGGAAGCCTGGGCGATTTCCAGGGCTTTTTGCAGCTCTTCCTCTCCGGCGTCCTCCTTGCCGTACCGCAGATTGGAGGCGACGGTGCCGGAGAAAAGCATCCCCTTCTGGGGCACATAGCCAATCTGCTGCCGGAGTTCCTCCTGAGGCAGCTTTCGCACGTCCACCCCGTCCAGGGTAATCTGCCCCTGGGTCACGTCATAAAACCGGGGAATCAGGTTCACCAAGGTGGATTTGCCCGAACCGGTGGCCCCAATAATGGCCGTGGTCTCTCCGGGCTTTGCCGTAAAGCTGATGTGCTCCAGCACGTCGCTTTCCGCCTGGTCATACCGGAAGGACACATCCTTGAATTCCAGCAGGCCCTTGGGATCTTTCAGGTGTTCCGGCTGTTCCGGGTCCCGGATGGTCAAGGGCGCGTCCAGCACCTCCCGGATCCGGGCGGCGGACACGCTGGCTCTGGGCACCAGGATGAACATCACGGCAATCATCAGGAAGGCCATGATGATCTGCATGGCGTACTGGATGAAGGCCATCATGTCACCCACCTGCAGGGTGGATTCCGCAATGGCGTGACCCCCTACCCAGACGATCATCACCGTCAGCAGGTTCATCACCAGAGTCATGCCGGGCATCATGCCGGACATGACCCGCTGGACAAAGCGGTTTGTCTTTGCCAGATCCTGGTTGGCCTGGTCGAACCGGCGCTCCTCATGGGCCTCGTTCCCAAAGGCCCGGACCACCATCATGCCGGAAAGGTTTTCCCGGCTCACCAGGTTCAGCCGGTCAATGAGCTTTTGCAGGGAACGGAATTTGGGCAAAGCCAGGGCCAAGGCCACGGCAATGAGCCCGATAAGCACCACCACCGCCACGGCAATGAGCCAGCTGAGAGATACGCTCTTGCCCACGGCGAAAATGATGCCTCCAATGCCCATGATGGGCGCGTAACACATCATCCGCACCCCCATGGTGATGAGCATTTGGATCTGCTGCACGTCGTTGGTGGTTCGGGTGATCAGGGACGCAGTGGAGAACCGGTCAAACTCTCCGCTGCTGAAGCTTTCCACCTTGGCAAACAGATCCCGGCGCATCCGCCTGCCAATGGCCGCGGCCATTCGGGCAGAACAGAAGCCCACCAGCACCGTGGCGGCCGCCCCCAACAGGGCCACTCCCAACATCTGCAGTCCCTTATTCCAAATATAATGGTTTTGAATGGCGTTGATGTCCATTCCCAATTCCTGGTAGAACAGCCGGGTCAAGGTCACACCCACCTGGTCCCCCATCATGGAATCGGAACCGGCTGCCTGGCTCCGGGCTTCCTCCAGGCTCTCCTGGGGCACCTGGGACAGAAGAGGCAGCAGCTGGTAGAGTTTTTCCATGTCCGCTTCCTCCAGCCCCTGGCTGAAATCCATGGATCCGCTTTCCTCTCCGTAGGTGGGCTCCTCCGTCTCGTTCAGAGAAGAAGTCCCCTCCTGAGCGGTCCCGTCGCTCTGGGTGCCCGCGGCATCGTTCATGGCGTCATAAGAGGTGCCTGTGGAGGGATCTTCCATCCCTGCACCGCTCTGGGTGCCGGCGGCATCGTTCATGGCGTCATAAGAGGTGCCTGTGGAGGGATCTTCCATCCCCGCACCGCTCTGGGTGCCGGCGGCGCCGTTCATGGCATCATAAGAGGTGCCTGTGGAGGGATCTTCCATCCCCGCGCCGCTCTGGGTGCCGGCGGCCCCGTTCATGGCATCATAAGAGGTGCTCGTGGAGGGATCTTCCATCCCCGCACCGCTCTGGGTGCCCGCGGCATCGTTCATGGCATCATAAGAGGTGCCTGTGGAAGAATCTCCCATCATCCCGCCCATCCCCTGGCTTTGGGCCAGAGTGGCGGCTGCTTGCTGCAACTGGGCGGCAGTGTCGTCGGCTTGCAGATACAACAGCAGCCCATAGCCGGCTTCTCCGTAAATTTGACCCAGCTGGTCCAGCTCTTCTTCTGTCACGTCCTCCCGGAGCACTGCCACACTTTCCTCCTGAATGAGAGGATATTCCTCCTTAAGCCGCTGGGCTTCGCTGCTGCCCGGCTCAATCAGGTTGTAGCTTTCCTCCATTTGGGCCTGCTCTTCCGAGTCCATAAAGAACTCCAGCAATTTCAGGGCGTCTCCCCGAAGGGCTTCCGGTGCTCCCGACTGGATTCCGCTTTGCTGAATGCCCACGTTGACCATGTCGCTCATCAGGTTGGGCAGGCTCAGGTCACAGGCGGCCTGACCAAACAACAGGATCAGACAGGCCAGCACCACGCCGGCAAAAGGTTTGCAATACCGGACGATTATTTTCATTTCCCACTCATCCTTCCTGCTCTCCCAAATCTCCCTCCGGGAGAAGCTCTTCTAGATTCTTGGCCATTTTGTTCACCATGGAGCGGAAAGCCTCCGCTTCCTCCCCGGTGATTCCCCGACACAGACGGGAAAAATATTCCTTCCGGACCTGTTCCAACCGTTCCACGGTGGCTTGGGCCGGGGGAAGCAGTTGGAGCCGTGTCACCCGCCGGTCCCGCTGGTCCTGTCGGGCTTCCACATAGCCCCGTTTAATCAGCTGGTCCACCGACTTGCTCACCAGGGAACGGGGCATGCCCCGCAGCCGGCTCATATCCCGGGCCGTGTTGCAGCATCCCTGTTTCAAGATCAGCAGCACCTCAATCTCGTTCTGAGAGAGACCCTCGTCCAACACTGCTTTTCGGAGCGTAGCCCGGGCGCTGCGGCGCACCCGCATCATCACCAGAGTCAACCCATCATAGATGCCCGTGGAATTTTGTGCCCATTCCATGGATCTGCTCCTTTCTCTGAGAAAATTTGTTTCTTTCCTAAATTGTTTCTTTTTGAACTTTTTGCGACAGTCATTATAGCACCCGACCCAGGGAGCGTCAACGGGGCTTTGTGAGAATTCACGAACTATTCACATTTCACCTGTGCATCTTGCCAGATTGCCCTTTGGTTTCCACCGGGAAGTCCAACTGGCCCCAGCGGGGGAGGACATAACCTTGAAAGGATTTTCACAAGGAAAGCCTTGTTTTTTCCGGGGAAACTCCGTATCATAAAGGCAGAATCAGGAAAGGGAGGACAGATCATGGAAAAGGCGTATTACGCGGGCATCGACGTAGGGGGCACCAAGGTGGCCCTGGGTATTTTTGACGAGGACAAGGTCCTGCTGGGAAAAGATAAATTTCCCTCGGATTCCTTCCTGTCCGGGGAGGATTTTTTCCGGGAGGTTGTGGCCCAGCTGAAGCAGCTGATGGAACGGCTGGAACTGCCTCTGGCCCAACTGAAGGGCGTGGGAGTGGGGGTGCCTTCCATGGTGCGGTTCCCCCAGGGAGAAGTGGTCCTCTGCGCCATGCTGCCCTCTCTGACCGGGTTTGGGGTCAAGGCCTTTCTGGAAAGCTTGCTTCCCGGGGTGGAAGTGGTGGTGGACAACGACGGCCACTGCGCTGCCTTGGCCGAATCCCGTCACGGAGCGGGTATGGGCCATCCCCACATGCTCTACTGTCCGGTGAGCACCGGCCTTTCCTCGGGGATTATCATCGACGGGAAGCTTTTCCGGGGCAGCTGCGGTTTTGCCGGGGAAAGCGGCCACACCATTGTCACGCCCGGGGCTGGGATTCCCTGCGGATGCGGCAACCGGGGCTGTATCCAGTCCTATTCCTCCGGGGGCATGATCGTCCGGCACATCCGGGAATGGATTGCCCAGGGGGAAAAGACCCTGATGCTGGATCTGGCCGGGGCCCCGGAAAAAATTGACTCCCGCCACCTGGAGCAGGCGGCTCGGGCCGGGGATCCCATGGCGCTCCGGGCCCTGGATCAGATGGCCCTGTATCTGGGCATCTGGGTGTTCAATCTGTATATGACCCTGAACATCGACTGCTATGTGTTCGGCGGGGGCCTGATCAAGATGGGCGATCTGCTCTTTGACCGGGTGCGGAAGGTCTTCGAGTCCTACCGGCAAACCCATGAGCCGGTGGAATTTAAATTTGCCCAGCTTTCCCAGGATTCCGGCCTGCTGGGCGCTCTGGAACTGCTCTTTTAACCTTTTTCATGCAATAAAAAGCGCCCTTCCCCAATTCGTGGGAGGGCGTTCTCTTTTTTGTGGGGCTGTTGCCTCAAGCGGATTTCCGTTCCACCAGGCTCCAGTCCAATACCAGGCTTTTTTCCTCTTTGCCGCCCAGCATGCTCACCAGTTTCCGGGCCGCAATGGCCCCCATGGTTTCCTTGGGATGGTGAAAGGAGGTCAGGCCCACGGTGGCCAGTTCTCCCAGCAGGCTGTTGTCAAAACTGAGGATTGCCTTGTCCTGGGGGATCTTCACCCCTTGGCCTTCCAGGACCTTCTCCACCCGGACGGCCAATTCGTCGTTGTAACACACCAGGGCCGTACAATCGGCCAGCCGGTCCAAAAGCTGCCGGACTGCGGTTTCCTCTGTGAGCAGCTGATTCCGCTGGTCGGAATTGTACCACACCACCCGGTCATCCCGCAGGGGAAGGTCACATTGCAGAAGCCCTTTGGAAAATCCCGCATACCGGCCCAATCCTTGCAGGTCGTCGCTTTTCAGGATGGCCCCGATCTCCCGGTGGCCTCGTCCCACCAGGTACCGGACTGCGTCCATGCCGCCCCGGCGGTCATCCATGGTCACCCGGACACACCCCTCCAGCTGGGGGTAATAGCCGTTGAAAAACACCATGGGCACTCCCCGCTTCCGCAATTCCTCATACAGAGGCAGGTTGGGGTTGGGCAAGGCGCTCTTGGTGCCCTCCACAATCAGGCCGTCAATTTGACGTTCCATGTATTCCTCCAGGATCCGCCGCTCGTTGTCCACCCGGTTCCGGGTGGCACCCAGCAGGGGAAAGAACCCCTCTTCCGACAGCACTCCCTCCATCCCCCGCAAGATGGACGGGAAAATATACTCTCCCGGATAGGTGACGATGACCCCCACATTCCAGGAACGTTTCCGTTTGGCCTCCGCCCGGTGGACGTAGGTACCGCTGCCCTGTTTCCGCTCGATGAGCCCCTTGCGCTCCAACAGGGTCAAGGCTTGCCGCACCGTCTGGCGGCTCATGCCGTACTGCTCCGCCATTTCGTTTTCCCCCGGCAATTTTTGGCCGTTTTGGTACACGCCCCGGACAATGTCCCCTTTTAACTGTTCATAAAGTTGCGCGTATTTCGCTTTTTCTCTCATTCCAGGTTTCCTTTCTGTGCCGGATGGTTCCCTCCTCCGTTTTTATAATGCCCCTTCAAGATATTTCCCTATTGTAGCGACTCCCCTGAAGGATGTCAAGCCGGATCCGCATTTTCCGGCCCTTCTTCCAAAAGATACCGGCAGATTTTCTCGTGAAAGGCCGGACAGGCCTTTTTCAGGGATACCGGCCGGCCTTGGGGTCCCAGAAAACAGTGTTCCGTCTTCCCCTGGCACCGGAGGATTCCCGTCTCCTTGTCCCGGACCAGATAGGAAAAAGCCACCCGGGTGCCCGTATAACGCTCCAGCTTAGTTTCGATCTCCACCGTATCTCCGAACCGGGCCATGGAACGGTATTCCGCTTCTACCCGCAGCACCGGGCTCATCACCCCCAGGGCTTCCATTTCCCGGTACCCAAAGCCCCCCTGGTCCATCAGCCAGGTACGGGCTTCCTCAAACCACCGGATGTAATTGGAATGGTGGACACAGTCCATCTTGTCCGTCTCATAATACTGTACCTGATGCCGGTAATACACAGCGCTCACAGCGTGGCCCCCTTTTTCGCCCGGAGTTCCGGGCCCTTTTCTTTTTATTATAGCACAGTCCTGCAAGGGGTCCCCGCTTTTTCCTCATACCCTTTCCCCCGCCGCCATATGCCTGTACCGGAATGGTTCCAGCCCCCTGGCAATGACTGGAGGAAATGTTGATTTTTCCGTCGAAAAATGCTACTATGAGTCCAGACAACACCCTTTGGGAACACAGGTTCCAAAAATTTGCAAAAGATTCTCAAAAATGTCTCTATTCTTCTCTGTTTCGCATTTGTTTTCGGTTAAAAAGGAGAGAACCTGTGGGCCCCATCAACTCCCCGGGAGAAGGGAGATCTAAAAAAATTTTTCTCCACCAAGGGCGCGGCCCAGCCGCCCCTTCCCCTGTGAAAGGATGGTCGAAGGATACTTTATGAAAATTGGTTTGGACGTGGGCTCCACCACCCTCAAATGTATGGTGTATGACCGGCAGGATCAGCCGATCTATCAGGAATATGAACGGCACTATTCCCAGATTGCCGAAAAAGCCTCCGGAATGCTCCAGCGGATCCAGGAAAAATTCCCCCAGGAACGCCGGGCTTTCCTGTGCGTGTCCGGTTCGGCAGGCATGGGTCTGGCAGAGGACCTTCATATTCCCTTTGTCCAGGAGGTTTACGCCACCCGGACCGCAGTGAAAAAATATCTGCCCAACGCCGATGTGGTCATCGAGCTGGGAGGCGAGGACGCCAAGATCCTCTTCCTCTCCGGCTCCATGGAAGTGCGGATGAACGGCTCCTGCGCCGGCGGCACCGGGGCGTTCATCGATCAGATGGCCACCTTGCTTTCCATCTCCCCCGATGAGCTCAACACCATTGCCGGGGAAAGCCAGCGCTCTTACAGCATCGCCTCCCGGTGCGGAGTGTTCGCCAAAAGCGACATTCAGGCTCTTTTAAACCAGGGCGCTCAGAAAAACGACATTGCCCAGAGCATCCTCACCGCCGTGGTGAACCAGACCATCGCCGGTCTGGCCCAGGGCCGGGAAATCGAAGGCAATGTGGTGTACTTGGGCGGCCCCCTCACCTTCCTGTCCCAGCTGCGGGCCGCTTTTGACCGGATCCTGGGGGTCACCGGGGTCTGTCCGGAAAATTCCCTTTACTATGTGGCTGCCGGCGCCGCCCTCTCCCAGTCCGGAGAGGAATTCGACCTGGCCCAGATCACGGAGCGCATCGCCCATTACAGCTCCAGCCACCATTACCAGAGCAGCTCCGCCCTGTTCCAGAACCAGGAGGAGTTTGAGGAATTTTCCCGCCGGCATCAGAAGGACTCCGTGCCCACCGACGCCCCCCTGCTGGAGGACAAAGTGGCCTATGTGGGCATCGACGCAGGCTCCACCACCGTGAAGGCCGTGGCCGTCAACTCCAAGGAGGAGATCATCTTCTCCCGGTACCTGCCCAACGCCGGCAACCCGGTGCCCCTGGCCCGGGATTTCCTGACGGAACTCTACGAGAAATATCCCGATATTCAGATCCGCTCCTCTGCCTCCACGGGCTACGGAGAAGAGATCATCAAAAACGCCTTTGGCCTGGATCTGGGAGTGGTGGAAACCATCGCCCACTTTACCGCCGCCAAAAAGTTCGATCCCCAGGTGGACTTCATCATCGACATCGGCGGCCAGGACATCAAGTGTTTCAAAATTAAAAACGGCACCATCGACAACATCTTCCTCAACGAGGCCTGCTCCTCGGGCTGCGGGTCCTTCCTGCAAACCTTTGCCGGCGCTCTGGGGTATCAGATGGCGGACTTCGCCAAACTGGGCCTTTTCGCCGACAGCCCTGTGGACCTGGGCTCCCGCTGCACCGTGTTTATGAACTCCTCGGTGAAGCAGGCCCAGAAGGACGGCGCCACCATTGAGAACATCTCCGCCGGCCTCTCCATGAGCGTGGTAAAGAACGCCCTGTACAAAGTTATCCGGGTCACCGATGCCCAGAGCCTGGGAGACCACATTGTGGTCCAGGGAGGCACCTTCCTAAACGACGCAGTGCTCCGGGCTTTTGAGAAGGAAATCGGCAAAAACGTGATTCGTCCTTCGGTTTCCGGCCTGATGGGCGCCTACGGAGCCGCCCTGTACGCCAAGGAAAAGGGCCGGAGCCAGAGCAGCATCATCGGCAGGGAGGAGCTGAAGCACTTCACCCACGAAGTAAAGGCCATCACCTGCAACGGCTGCCAGAACCACTGCCGGCTGACGGTGAACACCTTCGCAAACGGCGCCCGGTACATTGCGGGCAACCGGTGCGACAAGCCTTTGAAAAAGCACACCTCCACCGTCCCTTACAATATGTATGACTACAAGAAGGAGCTGCTGGCTGCTTACGCTCCCTGCGACGGTCCCCGGGGCGTGATCGGGATCCCCATGGGCCTGAATATGTTTGAACTGTTCCCCTTCTGGTACACTTTCTTCACCAAGCTGGGCTTTGGGGTGATCCATTCCCCCGAATCCGACCGGAAGCTGTACTTCCGGGGCCAGCACACCATTCCCTCGGATACGGTGTGCTATCCCGCCAAGCTGATGCACGGCCACATTGAGGCCCTGCTGGACCAGAAGCCCGATGCCATTTTCTACCCCTGCATGAGCTATAACCTGGATGAGCATCTGGGAGACAATCACTACAACTGCCCGGTGGTGGCCTACTATCCCGAGGTGTTGGACGCCAACATCGCCGCCCTGGAACATGTGAAATTCATCTACGACTATGTGGGCCTTCACCGGCGGAAGGATTTCCCCGGCAAGATGACCAACATTCTGGCCCGCTATTTCGACCCCATCCCCGAAAAAGAAGTGAAAGCCGCTTCCGACGCGGCCTATGGGGAATATTACGCCCATATGGAACGGATCCACAAAAAGGGGCAGGAATACCTGGCCCTGGCCAAGGAGAAAAATCTGCCGGTGATTATCCTTTCCGGCCGGCCCTACCATCTGGATTCGGAAATCAACCACGGCATCGACAAGCTGATCTGTGAATGCGGCGCCGTGGTGGTTTCGGAGGATTCCGTCAGCGAATTGGAAACCAAGTTCCCCACCGGGGTGCTGAACCAGTGGACGTACCACGCCCGGCTCTATGCCGCCGCCAAGTATGTGGTGGATTCCGGGGACAAACGGATCAATTTGGTGCAGATGGTGTCCTTCGGCTGCGGCGTGGACGCCATCACCGGCGACGAAGTCCGTTCCATTCTGGAGAGCGGAGACCGGATTTACACCCAGATCAAAATCGATGAGATCACCAACCTGGGTGCCGTGCGGATCCGTTTGAGAAGTCTCTTCGCCGCCTTGGGGCTTGGCAGTGAAGCAGTGAACACCGAAGGCGCGTAAAAGTTTTTGCAGCAGCTTTTTTCAAAAAGCTGCGACCTTAAAAACGGCGTAAGCCGTCAAAGAAAAGCAGCGAGGACGGCGCACCCTAGGGTGCGACCTTACGCGGGTTTCTCCCAGGGGAAGCCCGGGAAAGGATGTGTTTTTTCAGTATGTCAGATAATGCCCACCGGGTAGAATTTACCCGGGAAATGAAAAAAGATTACACCATCATCACCCCCAATATGGCTCCCATCCACTTTGAGCTGATCAAAAACGTGCTGGAGAGCTTCGGGTTCCACATTGAGCTGCTGCGGACCAGCGGCCGGGAAATTGTGGACGAAGGGTTAAAATATGTCCACAACGACACCTGCTACCCGGCTTTGCTGTCCATCGGCCAGCTGATGCACGCCCTGCACAGCGGCAAGTACGACCTGCACAAGGTGGCCCTGATCATGACCCAGACCGGCGGCGGCTG
>UMIO01056833.1_pt1 | contig 10968 bp, 6 predicted proteins | sample 1965821 | NCBI WGS metagenome assembly UMIO01 (sample SAMEA4836127, study PRJEB28245) | human gut metagenome | biome: gut microbiome; material: fecal sample | place: Denmark | collected 2008
GGCTTGGGGAGAGCATAATGATTGCCCCAGTTTTCCGCATAGTCCTTCAGCGTGCCCAGCCGCTTGAGGGTCTTTTTATCGGAACGATTTCCGATTTGGCAGAGCAGTTCGTAGGCGTCCTTCTTAAAGTCCAGCAGGTCATATACATCCACCAGCACTTCCTTGGCCTGCTGATCCTCACTCTGCTCAAGTTCTTCCTTGAAGGTATATAGAGCGCGGACATTGTCTGGACCTTCATTGGTCGCAACAAACTGTTTTTTTAGTTCGATATAGGTTTTCTGATATTCTGTCATTGGTCGCACCTCCCATCAATCCCACCAGAAATACCAGACGGTGGACTGCCACAGGACATCTGCCAAGGAGCCAATGCTTCCATCCTCATTCTGATCCAGATCTGGGCAGAAGCCATATTGCTCCACAGCCACCTCCATAGCTCTTTCCTTGGAGATTGGAGTTGGAAGTTCAAACTCCAATTCATCGTGGCTCATGGCGGCAGGAATGGCACCATGTTGCTCGAACCAATATTTCGCCACTGCCATCAGGTCCGGTGTGTCGGGACACTCATTCCAATTTCCAAAGGGCAGGTAGGCGAAGATCTCCCAGGGGTTCTTTACCGGAATTTTAGCCAGAATGAGCGGATATGTCATTCCGGTATCATCGTTCCAATAGTTTGCGAAGCGGTCGTTGGGTTCTCCGCCCTCCATCTCGCCCAGGACTTCCTCATCCCAGTCCAGATCATCGTCCTCGGCTTCTTCCTTGCGCTGGCCAGTCAATTCTTCCAAAATCGCCTTTCCGTCCTTGATGGGAGCGGAGAGCACCTTCTTCCGGTACTCCGTTACGGTTTTGAGGTCAAATTCATAGAAGTCCGCATCATGCTCCGAATCGGCGTTCATTACCAGACACTCCAACAGCGTTTCATCATCCGCCTGGATAAGCACAGGAACAAAGCCCTCCCGTACCCCCAGCCGCTGGGCGTAGCTGTATGCCGACATGATGGGGTCATCATCTGCCATGGATGGGAAATAGGTACACTCGCAGTCCAGATACTCCATGATGGCCTGAGCAACCTCGGAAGGCTCCAGCGTGTCCTCGTCGAAGTCCTGTCCCTGCCAGTTTTCAAACCGTTCCCCGATCACCTCTGCCATAGCCTGATAGTAGTCCTCGTCAAAGGGGATGAACAGGTAGGCTTCATCCTGGAACTCATCAGAGTGATACCGCTCCGGGCCGAAGAAGCGGAGGGCGTTGTCGTCAACATCGGCAGAATAGTAGGGGCTGTCGCCCTCTCCGTAGTAATAGCCGGCAAAGGCGCGACCTTGATGATTGAACAGCACAGAGAACAGGCAGCCGTCCAGCTCATCTTGGATGAATGCCCTCAGGTCTACGCTGGCAGGGTCGGCTTTGACCTGTTTGACCACTTCGCCGTGTTCTTTCAGGAAGTCCTCGCCCATCAGGTCGTGCTCCATGCACCAGCGCAGGTAGATGGCCATGTGGTTATAAGCGTTGATGGGGTCAATTGGCAGTTCCTTCTCCTCAATGCTCTCGATATGATAGGAGGCATCGTCCATCTCACCGTCAAAATCATCATTGGAAAGGGTGCCACGGGTGATAGCATCCTGACGATCAGGCTCCACCACAAAGCTGATGCCGTTCATTTTGCCCAGCAGGGCGTCCGCGTCATGGGCCAGCTTATATTCCAATTCATCCCGGTAGAGAGGAATCACCTGATAGAAGTTGACCTCCTCGCCACTCGGCAGGATGCAGACCTCGCTGCCATCTTCGGTATCCTGGGGACCAGTCAGAATGGCGGCGCACAGCTTTGTGTCCTTTGCAAAATCCTCCTCATTGTCCATGGTATGGCCGAAGCCCAGCCAGGTATCGCTGGCAATGGGAAGGCGGGCCAAGGATTTCAGCAGGCGGATGGGCCAGTACCACTTTTCGTCTTTCATGGACTCCTGATCCAGCTTCCAGTCCGCAGGCAGGGCAATGGCCAGCTCCGCCCGCTCCAGCTTATATTCCGCCAGTTCCTCCGGCACATTCATCCGGTGAGCGCCCATGCCCATGGTGACCAGGGTGCAGTAGTCCCGCTCCTCAGAGGGCGGCACCACGCAGATGTCCACATGGATGTCGGGAGAAACCAGCTCATGGAACACATTCTCGAACTTGCCGAAATACTGCTCAATGTGCCCCTCGACGGCTTCCATCTCCTCCTCGGTGTAGACTTCGGGATTACTGAATTCTTCCTCATCCTGCGTGTCATCATTGTCTGAGTGGTCGCAGCTGTCATCCTCCGGATCTCCCTTTATAGGCTCGTAACCGATCTTCAGGGTCATCTGTTCCTCCGGCAGGGAGACGCCGGGGCTGCGGGTGATGGTGTGCTTATCGTCCGCAGAAAAACCGATGGTCTCGCCGTCTTGCAGTGTCACATCACACGCCAGCACATAGGAGGCAAGGCTGGCCAAAAAGTCCCGCAGTTCCTCCGGCTCAGCGTCGGTGTTCAACACCTCCATTTCCTCCTTGCCAAACACATCCATGCCGTAGGTGTAGCCGTTTAGGCCCCCCTCGCTCCGGTACAGGCCGAACCAAACCCAGTTGAAGATGGGCAGTTCGTCCTCTTTGAGCATATCGGCAAGGCCCTCATAGAAACGAGGCTCAAATACCACGCCGCTGGTGTAGACACCGGTGGCATATTTCTGCTTGCAGCACACTGCCATCGCCTTAGTGAACAGCTTACCCCGTTCCAGCAGTTTTTCCTCCTCGCCCAATACAGCCACCACGATATGGGCCTTGTGCGCTTTGGCCACCTCTACGGCCTCTGGCCACATATAGTTGTTTTCGGCGTTGATCTCCGCTTCATTGTCCGGGATGTGACCGTGGAAGAGTGTCACGATCAGCATCATGCCGCCGACCCGCATTACCACAGCGTCATCGCTGTTCTCATCATCTTCGTCGCCCTCATCCGGCTCCTCATCTACGATGCCCCATTCTTCCCGTAGATTCCGGATCAACTGCTCCTTGTCCCATTCCGCTTTGGAGAGGAGCACAGACCCGGCAAAGGAGCCCTTACGGTCAGTTTTCTCCTCGTCGGCGTCATCCTCAAGATCCTCTACATCTTCATCCGGATCATAGAGGGATTCATGCTCCAGTCCGCGGACAAATTCCTCAAAGCTGTCTGCCAGATGGGTAATCTTGTAGTCGTTTTCCTGATCCACATGGACTACCGCAGGCTCTCCCTGGGGGCCACAAACCCGGTAGTCCAGGAAGATCATATCGTGTCCGGCGCTGGGACAGTCGCAGATGGCCACGCCGATGGCAGGATACTCCCACTCATCGATCATAAACTGGCTTCCCAGCTCTCCGCAGAGGGAGCAGCTCTTTTCCCGCCCGATGCCGAAAATGCCGGTGATGGCCACATGGTCTTCTGCCCAACAGGTCGGCTCATCGCAGGGATAGCAGGTGTTCACCGGAATGCCGCCGTTGTGCTGCTTCATCAGCCAGATGTAGGCAGCGGGCAGCTTGTAGCCCAGTTCCTCCTCCACGCTGGCAATCAGCTCATCGGAAGGCGGATCACTGACATATTCTTTCAGTGCATACCAATTATCATCCCAGAAGTTGGTGAGGTCGAAGCCCTCAAATGGAGTATCACCGGGCACGAATTTGGCCTTCTTCTTCCGGCTGCGCTGGCGTTTCCGAATCTCCGCCTTACACTCCCGAATTACTGCCGGGGCATTTTCATCCTCCGGGTCCAACTCTGCCCACCGCTGAGCGTAGGGAATGGCCTTTTCCTCCTGGCCGTAGAGATACTGATAGCCATAGGCCATCCGCATATTCCACTCCGCCTTGTCCTGGCCTTCCTCCCGGACGGACTCCAGCACCTCAATGGCCCTCAGAAGGGCTTTGTCTCCCTTGGATTTCAAAGTACCTTCGTCATGGTCCCCGATGATGGCGTAGTTCTCCAGTGCACGGGCCAGGGCGTAGGCGGTGCGGTAGTTCCTCCAGTTCTCCGGGATGGCATTCAGTGCCTGGATACAGCGGGTGTACTCGTCTTCGTCGTTCCACTGCTCCAGCTGAGCGAAGAATGCTTCGGCGTTCTGTTGGGTGTAAGGAATATAGTCCATGCCCGTCAGCGTTTCGTCCAACTCGTCATCCTGATTCTCAGTTTCTGTCCCATCATCTTGTTGCTTTAGGGATACAGAACCGGCTTCACGGCGGAAGGTGTGGAAGATGGCCCATGGGATGTCCGTGCCTTCAAAGAACTCTTTCGCCATGTTCAGCGCCTCTTGGATGTCCCAGGCGATGAAGTCCACATAGCCACAGTAGAGGCCGGTAGCCCCGCCGGTGAGAGTGAGCACTTCCGAACCATCCCCGCCGGTGAGCACTTCCTCCAGTTTGTCCCGGAAGTCGAAAATTTTCTGACTGCCTTCCTCCTCCCGCAGGGTATCCAGGGGATAGCAGAAGAAGCCCGCCACCGCGCCGTCGGCATGGAGATCGTCCATAAAATCATTGTCGGCATTCAGATAGCCGTTGATGAGCGGCACACAGCAGGTGGAACCGGCCATTACATCCAGCCGCCAATCGGCGTCCGGGTCCTGTTTGGGTTCCATTTTGTAACCAAGGTAGCTCTCCAGATAGGCTTCCGGGTCGGTGGAGAGCTCCAGGCCCTGCTCCCGCAGTTTGTCGGGCAGCTGGGACAGGAGGAAGGACGGCTCTGCCTTGGGTTCCTCCAGCACATCAAAGCTGTCTATGTATCTCATGTGGGAGATCTCGCCCAGCACTTGGTCGGTGAGGGTGGTGAGCATCCACCAGGCCCGGCCTTCCTCATCCCGGAGCATAGGCAGCAGCTTTTCACAGTAGGCGGAGATGGCGAAGCTGTTTTCACCCTGCTCCTCCAGCCAGATCTGCACATCATCCCCGGAGATGTCCCAGCCGTCCTCGGTGCGCAGGCCGATGTTCTGGAGGGGCTGACGGCCCACCAGGATGTTCCAGTGCTCCAGCACCTCCTTGGGGGCGTGCTTCTGGAAGTAGACCAGCTCAAACAGCTTGACCTTGTCGCCCTCCGGGGTGAGGATCAGCTCATGCTTTTTGCCGTTGAAGCCCATCTCGAAAGAGATCTCATCAAAGACCAGATTCAGGGTTTCCTCCATTTGGGCCACGAGTTCGGCACCGCGGGTGTGATCTTTGTCCTCATCCATCATCTGGCGCAATTCTGCTTCCATCTCGGCAAAGGTTTCCCACCAGTCCTCTGTCCGCTCCCGGAAGCACTCCCAGAACTGCGGCAGAGAAATACCCTTCTTGCACCGTTCGATAAACTCTTTGGTGTCATCGTCACCAGGGCGGACTTCCAATGCCTTTTCAAAATATCGCAGAGCCCGGCCCTCCTGATCCAGATAAAAGTAAGAGTAACCCATGCGGAAGTTCCAGTAATAGTCGTCCTCGAAGTATTCCTCATGGGGCTTTAGCAGAGCGAGGGCCTTTTTGAGCATTTCTTTGCAAGTTGGCTTATGTGGGTCTGCCAGATTGTTATAGGCGCGGGCCAACTCGCTGTCCATCTCAGGGGTACGCTCCTCGGCGGGGATGGCCTCCAGCGCATCAATAATTTTATGTTGTTTGCTCTCCTCATGCCACTTCTGGCACTGCTTCAAAATGTCCATATCCAAGTCCTCCTCGTCCTCATCCGGCTTCCAGTCTTTGATCTGCTGAAACACGCCATTCTCATCCCGCTCAAAGGCGCAGGGAGCGGGTGTATGCAGCAGAGGAATGATGTCGGGGTCGTCGTTGCAGATCGTATTCAGCTTGTAGATCCCAGCATTGTTGGGGTCGTCCATGTACGCCTCGCTCTCGTCACCGGCGGTGAAGCACCAGCCGCTGTCCCAGCCGCCGTCCGGCTCCTCCCGGTAGCAGTAGCCAACCTTGTAGCCCTCCACCGTGATGCGGTTGGTGGCGATACAGCCATCGGCGCCCTCCCAGTCAGGGAGCAGATGTTTTACATCTTCCGCCTTTACATGGTAGTTCCGATTACGGCCGGAGGCTTCGTACAGCTCTTTCCGCAGCATCTCCACCTGATAAGCCATATCTGTGATCTCATCCTCACCCATCATCTCGCTGATGTCGTATTCCAGCGGGTTCTGGGCAAAATCCGCCAGGGACTTGTTCATTGCGTCATGCTCCTCTGGCGTAGCAGTGATGCGGATACGGCAGACGGGGGTGTTGTACTCGTCCAGATCCTGAAGGTTTACACTGCCGCTGACGCTGCACTCCAGTAGGATGGCGGCCAGATCAGTGACCACATCAATGGCGAAGTGGAAGTCCATCTCCACGCCATCGGAGTGTGTAAACTCCAGATACTCCACGGTCTGGCGGAAGTCCCAGTTTTGTTTGTCCAGCCCAATCTTGGCAAATATCTCGCTGAGGGGGATCTCCTCTTTCTTCTGGTCTTCCAAAAATGCCACAAGGTTCAGACTGTCATCGGAACCGCCAATAAAGTTGCCCCAGTATTTTTTGATATACATTTGTCGTGCCTCCTGTTCTGAATCCAGTCGATCAATGAGCTGATTCAAGTGTTCCAACCACGCAGGAGCGATCTCACCGCTGTCCTCGTTCTTCCAAAGATCCACAATCTCACGGATGCCGTCCTCGTCCGGCACCTCGTTTTTGATGTCGGTGAGCTGCCGCAGCAGGAAAGCAAGGGCTTCTTTGGATGCTGTGAAACCGGTGACTTTATCCCATATAGCTTCTTCATGATCGTAGTCCAGTTTGCTGTTATCCTTCCATTGGAAATACAGCTCCGCCAGAGCCATCGCAGTATTGTCAAAGAGGAAGTCGATTTGTGAGAAGTCAGATCCCAGCATGACTTCCTCTTTCATCAGTTCGATCATCTCGCCCAGATCCATTACCGGATGCTCCGGTACATATTCATTTTTGAGGATGTCCAGTACATCCAACCCTTCGTCACGCTCTAATGCTTTTATGCCCCATGCTCCCATGTCGGCACCTCTCTTTCTTTATTTCGTATCAAGCTTCTATTGTCAATCATAGTTCTCCAACCGAATGATAGGCCGATAAAAGTCATAATCTCCGTTTAGTTCATTGTCCTCCTGCACTTCTGGCTTACAGTGGGGCGAACAGGGTAGGAAACCGAGAAATGGGCCCAGCCCACCGCAGATATTGCATCCGCCGTCACCGCCGCAGGTGGTAAGCCTATCAGCCTGCACCACTTCCCGCATATAGGGATCGTAGGCGATGGACAGGCCGAAGAAGTTGGGTTCCTCCATGTCATAGGGCCGGTTCTCATCCTCATCCATGTCCTCAAACCAGTGCAGACGCATGGAGTAGTCTAACCCATCTCCCCAGGGGAACAAGGTTTGGCAACCACCGCCGCACAGGTAGGCCCACTCATCTGCTGTGGGCAGCGAAAGCCCCTGCTTTTCCAGCCCGGTAAGAAGTTCATCGTAGTCTGTGCGGTTATAGATCCAGGTCTGAAATCCATCTTCCGTCCGTTCTATGCGGGCCGACTGGTGCAAGGTAAGACTGCTGCTGTCACTCCAGGCAAAGTCACGGAACTCCTTCAGCCAGTCAGGGTGGGCGGTCAGCCTGGGATCGTCCATCTTGACTGACTCCCAGCAGAGTTCCTCCAGCTCCCGGCCCACCAGCATGGGGCCAATGGCCGCTTGCCGGACGGGAGCCATGCTTTCCCGGATCATCTCCTCCGGGTTCTGCGGTTCCATTTCCCATTCCCGGAACAGATACTCCAATTCCTCCCGGCTCTCCTGATTCAGTCCCACGGCAAACTGCTCCCAGCCCAGGGTGACGGTATCGCCGGGAACAAAGACAAACTTCCGGCCATCTTTTTCGAATATGCCGGTGGTGCTGCTCTGGCCCCAGCGGTCAAAAGTATGTAGATCAAGAAAGGTCATATTATAACGAGCAGCCAGGCTTTCCATCAGTGTCTGCTTCTCGGTGGTGTCCATTTGATTGAATTGGGGACGGGACAGTTTTTCGTTCATAGCAAGTCCTCCTACAGCCTATCCAGATTCTCCTGCAAATCGCCCTGCATCAAGTGCTGGGCAATGGCTTGGTTCAGTGCCTTATGGGGGTGATAGGCTGCCTGCTCTACATCGTGCAGGCACTCCTCCATCAATGCCTCCGGAGAAATGCCTTCCCGTTTGCCATAAAGATGGCCGAAGGCATAGCACACGGACTTGAGAAAGCCGAAAATATAGTCGTGATTTCCACGCATACTGGGCAGGTCGTTGAACGAGCCCATACCTCCGTATGCCCGAAGATGGTGGGCAACCTCCCGCTGCTGGTTCCAGTCCTGAATGTCCCGCTCCAGCCAGCCGATCCAGTTTTTGAATTCCGGGTGGTCTGTCTGTAAAATCGACCGCAGACAGATCAGAGCCTCAGTATAAATATCTGTCTGTTTCATCAGATTCCTCCCAACTATTTTCCGAAATGCTCCAGATACAACTCCCGCACGGAATAGGGGCCTACAAGGTCCGTTTCCTGCCGGCCATCCCAGGAATACACATGAATTTTGCCCTCGTCCCCAATGTACTGCTGCTCCTCAAAGGCTGCTGGAAAGGGAAAGCTCTCTACCATGCTCCAGTCGATCCTGGGTTTCAGCTCATCAAACTCCTCGCGCTTGAGCCTTTTGAAGTTAAACACCAGTGCAGCACCAATCCCATCGAACAGCAAGTCTGCGTATTCTCTGGGGGTGATGCTCTCGCTTACATTGGCAGCGTCAACATTGACATCCAGAACTTTGTTGCCGCAGTTTGTCCAGATTTTATCAGGAGAGAACCAGGTGGTGCGATACTCAGTGTCTGCAAAATTCTCACGGGGATACCATCCGTTTGCGCTGTCCGGCTTGACGCCTTCCAGAAGCGGCCCATTATACGGGGAAAGCGGATAATATCGGTGCCGCACCGGATCAAATCGGTGAAAAGAAATTTTCAGCAGATACCTATGCTTTTCGCTGCGCATGAGCTTATGGGGCTTCACGATATGTTCTTCGATCAAACTCCAAATGTACTCATCCACACGGATGGATACACGGGGGCGGCCGAATAGTGTGATTTTGTTGGTGTCTGTATCCACATTGAGCCAGACGCGATTGATCTCAACCATTGTCATTCCTCGCTTTTCAAAACGCTCCGCTATAAAATCGGCTTTCCCAGATGGCCTCAAATTCCGCTTTCTCTATAACGCAGGCGTGGAATTCCTCGCCCCAGACATGGGCGTTCAGTTCATCTACGGTGGGGATCGGCGTGATCTCGATAGCGTCTTCGTAAAGGTCAGGTATGTTGCGGGTGTGACCGTCCATAAAGATGTCAATGGAGCGGAGAGCCAGCCGCTCATTTTTTGTATCCACTTCATAGAGGATCACCGACGGTTCTCCCTCCGGCGCGCCCTCCCAAAAGAGCTTGATATACTCGATCTTGCCAAGATAAGTCCGCATCGCTTTTTCATCGGCACAGGCTGCTCGGATCATTTTGGCCAGCATCATCAAATCGTCGATGTATTGGGAGTACACGCAGAACACATCTTCGTCGGAGTCGAAGTGAAACAGATCCACGCCGCTGTTGTTTTCCTCGAACTCCTGGATCACGCCCCGGACAAGCCGCTCCCAATCCTCGCTGCTGCCGATCAGTCCCAGCCGTCGGAATTCCTCTGTCCGGAATCCGTCACTGATTTTCAGCAGAAGGGAGATCGCATAGGGGTGGTGGGGAATGAGAAAGAATGGCGCGATCTGCTCCGGCTTCGCCCAAATTTTGAAGGGCGGGCGCGGGTCAGGTATCCAGGGCAAGATTTCCCATTCGTCCTCCGGCCGGTTTCCGTATTGGCAAAGGTCTTTCATGGCGCTCTCCTTTGTTCTGTCACATTTTTAATCCTGCTCTCGATAACTGGCTTCAATGTCAATGAACCGCACATACACGGCGCAGATTTTGCCCTTGGCGTCATACCCGAAGTAGACAGGATAGTAACCATCCCCCCAGCCGGAGGCAAAGATGGGCAGGTTGCAGTCCGTGCCCGGCACTGTCCAGTTGAGCCAGTCGCCGCAGTCCCCCTGATATTTGGGGTAGGCTTTGGCGTTTTCTTCCAGAAGATCGCAGAACAGGTCGTTGTAGGGGTCGATGTCCGGGTCTTCTTCTAAACGCTTGGCCCAGTATGCCTTGAAGGTCGCCTGGGTCTGGATGTCCGCGACACAGCCCATCCCGGCGTCTACGCCAAAGCCAAAATACTCGTCCTCTCCCAGTTCCTCGTCCAGATCCTCGTTGCCCACCATGCCCAGCTCATAGCGGACAGGCTTTTCCTGAGAAACCTCCACCTTGACGCAGGCATAGCGGTCGCCGTATTGTTCGCTGGGCACCACGCAGATTTTTACGGGATAAGTTCCGGCGGGGATCGTTTGAAGGAACGGCAGAGTGTCCTCCAGTTCCACCAGCGGATCACAGGCGAAAATCTGCCCGGTGGGGAAATGGACGGTGCCGATGTCTAGCACATCCACCGCCATGTTCCCAATCACTTTCTCTGTGAAATGGGCCTCCAAGTCATCTTTACAGGTCAATTTATCCTTGATTGCTTCGTATTTGTTCAGCCATTCAGTTGTAGGCATATCAGTTTCCTCCTGTTGGTTCTGTTTTTTGATATACGCGCTCTTAGAGCCGTCCCAGTAGCAGTTCACACATCGGCCATTCTGGAAATGATGGTCACAATTCGGGTAGCCATAGAGAACATGGGCACATTCCGGGCACAGCCCCATCATCTGTGAGGAGCCTTTGAAAAACAGGCTTCCGCACTCATCACAAAGGGCCAGTTCTTTTTCTGCCATAGGGCTCACCAGTCCCGTTCCCGGATAGCCTCCTCGGTGTCAATGGGGATGCCAAACCACTCCAGAATGTAGGCCACGGTTGCCGCAATACATTCCCGCGCCACCGTTTCGATCTCGCTGTCGTTCTCGTCAAACTCCTC
>UMIO01035826.1_pt1 | contig 10944 bp, 8 predicted proteins | sample 1965821 | NCBI WGS metagenome assembly UMIO01 (sample SAMEA4836127, study PRJEB28245) | human gut metagenome | biome: gut microbiome; material: fecal sample | place: Denmark | collected 2008
ACCCCTGTTTTGCAGCGGCGTTGACAAAAAGTCGGTATCACGTCCGGTCGGCTCATGAAATTTTCAATGTGCAGCTCCCGTAAAAGAAAAATACCGCCCACGCAGCGCAGCGATGATTTTGTCGGGTGAATCGGCGGCAAAATGAATCGGGTGTGTTGCGGGGCGGTAGCTTCTTTCGTGGATTTTTCCTCACTGAAGTGGTGGGGCTCACGGTGATAACCAACCACTTTTGCAGAAGATTTGCAATCAATCTACAAGTTCAGTGGGATTTGTGATAGAGAATATCATGGTTCGTAGGGTACGTCAAGATGATTCCGAAGAAATTATTTATGAATGGAGACAATAGTAAGACTTCTATTATGAATATGATACACTTTACATCATGAAAGAATTTAAGCTGCACAAAGATGATTCAAGCGGATGTGCAATGTGCACAATAAGTTTTCTACAGCAAAATACAGATGTGGTCATTTAGCTCTTTTACCAGACAACTTTTTTTATAAAATAAAAAAATTTGTTGACTTGAAATTGCTTGAAATGTTATCTTGTTGGTAACAAAAGCACGGTGAAGTGCTTGCTACCACACGAAAAGGCAAAACAAAAAAGGAGAGTAAAATGATGAAAAAGCGTATTGCGGCGTTGGTCACCGCCGGTGTCCTTGCTTTGTCGATGCTTACCGGCTGCGGAAGCAAACAGGAGAGCTGGAAAGTTACCTGCCCGTGGGCACCGTCTGGTGTAGCAGCGATGGTCAGCCAAAAGGCTGCTGCCAAGTCCCCTGATTATTCTGATAATAAAATCACACTGGTTGCTGAAGCCGTCAAGGGCGATGCTGCTACTGTCAACACTTGGGTGTCCAGTACTAAGGCAAATGATAAGGAACTGGTCTTCGCCGGTGAGGGTCTGTTCGCCATTACCGAGACTCTGGATCCGGCCAAGCTGCAGTTCAGCTACGACGATTTCGAGTTCGTGGAGAACTTGTACTCCTCCGTCTTCGTCCTGTCCGCTGATTCTTCACTGAACCTCAAGAATCTGGACGATCTGGAGGCCTATGTCAAGGCAGGCAACCCTGTATCCGTGGCCGTTAACGGCGCTACCGGCTCCGAGGCTTTCCTGGCAGCGGCTCTGTTCGGCTCTATGGGTGCCGGCGACCAGCTGAAACTGACTCCGTACCAGTCCGCTGCGGAGGCTGCACAGGCTGTAGCTAAGGGTGAAACGAACTTCGCGGTCTCTCACCAGTCTCAGATTCTTGAGACCTACCAGCAGGGCGGCGTTGATGTGGTTTGCGCATTCGATGACAAGGCTATCGAAAACGGCCCCTTCGCTGGTGTTGAGGGCGTTGGCTCCAAGGGCTATCCTTACTTCCGCAACCGCTGCTTCGTGATGGCACGCAAGGGTACCGATGCTGCAAAGGTTGCAGAGCTGAAAGAGCTGTACGATAAGATCCTTGCCGATCAGGAAATGGTCGAGTGGCTGAACGATACCATGCTGCTGGAAGTTGATACGATGAGCGAAGATGACGTCAAAGCTCATATTGAGAACGTCAAGAGCATCGTCGAGCAGTATAAGGACATCGTGGCAGGCTGATAAAAAGCCCTCATAGCGACAAAAAGCTGAAGCAGGGGGAACGGGGACATCCCCTTCTCCCTGCTTTTATGTTTCCAAAAGGAGTTGAAACAAGTGAAAAATCTGATAGAACGTGCCGAAGCAAAACTGGATGAATGGGGCGCAAAGCTCGAACAGAAGAACATCGAGTACCCGGTAGACCTGATTTGCGGCATTCTGTTTCTGGTCATTGGCATCGTGCTGCTGCTCATCATGCCGCAGCAGGTGCAGATCTCGGAAAAAGACGTTGTGAATGGCCGCGCTTTCCCGACGATGCTGATTTGGCTCATGCTGGCCATGAGCGCCCTTCTGGTGGGCCGCGAGGCATACAACATGGTGATGCACCGCCCGACCAAAACTAAAACGCTGAATCTTTTGGTGGAAACAAAAGCACTCGTCATCGTCCTCATTCTGGTGGTCACTTATCTGCTGGCAGAGGTCACGGATCTGTTTGTTGTGGGCGCTGTATTCTGCGCACTGGCATTTCTGGTCTTTTTCCGCTGCAAGAAACCCCTTTACTATGCCATCACAGTTTCAATGGCTGTGTTGATTTGGGTCGTATTCCACTTTGTGCTGAATGTTAGTTTCTGAGGAGGCAGAATATGGGTTTGTTTGACTTTATCGGCCCGGCCTCCGGGCTGCTTTTCACCCTCGAAAATATCATCTGGATAAACCTCGGCGTCTTTATTGGCTGCGTGTTCGCGGCCATCCCGGGATTAAGTGTTATCCTCTGCATCATCCTATTCCTGCCTGTCACTTATACCATGCGTGCGATTCCCGGCATGATGTTCCTGTTGGGCATTTACTGCGCAGGTGGCTATGGTGGCTCGGTATCGGCTATCCTTATCAACACGCCGGGTACGCCCCACGCGGCGGCTACTATGCTGGACGGCTATCCGCTGTCCAAAATGGGCCGCACTAAGGCGGCGTTGAAAATTGCACTTTATGCATCTACCTTTGGCGGTATCTTCTCTGCGTTGGTGCTGCTCTTCCTCGGCCCTCAGGTCGCAAAAATTTCGGCACAGCTCGGCACGGCGGAGTACTTTATGGTCTGCCTGTTCGGCATGACGATTATTGCAGGCGTTTCTGGTAAGAGCCTTGTCAAGGGCATCATCGCCGCCTGCCTTGGTTTGCTTATTTCCTGTGTGGGCGCAGACCCCATGACCAGCTATGACCGCTTTACATTTGGTATTCCCCGTCTGTATCTGGGTCTTGACCTTGCCGTTACCCTCATCGGTTTGTTCGCACTGGTGGAAATCATTGGCAAGGCAGAGCTGAAGCGGAATGAGTTGAACCTTCACGCCGGAAAAATCGGCAATGATGACGGCAAAATCACAAAAGATGAATATAAGCGGATGTTCCGACCAGTGCTGATGGGTTCTATCATCGGTTCCTGTGTTGGTATCGTACCTGGCACGGGTGCGTCGGAGGCCTCGTGGTTCTCCTACAACACTGCGAAGAACCTGTCCAAGCATCCCGAGGAATTCGGCCACGGTTCTGTGGAGGGCGTTGCGGCTGCTGAGTCTGCCAACAATGCCGTCTGTGGCGCGACCCTGATTCCCTTGCTGACGCTGGGCATCCCCGGCGACGGCTGCGTGGCCATCATGTTGTCGGCCCTGATGATAAATGGCCTGAACCCCGGTCTCTCGCTGTTCACCACCGACGGCGCTATCATGTATGCCATCATGCTGGGCCTTATCCTCGTGAACATCTTCATGTTCCTGCAGGGCAAATACCTGACTAGCCTGTTTGCAAAGGTCGTCTCCATCCCTCAGCAGATCTTGACACCCATCATCGTGATTTTCTGTTTCGCCGGTGCTTACTCGGTGAACAGCAGCTATTTTGATTTGAGCGTTGCGCTGGTGTTCGGCGTGATGGCGTGGTTCATGCGCAAGCTGGAGCTGCCCGCTGTCCCTGTGCTGTTGGGTATGGTGCTGGGCAACATGACGGAAACCAACTTCCGCCGTGCTTTGCTCATCTCGGATGGAAGCCCCAGAATTTTCGTCAGTAGTGTGTACTGCTGGATCTTCATTGCGCTGATCGTGGTGGTCATTCTCGGCATTCTGCGCGGCAAGATGAAGGAAGCAAAGAACACCAAAGCAGAACAGTAAAGGGAGGTAAAACCATGGCATATAATATCATTTTCTATTTCAGTGACCAGCAGCGCTGGGACACCTGCGGCTGCTTCGGCCAGCCACTGAATATCACGCCTAATCTGGACAAGCTGGCGGCAGAGGGTGTGAAGTTTGACAATGCCTTTTCGCCTCAGCCGGTGTGCGGCCCCTGCCGTGCTCTGTTCCAGACCGGAAAATACCCCACTGAGACAGGCTGTTTCCGCAATAACCTGATGCTGCCCTCGAATATCAAGACTCTGGGCGAGTATATGGAAAAAGATGCCGGCTACGAAACTGCCTATGTCGGCAAGTGGCATCTGGCCTCGGATGGCGAGCTGGAAAAGAAGCCGACCATTGACCATACCATTACAGCCGTTCCGTTGGAGTTGCGCGGCGGCTACACCGGCTACTGGCGTGCAGCCGATGTGCTGGAATTTACCTCCCACGGCTACGACGGCTATGTGTTCGACGAGAACAACAACCGCATCGATTTTAAGGGCTACCGTGCTGACTGCATCAACCAGTTCGCGCTGGACTACCTCGACCAGTACACCGGCGAAAAGCCCTTCTTCATGACCGTATCCCAAATTGAGCCGCACCATCAGAATGACCACAACCACTACGAAGGCCCCAACGGCTCGAAGCAGCGATTTGCGGATTTTGTCCTCCCCGAAGACTTGAAGGCTCTGGGCGGCAATGCAGCAGAAGAGTATCCGGATTATCTGGGACAGTGCGCAAGCCTCGACGAGAACCTCGGCAAGCTGGTGGAAAAACTGAAAGAAAAGGGTCTGTATGAGAATACTGTTATCCTTTACGCTTCCGACCATGGCTCTCATTTCAAGACCCGCAACCGCGACGCCCATCTGAACGGATACGATGACTATAAGCGCTCGTGCCACGACGGCTGCCTGCATGTGCCGCTGGTCATCTGCGGCGGCCCGTTCAAGGGCGGCAAGGAAGTCACCGAGCTGGTCAGCACCGAGAGCATCCCCAAGACTCTGTTGGCTTTGGCAGGCGTGGATGTCGGCGACAAGATGATCGGCGAAAATCTGCTTGACGTTGTGGAAAAGAAAAATCATAATAGAGCTAATGAGGTCTACGCCCAAATCTCGGAGAGCCGCTGCGGCCGCTGCATCCGCACGGCAGATTATATGTACTCTGTCTATGCCCCCGGTGTCAATGGCGGCGAGGCTGCGGCATCTGATGTGTATGCGGACGACTTCCTCTATGATATGCAGAAAGACCCGTGGCAGCTGAACAATGTTGTCGCAGATCCTGCATACGCCGACGTCAAAGCGGAGCTTCGTGAGCGCTTGCTGAACTGGATACAGCACGCAGAAGGCACCCGCCCCACCATCACCGACTGAAAAGGAGCGTTTGCCCATGCTCTCGGCTGCTGAGAAAAAATCCGATCAGGTTTATCGCTGGCTTCTGGCTTATATTGACGAAAACAAATTTTCCGGGAACCAGCGTTTGCCTTCGGAAAATGCGCTCTGCCGGAAGCTGGGTGTCAGCCGAGAAACGATACGAGTGGCCATCGACCAGTTGGTAGCAGAAGGACTCGTGTACAAGCTCAAGGGAAGTGGGACTTATTTCCACCGGGAAAAAGTAATGACGCGGGATTTGAACACAGATGATGCCCTTTATAAAATCGGCCTTGTCCTGCAGGGACAGGATACAAGTGCCAATTCGGGATTAATCGAAGGGGTTCGCAGTGTTCTGACGCAGGAGCAGGTTGACCTCCATGTATTTCTGACCGATAACAAATTCTGCAACGAACGCCGCTGTCTGGAGACTGTGGTACATCAGAATTTTCACGGTTTCATCGTGGATGGTGTCAAATCGAGCATCCTCAGCCCAAATCTTGACTGCTACAAGGAGCTTTACCGACGTAAGATCCCGGTGATATTCTACAACAACTTCTATCGGAACTTGCGTTGCCCCCGCGTAACGATCAATGACATCGAATGTGCCCATCAGCTGATAGGACGCCTGATGGATGCCGGACACAGCCACATTGCAGGCATCTTCGTGTACGACAACTACCAGAGCGTAGAAAAGTTTCAAGGCATGGCGGAAGCGATGCGAAATCGTGGTTTGGAACTGAACGATGATTACATCAAGTGGTGTATTTCGGACGAAGCCCACAACGAAAGCTATGTCCGTTCCATTGAAAGATTTCTGAAGAGCATCCCTAAATGCACCGCTATCGTCTGCTGCAACTACATCATCTATCGGCTGGTCATGAAAACCCTGCAGAAAATGGGGAAGACTGTACCCGAAGATTATTCGCTGGTCTGTTTTGATTATTCCGAAGAAACTTATCGGCAGGAGGATGTTACCTGCTCCGTGGAGCAAGGCTTCGAGATGGGACGTCAGCTTGCGCTGCGGCTTATGGAGATGATTTCCACCGGCGAATGCGATGACCGGAACTACACTTATGTCATGAAGCCCATCCTCTACGATGGCCATTCCATCCGGAAGATCAAAAAGGTAAAATAAAGATTCTCCCGGAGGCAGTACTGCTCTCCGGGAGAATCTCTTTATCGGTTTTGTTGTGCCAGAAAATGTGCAGCAGTATGCAGGCGCGGAAGCACATAGGCAAAGAACTGCTTATACGCTGCGCAAAAGCGGTTGCTTCCAGAGGCATCCCAATCTCGCTTGCATCCGCCCCGGCAGAGCAGCTGATAAGCACATGCTGCGCATTCCGCCGGGCGTTTGCGGCCCTGTGCCAGAAATGTCTGGCTTGTGGGAGAATCAAGCGCATCTTCAACGGTACAGTGGCTCAGATTTCCCAGCTTCCACTCATCCAGAACATAAAAGTCACAGGGATAAAGGCTTCCGTCACCTTCTACGGTAAGATAATGTCCACAGGAACCGGAGGAAGCGCAGGAGGTAGGCGGCATTCCCAGCAGGATACGCAGATAGTCCTCAAAATTGCGAACGCTGATATAATTGCCTCGTTGCAGCTGCTGATACCAAGTATCAAAGACGCCGCACAGAAAACGACCATAAAGTTCCGGCGTTAAAGAATATGCCTGCCCTCCAATCGTATCAAGTGGGTCAAGACATGGGATGAATTGCAGATTGTGCTGTCCCAACTCGCAGAGGCTTTTGAAGGCTCGCTGCGGCTTTCTGGCCAGCTGTCCGGTCACAACACAGAGCAGATTCGTTTCGACCCTGTAGGCATCCAGCAGCGCAAGCGCATGAGTTACTTTATCCCATGTGCCCTGCCCAGCTGCGTCCAGCCGATAGAGATCATGGTTCTCCTGTGTGCCGTCCAGAGAGAGGCCTACGAGGAAAGAGTTGGCTTTGAAAAAGGAAGCCCACTCTTCATCCAGACAAATGCCATTGGTCTGGATGCTGTGGAACACAGAGATATTGCGCTGCATGGAACGCTCCGTTTCCAGAAAGAACCGGAAGAAATCCAACCCGGCAAGAGTCGGTTCGCCGCCCTGAAACAGAAAATGGACGCTGCCGCCTTCCTCTGTGGCTGCAAAAGCCTTTTCAACCAGTTCTCCTGCCATTTCATGGGAAAGCAGTCCCATATTTTTGCAGGCTCGGCTGTTGGAAACATCGTCATAAAAGCAGTACCGGCAACGCAGATTGCACAGGCTGGACGCTGGCTTGACGAGAAATGTATTATGTTTCATAGAGATTCCCTCCGTGCTTCGCAGTTCTTAAAACAAGGATACCGGAAAATACGGGCTTTCGCAAGCAGTAACAGTTAAAAGCTGTTTGAAATAGTAAGAAAACGAATATAGTTGTCCGAAAATCAAAAAAAGGAGAAGAAAACTTGTATGGATGAAAATAAAACATACGGTACACGGTTAGCACGGCTTTGGAAGCTGTTTTTGAGTACGCTGTACATTAGCAGCTTTACCTTCGGCGGCGGCTTTGTCATCGTGACCTTTATGAAGAAAAAATTTGTAGATGAGCTGCACTGGATCGATGAACAGGAAATGCTGGATATGACAGCGTTGGCGCAGTCCTCTCCGGGCGCAATCGCGGTCAATGCTGCAATTCTGGTAGGCTGGCAGGTAGAAGGCTTGATTGGAATGATCGTGGCAGTGTTGGGCACCATCATCCCACCTATGGTCATTCTTTCAGTCATTTCTGTGTTCTACAATGCTTTTGCCACCAATCGCTATATCGCGTTGTTACTCAAGGGAATGCAGGCTGGTGTGGCGGCGGTCATTCTGGATGTTGTATTCGACCTCGGCGGCAAGGTGCTGAAGACCCGCTCATGGGTGTATATTGCCCTGATGGTCGCAGCGTTTGTCGCAAATACGGTGTTTGATGTCAATGTGGTGGTGGTCATCCTTGCCGCTGCAGTATTCGGCGTGGTGCTGGCTCTGGTCCAGTGGAAAAAAGGTGGTGCAAAATGATCTACTTACAGCTTTTTCTCAGCTTTTTGCAGGTGGGTATGTTCAGCGTAGGCGGCGGCTATGCGGCCATGCCCCTGATCCAGAGCCAAGTGGTGGAACAACATGGCTGGCTGACGATGCAGGAGTTTACTGACCTCATCACGATTGCAGAAATGACCCCTGGTCCCATTGCGGTCAACTCGGCAACTTTTGTTGGTTTGCGTATCGCGCAGGTACCCGGAGCCATCATTGCAACACTAGGTTGCATTACACCGGCGCTGTTCTTTGTTTCACTTCTATCCTACATCTATCGTAAATACAAGGATATTTCTCTGCTGCAAAGTGTTCTGGCCTGCCTGCGTCCGGTCATTGTAGCGCTTATCTTTGGTGCAGGTCTTTCTATACTGTCTATGGTGGTGTTCGGAGAGAGTGTAAAGACGCTCGCCAACGTAGACTGGATCGGCATCGGCAGTTTTGCATCGGCATTTTTTGTCCTACGGAAGCTCAAGTGGAATCCCATCCTGACCATGTGCCTGTGCGGCGTGGCCGGGCTTGGACTTCACATTTTGCTCGGAATATAATCTTAAGACAATTTGTCTGTTGGAATCATGAAAATAAATCATTGGGCTTGCAATCAGGGCAAAACCGTGGTATATACATTATACGAAACATTGCTTTGATGAACGTATTACCGTTCAATGACGTATAAAATGGAGGTGCCCGCCATGACCGCCGTGATCTATGCTCGCTATTCCTCGGACAACCAGCGCGAAGAATCCATCGAAGGCCAGATCCGGGAATGCACGGCTTATGCCGAGAAAAATGGCATCACCATCGTCAAGCACTATATTGACCGTGCTATCTCCGCCAAGACGGACAACCGCCCGGAGTTCCAGCAGATGATTAAGGACAGTGACAAGAAGCTGTTTGACATCGTGCTGGTCTGGAAGTTGGATCGTTTTGCCCGGAACCGCTATGACAGTGCCCGGTACAAGACTCAGTTAAAGAAGAACGGTGTCAAGCTCATGTCTGCCACCGAGATCATCTCCGAGGGGCCGGAGGGCATCATTCTGGAATCGGTGCTGGAAGGTTATGCCGAGTATTATTCCGCTGACCTTGCCGAGAAGGTCGTACGTGGACAGACCGAAAACATCCTGAAAGGCCGCTGCAACGGTGGTCGTGGAACCTTTGGCTACACGCTGGATTCGGAGCGGAAGTTCCACATTGACCCTCTCACCTCTCCTTTTGTAATGGAATCGTTCAAGAAGTACAATGAAGGCTCCACCATGAAGGAGATCCGGGACTGGTTGAATGAAAAAGGCATCAAGAACCCGGTGGGCGGTGCGTTCACTTATAACAGCGTTGAACATATGCTCAAGAACCGGCGGTACATCGGAGAACTGAAATTCCGGGATGTGGTCGTACCGGATGCCGTCCCGCCCATCATCCCGCTGGAACTGTTTGAGGATGTGCAGGAGAAGATCGCTAAAAATAAGAAAGCCCCTGCCCGTAGAAAGGCAGAGGACGACTATCTGCTCACCACCAAGTTGTTCTGCGGCTACTGTGGGGCGTTGATGTTTGGAGAGAGCGGCACGAGCCGGACGGGCGAAGTCCACCGCTATTATAAATGTGCTACTGCCAAAAAGCACAAGGGCTGCAAGAAAAAGACCGTCCGCAAACAGTGGCTGGAAGATCTGGTGGTCAACCAGACCATGCAGCTTGTCAAGGATGATGCCGCCATGGAATCCATCATTGCCAAGGTGATGGATCTGCAAAACAAGGAGAATACCAACATTCCCCTTTACGAGAAGCAGCTCCGGGATGCGGAATCGGGTATCCAGAATATGCTGAATGCGATTCAGGCTGGTATCCTGACCAGTTCCACCAAGGAGCGGCTAGAGCAGCTGGAAGAAACCAAGCGTGAGCTTGAAGCCCGCATTGCGGAAGAAAAGCTGGCGAAGCCCAAGGTCACGGAGGAGTTCATTCGCTTTTGGTTGCTGCGGTTCCGTAAGCTGGATATGAGCCTGAAAGACCAGCGGCAGGCACTGGTGGATACCTTCATCAATGCAATTTACCTGTATGATGATAAGGTTTTGATAACCTTCAATTATAAAGAAGGAACACAGACCGTCACCTTTGGAGAAGCGACAGAAGTTGCATCTGAGGGAAATGGTTCGGATTTGGATTGCTTTACTGCACCAAGAAAAACCAGTACACAATGTGTACTGGTTTTTCTTTTTCGGTGCGGAAGAGGACTTGAACAGGGCGGCGGCGCACAGCGCCGTAAGCAAAGCCACAGTGCGGCTTTGCTTAGCCCGCGGTTCCCAACGCGTAGGAATGCCTACCGGGAGACAGACGGTCTACTGTCTTTTTTGTTTTACACGGCAGTTTCCCTTTAGCAGTAACCGCGGATAAGAGGACTTGAACAGCACGGCCCCACCGCAGGCGGGGCAACAAAAGCCCCAGTGGGGCTTTTGTTAGTGCGCGGTTCCCAACCTGTAGGAATGTCTACCGGGAGGCAGACTGTCCACTGTCTTTTTTGTTTTACATGACCGTTTCCCTTTAGCTGCAACCGCGGATAAGAGGGCTTGAACAGGGCGGCGGCGCACAGCGGTCTGAACTGGATTATCTTATTTACAACGACCCTCTGGCGTATGCAGAACTGATTCTGAACGGCGAACCAGAGGAATATCTGCGGAATGTAGCAGGAAGTCACGGGCTAGAAGATTAAAGGCAAAACAAAAACAGGGTGCGCCCCGAAAGACGCACCCTGCCAAAATCCACATACGATAGCGATATGTACAACAGGGCGTTCCCCATAGCAGAGTTCCCATAAAACAGTATTTGCAAAAGCTCCCGAA
>UMIO01035882.1_pt1 | contig 10944 bp, 8 predicted proteins | sample 1965821 | NCBI WGS metagenome assembly UMIO01 (sample SAMEA4836127, study PRJEB28245) | human gut metagenome | biome: gut microbiome; material: fecal sample | place: Denmark | collected 2008
GCTATAATACGGAGGGGGATTACTACTACGTAACAGGTTCGTTCCAAGGAGCCTATGAATTAGAGGGTACGAAAGACGAACCGGCAACTGCCATGAAAGCCAAGCCCCAGGGTGGCGGTGAAGAAAAGGTGGTTGCTCAGCTTGCGAGTGACATCCAAGAGCTCCGGGCCCAATTGCCGGAAGACTACGAGTATAGCGTGCGGGAGGAGGGTATGAAAAATCTCCAAGCCAATCTGGAAAGCGGCTTTATCTCCCGAGAGGAATATGAACAAATGCTTGCCGAGCGGGAGCAATACGCTACCATCCTAAATTGACGATCTCCCCGCCCAAAGGTGGTGTAACCCACCAAAAGGCGGGGAGTTTTTTCTCCACGCAGAAAAAGAAAAACACCCACCGGGCTGGGCGGGTGTGGACGGTTCACTTGTTGGCAATACACAGGAAATGGGGGCTGATTCCCAGCAGGGAAGGGTCGTTTTCTGTCAGACGCACGGCGTTCAGCAGGCGCTCCCGGCTGGCGGGGTCGGCCCACTTTTCTTCAAAGCGCGGGGTGAGCCAGGCACAGCCCTCTAGTGGGAATACACCTGCCCTTTGGAACCCGGCTTCTTCCACTTCCCTTTTCAACTCCTCCGGTCGGTGAAAGTAAGCCTGGGCAATAAAGTTGGGGTATTCCGGGGGACGGTGATGTTCCCCAGTCAGAACCTCTCCGGAGATCATGTTCCAGTAAACAGGGTCGTCCAAGAAGTTGTTCTTCTCGCCGTAGACCGTGAGAGCCCAGGTCAGCGAACTGAATGCAGAGATGCCGGCCGCGGCCACCACGCCGCCAGGAGCCAGTACTCTGTAGGCCTCCCGGAGAGTTTGCAGGCGGTCTTCCTTCTCTAGCAGGTGGTAAAGGGGTCCCATAAGTAAAACAGCGCTAGCGCTATGATCGGGAAAAGGCAAATACCGGGCGTCTCCTGCGAGAGTAGTGTAGGGGAAAGTTTGGTGGGATTTGGCGTATTCCACTGCGGCAGAAGCAAGCTCCAGCATGGTGACCTTGTGCCCGAGCCCCGCCAGCCAGTTGGCGTAGTATCCCACGCCGCCGCCAATGTCGTAGATGGTGGCCTGTTCCGGTAGCCAGCGCAGCAGCAGTTCTTTGGCGCGGGCGGCTTCCAGTTTGCCGATACCCCGTTCCAGCCGCCCGATCTCCGCACCGTTTTCATAGAAGTTGTAAGCCTCCTGATTTATCTCCATGGTTTCGCCTCCCAAAATTATTTTGCTAATTATATCATTGTAAAATGGGAATGACAAGAAAGCTGCTGCATAAAATATCTCGCGTTCAGACAGGTGGCCGAGCTGCTAGGCCACAGTACTAGCTGTACTACGCCAAAAAGGACACCTCTCTTCTAACTGGCATCACTAACGACTTCAACCTGTGAACGCTATGCGGTAGAATGCACAAAAGTAAGGCCGAAAATTTTGCACGTCCAAAAGGGCGAAAAACGAGAAAACGCAGCCGGAAAAGCCCGAAAAAGGCAAAACCGGGTGCGTTTTGGGTGCTGGAGGTTTGGAAGCAGGTGCAAACGGATGCAAAAAGTGGGGGAGAAGTGGAGGACTTGGTCTAGCCTGCTGGCTCGGTCAGGCCTGGACGCAGCCCACAGGGCTGCAGGCCCCCACGACACGCACTGCGTGGGGCGCAACCGCGCCTTGTTGCCAAGACATTCCGCCCGTTAACAAAAAAAGTCAGGTACCGCAAATGCGATACCTGACTTTTTTGGCTGTACTGAACAAAAATGAGCCCTCGACCAAAAACCAAGGTCAAAAACCCAGGTTTTATGCGAGTTTCCAGCATTTCTCCGTTCGAAAAATGCTCACTGAACGAAAATGAAACCACCAATTACGCTTCATTATAATTTACGGATTATCTGGTATATAATGGAAAGAATCTGTTCAAAGAAGGCCTGGTTTTCCTTTCTCAACTTCCGATTTTTCTTGGAGTTCCTGCAAAATGTCAGATAGGTCCACGTTGCAACAACTTTGAAATAGTTTTACCCGCATTTTCAACGCCGCTAAAACTGGTTGAGAGGAAAATCCACAGGAAAGATATACCTTGGCCGCATTGCGAAGCAGGAGTGGTTGATCCAGTTTCTGAACGATTTTCTTCAAAAGATCATCGGCTTCTGGGGGAAGTGAAACCATAGGGCAAAAAAGGTTACACACCAACAAGTCGTACTCATTGCCGCAGAGCATACAGGGGATTCCATCATTGATCCGCTCTAGTGTCTGGACTAGCAAAAACTCGTCTTGCTTGTTTTTATAGACATCCTCTCCCATGCGCAAAAGAAGTAAGCCAAGGAACTGGAACCAATATTGAAAGCCTTGGCGTTGAGACTTCCAGCCATAATAGAGACTTGTCTTCTTTTTCCAGGTATGTAGAAGCCGTCTAGCAAACTTGGAGTCATCTCTATACAGTCCTGCAAGATTGCCCAGGAAACTCAGATCTGAGGAGTCATAAGATTGATCTGTATGGAGGTGGAAGTAATAGTTATCAGCTTTCTCCACCCAATCCCAGAAACACTCCTGAAAGACATCTCGTTCTATTTGACCCTCGTCCAACTTCATAAGCAGTTCTGCCCACGCTTGAAAAACACCTTGGCCTTTTCGGGGAACTTTGGCAAATCCCGCCACCCCTTCTGGTCGGGCGCAAATGTTCACTAACACTTCCCTTGCAGCGGCACTACCGGGAGACCGCATAAGCCATGTATCATCTGCCAGGATCTCTAGGCACATGGGAAGCATTTCACTAAAATGCGAGGATAGAGTTTCTGCCAACTGCGCTTGGGCAGCTCCATCCAGATCTTGAGATATTACCAAGCAAAACAAGAGCACAGTGAGGTTGTCATACTTTTCAAAAGTACGGTCTAGAAGGACAATGCAGTCTTGGGCGGATAGTCCGCTGTCCCGTAAAATCAGCAGTGCTTCCAAGGGGCTTACTTCAGTGGCCAGCCAATCCAGCAGGATCTCTGGCCCCGCCCGCCACAAGATCTTTTGCACCAGGAGCGCCTGCTTGGAAGTGTTCCAATACTGCAATCTTACAAGACCACCAAAGTTTTTCCAGTCCTTCCAATTCTCCACCTTCACCTCTGGAATTTCTACTCCTATGGTACCGGAAAATCGTTTTTTGCAATAGCTCTTGTCGTACTGTAGAGCCTCCTCTCGCAGTGCTATTGCTTCTTTTTGGGACAAGCTTTCACACGCGCCTACCATCTCGTTCCAAGGAAGATTTCCCACACTTTCAAAATCAAAGGCAGGCATTTCTGTACTCATTCTTTCACACCTTCTTCCCCAGGATACACCAGTTTTGCTTCATTTCTCCAAGCTTGTACCCGCTTAATAATTGCTTTAGAATTTGGCGATTTATAAAGGGCAGTATCATATTTTCCAAAGGAATTCAAAGAGGACCCCAAACAGTACGCAACGTCGTCAATGATGATAAAACGGTCGTGGACAACTTTTGGCAAAGAATACACTTCCATTTTTTTAATGTTACCTGTTTTTTTGATCTCTTCTAATTCTCTTTTTACTCCATTAAAACAGATTTCCTTATCTTTGCCCATTTTATGATCAAAAAAGTGCCTTTTAGAGCCAAAACATACCAGATGGTTGCATCGAACCCAACCTTTTATCACTTTTTGTATGGCCACCTCGTCTAAGTACATATCGCAAATCACGATTTCCCGGCCGGCGCTTGCCAAAAGCTCTCCTACGATCTCCTGTGCTCTCTCCTCCTCTCCCTTCCGAAAATAGACAAACCACCGCTTCTTTTCCAAATTCTCCAGGGTCCTGCGCTCCGTTTCCTGTTCTATCAGGTTTTTGTCATCTGCGGTTTTTCGATCATAGAATTCAGAGGGCCAAACCGGTACTCGCTTACCGTTGGGGAGAGTCCGATGATGCCAAGTAGACAGAAAGGAACCAGAGAACCATGCGCCCATAGGAACGGACTCCAGTAATTCTCCCTTTTGGCTCCAGATCTTCAGCTGTGGGTTCTGCTTGAATGGCAAATTGGGGAGGGGGAGAACCTCGGAAGTGATCTTCTCCATAGGAGTAGATGTGATTCCCAAAGGAGACTCCCACTGTATCTGGTACCGCATTTCATCCAGGAGTTGTCCGTCCCGTGGAAATAAAAGCGCCATCTGGTCCTTCCCAGTTTTGCTGGGAAAGAACTTTATTTTCCACAGAATCGGATCGGTCATGCAAAGAATGTTGCTGCCCCAAAATTCCGGATAAGTCTCCAAATCGATGTCACACAGTTCCTTCATCCGCATAACTGCTTTTGCTTTTTCAGTGGCGGTAAAACATTGTTCTGTCTCACGATTTTCGTCAATAAAGGCGCAGCTGCGGAAAGAGGTGGAGCGATTTGGCAAAATCTGACACAGAGACGGTGCCTCTATTCCTAAGGGCACTTGGCTTTTTGAGGGAATTAATGCATACCCCTGGGAAGGATTTCGCTGATAGTTAGACGCTATTTTGAAAAAAGGGATGCGAAAACGCTCCCAGTTGTGAAAATGAAAACTTTCTAAAGCATCATCCACCGCACAAAAGATTCTTCCGCATTGAAGCGTCTTGCCCTCTCCCAGGGAGAATTCCAGAAAAGCGCCGTTTTCGCCTTCCAGCGGTGGGGAAGAAAGTTGGTTGCAGGGAATCAGTTCTGTGATAGACAGCACAAGCTGGAACTGCGTTGTTGTGTCATTCCGTAGCCAAAACAGTGTGATTTCCCCACCTACGTACTCTGAAACAGTTTGCTTTTCCATAGGGCAATCGCAACCTTCTTTCCTTGTTTTACGAGGATTTTCATATTTTTAGTATATCAGAAAGTCAATAGATATGGAAGAAACTTACCACCCTATAGTGGGCCGGTATGCCTGTTCTTCTTCCTCGTCCTGGGATTCCTCATTGGATGTTTCACCGTCCCAGGATTCTTCCTCTTCCTGCATTTCTTCCTCCCAGCTTTCCTCGGTCTGGTCATCCTCCGGGGAATCGGCCTGGTCATCGGCCACGCTGGCGGTATCTTCCAGATCTGCGGGTTGTTCCTCCAGCTGGAGTTCGGGGCCGTCCTGGGCCTCCTGGGTGGCCAGCTGGTCCTGGGTTTCTTCCTCGGTCTGTTCATCGGATTCTTCCTTATCCTCCTGTCCTTCGGGATGTTCTGCCTGATACTGGGCCTCGTCCTGTTCCAACTCGGCCTCGATCAGGCCGATGACGAACTGCTTCTGGGTCATGTGATTGCGCTCCAGGTAGGCTTTGACACGTTGGAACAGGGATTCCGGCACCTGAAAGGCCAAAGTTCTCATGTTTTCCATAGGTTGTTCCTCCTTGATCTGAATTTTGGGGTGTAATTCATTGTTCACGGCCAAGGCAATAAACTCACCTGTGGTCATACCGTGAACCTCGAGATAGGCTTTGAGCTCGGCGTGAAGATCCGCGGGGATTTTCACGGTAATGCCTTTCATATCAGGCATGGGATTCATCCTCCTTTATGAAGTTTTCTATGGTCCAGAGGAGCAGATCCTCCAGAGGAATGTCCAATTCCGCTGCCTTGCTCAAAAGAGTAGCGTACTGTTCTGAGGGCATGTATAATATTTTTCGCAAACAAAAAAGGAAAAAGAGAGACATGGTTTGCAGTTCTCTGGTAGAATGAAGTCGCGACATACCATGCAGGGCAGCCCGGTATGAGCGCAATGAACAGCGCCAGGGCTATCGCAGCGGCCACTACAAGCGCAATCTTACCACCACTTCCGGAGATGTCACCCTCAAGGTGCCTAAGCTCAAAGGGATCTCCTTTGAGACCGCCATCATTGAGCGGTACCGCCGCCGGGAGAGCAGTGTGGAAGAAGCCCTTATCGAGATGTACCTGGCGGGTGTATCTGTCCGGCGAGTGGAGGACATTACCGAGGCCCTATGGGGCAGTAAGGTGTCGCCCTCCACCATCAGCGAATTGAACAAGAAAGCGTATGTCCACATTGAGGATTGGCGGAATCGTCCTCTGCAGGGCGGACGCTATCCGTATGTCTATGTAGACGGAATTTATCTGCGTCGCAATTGGGGTGGAGAGTTTGAAAACGTAGCCATTCTGGTAGCCATTGCAGTGAATGAGGACGGATACCGTGAGGTTTTAGGGGCTGCTGAAGGTATGAAAGAGGACAAGGCCAGCTGGGTGAGTTTCTTCCAATGGCTACGTGGTCGCGGCCTGGACGGGGTTAAGTTAGTGGTTGGCGACAAGTGCCTTGGGATGCTGGAAGCTGTGGGCGAAGTGTTCCCCGAGGCCAAGTACCAACGGTGTACCGTCTACTTTTACCGCAACGTATTTTCTGCCACGCCTCGCTCTAAGATGAAGTTAGTGGCAAAAATGCTTAAAGCGATCCACGCCCAGGAAAGCAAGAAAGCTGCCCGTGAGAAAGCCAAAGCCGTGGTGGAGGAACTGCGTTCCATGAAGCTGAAAGAGGCTGCAAAGAAGGTGGAGGATGGCATTGAAGAAACACTGACCTACTGCGATTTTCCCAGTGAGCACTGGACTCGCATCCGCACCAACAATGTGATTGAGAGGTTAAACCGAGAGATCCGCCGCCGCACCCGTGTGGTGGGCAGCTTCCCAGACGGCAACTCTGCTTTAATGCTAGTCTGTGCCAGGTTACGTCATGTGGCTGGCACCCAGTGGGGCAACAGAAAGTACATGAACATGAACCACCTGGAGGCTGCCCTTGAGGATGCCTCCATTGCTGGTTGACTTCATTTACAACAGAGTCTGCAAACTAAAGTGCGAAAAATTCTTGACACTACCTTGAGGATACCTCCATTGCTGGCTGACTTCATTTACAACAGAGTCTGCAAACTAAAGTGCGAAAAATTCTTGACACGACCGTGTCGATGGAATCATCTCCTTTTTTATTAAAAAAAGCGCGAAGATCGACTTCGCGCTTTTGCTTTTTATGAACCTATATTAAGTTAATCAAGAGAAATAAAAGAAATTAATTCAATCTAGTTGATGGAAACTATTGTGCCATAGGGAAATGATTTGGCATTCCATGTTGCGATGCTAATAGGTTTGTTCAATATGGTAAAGTAGAGCATTTTCAGCATTTGGTTGTGGGAACAAATCAAGAGATTACCTGAATATGTGGATCGGTAATGATTCCAGAAGGATTGCGCGCGCTTTTTAAAGTCTTCAAAAGATTCTCCCTGAGGGGGGGTGGAAAACACACGAAACTTGGAATCAAGAAAGAGGTTAGGGAACTGTTGAACCATGTCATCACGGGGTTTGCCTTCCATCAGTCCAAGGTTTCTTTCCAATAACTCATCGGTGTAACGGATTTTAGAGGCGAGGTTCTGAAAATGAACATGTTCAATGGTTTGACGACAACGTAAAGCAGAGGAACAAAAAGCAGCGTCTAGTGGAATTGAGCAGGACAGATCCCTACTTTCACTGATGGGAAGAAGTAGACTGCGACCACACAAATAGTTATCTAGGTTGCTTTGTGTCTTAAAATGGCGTAAAAAGAAAATTCGGGAAGTACTCATTTTGTTTGCCCCTTATTAGCAATCTCTGTGTGGTGAGAAATTTCAAAGAGAGGTTTCAATTCTTTTACTATGGTACCATGAATAAAACGACTGCCAATCTTTAAAAAAACCCTTCCATCTTCAAAAGAGCGAAGCTTTTTTTCAGGGAACTCAATATGTTTTGTGTTATGAATATCGATAGTTTTCTGTTCCCCAGAAATTGTAAAGGTTAACTGTGAGCCTTCAATTTGAATATTAGATATGCCGTCTATTTTTTGACCCCATCCATGGGGAACAAGACAGACTCTCCCTTTTTCCCCTCCCAGCTCTATTTGCCAGTTGTTTGCACCGATTTGGAACAGGTAGATATTTTTTTGCGGCGCAGAGAAAATGGGAACAATTTCACCCACAGGTTCCGCAAATGTTCCTAGGGCGATAGAGTTATCCGTGGGCATATAGTAGTGATGCTTCATAACGGTATCTTTTGAACTAATCACTCCATCTTCAATACACTGAGCTAAATAGTGATGTATTTGCTCGTTATATTTCTGGAAGTTTTTTGCCATACGGATGAAATACCTGGCATCCTCGTCTTTTAAGTAACGAAAATACCGTCCATTTTGTTCGTTCGTTTCTGTTTTAATGTATTCCGAATACCAATTTCCCTCTACGGGGTACAATCCCATATATGACTCCTTTAGTTCATTAGCAGACGAGTGCATAACTAAATAATATTCATCACAATTAATATCTTTTGCAATTATCAAAAAGTGATTTCCACTGTTGAAGCTAAAAGAGTATCCCTTTTCGGTTGAGGCCTTATCAAACATTTTGCTAAAATCTTGGTTTAGCAATTCATGATCTTTGAGACGATTAGGGTCAAAGTGATGGAGCTTAAAGACACTGCTCGTACAGACATTGACAGTTGCATCAATGGGAACGATATCTATGCCACATTTCCACGTAACTAACATACCAGTGGCAAAACCCCCGGCTAACCGTTTGACGTTATTTGGAAACCCTAAGTCTAAAGAAGGATATATACGACAGTAATTTTCTATATGGGAAGCATGTTTACGGATTGCACGGGTAAACAAATGTTCGGTTTCACGAAGGTAAGGTAATAGTATCCTTTGGGTGTCATCGTTAAGCAATGTACTTTCGTCAAACAGATCCTCTTGACTATGGATTGTGCTGTTTGGAATCAGTTGACAAAGCGACTCATTAGTTACCCCCCAGGAATCACAAACGGTAGTAAAAATTTGTTTTTCATAAAGTTTATACATATGAATGCAATTGTAATTATGGGAAGCAAGGTGCGATCTCCACCTCATGTGAGATCCTTTACCTGAAGTGGTCCCTGTGGTTGATTCCCTTTGCAGTAAATCTTGATCAATATCTGCCTTGGGAGAAATGACAGTGCTGTTCTCAAATAACGTACATATGTAATTCTTGTGTGCTAAATACTCAGAAGCTTTTGTGGTAGCATTGTTGGAATTGTTTGTTTCCTCTGGCGTATAGTAATCCGCCAAATAGAGGCAAAATGCACCTTTATAATTTCTGTCTCGGTTCCACAGCTTGTTGCTACGGAATGCCATAAATTCTTCTGTTATAACTGCATGATCAATTTGAAGCAAAGGGAGAAAGTAGATATCTAGCAATACTTTTTGTTCTTCACATACATCATACATGCGTTCTTGGAGTGTTTCAATGGCGCCGCTAATATCCCTAATAGGATCGTTACAGTTTCCATGAGCGTCAAAAATTATAGGGTCAGTAACAAGAATAGAGATTTTTGTCAAGGCCCCTTGTTTGATAACGTGTCGTAGAGTTTCCACAATAGAATGATCATTCGATGTGCTAAACGCATCGGTCAGGGATGGTCCGGAAATAATTAGATGACCTGACGCAGTTTCTACCAGTTTTCGACGGATATCCCAAAATGAGTCATTGTTTAAGGGAAGCACCTGGGTGTTGTGGAACAAAGTCCCTTTGTGGGCTGAACTGCTCAAGCGATTACGCAGGAATTTCAGGAGTACGGCATACTGAGTTTCGGGAAAATGACAAATAAATTGAGTGATTTCTACTTGGAAAAGTGAATAGAGAAAAAGCCACCAAAAGAATTCGGAATACCTTTTCGCATAGCAAAGTCTTTCCAATGTTTTGTGAAATATATCCAAGTCAAACCATAATTCTGTGTTGCCTTGATACGATGTCCCTCTTCCCCTTTTTATAGATGTGACATCGCTTGTCAGATATTTGTAAACATTTGGCAAGTCCTGTAATTCAAATGTTGCACAAATTTTATCATTACTAAACCATTCATCGAATTGCTCTTTGGCCTTCATTAGATATATGTAATTTGAATCGGAAAGATCCTGCGCAAGTGTTTGTCTGGTGCTTTTTACAGCCGTATGACCGTTTGAACCGGTTAATAAATTGCTCAGTTCCGCTTTGCTGGGCTTTGAATATTCAGCTTTCACGAAATCCAACAGTGGAAGGCAGAGTTGTTCTCCAAGGATTCTTCCTTTGGTTGTCATCCAGTAATCCTCAGGGATAATTTTATATAACCGAGTAGCATTCTCCTTGCCAAAAATATCGGCAATTTTGAAAGTGCTATCTATAAATATTTTATCACTTTTCAAGCCTATTTCCTTGATTAATTCGTTAACTCCCAGCATCTGTTTTCCTGGTTTGATATTCATCACATCGATCTCCTTGATTGTGCAGATAGATATAGTTTGAGTACAAATAAACAAATTTATTATATCTTATCTCGTTAAAATATTAAATGTGCTTTTTTACCAAAGATTGGGAAATTTTATTTTGTTTTTACCAATCTTAATTTAATGCGTAAAGAAGTTTGAAAAGTTCCCAACCCATGTCTGAAAGACCAAATTAAGAAAAAAAGCGCTGTATTTACAAATTAAATAAAATGTTCTATTATCTGTATATAGAAATTGTTGACTTAGAAAGGGGCGACAAACATGTTGTACGAAAGCGCAAATTTGGTACTGGAGTTTTCGGCTTTAGTCCTTGGCAGGTTTTTCCTGACTGCGTTGTTATTAGTTGCTTTCATCTGGCTTATGTACAAGTTTTTGAAAAAGCCAAAAGCACCAATGGTTGTGCTCCTGATTTTTTTCTGCTGCTATGTGATATCGTTTCTTCCAATAGATTGAGGGCGAACTCGCCTAGTTTGTATCCTATGATATGCGATATCAGAATTAAGTCCCATAGTGAAATGGCCAGTGAAAGTCTGAGAGCAGTGAAACAGAAAGCAGAAACCGGCCCGAAAAGGCCGGTTTTTGACGTTTTGAACCTAAAAGGACGTTTTTTTATCTTGCCTTAAGCTTTGAGCTCAGCGTGAAGATCCGCTGGGATTTTCACGGTAATGCCCTTCATGTCAGGCATGGGTGT
>UMIO01017202.1_pt1 | contig 10940 bp, 10 predicted proteins | sample 1965821 | NCBI WGS metagenome assembly UMIO01 (sample SAMEA4836127, study PRJEB28245) | human gut metagenome | biome: gut microbiome; material: fecal sample | place: Denmark | collected 2008
TTGCCCGCGTCGCGTGCAGCAGCCATTCCGCCTCATCCCCCGCCAGATACGGCAGAATCGTCTCCCGCACCTTGGCATGATAGGCATTCAGCAGCTTCTTATCATCCTCATTCAAATACCGCGTATCCACCGCGTCCAGATCGAACGGCACCATCGTCAGGTAGTCGAAATGCAGGAAACGACCATACGCATTCGTTTCGCCCTCACAGACGACCGTCAGGTTTTCGTGACGGATGCCGAACTTGCCCTCCAGATAGAAGCCGGGTTCGTCGCTCGTCACCATGCCGGGTTCCAGCGGGATGGGTGCGCCGCGCCAGTGGATGCGCTGCGGACCTTCATGGACGCTCAGCACATAGCCCACGCCGTGACCCGTGCCGTGGTTGTAGTCCATGTTCTCCTGCCAGAGGGGTTCGCGGGCAAGGTAGTCCAGATTCGCGCCCGTGCAGCCGTACTTCCAGCGCGCGTTGCCCAGATGCAGGTGTCCTTTCAGCACGAGGGTGAAGAACTTCTTCTCTTCGTCGGTCGTCTCCCCCATGGCAAAGGTGCGGGTGATGTCGGTCGTGCCCTGGAGGTAGTGTCCGCCGGTGTCCGCCAGCAGCAGGGAGCGCGGCTCAACGGGGATGTTGGATTCCTTCGTGGGCGAATAGTGGACGATGGCGCCATGCGCACCGTAGGCAATAATCGGCGCGAAGGATGGGCCGATGTAATCCGGGCGCTCGCGGCGGAACTCTTCCAGTTTTTCCGCGACGCTCAATTCGTCCATCGGGATTTTGCCGACATTGTGCTTCAGCCAGTACATCAGGCGCGTCACCGCCACGCCGTCCTGCACATGCGCCTTGCGGAAGCCCTCCACCTCGGTGGCATTCTTGACCGCCTTGGGCAGCTCGGTGGGGTCAACGTGGTCAATCACGCGCACCGACGCAGGCACGCACGCCCGAATCAGGCTGTTAACGACATTCAGGTTCATCATCACCGTGGAATCTTCCGGCAGTTTCTTCGTATATTCATAGACGCAGGCGTAGGGGCGGATGGTCACGCCGTCCTCCTTGAGATGCGCCTGAATCTCCGTGCTGAGGATGGCGGGGTTGACGAACAGCACCGCATCGGTCATCGTCACGGCAGCAAAAGACAGCATGACGGGCGTGCAGTCCACATCGTTGCCGCGCAGGTTCATCAGCCAGCACACGTCCATCAGCGAAGACAGGACAAGCGTATCCGCGCCAAGGCTTTCCATTTCGCGGCGCACCTGATGCAGCTTCTCCTGACGGCTGCGTCCCGTCAGCGACACAGGCAGCTCCCACGCGGGTTCTGCCGACAGTGCCGGGCGCTCCGCCCAGATTTCATCCAGCAAATCAACATCAGAGACAATTTTGCCCTGCTTCTTTTCCGCAATGCGCTGATAACCCTCGTACTGCCGCGCCGTGACGACTCTGCCGTCAAAGCCCAGCGTCTGACCGGCTTCAAGCGTCTTTTCGAGGTACTCCGGAATCGTCGGGACGCCCGGCTCGCCCATCTTGCACAGTTCGATGCCGCTGCCTTCCAGCTGCTGCCCTGCCTGCAGGAAATAGCGGCCATCCGTCCACAGACCCGCCCAGTCCGCCGTCACCACCAGCGTACCTGCGCTGCCCGTGAAGCCGGAAACATAGTGCCGCCCGCGGAAGTGCGCGCCGACGTACTCCGACGCGTGGAAATCATCCGTGGGGATGATATAGAGGTCGATGCCGTGCGCCTGCATGGCGCGGCGAAGCTTCAATAACTGCTGTCGCATAAAAGTCCTCTTCCTTTCCTGATTCCGCCCGTTCACGAGTGGAATCGACTGTATCCAGCGAAATTATAGCACGAATGGACGATTTTCGCAAGGGAATTGACAGGGAGAACGTTTTCGGTGTAGAATAGACAGGTGCAAAACTTGAATATCAGATAAGGTAAAGGAGGGATTTTGATGTTGCCGGACACGCTGGAAGGCAGTATCCACCGCCTGACGCAGAATATTCTCGCGGATTATACCGCCGGCCGCCCCATTGACCGCATTGAACCGTTCAACCAGCCAGACCGCGACGTGATTATCGCCCTGATTGGCAAGCTGCGGCGCATCGTCTTTCCGGGCTATTTCCGCGACCCCGCCTACCATGTGTACAGCGCGGCGCACTCCCTGTCCGCCCTCATTGAGGACACGGCGTACCTGCTGCAGAAGCAGATTGCGATTGCCTTGCGCTGTGGCAGCAGTGTGACGCAGGAAGCCGCCGCCGACATTGACCGGCAGGCGCAGGAGATGACCGTCCGCTTTCTGGAGAAGATTCCCGACGTGCGCGCACTGCTGGCGACCGCCCTGCAAGCCTTCTACGACGGCGACCCGGCGGCGACGAGTCTGGACGAAATCATTATTGCCTATCCGGGGCTGCTCGCCATCACGGTCAACCGCTTGGCGCACGAGCTGTTTCTGCTCAAAGTGCCGCTGATTCCGCGCATCATGACCGAGTACGCGCACGGCCGCACGGGGATTGACATTCATCCCGGCGCAACCATCGGCAAGTACTTCTTCATCGACCACGGCACGGGCATCGTCGTCGGCGAAACGACCATCATCGGCGATTCGGTGAAGCTGTATCAAGGCGTGACGCTGGGCGCACTCTCGACCCGCGGCGGACAGAGCCTGCGCGGCCACCGCCGTCACCCGACCATCGGCGACCGCGTGACGATTTACTCCGGCGCGTCCGTCTTGGGCGGCGACACCGTCATCGGGCATGACGCGGTCATCGGCGGCAACGCGTTCATCACGCACTCGATTGCCCCCGGAATGCGCGTGTCGGTGAAAAATCAGGAACTCGAAATGCGGATGATGAAGGACGTGAACTGGTGATGGTGGTCGGCATTCGCTTTGCTGCTGATGCGCCCGTTCGGACGGTGCTGCAAGCGGTTCTGCCGATTTTTTCCACTGCGGATGTGGATTTTCTCGTCCGCGAATATTGGGTGTGCACCTTCGGAAACGGCTTGCCGGAGAGGCGATTCACCGCGCAGGAAATGCGGCGCGCATTGGATGCCTTAACGCCGGATGAGCACGCGGAGCTGTTCACGATTTACGTCCTGCCGCACAATGCGCCCAGTACGCCGCCGAGCAGCTGCGAGGACTTCTGCGCCCGCGGGTTTACAATGGCGTTTTATGCGTATGACGGGGACGGGTATGCACTGCTGGCGCAGAGCGGAGAGCAGGTGGAGGCGGTTATCGAGACGCTTCGGAAAGCGGTGGAAATCCGCAGTGTGGAAGCTGTTGAGTGCGAGACGCTGGCGCGGTGGTCATTTTGATTTTACGGCGCGATAGCAAAAGCGGGATGCCCCATGCGAGCATCCCTTTTCCCATATCAAAAAACGGGGGCGCATCCGCTGCGTCCCCCTATTTTCTTATTCCCCGAAGTACCGCTTCAGCAGACCCGCGAACGCCTTGCCGTGGCGGGCTTCGTCGCGCGCCATCTCGTGCACGGTGTCGTGAATCGCGTCGAGGTTCAGCGCCTTTGCCAGCTTCGCCAGCTCGGTCTTGCCCATCGTCGCGCCGTTCTCGGCTTCCACGCGCATTTGCAGGTTCTTCTTCGTGCTGTCCGTCACCACTTCGCCCAGCATCTCGGCGAACTTCGCGGCATGTTCCGCTTCCTCAAAGGCAGCCTTCTCCCAGTACAGGCCGATTTCCGGGTAGCCCTCGCGGTGCGCCACGCGCGCCATCGCCAGATACATGCCGACCTCGGTGCATTCGCCCTGGAAGTTCTCGCGCAGACCCTGAATGATTTCCTCCGGCGCGCCCTTCGCAACGCCCACGACGTGCTCCGCCGCCCATGCCATTTCGGCTTCCTGCTTGATGAACTTGCTCGCCGGCGCCTTGCAAACCGGGCACTGCTCCGGCGCCTTCTCGCCTTCGTAAACATAACCGCACACGCTGCAAACCCACTTCATATTGTTGTTCCTCCTCAATTTATTCTGGCTTTTCAGCCGATTTTCCATTCATTTTGTCCGGCGTTTCCGCCTGAAAACAGTATACCCCGCTTTGAGGCAAAGTGAAACACCAAAATCAAATTTTTCTGCAACTTTTTTCGCTCTCCTGTGTTTTCGCTATATTCTTTGAGAAAACACAAAATTCTCACGCGTAAAAAAAGGATTTTGCCACTTGGGGGGCGAATGAATAGAAAGAGTTTTTCTCGTGAAGGATAGAAGCAATCAAAGCGGATTCTGCTGAACCGCGCGTTCTGTCCCTTGCGAATTTCTCCGCTTGAAGGAAACCGGCACCAAAAGCCGCCGGGTACATACAACATTACGGGGAACGCTTCAGGATTTTTCGGCATTGGGGAGGAAAGATTCATGCAGGATTTGGTGGTCGTTGTCAATCTGAACGGCAGCGCGTGCCGGATGATGGCGCAGAAGCTCCGCGCGGAGCATTTTTACTGCCGGATTGTGTCGTCCGCCTGTGCTGCGGAAGATATCCAGCGCATGGGCGCGCGCGGCATTGTGCTGGCGGCAGGCGTCAGCGGCGAGGCGGCGGATGTGCCGTTCCTGATGGATTATCTGCAAACCGGGCTGCCAATGCTCTGCGTGGGCGATTCGGCGCTGTCGCTGTGCCAGACGCTGGGCGGCGAATTGAGCGAACCCGTGCCGCAGGACGGCGCGATGCAGATTCATCTGGACGCATCAGATGCCCTGCTGGACGGCATGGAGGACACCGACCGTTATCAGCCGACCGCGCGGTTTATGTCGCTGGACGGCGCGCAGGCGACGCCGATTGCCACAACAGACGGCGGGATGCTCGGCTTCCACGCCAGCCGCCGCGACGTGTGGGGCTTCTCCTTCCAACTGGAGCGGAACGACCCCTTTTCGAGTCATCTGCTCGTCAGCTTCTGTCAGAACATCTGCGGCTGCACAGCGTGGTGGACGAATCAGGCGCTGATTGACCGCGCCCGCGAGGAAATCGACCGCGCGGCGAATGGCGGCAGCGCGCTGTGCAGCTTGTCCGGCGGCATTGACAGCGGCGTATGCGCCGTGCTGGGCAACCTCGCCATCGGACACAAGCTCCACTGCATTTTCATCGACACCGGATTGCTGCGCAAGAATGAGTCTGAGCAGGTGATGGCGTATTATCACGACAATCTGGGGCTGAATCTGCGGCGAATCGACGCACGCGAGGAGTTCCTGACTGCGCTTGCCGGTGTCAGCGACCCGGCGGAAAAGGAGCGCATCGTCACCGAACGGCTGATGTCCATCCTGAGCCGCGAGGCCGCCGCAATTGACGACATCCGCCTTGTCATTCAGGGCACGAACGTCACCGACACGCTCTACCGCCCGCACACGGGCAGCACCATCGACGGTCTGCCGATTATCGAGCCTGTTCGCGAGCTGTTCAAGGACGAAATCCGGCAGGTCGGGCAGGAGCTGGGGATGCCCGCCGTGCTGGTCAATCGGCAGCCCTTCCCCGGCAGCGGCTTAGCGTCGCGCATTATGGCAGATGTGACCGCCGAGCGCCTTGACATTCTGCGCGAGGCGGACGACATTTTCCGCCACGACGTTGAGGACAGCAACCAGAACAAGCGCCTATGGCAGTATTTCGCGGCGTTGGCGCTTTCGCCCTTCCCCGACGGCGGCTATGTCGTAACGCTGCGGGCAGTTCAGACGGCGGAGGGCGCGGCCGGAAACACGGCGCGCTTCACAGCGGATTTGCTGGAGCGCGTAACGGCGCACATCCTCGCGCAATGCCCGAAAGTCCAGCGCGTTTTCTACGACCTCACGCCCAGCAAATCCTACAAGCGGGCGAATCTGTGATTTCCATGCGGTCTGTTTCGGCAGACCGCTTTTCGTTTGCCGTCAAATTTCCATCCATCGGATTTCCTTCACCTCAAACCACTTCTCAACTTCCCGCTCAATGCGTTTTTTCGTCCGCGCGCCGATATTTTCAAACGGCATCAGTTCCACCTTGCCGTCCTTCTCCCGCCAGCGCGCCACAATTCGCCCATCCGCCAGCACCGTCGGATGCACAATGCCCGTCAGGTTAAACACGCCCCGCAAGTGCTCCGGCGGCAGAATCGGGTTATCCTCCTTGCGGTAGCCCAACAGCATCGGGTCAAAGCCGGACAGCAGGCGGACGTGCGGCATCTCCCCCTCCGGCGCGTCTTTGGTGGCGTAGTACATCCGCCCATCCACGCTGATTTCCCGCGCGTCGAGCTGCTTCAGCCACGCTTTCACCTTCGTCTGCGGCACGCGGAAAAAGTACGCTGCATCCCGCAGCGACGCCGGGCCGTAGTGCGTGAAGTAACGCCGCGCCAGCGTCAACTCCGCTTCCGCCGCGTCCATCGGTGCAAATGGCGCGCACAGACGGTACGCCTTCTTCTCCTGCACCTGCGCACAAATCACGCCCAGGAGCGACAATTCGCCAATCACGCCGCCCCAGCCGTGGAAAACCATCTTCTCTTCGTCCGCCGTCATCCCCGCCGCCTGACATGTCTGCCGTAATCCTTCGCGCGTATCGTTCCCCGACGCGATTTCCTGCACAATCAGCCGCGCAAACGCCTTCTCGCGCTCCGGCGGCAGCGCGCAGCCGCATTTCGTCATCCACGCATACCACGGCGTATCGCACACGTCCTCCGCCGTCCCCTGCTGATGGACGTACAGCGGCAGATCGCTTTCTGGAATCAGGTGGAGCGTCCCACGCAGCGTCCACGTTTTCAGCAGACCGGAAAAATCGCTGCTGCCCGTCCGGCTTTGCAGGGTAAAGAGCGCATTGCGGAGGATTTGTGCCTGTGCGCCGCATAAATCCGCCGCGATTTCGGCATTCGAGGCGCGCTGCGTCAAGAGGTGCTGCCCGCCGAGACGGCAGCGAATCAGTTCCTTTGTGTCGATAGAAATCGCCCCCCATTTGCCATCAGTATACCATATTGCCTGATTTTTCGGAAGGCGAACACGCAAAAAAAAGCCCCCGCCGGCGCGAACCGGCGAGGACTCCTTGCAACAGTTTTGTCAGGTGCGTTGGGGATTAACCACGACGCGCTGCATAGCACTCGCTGCAGTAGACAGGGCGATCTTCCCTGGGCTGGAAAGGAACCTTGGTGGGCTTGCCGCATTCAGCGCACACGGCGTCGAACATCTCGCGGGTGCCACCGGCAGCAGGGCGGCTGGCCTTGCGCGCCTGACGGCACGCCTTGCAACGGGTGGGCTCGTTCTGGAAGCCCTTCTCGGCGTAGAATTCCTGTTCACCGGCAGTGAAAACAAATTCATTGCCGCAGTCTTTGCAAACCAGCGTCTTGTCAGTGTACATGGTATTGGAACCCCCTGAATGATTTAGAATAGGCGAACCTTCGGCTGACCTGGTCTTTGACCCCACACTCGCCGTCTGGGAGGTTGCTCAACGCATCGTGCGCCCTCACGCACTCCTCTCGAAACGCTTCCGCATTCCGGACGGGCTTACCTCTAAACCGCACCATGCTCCCCGGCGCTTTGGCCGGATTACGTGGACCGCTTGGCCTGCGACTGGCATCGGCTTGCAACCACAGACCCGAAGGATTCAACCGCGCTCATTATACCTGAGAATTGAAAAAAACGCAAGACATTTTTGCAAAAAACTGATGATTTTTTCCTGTACTGCTCACTCTGCCGGAACACAGCGCACCAGCACGACCTCTGGGCGGTTGAAGATGCGCGGCAGTCGTGTCCGCACCGCCAAGCCGCGGCTGACAATCAGCGTCGTGCCGTCCTGAGTATACGCCCCGCCCGCCAGCTTCGGGAACCACCCCTGATTGGGCGCGTACAGCCCGTTCAGCACCCCCGGAATGCGCACCTGCCCGCCGTGCGCATGACCCGACACCACGAGGTCGAGCGGGAATTGCGCGTACTTCGCCAGCAGCTCCGGGCGATGCGCCAGCAGGACGGTGAAGTCCGCTGAATCCACGTTTTCCATCGCCTGCCGCAGCTGCTCTTCCGTGTCCGGTGCGCCGCTGAACACCATCTCATACGGGTCAGGCACGCCGCACAGCGCAATTCGCTGCCCGCGCACTGTCAGGACGCCTGACGACATCCGCAGCACCGTCACCCCAGCATCCTCCGTCTGCTGATAGAGCGCGTCCATCTCGCCCGTCCACGCCTCGTGGTTGCCGGACACATAGTAGCACGGGTACTGCGCGCTCAATTGCCGCATCAGCGATAGTGTCCGCTCCGTCGGACGATTTTGCGTGTCGTCATCGAACATATCTCCAACCATCAGCACAGCATCCGGCGCACAGGAAGTAACCATCGCCACCACGTCGTCCGCATTATCAGACGAATGGAAGTCCGTGACGACCGCAAGCCGCACCTCCGCCGTCAGCTTCGGCGACGCGACCGTGTATGTCCGCAGAATCAGCCGCTCATCCAGCGCAATTAGCGTCAGAATGACCAGAATCGCCAGCACAGGCAGAATCCACCGATGCTTTTTCCGCATTTTCCCTCCAAACGCAACAGACGCCGGGAATCTCCTCCCAGCGTCTTGCATCAATTAAATATTGTCGAAGAAAGGCGTGCCATCCTCATTTCGGAGGATGCCGTCCTCGAAATGCAGCGGCAGCGGCTTGGCAATCATGTACTTGAGAATCTCGTCCATGCGCACGCTCTCTTGGAACGTGACCAGCGAGAAGCTCACGCCGTGCTTGTGCGCGCGCCCGGTTCGGCCGATACGGTGCAGGTAATACTCATTTTCGGCGGGCAGATCAAAATTGATGACTGCTTCCACGTCATCGACGTCGATGCCGCGCGCCGCCACGTCCGTTGCAATCAGAATCGGGAATTTTCCGCGCCGGAAGTCGTTCATGACCACATTGCGCTGGCTCTGCTTCACATCGCCGTGGATGCACTCCGCCTGATAGCCTTCCTTTTTGAGGCGCTCGGTCAGCCGATCGGTCATAAACTTCGTGTTACAGAAAATCATGACGCGCTGGTAGACATCCGCATCCAGCAGATACAGCAGATGGTCAATTTTCTTGTTCTGTTCGGTCGAAATGACATACTGCGCAATCTGCGGCCGATCCTGCTTCGTCGCTTCGACAGTAACTTCAATCGGGTCATGCTGATATTTCCACGCAATCGTCAGCACGTCCTGATTCGTCGTCGCGGAGAACAGCACCATCTGCCGCTCGTCCGGCGTCGCCTCGATGATGCGCGTCACGTCCTTGACAAAGCCCATGTTGAGCATCTCGTCCGCCTCGTCCAGCACCATCGTGTGGACGGCATTCAGATGGACGTTGCCGCGGTTCATGTGGTCCAGCAGACGACCGGGGGTTGCGACGAGAATTTGCGGTTTGCGCTTGAGTGCGGCAAGCTGCTTGGGAATCGGCTGTCCGCCGTAGAGCACAGCAATGCGGCAGCCCTTGATGTACTTGGCCAATTTGGTCAGTTCATCCCCGATTTGCAGTGCCAGTTCGCGGGTTGGCGCAAGCACCACTTCCTGAACTTCCGGTTCATTAAGCTGCACATATTCGAGCATCGGAATGCCGAACGCGCAGGTTTTGCCCGTGCCGGTTGGCGCAATTGCGTTCACGTCCGCGCCGGACATCATCAGCGGAATCGTCTTCGCCTGCACAGTCGATGGCGTCGTGAACCCCATGTCTTTGATGGCGCGCAGCACTTCTTTGGACAAATCCATCTCTTCAAACGAGGTGGGAAGTTGGTTCGTTTCGGACAAAATTTGCTCCTTCCCGGCTTCACTCATGGTATTCGTGAATCGCCTTGCTCAGCTGATCTGGGCAGGACGTGTTACCGCGGCAGGGAATGCCTTCCAATCTCTGGGCAACTTCATCCGCTTTGCAGCCAATGACCATCCGCGCCAAGCCCTGCGTGTTGCCTTTGCAGCCGCCGATGAACTTGCAATGCGTGATGATACCGTTTTGAATCTCCAGTTCAATTTCGGACGAGCAAGTACCGTGTGTTTTGTAGTGATACATCGTGTTTTCCTCCTGTGAATTGCATTTGATTTTTGCACCCTGCCTTCCTGCACGGCATAGCCTGATGCAGGGAGGTGGCGCGTGTGGAAGTTTATCTGGCGAGTGCAGCGGGACTGCTCTCATGGTGCGGCAAGTGGCGGAAAATCCCGACACCGCTGGTACATCCGACCCTGCTGGCCGCGTGCGGAGCGGATGTCGCGCTGGCTGATTCCGTCAACCGCTTGCTGTACCGTCAAGGGCGAGTCAGCACGCTGCCGCCGGGCGTCGAGGTGCTTCGCTGCTGGCGAAATCAGCTGCTGACGCTCTCCAGCGAGACGAACTGTCTAACACTGTATGATGCGCATGATTACCCGCTGGTTACATCGCCCGCTGGAATTCGCCCATGCGACTGCGTGGTCGTCGATTGCCAAGTAATCGTCTGCGGCTGTGAGGACGGCTGTTTGCACATCTTTTCTCTGCCGGATTTGCGGGAAATTGCTGCATATCCCGTTCCGGGTTGTCCGATGCGGGTCGCGGCAGATGGCGGAGTGCTCACCTGCCTGTCGCTGCTGAGCCCCGATCCTCCGCAAACGCTGCTTTTCCGTCTATGTCTGACAAGCGGCGATTTTGCGCCCGTCGCGCTGCTTCCCGGCTGGTGCGGCGCAGTAACAATTGCCGATGACCACACGATTTGGGCTGGCGTGGGCGAGCAGCTGCTGCATTTTCCTCTGGATTCCGTTGTGCCGGATGTACAATTAGGGGAATTCGGGTTGATTCGTTTCCTATCCTGCCAGCAGTCGAAGCTGCTGATTAGCGACCCGTGGGCAGGACGCTGTCTGCTGATGGACACGACCCCGCCTTATGCGCCGCGTCAGCTGTATGCGGGAGAATGTGGGGGCTGCTGCTTTGCATCATGCAGAAAAGGGACGCTCCCCGACTGGAAAGCGTCCCTGAATGAACCTTAGATTACTCGATGACCTTGGCAACGACGCCGGAACCAACCGTGCGGCCACCTTCGCGGAT
>UMIO01014714.1_pt1 | contig 10925 bp, 10 predicted proteins | sample 1965821 | NCBI WGS metagenome assembly UMIO01 (sample SAMEA4836127, study PRJEB28245) | human gut metagenome | biome: gut microbiome; material: fecal sample | place: Denmark | collected 2008
CACACGGGATGACCGTCCTGCATCTGGGCAATGGCTGCCTTCTTCAGATCCTCCACAGGCAGGTTCAGGTACTTCACCGGACGGCCTTCCTTCACGTTGCCCAGCATCTTCACGGTGTAGGTCTTGTGATAGGGCTTGTCGGCGGTGGGGGCGTTGATCAGGCTCACATAGTCGGAAAGCTCCCAGCCAATGTATTTCTGGAAGAATTCCTTGCCGGTCAGGTTTTCGTCCCGAATGAATTCCTTCTGCTTGTTGCGCACTTCCAGGGTAAAGGTCTTGGGAGGCTTGCCCAGAGAAATGCAGAGCATGTTGTAGATGGTTTCCATCATGGCTTCCTTCTGCTGACGGAGTTCCTCCACCGTCTTGCCTTCCTGATGGCCCGTGCGCAGGGTGCAGGCGAATTCCCGCAGCTTCATGGTCAGGTAACGGGTCATCTCCCGGGTGGCGGAAGAGGCAGCCGTCTCGGGCATGGCATCCTTGGGAACCACGCCGTATTTCTCAATCAGGTTGCAGAACATGTCCCACTGGCCGCCGTCATTGAGGGGAGCGGTCAAAAGATAGGAGATCAGCCGGCCATTGGTGGGCTCATCCAGGGTTTCCAGAATGCTCTCCAGGAAATAGTTGGCCTTTTCCAGCTTGTCGTAGAACAGGGTGTAGTTCTGGGAAAGCTCGAAGGTGTCCAGATCCAGCTTCTGCATCACTGCAAAACGCATGATGTTCAGGGCGGCAAACATCCAGCAGCGGCCGCTCTGCTTCTGGTTGGTGATTTTCCCCTGCTCCAGGGAAATGGAATACTGGTGCCGGTCCTGACGATAGACCTGGCTGTTGGTGGCTGCCTTGACCACGCCGCAGCTGGTGACAGCGTTCATGGCAACCTGTTTGGCCAGATCCTTGTCGAAGGCCTTTTCAAAGGTTTCCAGTTCTTCCATGGTGATGTTCTTATCCATTTCCACACAGTCCTTTCTTTATGCTCTTTCTATAGTATAGAGGGAATCCTCTCGTACCCCAACTCAATCCGGCGTTTTTCCCATTTCCTCCAGCAGTTCACGGATGACCACCCGTTCGTCAAAGGGATATTTTTTCCCCCGGATTTCCTGGTAGTCCTCGTGACCCTTGCCTGCCAACACGATGATATCCCCTTCCTGGGCGTTTTCCAGGCACCAGCGGATGGCTTCCCGCCGGTCGGGGATTTCAATGAACTTGCCGTCGGTTTTGGCCATACCGGTCTTGATGTCGGCGATGATGTCCAGCACGTCTTCAAACCGGGAATTGTCCGCGGTGATCACCGAAAGGTCCGCCAGCTTTCCGCTGACTTCCCCCATCTCATACCGGCGCACCTTGGGCCGGTTGCCTCCGGCGCCGAACAGACAAATCAGCCGCTTGGGATGGTATTCCCGCAAGGTGGTGAGAATGTTTTCCATGCTCACCGCGTTGTGGGCATAGTCCAGCAGCAAGGTATAATTGCCCGGTACGGGCACCGGCTCCACGCGGCCTTTCACCTTCACCGTGGCCAAACCTTGTTTCATGGCTTCCACGGAGACACCCAGTTCATGGCAGCACCCCACCGCCGCCAAGGCGTTGTAGGCGTTAAAACGTCCGGGAATGCCCACCTCAGCGGTGAAGTTCTCTTCCCCGGACACTTCAAAGGCGATTCCCAGGAATCCGGGTTTCGTCAGATGGCGGCAGTCCGCCCCCCGCAAATCCGCCGGCTGTTCAAAGCCGTAGGTTTTCACCTGGCAGGTGTGTCCCCGGAGAATCCCCTCCAAGCTGGGATCGTCGGCGTTCATCACTCCAACGCGGCACAGGGAAAACAGCTTCGCCTTGCTTACCATATACTCTTCCATGTCCTTGTGCTCCACTCCGCCGATGTGGTCCTCGGAAAAGTTGGTGAACACCCCAACTGCGAAGGGGAACCCATAGACCCGCAAATCCTTCAGCCCAATGGAGGAAGCCTCCATCACGCAGTATTCGCAGCCCTCATCCGCCATCTGGCGCAGGGCCTTCTGAATGTCGTAGCTCATGGGGGTGGTGTTGTCCGTGGGAATCAGTTTCTCCCCGATGAGCACCCCAATGGTGCCGATCACCCCGGTTTTGTGACCTGCCGCTTCCAGAATGGAACGGATCATATAGGCGGTGGTCGTCTTGCCCTTGGTGCCCGTCACCCCGATTACAGTGATATCTCCCTCTGCGGGGTTTCCAAAAAAGGCGGCGCTCATCAAGGCCAAGGCCTTTCTGGTGTCCTCCACCAGGATCACCTGGGCTCCGGGAGCCTCCACCGGTTCCTCTGCCACCACCACGGAGGCCCCTGCCTGGGCCGCATTTTTGGCGTACTTGTGTCCGTCGGACGCGGATCCACGCATACAGATGAAAGCGCAGCCAGGCTTCGCCTTCCGGGAATCGTACACCAGGTCGGATATCTCCACGTCTGTAAAGCCCTCTGTTAAACCCAGGGGCTCCAGCAAACGGGTCAGTCTCATAAAAGCACTTCCTTTCCCCCTGAAAAACTCAGATTCATCATACTCTTTTCCCAATATCTTGTCAACAAAAATGGCAATTTACACCGAAACGCCGAGGCTTTTTTCCTTTACATAGATTTTACATTCCCCCCCTCTCGGACTTTACATTGTGCCGTTATCATGAATGCCGTAAGAAAGACAAAGATAAATGCAAAAGGAAGGTCATTACTCATGAAAAAAGTTCTTTCGGCCATTTTGGCACTCACCCTGTGCGCTTCCATGCTGGCCGGCTGCGGCAGCAGCAGCGACAACTCTTCCACCTCTGACAGCGGCACTTCTGATTCCTCCGCTTCCACTTCTACCAGCAGCGAAGATCAGTCCAGCTCTTCCGAGAGCGAAGCCAGCACCGAGGGCACTGCCGCTTCTGGCCCCATCACCGTCATCTCCCGGGAAGACGGCTCCGGCACCCGCAGCGCTTTCATCGAGCTGATGGGCGTTGAGACCGACGAGGGCGACATGACCACCACCGACGCCGAAATCTGCAACAGCACCGAAGTTGTGATCCAGTCCGTGGCCGGCAACACCGGCGCCATCGGCTACATCTCCCTGGGCTCCCTGGACGACACCGTTAAGGGCGTGAAGATCGATGGCGTGGAGCCCTCTGTGGACACCATCAAGGACGGCTCCTACACCGTGTCCCGTCCCTTCAACGTGGCCACTCTGGGAGAACTGAAGAATGAAACTGCTCAGGACTTCCTGGACTACATCATGAGCAAGGAAGGCCAGGCAGTTGTCACTGAGGAAGGCTACATCGGCGACGATACCGCTGAGCCCTACTCTGGCAGCAAGCCTGCTGGCAAGGTCACCGTGGCTGGTTCCTCCTCCATCTCTCCCCTGATGGAAAAGCTCAAGGAAGCTTATGAGACCCTGAATCCCGACGCCGAAATCGAGCTGCAGACCAGCGACTCCACCACCGGCATGACCAACACCATCGACGGTGTCTGCGACATCGGCATGGCTTCCCGGGAACTGAAGCAGGAAGAACTGGACGCCGGTCTGGTTCCCACTGTGATCGCCACTGACGGCATCGCCATCATCGTCAACAACGATTCCCCCATCGACGAGCTGACCAGCGAGCAGGTCCAGAAGATCTACACCGGTGAGATCACCGATTGGTCCGAAATCGCCTAAGGCTTCCCATCCAAAAAACGCAAAACACCAAAAGGGGCTGAGGACGGTGCCCGCCGTCTGGTACAGCCCCTTTTCTGTAGGAGGGCAGTGAAAACTCTATGAACGATAAGACAAAAGTACGGCATCGGGGCCGGATCCGGGAACTGGTGATGCAGGTGGTATTCCTCATTGCCGCGTGCATCTCCATCCTGGCAGTAGCGCTCATCTGCATTTACCTCTTCGCCAACGGCCTGCCCGCCATCGGAAAAATCGGTCCCCTGGAATTTCTCCTGGGCACCGAATGGCGGCCCGGCAACGATATCTACGGCATCTTTCCCATGATCCTGGGCAGCATCTACGTCACCGCTGGCGCCGTCATTGTGGGCGTACCTCTGGGGCTTCTGGCCGCCATCTTTATGGCCAAATTCTGCCCCAAGCCCCTCTACAAATTCTTAAAACCCGCCGTGGATCTGCTGGCAGGCATCCCCTCCATTGTGTACGGCTTCTTCGGCCTGATGGTGGTGGTTCCCCTGATGCAGCAGCTGTTTCCCAACACCAGCGGCAAGAGCATTCTCACCGCTTCCATTCTTCTGGGCATCATGATTCTTCCCACCATCATCGGTGTGTCCGAAAGCGCCATCCGGGCCGTGCCCGACAGCTACTATGAGGGTGCTCTGGCCCTGGGAGCCAGCCACGAACGCAGTGTGTTCTTCGTGACGGTGCCCGCCGCCAAGTCCGGTATCACCGCCGGCGTCATTCTGGGTGTGGGCCGGGCCATCGGCGAAACCATGGCCGTGATCATGATCGCCGGCAACCAGCCTCGGATCCCCGGAAGCCTGCTGGACGGAGTGCGGACCCTGACCGGCAACATCGTCATGGAAATGGGCTACGCTTCCGGGTTGCACCGGGAAGCCCTCATCGCCACCGGCGTTGTGCTCTTTGTGTTCATCCTCATCATCAACCTGCTGTTTTCCATCATCAAGCGGAAGGAGAGAAAAGCATGAGCGAACTCACTGAAAAAGCGGCTGGCCAGGGAAAGACCGCTCCCATTGTGGCCATCAACAAGCCCACCTTCCAGCAATCTCTGAGGCAATACCGCAGATCTCCCTTTTCCCTGTTTCTGCGGATCCTGGTCACTTTGGCCGCAGTGATCACCGTTGCGGTGCTGCTGTTTCTGGTGGCCTACATCATCATCATGGGCGTGCCCAACCTGAAGCCCTCCCTTTTTGAACTGGAGTACAACAGCGAAAACGCTTCCCTGCTGCCGGCTTTGATCAACACCGTGATCATGACCCTCCTTTCTCTGATCGTGGCCGTGCCCATTGGCATCTTCTCCGCCATTTATCTGGTGGAATACGCCAAGCGGGGGAATAAGCTGGTGGGCGTGGTGCGGATCACCGCCGAAACCTTGTCCGGCATCCCCTCCATTGTATACGGCCTGTTCGGCTTCCTGTTCTTCGGAGTTTCCTTCGGCTGGGGCTACTCCATGCTGGGAGGCGCTCTGACCATGGCCATCATGATTCTGCCCCTGATCATGCGCACCACCGAAGAAGCCCTCATGAGTGTGCCGGATTCCTTCCGGGAAGGCAGCTTTGGCCTGGGCGCCGGAAAGCTGCGCACCGTGTTCCGGATCATTCTCCCCTCGGCCATGCCCGGCATCCTCTCCGGCATCATTCTGGGTGTGGGCCGGATTGTAGGGGAAACGGCTGCCCTGATGTTCACCTCCGGCACCGTGGCCCAGGTGGCTATCAACCCCATGGATTCCGGACGGACCCTGGCAGTGCACATGTACAACCTCTTAAATGAGGGCCTGGCCCGGGAAGCCGCCTACGCCACAGCCGTCGTACTGCTGGTGCTGGTGGTGGGCATCAATGCCTTGTCCTCCTTCGTGGCCAAGAAATTTACCAAGGCGTAATCAACTCTCCGGGCACGGCTCCCCATATCTTATGCGGACACCGGCCCTCACATGAACTAAGGAATGGATGGTTTCTTTTATGGATAAAATCACGGTCAATAACCTGGACCTGTATTACGGGGAATTTCGGGCGCTGAAAAGCGTCAGCATGCACATCGCCCCCAACGAGGTGACCGCCTTCATCGGTCCCTCCGGCTGCGGCAAATCCACTTTGCTCAAATCCCTCAACCGCATGAACGACCTGGTAGAGGGCTGTAAGATCACCGGGGAAATCCTTCTGGACGGAGAGGATATCTACGGCAACATCGACGTGAACCTGCTGCGCAAGCGGGTGGGCATGGTGTTCCAAAAGCCCAACCCCTTTCCCATGAGTGTCTACGACAACGTGGCCTACGGACCCCGTACCCATGGGATCCGCTCCAAGGTGAAACTGGACGAAATCGTGGAAAAATCCCTTCGGGGCGCCGCCATCTGGGATGAATTGAAGGATCGGCTGAAAAAGAGCGCTCTGGGCCTTTCCGGCGGTCAACAGCAGCGTCTTTGCATCGCCCGGGCGCTGGCGGTGGAACCGGAAGTGCTGCTGATGGATGAACCTACCAGCGCCTTGGACCCCATCTCCACCTCCAAAATCGAAGAACTTGCAATGGATTTGAAATCGGACTATACTATCGTTATTGTGACGCATAACATGCAGCAGGCAGCGCGTATCTCTGATAAGACGGCGTTTTTCCTGCTGGGCGAGCTGGTGGAATTCGGGCCCACCGAAGCCCTGTTCTCCATGCCCAAGGACAAGCGCACCGAAGACTATATCACCGGCCGGTTCGGCTGAGGCGAAAGGAACGAGCACTGCGATGAGAAGCAAATTCGACGAACAACTGGAACAGCTCAATGTGGCCCTGATCACCACCGGCGCCCTGTGCGAGGACGCCATCTCCACGGCGGCCAAGGCCCTACTGGAAAACGACATGGAGTTGGCCAAAAAGGTCAAACCCATCGAATTGGAAATCGACCAAAAAGAGCGGGAAGTGGAAAACCTGTGCATGCGGCTTTTGCTCCAGCAGCAGCCGGTGGCCGGTGACCTGCGGACCATCTCCTCCGCCTTGAAAATGATCACCGACCTGGAACGCATCGGCGACCAGACTTCCGACATTGCCGAACTGCTGCCCTACCTGCACCAGGAAAAGATCTCCTTTAACAAGGTGCATATTCGGGACATGGCTGAGGCCACTATCAAGATGGTCACCGACAGCATCGACTCCTTCGTCCGCCAGGATCTGCCCCTGGCCCATTCGGTGATGGAATACGACAACGTGGTGGACGACCTGTTCAACCAGATCAAGGGAGAACTGATCCACCTGATCGGTGAAAATCGGGAGTGCGGGGAATTTTGCATCGACCTTCTGATGGTGGCGAAATACTTTGAACGCATTGGCGACCACGCGGTCAACGTGGCAGAGTGGGTTCAATATTCCCTCACCGGAAAAAAGGAACGGCTCTGATTTTTCCACATCCCTTTGAGAAAGGACGGTCCGGCCTCCTGGAGGCTGGGAAACGATATGATTTATTTTTTGGAAGACGACAACAGCATTCGTGAGTTGGTGGTTTACACCATGAACTCCACCGGTTTCGAAGCCATGGGTTTCTCCAAGCCCCGGGAATTCTGGGCGGCCATGGACCGGGAAACCCCCAGCCTGGTCCTTCTGGACATTATGCTGCCGGAAGAGGACGGACTGCAGATTCTCAAAAAGCTCCGGGCCAACCCCGCCACCAAGCGTTTGCCGGTGATGATGCTCACCGCCAAAGACAGCGAATACGACAAAGTGCTGGGCCTGGACAGCGGCGCCGACGACTATGTGCCCAAGCCCTTCGGCATGATGGAATTGATGGCCCGGGTCAAGGCCCTGTTGCGCCGGGCTGGCCTGCAAGATACGGAACCTCAAGAATATGTTCTGGACAAGCTCTACGTTTCTCCCTCCCGGCACCTGGTCAAGGTGGACGGAAAGGAAGTGTCCCTGACCTTGAAAGAGTTTGAGCTCCTGTGCTTCCTGCTGGAAAACAACGGCATGGTGCTCACCCGGGATAAGATCCTAGCACGGGTTTGGGGCTACGATTTCGACGGGGAAACCCGTACGGTGGACGTCCATGTGCGCACCTTGCGCCAAAAGCTGGGGGAATGCGGTTCCCTCATCGAAACTGTGCGCAGCGTGGGCTATAAGATCGACCATCGGAGCTGAGGTCCGGACCCTACACGCCTGCAAGAAAGGAATTGACCTCCGTGCAAAAGAAAATCTTTAAAAATATGTGCCTGCTGACCCTGGTGGCTGTGGTACTCTCTGCCCTGCTCACCGCTCTGGTGTACTACGCCAGCTTTGACAGCCGTATGAAGTCAGAGGTCCGGCAGGAAACCCAACTTGTCCAAAGCGCCGTAGAACTCAGCGGCGAAACGTATTTGGAGTCTGTGACAAACACGCCCAACCGGATTACCTTGATCGATACCGACGGCACCGTGCTCTTTGACAACCAGGCCGATCCCGCCACCATGGAAAACCACAGCGGCCGGGAGGAAGTGAAACGGGCTTTCTCCTCCGGCGCCGGGGAAGCCACCCGGATGTCCGGGACCTTGTCCCAGCAGACCTTCTACTATGCAGTAAAGCTTTCGGACGGCCAGGTCCTGCGGGTGGCCGCGGAAACGGATTCCGTATTTGCCGCCCTGCTCTCCGTCCTTCCCTGGATCTTGGGAGTGGCGGTGGTGGTCACGGTGATCACTGTACTGTTCTCCCGGGTTCTCACCAAGAAGATCGTGGCTCCCATCAACTCCCTGGATTTGGATCATCCGGCAGACAATGTGGTCTACGACGAATTGTCCCAGCTTTTGGGCAGAATCAACCGCCAAAATCAGATTATCGACCAGCAGATTCGCTCTCTGCGGGAAAAGCAGGAGGAATTTACCTCCATTACCGAAAACATGAGCGAGGGATTCTTGGTTCTGGATAAGAACACAGATATCCTGTCCTTCAACACCAGCGCCCTGCGCCTGCTGGGTGCCGACGCCGGACCCGCCCAAAGCCATGAAAGTGCTTTGGCCTTAAACCGCAGTGCCGGATTCCGCAGCGCTGTAGACGGGGCTCTGTCCGGCACCCGCAGCGAACAGCTTTTGCGCCAGAATGGCCGCTGCTGCCAGGTGATGGCCAACCCGGTCTGGCGGGATGGGGAAGTGGAAGGCGCCGTGGTGGTGATTTTGGACATCACCGAACGGGAAGAACGGGAAAACCTCCGTCGGGAATTTACTGCCAACGTATCCCACGAGTTGAAGACTCCCTTGACCTCCATTTCCGGATTTGCGGAAATCATTCAGAACGGCATTGTGAAACCGGAGGATATTCCCCGATTTGCCGGAAACATCTATGTGGAGTCCCAGCGGCTGATCTCCTTGGTGGATGACATTCTGAATCTCTCCCGTCTGGATGAAGCGGATGTCCAGTTGGAGTGGGAAGACTTTGATCTGAGCCAGGTGGCTCGGGACGTGGCCGCCCGCCTGAAATCCGCTGCCAAGAAAAACGGTGTGGTGCTCACGGTGGTGGGAGACCGAACCGAAATCAATGGCGTCAAGAGCATCGTGGATGAAATGGTCTATAACCTCTGCGACAATGCAGTCAAATACAATCGGAAAAACGGCCGGGTCACGGTAACCGTATCCCAGAAACCGGAAGGAGCCACCCTCACGGTGGCAGATACGGGCATTGGCATTCCCAAGGCCGATGTAGACCGGGTATTTGAACGGTTCTACCGGGTGGACAAAAGCCACTCCAAGGAAATCGGCGGCACCGGCCTGGGTCTGTCCATCGTCAAACACGGGGCAGCCTTCCACAACGCCAAGGTGTCTTTGGAAAGCACCGAGGGAAAGGGAACGACCGTCACCTTGGTGTTCCCCCAGTGAACCACTGAAAACAGCGTACAAGACTTCTCTGAAATAGTTCCCCGAAAAGGAAAGGGCCCCCGAAAATGGGGGTCCTTTTCTTGTTTGCCTTTACCACAAGGACGCAGCGATCAGATACAGGGCCAACCAGTAAAGCACCATGACCCACTTGTGGTATTTTTTGTCCAGATGGGAAAGCTGTCCCTTGGCCACCATCATGTCCGAGATGAAAAAGCTCAAAGCGCCTACCGCTGCCGGCAAAAACCGGACTCCCATCAGGAAGGGCAAAGGCAGTGCCAGAGCCAGGCTGGCGCCCAACAGGGCAGGGTACAGAAGAAAGGGCACAGTCTGCTTGCCCAGAGTGGGCAGTTCCTTCCGGAACATCAAGGCAGTCAAGGCGTATGCCAGGATCCAGAGGATCAGACTCCACCAAGTGGGAGAAACCACGGTCCACAGCCAGATTACCAGGCACACATGGCCCGCTCCGAATACCAGCATTCCGGGAATGAAGTTGATCTCCAACAGGGCGTCCGCCAAAGTGCACAGCACGAAAAACCAGAACACCGGCTCCAAAAAGGGATTTTTCCCGGAAAGAGTCAGCCCCAATCCCCCGCTGCCCACGGCAATGAAACTGCCCGCGCACTTGGCAATGAGGCTTTCCTTCATGAGCTTTTCCCGCCGCAGGATGAAGTACAGGGCAAAGATGGCGCACCACAGGGGCACCCCTACGCAGGAATAGAGAAACAGATTCATACCGGCACCTCCCGAAAAGGTTTCTTTGGTTCGATTATACCTGCCTTTTTTTCAAAGCGCAACGGGGAGTTTTGCCCTTTTCAAAAGCCTTGGGGTCTGGTATGCTGGGAATATGGAAAACAGGAAAATTTTTTGTAACGAATAGGGGATCCGGCAGTCTTAAAGATAGAAGCGGGGTGAGGAGATGCAGGATTTCGAGAGGATCTACTCGGCGTATTACGACATGGTATTTGGCTATTGCCTGCACTTGAGCCATGACCCTTCCTTGGCGGAGGAAATTGCCCAGGAATCCTTTTTCAAAGCCCTGAAAGCCATTGATTCCTTCCACGGGGAATGCCGCCTGGAAGTGTGGCTTTGCCAGATTGCCAAAAACACCTACTTCTCCCTGCTGAAAAAACAAAAGCGAACTGCCCCGCCTCTTTCCGAAGACTGGCCCGATCCCGAGGATTTGGAACAGCGGTTGGGAGACCGGGAGGAAGCCCTGCACATCCACCGGGTGCTTCACACGCTGCCGGAACCCTACCGGGAAGTATTCTGGCTCAGGACCTTTGGGGAACTGAGCTTCGCCCAAATCGCCGGGCTGTTTGACAAAACCGAAAGCTGGGCCCGGGTGACTTACCACCGGGCCAGAATGAAGATCAAGGAGGAATTGGCATGAAAATCCCTTGTTCTGTGATCCAAGACCTGCTGCCCCTGTACCATGACAACGTGTGCT
>UMIO01044095.1_pt1 | contig 10906 bp, 10 predicted proteins | sample 1965821 | NCBI WGS metagenome assembly UMIO01 (sample SAMEA4836127, study PRJEB28245) | human gut metagenome | biome: gut microbiome; material: fecal sample | place: Denmark | collected 2008
TTGCTGTGCAGCCTATTTTTATCGTACTGCCAAGATGAAAATAGCCCCGTCATCGGCAGTTGACCGTTGACGGCTGACAAAGGGGCTGTTGCTCAAGCAACAGCCCCTTCTCTCACTCCCCTGCCTCCGCAGGGCTTTCTTCTGTTTTCTCCGGTTTTTCGGGTTCCGGCGCCTGTTCCGCCTCTTCCAGCTGGGCCACGATAATGTCCACCCGGTCCACCTGGAAATCGGTGATCCGCACCACTTCTCTCACCACGGCTTCCCGCAGCTGTTCGATGGTGTCAGGGATGGAGGTATCGCAGGCCACGGACACCTTCAGGGTGAAGGCCACATGGCCTTTTTTCACCGTGCCGTTTTCCGCCACTTCCGCGTCGGTCTTTTCCACCGCCACCGCCGGAGTGTTCTTGCCGGTGAGCCCTTTGGCAAAGGACATGAGCCCCCCGCCGGTGTGTTCCCACAAGTTCACCCGGTCCACCCGTTCTGCCGCCAGCCGGACCAGCTGGACGAACACTTCTTCACAAATAATGGTCTTGCCCTGGATCATGGTATCAGCTCCTTTATTACCGGAACTCCACCTTCAGATGCTGGCGGTTCACCAGCCGGTTGTACTTGTATTTGGGATACCCTACCAGCAGAGTTCCGACGATGACCTGTTTCTGGGGTACCTGGAGCAGTTCCCGCAGCGGGGCGTAATCTGCCCGGGCACAGGTTTCAATAAAGCCCATAATGGTGGTTCCCAGGCCCAGGGTGGGAGCATACAGTTCCACATAGGCCCAGGCCTGTTCACAGTTGCTCACGCCGGTTACGTTCAGCCGCCGGGCCAGTGCGAACACCAGCTGTTTGGCATTCCGGCCGATGATGTCGATGCCCCGGCCCCGGTACACTTCCAGTACCTTCCGGAAATACCGGCGGCGGGGAGAGTTGTTGTCGATTTCTTCCTGCATCCAGTCCGCCACACAGTCGCAGATCTTCCGGATCAGTTCCTGGTCGGACACCACAATGTAGTAAAGCCCCTGGGAATTGGCGGCGGTAGGTGCATACCGGGCAATGTCCAGCAGCTGTCTCATCTTGTCTTCACTGACCAGTTCCGGAGTGAAGTTCCGGATGCTCCGGCGCATCCGCAGGAAGTTGTAGGCCGTTTTGGAATCCAGCACCGGCATGGGGATGGGTTCGGTTTCGGCATAGGGACAGCGGGAATTATCAAGAGCACCGGTGGGACAGACGGATACACAGTGGCCGCAGGACATGCAGGACATATCATTGATGCACACCGGGCCGTTTTCACCCATTTCAATGATACAGCTGGGACAGACTTTGGAGCAGATCCCGCATCTAACACACTTATTCTGATCGACCGTTAAAATTCCAACCAAATGAAACACCTCATATTCTCTCTGACTGCAGTGCTGCCGGGGAAGCGGCGAACCCCTGTAAATTTAAAAAAAGCCGGACATCCGTCCGGCATGATTTGCAATTGGCTCCCCGAGTAAGACTCGAACTTACAACAACTCGATTAACAGTCGAGTGCTCTACCATTGAGCTATCGGGGAATCTCAGCGAAGATTATTCTACACGAAAAGCCGATTCCTGTCAACAGTTTTTTAAGATTTATTTTGCCATTTCCACATTGGCCGGCACATCAGCCACCGTTTCTGAATCCCCCACCTTTTCCAGGTTGGCCTGGACATGGCGGACAGCGCAGGACAGGCTGTAGTTGATGACGAAATACACCAGGGCCGCAAACCCGAACAGCACGAACACGTCGGATACGTTGATGGTGCCGGTGCCGTTGTACATGGCGGCCCCTCCCAGCACCTTGTTCACCCGGGCCATCAGTTCGATGGTGGCCACGTTGGCCATAAAGGAGGTATCCTTGATGATGGTGATCACCTGGCTCATCAGGGTGGGGATGATCTTCCGGAAGGCCTGGGGCAGGATGATGTACCACATCACCTGGACGATGTTGAAGCCCTGGGCATAGCCCGCTTCGAACTGCCCCTTGGAAATGGCGTTCAGGCCGCCCCGGATGATTTCCGCAATGATGGCGGATTCAAAGATGGTCAGGGCAATGGTGCACTTGAACAGGAGCTTGGTTTCCACGGAACTGAGCCCCAGGATCCGCCGCACCCCGGGAGCGGGGAAGAATACGGTGCCGATGAAGATCCAGAACAGAAGCGGTGTGTTCCGGAACAGTTCAATGTAGGCAGTGGCAGCCCAGCGGAAGACTCTTTCCGCCGGACGGGTGCAGTAGTTCCGCACCAGGGCCAGGACGGAAGCCACCCCCAGGCTGGCGGTAATGGAAACCGCCGCCAGGAGCAGGGTGAAGCAGGCTCCCTTCAGCATAAAGGACATAATGTCCGGATTTTTCAGGATGGCAAAGCTGCCGGCTAATGTACTCATACTCCATTCCTCCTCAGGCATTCATCATTTCGTCCTGGGCCTTCAGCTTGGCTTCCCAGCGGCCTGCCAGAGTGGACAGGGGGAAGCAGATGATGAAGAACAGGACCCCGCACACAATGTAGGCTGGTGCGTAGGAACCCCCGGTGTTGGCCCCGGTGACGAAGTTGTAGGTGGACGAAATCAGGTCCGCCCCGCCGATGATGTACAGCACTGCGGTGTTCTTGATCAGGTTCCCGATCTGGTTCACCGTAGGAGGCAGGATCACCTTCACCGTCTGGGGCAGGATGATGTAGGCCATTTTCTGGGTGTAATCGAACCCCTGGGCGTCCGCCGCCTCAAACTGGCCTCTGGGGATGGATTCGATCCCCGCCCGGATCACTTCTGCCATATAGGCGCCGTGATAGATGCCCAGGGCGATGATCCCGGCTGCCAGCACCCCGATCTTGTGTCCGGAGAAGGAGCAGGCATAATAGAGAAGACACAGCTGCAGGATGAGCGGTGTATTCTGGATGGCTTCCACGTAGATCCGGTTGATGGTTTTGGGAAGCCGTCTGGTGCTCACACCCATGAGCCCCAGCAGGATGCCCAGTACGGTGGCGATTACAATGCCCCCCAGGGCACTTTCCACCGTCACCCCCAGTCCCTGGAGGAAGCTGGCCTTGTGGGTCAGGACCACTTCCCATGCTTTTTCTGAAAATAAACCGCCCATAATCATTGCCTCCTGTTGAAAGAGAAGGGCAATCCCGCGAAATTGGAGGATTGCCGCTTCCCACCTTGCATTTACTTTCTCACGTTATTTATCCAGGTTGTATTTGGCTTCCAGTTTCTTGATGGTGCCGTCTTTCAGCCAGCCCTGGACAGCTTCTTCACAGAACTTGCTCATGCCGGAGCCCTTCTTGGTGGCCAGGCCGTATTCCTGAGGCGCGAATTCTTCCTTGATGAAGGTCCTGTCGTCGGTGTGGTAGATGGCCAGGATGGATTTATCCACGCAGAAGGCGGATACTTCTCCGGAAGTCAGGGCCGTGGAAATGGCCGGATAATCGGCGTATTGTTTGAAGCTTACCCCCTTGTTCCAGGTGGCTGCATCGAAGCTCTTGGGATCGAAGCCGTCCCCGTCGATGACTTTGGCCTTGATCATGGCTTCCACCAGGGCTCTGGCGGAGGTGGATCCGGAGGATACCCCTACCACTTTCCCTTTCAGGTCAGCCAGGCTGTTGATGTTGCTGGCTTTTTCCACCAGCACCCCAACATGGTCTGTATAGTAGGGAGTGGTGAAATCCCAGCTCTTTTTCCGTTCCGGAGTGATGGTGAAGGTTGCGGCAACCATATCGATGTCTCCGGAATCCAGAAGAGCGGTACGGGTGGCTGCCGTTACCGGCGTGTATTCCACTTCCACTCCCAGTTTCTTGGCCAGTTCTGCACTCAGGTCAACTTCCAGCCCGGTAAATTTCCCGGTGGCCGGATCCTGATACCCGAAGCCCTTGGTGACGTTCTTGACGCCTACCCGCAGGACCCCGCGTTTCTTGATGGCGGCGATGTCTTCCGCCACATTGGAGGATTTACCACTGTCAGCGCTTTTCTTCTCGTCCCCGCACCCTGCAAACAGCGATACGGCCATAAGTACGGTGACCCCTACTGCAAAGATCTTTCTCAGCTTGCCCAAACTTTTCATGATAAAACCTCCTTCAAATGCTTCCTTGCTGCTCTATGATTATCGCCGGGTGGTAATCAGCGGATAATCCTGCTTAAGAACTTCTTCACCCGTTCATTGGTGGGGTTCACGAAGAAGTGGTCCGGTGTGCCTTCGTCGATGATCCGGCCGTCTTCCATGAAAATGATCCGGTCGGCCACCTGCCGGGCAAAGCCCATTTCGTGGGTCACCACCACCATGGTGATGTTCCCTTCCTTGGCCAGCTTGATCATCACGTCCAGCACTTCCTGGATGGTTTCCGGATCCAGGGCCGAAGTGGGTTCATCGAACAGGATGATCTTGCTTTCGTCGCACAGGGCCCGTGCAATGGCGATCCGCTGCTGCTGCCCGCCGGATAAGGTGGTGGGATACACATTGGCTTTGTGCCGGAGCCCCACCACTTCCAGATAATGGTAAGCGGTTTTTTCCGCATCCTCTTTGCTCTTGTGCCGGAGCTTCATGGGGGCCAGGGTCAGATTCTGGAGTACCGTCATGTGCGGGTACAGGTTGAACTGCTGGAACACCATGGACATGTTGTCCCGGATGATCTGGGTCCGGTTCTTGTGGGTGAGTTCTGTACCATTGATATACACATGCCCTTCGGTAGGTTCCTCCAGGAAGTTCATGCACCGAACTGTGGTGGATTTCCCTGAACCAGATGGCCCGATGATTACCAGTTTTTCCCCTTCTTTCACTTCCAGGTTGACGTCCTTCAATACATGGTTGGTGCCAAAGTATTTGTTGACGTGCTCGAGTTTGATCATCATAGCCATCCCTGCTTTCATTTGATTTGCAATCGTTATAGCTTGTTTTTGAAATACTGTTCGTATTATTTCGAACAATTACGATTATACGCAAAATACGGTTTGTGTAAATCGGTTCACAAATAGTTCACAAATAATTATCTCGAAAACGAGAAAATTGTTACGATGTTTACTGAATTTGTAGGATTATTATGTATACAAAGGGAGTGTGCTGCCTCAGCAGCCCCCTTTTCGTTAACTTTTTTCTTATTGTCTTGACAATTCTTTTATTTCGGGTATAATAGTTACCCGAATGATGGAGCTTCTGGCAGGAGATAAATTTAGGGTTCCATCCAATATATGGTTATCCGTTACTGGACCGCGCGCAGGCCATGATCCCCATGGTCAGGATCCATTCGGAACCGGAACCAAAAACATATCGAAAGACTGGGACGGCAAGGTGCCCCTCTCTCTTATGGGTACTGGATATTCCAGGACTTTCACCGAAAGGTGTTGTCATTATGCAACTGTTCCGTACCGTAAAAGATCTGAAGGACTTTGTCCGCACTGTGAAAAAAGAAGGCAAAACCATCGGTCTGGTGCCCACCATGGGTGCCCTCCACGAAGGCCATGCCTCCCTGATCAAAGCCGCTGCCAAAGAAAATGACGTGGTCATCGTCAGCGACTTTGTAAACCCCACCCAGTTCGGCCCCAACGAAGACTATGATGCCTATCCCCGGAAGCTGGCCGCAGACGAAAAAGTCGCGGAAGCCGCCGGTGCCACGGCCATCTTTGCTCCTTCGCCGGCTGAAATGTATCCTCACCAGGATATGACCTGGGTGGAAGTGACGGGCAATATCACCAAAGTTCTTTGCGGCCGCACACGCCCCATCCATTTCCGGGGTGTGGCAACGGTATGCACCAAGCTGTTTAATCTTTCTCAGGCCGACCGGGCCTATTTCGGGCTGAAAGACGCCCAGCAGACGGAAGTCCTCCGCCGGATGGTGGAAGACTTGTTTATGAATGTTGAGCTTCGTATTATGCCTATCGTTCGGGAATCTGACGGACTGGCCAAAAGTTCCCGGAACGTGTACCTGTCTCCGGAAGAACGGAAGGCGGCGCTGGTCCTTTCCCGGAGCCTGAAACACGCCAAAGAGGCCTTTGCTGCCGGTGAGCGGGATCCCCGGAAGCTGGTGGATCAGGTAACTGCTGAAATCAAGGCCGAACCCATGAGCAACATCGACTATGTGGAACTCTACGGCATGCCCGGACTGACGGAAGTCACCGGCCCCATTGCCGGCCGTGTGCTGCTGGCCGTGGCGGTGAAGTTCGGGACCACCCGGCTCATCGACAATGTAGTGCTGGAGGGCTGACCGGATGGTGGATGGAATCGTACGTTTCTGCACCCGGTACATGTCCGTGGGAGTGGTGCTCATCGGATTTTTGGGGATCCTGGAGCCAGGGCTCATGAAGCCTCTGGCCCCCCAGATTCCCACCTTTCTGGGCATCATCATGTTCGGCATGGGCATGAGCCTGACCCCGGATGACTTCCGCAACGTGTTCCGCCAGCCAAAAAACGTGGCCATCGGGACCCTGCTCCAATTCACCATTATGCCCGCCGTGGCTTTCGGGCTGATCCACCTGTTCCGCCTTCCTGAGGCCATTGCCATCGGGGTAGTGCTGGTGGGCTGCTGCCCGGGAGGCACCGCTTCCAATGTGATTTCCTACATTGCCCATGCAGATGTGGCCCTGTCGGTTTCCATGACCATGGTGAACACCCTGCTGGCCCCCTTTGTGACCCCCTTCCTGGTGTGGTTCATTGCAGGCACCTGGGTGGATATCAACTTTGTGTCCATGATGGTTTCCATTGTGAAAATGGTGCTGCTGCCCCTCGTCCTGGGCATCGGGATGAATTATTTCTTCCCCCGGCAGGTCAGCCGGGTAATCCGGGTGATGCCCATGCTGTCCGCCCTGGTTGTGATCCTCACCGTAGGCTGCGTGGTGTCCATGTCCGGCCGGGCCATTGTGGACAACGGACTGGTGATTCTCTGTGTGGTAATGCTCCACAATCTGTGCGGCATGGTGCTGGGCGGATTCTTCGCCCGCCGGTTCGGGCTGGACAAAGCCCAGTGCCGGGCCATGACCATTGAAGTGGGCATGCAGAATTCCGGCCTGGCCTCCACCCTGGCTCTGATGTACTTTACCGCCGCCGGCGGCATCGCCGGTGCCATCTTCTCCGTATGGCACAACGTGTCCGGCTCCCTTTTCGCCTCCTACTGTGTAGGAAAAGACGAGGAAGGACAGCAGGAAGACAGCGTGGGAGAACTGGTGGGAGAAAAAAACAGGAATTGAATGAAAAAAGGACTGTTGCGTAAGCAACAGTCCTTTTTTGGGTCGCGGCCCGCGAACGGGGGTGTGTGAATTTTTTTCACACACCCCCGTTTTTCACCACCCCTTGGGCAGCATCCCTGCCATGCTCAGCAGGGCGTAAACACCGGAGGCCAGGAACACCACAAGGACCAGTTCCTGGATGGGTCGGGCGGCCAGCCAGCCGCACTGCCAGCAGGGTTCCTGGTCTCCTTTTTTCCGGGCGCTCCGGAGCATGAACACCGGCAGCACGGACATGATGATGCCCCCGAAGGTGCCGGCGCTGAAAATGGCGCTGACAAAGCCCACCAAACCGCTGCTGGCCAGGAAAATGGGCGGAATCACAATAAAAACCAGACACAGGGCCCGGCTCCGGATATCCCGTTCCGACCGGAACCCCAGCCGCTCGATGCAGTTGGTAAGGAAGCTTTCAGCAATGGCCCAGAAGGAGGTAAGCATGGCACAGAAGGCAAAGAAATTCACCAACAAATAGAAAAGCGGATTCTCCAGGGCCCTGCCCCAGGAAAGAGAAGCCACTTCCGTGATTTCCTTCCCTGGCAGCATCAAAAACACCGCCAGGGGCACCAGGGCCAGGATCAGGAAAGAGATCCCCGTGCCTCCCAGGATGGCCGGCACCAGCTTTTCCGGACGGTCCCGGAAGCCCCGGGCCAGTTCCGGCACAATGTACTGGACCGCATAGCAGAATACGGCAATATTGAACACCGGGATACCCCAGGTCCAGTGGGCATAGAGGATTTCATCCAGAGGCACCCGGGCCCGGAGGAAGGACGCCCCCACCAGGAGAACCAGCATCAGGATCATCCCCAGCCCCAGGAACTTTTCCGCCGCCCCGGTAACTTTCAGGCCCAGCCAGACCACAGCGGTTGCCCCGATGGAAAACAGCAGGCTGGCTTCTTCCAGGGGCAGGCCCAGGAAGGTGCTGAGAATCTTTCCGCAGCCGGTGATGTAGGCGATCAGGCTGCAGAAACTGGTAGCTCCCACAGAAAAGAAGATCAGCCAGGATCCGGCCTTCCCCACATATTTTTCCGCCAGTCCGGACAGCTGCAAAGGCCGCCGGGTGCGCAGGGCTGTTTCCGCCACATAGAGCATGGACGCCACCGAAAGAAACCCGGCTGCCAGAAGCCAGGTGAGCAGCACCGGCCACCCTGCCTTCCGGCTGGCATAGGCCAGGCCCAGCACCCCGGATCCGATGGTGGCCCCCACCACCAGCATCACCGCTTCTGTAAAAGTAAGCCGGCGGACTTCCAGGGTTCCGTTCTCCTCCTCTGCCGTCTCCAGATTCTCTGATTCCGTATACTCCATCTTGTTCTCTCTCCCCGTTATATTGTCAAGTCATCTGACCTGCATACCGGTTTATTGTAGCATAACAAGGAGCAGGAGGGAATGGGAGTTAACGTAAAAAAGGAGGGGCTGTTGCATACGCAGCAGCCCCCCTTTCATCCATTCTTCCGCATCTTCGGTTCCCGGGTCCAGCAGACTGCCTGCATCAGGCAGATCACTGCCGCCACGGCTCCCATTCCGATCCAGAATACCGGTTCCACGTTCATCAGATTCATCATGGCAATCGCTCCTTTCGGGAATAATCGTTTATTGTTCGTCGTTTTGGAAGGAACCCGCTCTCAGTGGGTTCCCTGAAGGGAAACGCTGCCCTGCGGCAGCTAACCCACCACCAGCCTTGCGGCTGGTCCCCCGCCCTTGCAAAGGGCGGATAGTGGATACGCGGGCCTTACGCCCTTGTACCCACAAAAAACAATGGGCACCAGCTCGAGCGTATATCCGCCCTTTGCAAGGGCGGGGGACCGTTGCGCCTGCGCAATGGTGGTGGGTTAGCAGCGCCAGCTGCGTTTCCCTTCAACGGAATCTGCGGCCGCAGATTCCTTCCATCAGCCGATTACGGAATCCCAATGGATTCGCCGCTCCCACGCCGATCCTGCTCTTCCCTCTTCACTTTTCCCTGTCACAGCAAACTCCCGTAATGCCGGATGTAGGCCTTCTTGATGCTGGTAGTCAGCAGCATATATCCGGCCACCACCAGCGCCAGGAACCCGAAATACATCCCTGGCAGGGGCAGGAATCCCAGATCCCTTCCCAGAGCCCCGGTAAAGGGCAGCAGGGTGCACAGGGCAATGCCGCTGCCGGTCATGGCGGTCAGAAGCGCCGACGCATGGCTCTGGACAAAAGGCAGTTTGGGCGTCCGAAGCATGTGGATCACCAGAGTCTGGGTCCACATGGATTCCACGAACCACCCGGCCTGGAACAGGGCCTCATAGGCATCCCGCAGGTTCATGCCGGCAAAGACTCCCTGGCCCACCACTGCATCGGCAGCAATGTGGTTGTAGGTGACCCCGCCAGAAAGCATCTGAGGACAGATCACGAAATACAGCACCAGATAGGTGATCCAGTCGAACACCGAGCTGGTGGGCCCCAGCCACAGCATGAAGCTGCCGATGCTGGAAGCATCCCAGTTCCGGGGCACCTTCAGATAATCCTCGTCCACATTGTCCCAGGGAATGGCAATGCAGGAAATTTCGTACAGCAGGTTCAAGATCAGCAGCTGGAGACTGCTCATGGGCAAAAACGGCAGCAGAGCGCTGGCCGCCAGCACCGAGAACATGTTCCCGAAGTTGGAAGAGGCAGTCATCTTGATGTATTTGATCATGTTGGCATAGGTTTTCCGGCCTTCCACGATTCCTTCTTCCAGCACCATCAGGCTCTTTTCCAGCAGGATGATATCCGCACTTTCCTTGGCGATATCCACGGCACTGTCCACGGAAATCCCGATATCCGCCATCTTGAGGGCCGGGGCATCGTTGATTCCGTCTCCCATGAACCCCACCGTATGGCCTTTGGCCTGGAGAGCGCCCACCACCCGGGCCTTCTGGTCCGGAGACAGCTTGGCGAACACGGTGGTTCCTTCCACTTCTGCTGCCAACTGTCCGTCATCCATTTTTTCCAGGTCGCTGCCCAAAAGGATGTGTTCCACCGGCAGCCCCACCTGACGGCAGATGCACCGGGTGGTCTTTTCGTTGTCCCCGGTAAGCACCTTGGTGGTGACCCCATGGTCCTTCAGAGCCTGGATGGCCTGACCGGCGCTTTCCTTGGGCGGATCCAGGAAGGCCAGGTACCCCATGAGCACCATGTCCCGTTCATCCTTGGACCCGAAAGCCCCTACCGGGGAAGGATTGATTTTCCGGGCCAGGGCGATCACCCGCATCCCCTCTTCATTCAGCCGGTCCGCTACCTGGCGGATTTTCCTCCGCAGGGCATCGGTGAGTTCCACCGTCCCTTCCGGCTGTTCCACCTGGCTGCAGATGGCCAGCATTTCTTCCACCGCCCCTTTGGTGATCATCTGGGTCCGGTTTTTGGGATCGATGACCACAACGGACAGTCTCCGCCGGGCAAAGTCAAAAGGCACCTCGTCCACCTTCCGGTAATTCTCCGACAGATCCACCAGCTTGGGGTCTGCCTTTTCCTCTTCTTCCGTTTTTTCAATAATGGCCCGATCCATAAAATTCTTGTACCCGGTCTGGAAATAGCTGTTCAGGTAAGCATACCGGAGCACCCGCTGACTGGACTGACCGTTGGGATCCAGATGGTATTCCAGAGCCACCTTGTCCTGGGTCAGGGTACCGGTCTTGTCCGTACACAGCACGTCCATGGCCCCAAAGCTCTGGATGGAGTTCAG
>UMIO01024183.1_pt1 | contig 10818 bp, 8 predicted proteins | sample 1965821 | NCBI WGS metagenome assembly UMIO01 (sample SAMEA4836127, study PRJEB28245) | human gut metagenome | biome: gut microbiome; material: fecal sample | place: Denmark | collected 2008
TGCTGATTTATGATAGTTGCATGATAGTTAAAAAGGAAACTGTCATGCCTATATGTTATGATGTTCAAGTTATATACAAGAAACATGATAGTATGATAGTTGTTTTTTTTAATTCATTATAGTACTGATAAGTTTGAACCGTAAATGCAGATTTACCGGTGAACTAACGGGTAAGGCTGAACCTCGTGCCGCAAGCTCTCTTTTGCCGTCTGCTTTAGCTGATGAATAGATGATTGTTCCCGGCTTTGCCGGTTCCTCTGTGGTTTTTTAACCCCTTTAAATACAATACAAGCTGTGAATGGGGTGTAAGAATGGTTAATGAATATTAAATAATGAGCTTGTCGGGAACTTTTTGCAATGATTCGGCGTCTTATATTTACGAGTGATTATTATAAATGAAAAAGTAAAAAATGAAAAAAGCTATTTTGACACTTTTGATGATTCCTGCTTTTGTCGGGATGTTGTTTTCTTGCTCTGAAGTCAAAACGGATGCAAAGAAGTTGGAAGGTAAATGGAATATTGTGGAAGTAAAAGGAGAAAAAATACTGAAAGAAGGTTTGCCCAATATGGAGTTTGATATGAAAGATAATAAAGTTCACGGTAATGCCGGATGTAATATCTTTAATTCGACTGTCGTGCTGGACGACCAGGATATTTCTTCCATCACGATCAACCCCGCAGCCACTACCATGATGGCTTGTCCGGATATGGAGATCGAAGATGCGATCTTGAAAGCTATGGGAAACGTGAAAGGTGTGAAGGCCGGCCAGTCCGAAAATGAAATGTTGCTGGTCGATGCTGACGGTAACGTGTTGATGGTTTTGTCAAAAAACTAATTGGATAGAAATGAAGAAGTACATGTATCTTTGTCTTGCGGCGTTGAGTATCGGTATCTTTGCTTCTTGTAAGGCGAAAAAAGGTGTGGAAGCGACTTTCTCCGACCTGGATGGTAGTTGGAATATTGTCGAATTGAACGGCAAGGTGTTGAATCCTGCCGAGACGAATCAAGTCATCGAGTTCGACGTGGCTCGCCATTCCCTTTCCGGAAGAGCTGGATGCAATCGGATGATGGGGCAGATCGAATACAGCGATTCCCGCAAGAATATCATTAAATTCCCGCAGGTTGCGACAACGCGTATGGCTTGTCCGGATATGAGTGGTGAGCGTGAATTGTTGCAGGCTTTGGATAAAGTCGTTCGCTTTGATGCAGTAGGTGAGGTGAAACCGGTCAATAAAATCGCTTTATATGGCACGGACAATACCAAATTGATGGTAATTGAAAAGAAGTGACTTTCATTGTGAAATGTTTGGAAGGCGGTTCCGGTTGTGACGGGCCGCCTTTTTTATTTCGGCCTGCAAGGGATGATCAGGGTGAAGCGGCTGCCTTTTCCTTCCTGGGAAGAAAGGGTGATTCGCCCCTCCAGGCGCTCGGCGATGGTTTGACAGATCGATAGGCCCAGTCCGGTACCTTGTGCAAATTCGTCCACCTTGAAGAAACGTTCGAACACTTTCTTCTGGGCCTCTTCCGACATGCCTTTTCCTGTATCTTCGACAAAGACATGAACTTCTTTCTCCTCCTTCTTATAGACAGCTCCTAACAGGATGTGCCCTTTAGTGGTGAACTTGACGGCATTGTTGATGAAATTCGTAATCACTTGCGTGAACCGGAAACGGTCTACATGAATGATAAGTTCCGTTTCTTGGAATTCTTTCAGGAAACGGATATTCGACGGCATAAGCAGGTGATGTGTCTGGTAGATCTCTTCTAACAGTTCGTTTAGAGAGCAATCGTCGAAAGCGAAAGACATCCGTCCCGACTCAATGCGCGAGAGTTCCTGGATATCATTAATCAGTTTCAGCAGCAGATTACTGTTTTTGTTGATCGTATTGCGGAAAAGGTCTTTTTCTTCATCGGTCAATTCCTTTTCGTCTTGTAATAGGTTGGTGAAACCGACTATCGCATTTAACGGTGTGCGTATCTCATGGCTCATGTTGGCGAGGAATGCCGATTTCATCTTATTGGCTTCTTCGGCTCGCTCTTTCTCTTCGATCAACCGGAGTTGCACCTGCCTTTTCCGTTCGCTTTCGCGGTAGTACATGTAAATGAGGTGAAGGATGATATAGACGATTGCTATGACGAGCAGGATTCCGCCTGCAATAATATAGTTTAGGTAACGGACTTCCAGTGGCATGTTATAGATGATGCTTCCCTGTGGCAGATCGCTCAACCGTATGTTGAAACGTTGCATCTCTTTCCAGTCGAAAGCAAATGTTTTGGGGCTTTCTACGATAGGAATGTCATTTGGAGAAGTGCCTTTCAGGATGCGGGCAGCTGTTTGGGCAACACAATCAGCCTGGATTTGCAAGGTAGTGAAATAGCCACCGGTGATCCCTCTGTTGTCGTTGAACCCGTTGTTAATGACTGTGAAGTTCGGCACATTGGCCAGGCGTCCGACGGTCAGGACATTGAAGTCGAGAATGATTTGTATGCAGGCGGTGTAAGGCTTGTCTTCAAATACCCAAAGAAGCTGGCGGGCGGTCAGGTTGGCTGTTGAGGTCGTATATAAGGCAGAAGCGCCTTCTTTGCCGGGCTGGATTTCCGTGGAAGTAGTTTGGGGCCTTGTTTGATACAATCCTTCGTAAACAGCTATTCCATGTCCCTGGATATTGTCCATCAACGTTTCGAACGCTTTTCTGCCGATGAATTCTTTCGTTTTGAAGATCAGTATTTTTGATCTTCCGTATAGTTTTTCGATCAGTTGTATGTTTTTCAGATATTCAGGCTTGTCCCAATAACCCGTGAAGTTGGGATGCTGTTCCAATAGTTCCCAGTTGGGAAAGTTGACACCTGAAAAGACAACCGGAATCGTCTTGCCGAGCGGATGGTTGCAGGCCATTAAAGTATAGGTAGCCTGATCGTCATTGGAAATGATGATGTCCGGTTTGAAACTTAAAGTGTCGAGAAAGGAGTACATCCGGGCTTCTTCGTCTGTGGCATTATAGCGTTCGCAGTCCAGGTAGAATGTGTGGATGGAAGAGTATATCTGCTTTTCCTCCAGTTCCTCGTGCAGCAGCTTGTCGAACTTGGAGTAGGCACTCAGGCTTTGATTGTATGACTGTATGACAAGGACATTAAACAGTTCCTTCCCTTTTTTATCGGAGGAACCCTTTGCTTCACGCGGAAAACAAAGGGCCAATATCAACATCGCTATGTATATATGTATTTTCAAGGAAGAAGCACTTATCAATTGTACCCGTATGTTTTAAAAAACCGTTCAAAGTTAACGATAATCGGGATATAACAAGTACTTCTTTCTGATTTTCTTATATTTATTTAATGCCGGTTGCCAACTTGCGCGTATTTCGTTCTCCTTTAAGCCGCGGACAATCTGGAAACGTAATTCTTTTGTCCCGGCAAGCAGGTCGAACCATTGTGGGCGGGTGAAGAAAAAAGCTTGGTCGTTGCCTGCTTTATTATAGAAATCAAGGAGGAATTTCAGCGTCAATCCCCCGGTAAAGGGATATTCTCTCAAGTCCGTGCCGTAGCATTCCTTGTCCTTATGCAACGGTTTCGTGTCGAAACCTGGCAAGGAGGTGGGCGTAAAGGTGAAATCTCCGTATCTGGCATCGGGTGCTCCCAATATCTGGAATGGATAATAGGTCCCGCGACCGACACTGATATTGGTCCCTTCGAAGAAACAGAGTGAAGGGTAGAGACGGATCGACTGGTCGTTCGGCAGGTTGGGAGAGGGCTTTACCGGCAACCAGTACGGATCTCCGTGACGCCAGTTTTCCATCTTGACGATATGCAGTTTACAGGTGTCGGGTGTACTTTTCAGCCAACCTTCCTTGTTGATCATCCAAGCCAGTTCGCCAACCGTCAGACCGTGCAGTATGGGTAATGGGTCAACGCCGACAAAGGATTCGAATCCTTTCTGGCGGACAGGACCGTCGACGAAGTCGTTCGGGTTAGGGCGGTCCAGGACGATAAATTCGACATCGTTTTCGGCACAGGCTTCCATCACATAATGCATGGTGCTGATGTAAGTATAAAAGCGGGCTCCGACATCCTGAATGTCGAACACGACCACGTCCAAGCCGGCCAACTGCTCGGCTGTCGGCTTCTTGTTCTTTCCGTATAGGGATATGATGGGGACTCCTGTTTTTACGTCACGGCTGTCTTTGATCTCGGCTCCCGCATCGGCCGTCCCGCGGAAACCGTGTTCAGGGGCGAACACTTTCTTTATGTTGATACCCTCTTCCAACAAGGCGTCCAACAAATGCTTCTGCTGCTTTTCGAGGATGGAGGTTTGGTTCACTACTAATCCGACCTGTTTGTCTTTCAACAGACGGGTAACGACGTCCATACGTTCGGCTCCCAATTTTAGAGGGGCTTTCTGTGGAGTGACGGCCTGGATTTCAGACATTAAGAACAGGCTTAACAGCCAGAAGGCATACCTGATAACTGTTCTCATAGACTCATTCCTTACTATTTGTTTCTGCAAAAGTAACGATTCTTTTTGTTTATTGCGTATCTTTGTCTCTCAATAAAGCGATTGATTGTTATGAACCCTTTAGATATTATTGCCAAATATTATCCGGTAGGTTCGGAGGCGTACCGGATTTTGGTTATTCATAGTAGAAGTGTGGCAGATAAAGCTTTGGCTATAGCCCGGATGCATCCGGAGATGAATCTTGACCTTACCTTTGTAGAAGAGGCAGCTATGCTGCACGATATCGGTATTTTCCGTTGTAATGCTCCCGATATCGATTGCCATGGAGATGCGGAATATATTTGCCACGGTTATCTGGGGGCCGAATTGATGCGGGCGGAAGGTTATCCCCGCCATGCCCGCGTGTGCGAACGGCATACGGGAACAGGTATTACGCTGGCAATGATTGAAGAACGAGGTTTGCCTCTTCCGCACCGGGACTTTATGCCGGAAACCTTGGAAGAACAACTGATTTGCTACGCCGACAAGTTTTACAGCAAAACGAAACTGGACAAAGAAAAATCTGTCGAAAAGGTAAAACAGGGCCTTTCGAAGTATGGAAACGAAACAGTCGAACGGTTTGATAACTGGTGTAAACTCTTTTTAGGGGAATAAAAAGGGATTGGCTCGCTAAATTGTTATACATTTGCCCGCTGTAACACACTGCAAATAACGACGGAATGTTTTTGAAATACAAATGCCTGATTATTTTGTTGCTTTTCCTCACTGGAAACATGATGACTGAGGCGCAGGAACTTATAGCCCCGACCGATACCGTGATGGCCGTTGTGGGCGATACGGTCGTATCTGCCGGACAGGATAGTGTGCTTGCGTTAGACAGTGTACCGAAGAAGCAGACAGGGCTGGACGCTCCGGTTTCCTACCAGGCGAAAGACTCCATCATCATGACGGGAGCGAACTGGGCTTATCTGTTTGGGGAAAGCGATGTGAAATATCAACAAATCGAACTTCAGTCCGAGAAAATCGAGATGAATATGGACAGTAGCCTGGTGTATGCCACTTTCGGCCTTGACTCGATCGGGGAGGAATTCGGCTATCCTCTTTTCAAAGATGGCGACCAACAGTATGAATCCAAGACGATGCGCTATAATTTCGGTACGAAAAAAGGATATATCACAGATGTGATCACGCAACAAGGCGAAGGTTATGTGACGGCCGGACGTACCAAAAAGATGGACAACGATGTCCTGAATATGAAGGGGGGACGGTATACGACTTGCGACGAGCATGATCACCCCCATTTCTATATCCAGATGACGAAGGCGAAAGTCCGCCCGAAGAAAAATATCGTGACGGGTCCCGTCTATCTGGTGTTTGAGGACGTCCCGCTTTATCCGATCGGTCTGCCATTCTGTTTCTTCCCGTTTTCGAGTTCTTATTCTTCGGGCATTATCATGCCCACTTTCGGGGATGAAAGTTCGCGTGGTTTCTATCTGCGCGACGGCGGGTATTATTTTGCGTTGAGCGATTATATGGACCTGGCCTTGACCGGTGAAATCTATACGAAAGGTTCCTGGGGACTGTCGGCTCGTTCTTCTTATCGGAAACGGTATAAGTTTTCGGGCAGTTTCAATGCCTCCTATCTGGTTACCCGTTTGGGCGACAAGGGGCTTCCCGATTATAGCTTGTCTAAGGACTTCAAGCTGAACTGGACACACTCGCAGGACCCGAAGGCAAATCCGTACCGGACTTTCTCGGCGAGTGTGAACTTTGCGACCAGCAGTTATGACCGTAATAACCTGAACAGCTTCTATCCTGGCTCGCAAGGGTTTGCGGATGCGAACCAGAATACCAAAGGGTCCAGTATCAGTATAACACAGCGTTTCCCGAATAATCCGTTCAGTATTTCGGCTACCATGAATGTGAACCAGCGTTCGAAAGACTCGACGATCTCGCTGACATTGCCTGATATTACAATTACGATGAGTCGTATCTTCCCGTTCAAGCGGAAGAATGCGGTCGGAAAAGAACGTTGGTATGAGAAGATTTCCATGAGTTACAACGGTTACCTGCGTAATAGTATCGATACGAAAGAAGACAAATTGTTCAAGTCGAGCTTGGTGAAGGATTGGCGGAATGCCATGCAGCACCAGATTCCGGTGAGTGCTACTTTCTCTTTGTTCAAGTATTTGAATATCTCGCCGTCGTTCAATTATACCGAACGTTGGTACACCAATAAGGTGGAAAAAGCATACGACATGCAGAAGAAGCAGGTGGTTGCGCGTGATACGACTTATGGTTTCTACCGCGTATTCGATTACAGCACATCCGTTTCAGCTTCCACGACGCTATATGGTTTCTATAAACCGTTGCCGTTTTTGGGTGACAAGATCAAGATGATTCGTCATCGTTTCGAACCTTCGGTAACGTTGAGTTATACGCCTGATTTTGGAGCTTCCAAATATGGTTTCTGGAAAGATCTTATGTATGAAGATCAATATGGACAGACGCAGCAGATCTCTTATTCGCCGTTTGAAGGCGGTATGTTTGGGACGGCCCCTAACGGGAAGTCGGGGAGCGTGAGTTTTCAGTTAGATAACAATCTCGAAATGAAGATCAAGTCGGATCGCGATTCGACAGGTGAGCGTAAGATCAGTCTGATCGATAAGTTGTCGTTGGGGATGAGTTATAATATGGCGGCCGATTCGTTCAAGTGGAGTGACTTGAGTGTAGGCTTGCGTCTCAAGTTTTCGAAGAGCTATACATTGAACCTGAACGGTACGTTCGATACCTATACCTATGGCTACGATGAAGCGACGAAGACCGTTCGCCGGTTGGATATTCCGCGTTGGCAGGCCGGTAAAGGATTAGGCCGTTTGCGCCAGACCGGTACAAGTTTCTCTTATACCTTTAATAATGATACGTTCGGCAAATTGTTCGGCAAGAAAGATAATAACGACGATTCCAACAACCCTCCGACAGACCCCAATGCATCGAACGATCCGGAATTCGAACAAATCTCTTCGGGAGAGGAAGGGGACCAGCAGGGTAAAATGGAAGGAGGCCGATTGCGTGGTGCCAAGAAAGATACGGGTGAGTTCGATTCGTATGGCTATATGGTCAATAAAGTGCCCTGGAGCCTTTCGTTCAGCTATAGTATGCAATTGCGTTATGGAGACTTTGACCCGAGCAAGCTCGAATATAAGTACAAGCTTACACATGCATTGAGCTTTAACGGTAATATTCAGCCGACGAAGAACTGGCGTTTTAACTTTAATGCCACCTATGACTTCGATACGCATAAGATATCCTATATGACTTGCAATATCACTCGCGACCTGCATTGCTGGCAGATGACTGCCAGTTTTGTGCCGGTGGGACCTTATAAGTCCTATACCTTCAATATTGCAGTAAGTTCGTCTTTGCTGAAAGACCTGAAATGGCGCCAGAGCAGCAACTATCGTGACGGGCAGAAATGGGAGTAATTCCAATTGTCAATTGATAATTACCAATCTATTGGTGTCTGTCCGGTTGCGATCAGATAATCATTTGCTTTGCTGAAATGCTTGTTCCCGAAGAATCCGCGGTAAGCGGAGAGGGGAGACGGATGAGCCGATTTCAATATCAGGTTGCGGGAGGCGTCGATGAAAGCACCTTTCCGTTGTGCATACGACCCCCACAGGATGTAAACGATATGGCTTCGCTCTTCTGTCAGGCGGTGGATTACGGCATCCGTGAATTCTTCCCAACCTTTATTCTGGTGTGAGCCGGCTTGGTGTGCACGAACCGTCAGGGTTGCATTGAGAAGCAGGACGCCCTGGTCCGCCCAACGGAGCAGATTGCCGGTTTGCGGTATGGGTTTGCCTAAATCGCTTTCGATTTCTTTGAAGATGTTGACGAGCGACGGGGGAAAGGGTGTCCCGTCTTGGACGGAGAAACAAAGTCCGTGTGCCTGTCCGGGTTCATGATAGGGGTCTTGTCCGAGAATGACTACTTTGACTTTGTCGAACGGACAGTGTTCGAACGCACTGAAGATACAGGGACCAGGAGGATAGATGGTTCTTTGGCGGTATTCTTCTTTAACAAAGGTGATCAACTGGCTGAAATAATCCTTTTCAAACTCAGAACTTAATCGTTCTTTCCAGCTCTGTTCTATCTTGACGTCCATAACGGTAATTGAAAATTGAAAATTAGAAATTGGAAATTCTCTTTATTACGCGAATATCAGAAATAATTATCAATAATCCATCCTTAATTTTCAATTTTCAATTTTTAATTATCAATTAGATCAAGTACATACCGGCAGCACGGGCTTCACGACGCATTTCTTCCGGCCATATACTTGCTTGAATTTCACCGATATGGGCTTTGCGGAGGTAAAACATACACAAGCGACTTTGTCCGATACCTCCCCCGATACTTAGAGGCAGTTCGTTGTTTAGCAAGCGTTTGTGGAAATATAGTTCTTTTTTTTCTTCCGCGTTGCAAATCTCCAACTGGCGGAGCAAGGCTTCCTTATCCACACGAATACCCATGGAGGACAGTTCGAGCGAACGGTTCAGTACTTCGTCCCAGACGAGCAGGTCGCCGTTTAATCCGACTTGTCCGTTTTCTGCAACTGTCGACCAGTCGTCATAGTCCGGAGCGCGTCCGTCATGTTTCTCTCCGTTGCTTAACTTACAACCGATACCGATAATGAAAACGGCTCCGTATTCTTTCGTAATCGCATCTTCCCGTTCTTTCGGCGTGAAGGTCGGATATTTTTGCAATAAATCTTCGGAGTGTATGAAATGGATTTGCTGGGGCAATGTAGGACGGATTTCGGGAAACATCTCATAGACCAGATATTCGGTACGTACCATGGCTGCATAGATGCGACGTACGATTTCTTTCAGAAAATCTACATTCCGTTCTTCGGCTCCCATGACGCGTTCCCAGTCCCATTGGTCGACATATAAAGAATGTAGGTTTCCCAACTCTTCGTCAGAGCGGATAGCGTTCATGTCGGTATAGATACCATAGCCTTTTTCGATTTGATAATCAGCAAGAGTAAGTCGTTTCCATTTGGCAAGCGAATGGACGATTTCAGCTTTGGCATCGTCCAAATCCTTGATCGGAAACGTGACCGCACGTTCCGTTCCGTTCAGGTCGTCATTGATACCCATCCCTTTTAAAACGAACAACGGAGCAGTGACGCGCCGCAACCGTAATTCGGAAGACAGGTTTTGCTGGAAAAAGTCTTTGATCTTTTTGATACCCATCTCGGTCTGCGATAAGTTCAATAAAGCCTTATATCCTGCTGGTTTAATTAAGTAACTCATATACTTGTTGTGCTTTATGTTTGTGAATAATGTGTGGCAAAGATACTAATTAATGGCAAAATAGCAATTATGTGCCTTTTTTTATTTGCAAAATGGAAGTGATTATCGTTAGGATGCTTGCAAAATATCAAAAGTAATCTTTTTTTGTCCGTTCATTTGTTTTCCTGCAAGATTATATATACTTTTGCGCTGTCTTTGGCTGGGTAGCTTAGCTGAATAGAGCGTCAGATTCCGGTTCTGAAGGTCGTGGGTTTGAATCCCACCCTGGTCACAAAAGGATTTCCAAGTGTTGGAAGTCCTTTTTTTATGGGGTTACGCGTAAACTTTTCTTTTTTATTTATGTTTTATAAATGAATAACTAATTTAAGAAAGAACAAAGATTATGTCAGTGGTTTATAAATTTCTTTTTCCTGCCAAGCCGGTAGGAAATGCTTTTTCTCTTTTTTTGTTGGCGTTGCGTATCCTTTTCGGAGTATTGCTGCTTTCGCATGGTATCCAGAAATGGACGAATTTTAGTGCTATGTCGGAATCTTTCCCGGATCCATTGGGTGTAGGAAGTACGTTGTCGTTGGGGCTGGCTGTTTTTGCTGAGGTATTTTGCTCCGTAGGCTTTATATTCGGTGCGTTTTATCGTCTGGCTATGATCCCGATGGTCTTTACAATGGGAATGGCTTTTTTTGTGATACACGGGAATGATCCGTTTGCCGTGAAGGAACTGGCCTTTATTTATCTGGTGGTATTTGTGCTGATGTACATAACGGGACCGGGTAAATTTTCTATCGATCATGTCATATCTTCTGCATTATATAAAAAGAAACGGTGAGGTTCTATAGGGGAAGCCGTTAGGTGTATACGAAAGGAAACAAAAAGGCGGGAATTATTATTCCTGCCTTTTTTGTTGTGTTAGCCTTCTTTTAAAGAATAGTGGGAGAATAAGGTGTTTCTTTGTGTTGGTTGGGAAATAAAAAAAGCAATCATGTAATCATGATTGCTCTTAAAAAAAGTGGGCGTTGACGGATTCGAACCGCCGACCCTCTGCTTGT
>UMIO01052112.1_pt1 | contig 10757 bp, 10 predicted proteins | sample 1965821 | NCBI WGS metagenome assembly UMIO01 (sample SAMEA4836127, study PRJEB28245) | human gut metagenome | biome: gut microbiome; material: fecal sample | place: Denmark | collected 2008
GTTTGCCTGCGGCGAAACCCCTACATCGTTGGGGTCAGAGATTCGTACATCTGGCGAGTCGCCGGTTGTGCGGCCTCTACGGGCCCATGCTCTTCACTCTGCACTCTGCACTCTTCACTTTCGGACATGGATGAATAACTATACTGTGATGAAGGTTTTACTGAGAACTTGTTAACACATACCGGTTCTGGCGGTACCCTTGAAATTTCTGCCTTTTTCGCGTATAATTAAAGAGATTTCTTATGCTTTTGAATCTTAACGTTGGGAGATGTGCATGACCGCATGAATAAAGTCGTACTCACTGCTGTTGTCTTTTCTTCGCTGACTGTGTCCGTATCTGCCTCTGCAGCCGGTATGGCCCGCCGTGCCGTGCCTTTTAACTATGGCGCTCGTGCGTCTTCTGCTGCATCGGCAAGGGTTTCCAGCAATCCGGGCTACCGGGTTTCCACCATGGAAAACCGGAGGAAGGCTTTGTCCTATACGCCTATTTCCACCAAGCAGGCCTATGCCTGGCGTCGGGATTTCGGCAAAAGCAACCTGCGGAAGTGGAGCAGCACCGAGGGGATGGATACTCCCTGGCGGAGCAACAGTACTACGGATACGGCTCATTTCAAAGCCTCCACGGTGGCCTTCCTGGACCATCTGAATGAGCTGGCCCGGCGGAATGGAGTCACCTTTGTGATCACCGGCGGGGCGGAACGGGGCTACCATGCGTCCGGCACTTATTCCCACGAAAACGGATACAAGGTGGACATTTCCGATGAAGGCGCCATGTGGGGGTCCAAGTCCTTCAAGGTGCTCCATATGGCGTTGGCGCCCTTCAAGCACCAGATTACCCACGAACTGGAAAATGCCCATTACGACATTACCATTTATCCCTACAATTACCGGGGACGGTATTCCTGGGGGTATAAATACTGAATTGGAGAGGGGCTGTTGCACGTGCAACAGCCCCTTCTTTTACGAAAGGAACCAACATGACCAAATGTACTCTTTGTCCCCATGAATGTGGGGTGGAACGGCCGGAGACTTCCGGGGACCCCGGGCAGCTGGGGTGGTGCCGGATGCCCTGTCGGCCCCGGGCAGCACGGGCGGCCCTGCATCTTTGGGAGGAACCCTGTATCAGCGGCACCTCCGGAGGCAGCGGCACGGTGTTCTTTTCCGGCTGCACTCTCCAGTGCGTGTTCTGCCAGAACAGCGAAATCAGCAGCGGGGGAAAGGGCTGGGAAGTGACCGCCGACGACCTGCGGCGGATCTACCGAAATCTCATCGCCCAGGGGGCCCACAACATCAACCTGGTGACTCCCACCCATTTCCTTCCCACCATCCTGGAATCCCTGGAGCCGAAGCTGCCGGTGCCGGTGGTGTACAACTGCGGGGGCTATGAAAAGGTGGAGACCCTCCGGAGGCTGGAGGGGAAGGTGCAGATCTACCTGCCGGATCTGAAATACGTCAGCGAAGAAGCGGCCTGGCGGTACAGCCATGCAAAGGATTATTTCGCCGTGGCCACGTCAGCCATCCGGGAAATGTTCCGGCAGACCGGGCCTTACGAAATGGATGAGGGAACCGGGCTCCTGAAAAAAGGGGTGATCATCCGGCACATGATCCTGCCGGGGTTTTTGGAAGACAGCAAGCGGATCATCGACTGGGTGGGGTCCAATTTCGGCCCGGGCCAGGTGCTGTTCAGCCTGATGCGCCAGTATGTGCCCTGCGGCCTGGCCAAAGAGGGAAAGTATCCGGAAATCGGCCGGCCCCTGACCGAAGAAGAATACCAGGAAGTGGAGGACTACCTGTTCCAGAGCCCCATCGAAGACGGGTTCGTCCAGGAAGCCAGTTCCGCCGACAGCCAGTTCATCCCGGCCTTCGACGGGACGGGGGTGAAGGGGACCTGAAGGCCCCCGGTCGCGGGTCGTGACCCCTTCTTGACCATTTCCCGCTGACAATGCTATAATGAAACGGACAGATCATGTGACTGACGGAAGTGGGTTTACCCACAGGGAGCATGGTCGTAGAATGCCGACCGTCTGGGCACCTGCTGTGGCCCGGGGTCGGCTTTTTCTTTTGACCTTAAGGAGGGAATCTTTCATGAAAGAACTGAAACTGAAGTATGGCTGCAATCCCAACCAGATCCCGGCCCGGATCTATATGCAGAGCGGGGCAGACCTGCCCATTACGGTGCTCAACGGCAGACCCGGGTACATCAACTTCCTGGATGCCTTCAACAGCTGGCAGCTGGTGCGGGAACTGCGGAGAGCCACCGGCCTGCCGGCAGCTGCTTCCTTCAAACATGTAAGCCCGGCCGGGGCGGCTGTGGGCCTGCCCCTGACGGATACCCTGAAGAAGATCTACAGCGTGGAAGGCATGGACCTGTCCCCTCTGGCCAGTGCCTATGCCCGGGCCCGCGGGGCCGACCGGATGAGTTCTTTCGGGGATTTCGTGGCTCTGTCCGACGTGTGCGACAAATCCACCGCCCTGGTGCTCCAGCATGAAGTGTCCGACGGGGTCATTGCGCCTGGGTACGAACCGGAAGCCCTGGAAATCCTGTCCGCCAAGAAAAAGGGCAAATACAATGTGATCCAGATCGATCCGGCCTACGAACCGGAAGAACTGGAAACCAAGCAGGTCTTCGGCATCACCTTTGAACAGAAACGGAACAATGACCATATTACGGAAGACCTGCTCCAGAACCGGCCTACGAAGAACAAGGAAATCCCGGAAGCAGCCCGGCGGGATCTGCTGATCGCCATGATTACCCTGAAATATACCCAGTCCAACTCTGTGTGCTATGTGAAGGACGGCCAGACCATCGGCGTGGGCGCCGGCCAGCAGTCCCGGATCCACTGCACCCGTCTGGCCGGGGACAAAGCGGACAAATGGTGGCTGCGCCAGAGCCCCAAGGTGCTGAACCTTCCCTTCCGGGCGGATATCCGGAAACCGGACCGGGACAACACCATCGACGTGTACACTTCTGACGACTGGGAAGATGTGCTGGCTGACGGGGTATGGGAAAACTTCTTTACGGAAAAACCGGAACCTATGACCCGGGAAGAACGGAAGGCCTGGATTGCCAAGAACACCGGGGTAGCCCTGGGTTCCGACGCCTTCTTCCCCTTTGGGGACAACATTGAACGGGCCCACCGAAGCGGGGTGGAATACATCGCTCAGACCGGCGGCAGCATCCGGGACGACAATGTGATTGCCACCTGCGACAAATACAACATCGCCATGGCCATGACGGGAGTACGGCTGTTCCATCATTGATGGGGAGGGTGCTGTTGCTTATGCAACAGCACCTATTTTTTTAAACATTTTTCCACAAAACTGTTGACAGCCATTATAAAAGGCTCTATAATAAGCACCATCAAGTTCAAAAGTGTAACCAACAATGACTGCGAAGGAAAGAAGATCAGAAAGGGAATTCACAGAGAGTCGACATTTGCTGGGAGTCGATAGTTCGCTTCTGAATGATAACTGGTTCCAGAGTCGTCCGGGTGATAAGTAGTCCGGAACGGGAGGTCCCGTTACAGACCTTAGCCTTATACTTGCTTGAGTAAGAGGTGAAAGGGCCGGCTTTTTGGCTGGCTGAATCAGGGTGGTACAGCGTGGAATTATTTGCCTCGCCCCTAGAGAAAACAGGGGGCGGGGATTTTTTTATGACCGCCTCGAAAATCCAAGGAGGAATTCATTATGCATAAGCCCATTAAAAAGTACATTCCCTTCCAGGGAGTCAGCCTGCCGGACCGTACCTGGCCGGACAAGACCATCACCAAGCCCCCCATCTGGTGCAGCGTGGACCTGCGGGACGGGAACCAGGCCCTGGTGACCCCCATGCAGCTGGAAGAGAAGCTGCTGCTGTTCACCACCCTGGTGAAGATCGGTTTCAAGGAAATCGAAGTAGGGTTCCCTTCCGCTTCTGATACGGAATATGAAATCCTCCGGACCCTGATCGAGGACAACTACATCCCCGATGACGTGACCATCCAGGTCCTGGTCCAGGCCCGTCCGGAACTGATCAAAAAGACCTTTGAAGCGGTGAAGGGCGCCAAGAACGTGATCATCCACTTCTACAACTCCACTTCCACCCTCCAGCGGAAAATCGTGTTCCGGAAGGACATGGAAGGAATCACCAAGATTGCCGTGGACGGGGCCAAACTGATCCGGGAACTGACGGAAAAGGAAATCGCCAAAAGCGGCATGAACATCCGGTACGAATATTCTCCCGAAAGCTTCACCGGCACGGAAACCGACTATGCGGTGGAAATCTGTGAAGCGGTGATGGATACCCTGGGAGCCACCAAGGAAAAACCGGTGATCATCAACCTGCCTTCTACGGTGGAAATGTCCACCCCCAACACCTATGCGGACCAGATTGAATACTTCATCCGGCACCTGAAGGACCGGGACCGGGCCATTATCAGTGTCCATCCCCACAATGACCGGGGCGAAGGGGTGGCCGCCACGGAACTGGCCATGATGGCCGGTGCGGACCGGGTGGAAGGGACCCTGTTCGGCAACGGGGAACGGACCGGGAACGTGGACATCGTCACCCTGGCCCTCAACATGTACACCCACAATGTGGATCCCCAGCTGGACTTCTCCCACATCAACCGGATCAAACGGATCTGCGAAAGCGTCACCAAGATGAAAGTGGAACCCCGTCATCCCTACGCCGGGGAACTGGTCTTCACCGCTTTCTCCGGATCCCATCAGGATGCCATCCGGAAGGGCTTCAAGTACATGGCAGATACCAACAGCCGGTACTGGGAAGTTCCCTATCTGCCCATCAACCCGGCGGATATCCACCGGGAATATGAACCGGTGATCCGGATCAACAGCCAGTCCGGCAAGGGCGGCGCCGCCTTTGTAATGCAGCAGGCAGTGGGGTATTACCTGCCGAAAGAAATGCATCCGGAATTCGGCCATATGGTGAAGGAAGCCGCCGATGAATACGGGGACGAACTGAGCGCCAGCCAGATCGTGGAACTGTTCAACAAAAAGTATGTGGACTATAAGGGCAAGTTCGAACTGGGAGCCCACAAGGTGTACGACAACCACGAAGGGGATGAGGATACCAGCACCATCTTCGAAGGGGATGTGAAGGCCGACGGTACGGTGATGCACGTGACCGGCAACGGGAACGGGCCCATCGATGCCTTCTTCAATGCCCTGAACAAGATCGGGGTGGACGGGTTCGAGTTCATCAACTATCACGAACACGCCATCAGCCAGGGGTCCAATTCCAAGGCCATTTCCTACATCGAACTGAAGAAACCGGACGGAAACCACATTTTCGGTGTGGGCATCCATCCCAATATCAACACCGCATCCCTGTTGGGCATCGTCAATGCCATCAACCGGGCGATCGGACAGAAATAAAAAAATGTGGGGTGCTGCACGTTTTGTGCAGCACCCCACATTTTTTTACAACACAATCTCCACCTGCTTCCCGATCTCCAGGGTCCCCGGGGTTACGTTACAATCGTAGGCCAGGAGGGTCACTCCTTTGTTTCGGGCTTCCTGGAGGGCCTGGGCGAAATCCGGGTCGGTTTTCCGGTTGGGTTCGAAATGGTCCACATCTGCCATCTGGATCACCAGGAACACATAGGCTCCGTAGCCTTCTTCCGCCGCCCGGATCAGTTCGTGGAGGTGCTTGGCACCCCGGGCGGTGGGGGCATCGGGAAAACGGACCACCCCGTCTTCTTCCAGGGTGACGCCCTTCACTTCCAGGAAGGATTTCCTGTCCCCCTGTTCCAGGTAGAAGTCGAACCGGGACTGGTCGTACCGGAATTCGGGCTGGATTTTGGTCAGGCCGGGGAGGCCTCCCTGTTCCAGCCATTCCTGGACCACCTTGTTGGGAGCCTGGGAATCCATGTTGATGAGCCGGGAGCCTTTTTCCACGGCCACCAGGTCGTATTTGGTCTTCCGTTTGGGATTGTCACTGGCGGTAAGGTACACGGCGGCACCGGGGACCAGCAGTTCCCGGCACCGGCCGGTGTTCTTCACATGGCAGGTTTCTTCCTTCCCGGCAATCTCCACCTGGGCGATGAAACGGTTGGGCCGGGAAAGGAAGGTACCGGCTGTGATGTTGGGATAGTGCATACAGTCAGGTCCTTTCGTCAGGGATTCCAGATTTCTTTCTTGTAGTTGTTGCTGTCGGAAGGCCGGAACCCGTCTTTATTTTCATTGGTGTAACCGGTGCCTTCCCGGTATTTCACCTGATAGGAGTTTTCCCCTGTCCGGGTGATTTCCACGCCGTACCAGTCTACATTTTTCTGGTCCACGGAAGCCCCGGTATAGGATTTTTTCCCGTCAACAGACTTCCAGAAACCGTAAAATCCCCCGTTAGCCATATAGTTTTTTCCGTTGACTGTCACTGAGCCTGTTTTTCCCACCAGGCCGTTGATGTGGTAACCATCGGCGTTCCCGTTGTTGGCATTCTGGGCATAGATGCCCACGGTGGCTCCTCTGTCAAGCTGAACCGTCCCCTTGGCAATGGCTGCCTTCAGCATTTTCGCCATGGCGTCTGCATAGCCCCGGTCGTGGATCACCGCCGGGTCGCTTTCTTTTTCCACGGTGGCCAGCAGGTTGTTGGCATTCCCGAATACGGCCTGTATTTTCTGGCCGAAGTTGTTCTGGCTGTAGATCAGGAATCCGATGCCTACGATAATGGCCAGCATCAGGGCGTATTCAATGATGTTCTGTCCTTTGGAGCGCAGAGCGTGTTTTCTGTTGTGCTGCATGAGAAGGCCTCCTTTCCCTCTCTTCTTACCACAGTTTCATTTGTTCCAAATCATCCGGCACCCACAGATTTCCCCGGTAGTAGTTCTTTCCTTCAGCGGTATACAGCTCTTTCCGCTGGGGCAGGTGGTTGTCTTCGGTGTGGTACAGGATCAGATTGGGCACCTGGAGCCGGTCGGCGTTTTCACAGGCTTCCCGTACAGTGGAATGGTGCTTTTCGTAGGGACGGAACCGGTCCCGGTCCCGGTACAGGCAGAAGGCTTCATGGAGGAGCCACTGGCTGCCGGAGAGCCGGGTAAAGTTATGGTCGTTCATGGGTTCATCCCCGCAGCAGCCCAGTTTGTGGCCGTTGCTTTCCAATACATAGCCGAACTGCTTGGCCTTGGTGGAATGGATGTCGAAAAAGGTCACGTCCCAGCCCCGGATCTTCCGGGTCTCTCCGTCTTCCACGGTGATGAAGTGGAGCCGGGTGTCCAGGTATTTCAGGTCTCCCGGGTCCAGCAGCAGCCGGGCCGTGCTCCGGAGCAGGGTGATCACCTCATCGTGGCCGTAGATCCGGGCTTCTCCCACATAGGTGCCCCGTTTCATGGCCTTCACGATCATCCGGATTACCCAGAAGACCCCCAGCACATGGTCCATATGCCGGTGGGTGACAAAGATGTCCTTGATCTTTTGCCAGGGCAGCCGGGCCCGCTTCAGCTGGCGCAGGATCCCGTTGCCGCCGCCCCCGTCCACCAACAGGTAACGTTCATTCTGGCGCAGGACATAGCAGGTGTTGTAGCACCGGGTGGAGATGGCATGGCCTGTACCTAAAAATAAAATTTCCATACAGTTGTTTTCCTTCCCTTATCTTACCATTAAGTATACTCTATATGGACGCTGTAGGGAAGGGGGAGGTTCCGGATGGGTGTGGTGACAGTGTCTATACGGACATTAACTGTTGGAAGACAGTCGGCCGTTGACCGCTGACAAAAAAGAGACTGTTGCATGCGCAGCAGCCTCTTTTTTTACATGTCCTCCAAAAACGAATGTTCCTTTCCTTTTTCCTTGTACTTCAGTACCGTGTCCAGGTTCACGTTTTCCAGGCTGTGGAAGATGTTGGCGGGGACCTGGGGGTTCTTTTCCGCCAGGGCGGCAATGAGCTTCTTCACTTCCAGCCGCTTGGAATCGGTGGTGCCGTCGGTGTGGCAGGTGGAGCAGGTTTCGGTGAACTTGCAGGCGCACTGGATGAAGTACAGGCCGTTTTCGTCCCGCCAGCTTTTGATGTCGGCTTCCCGTACATAGTACAGGGGCCGGATCAGCTCCATCCCCGGGCAGCTGGTGCTTTTCAGCCGGGGGAGCATGGTGCGGATGGCGCCGGAATAGAGCATGCTCATAAGATTGGTCTCGATCACGTCATCGAAATGGTGGCCCAGGGCGATCTTATTGCATCCCAGGTCCCGGGCCTTCCGATACAGGTACCCCCGGCGCATTTTGGCGCACAGGTAGCAGGGAGAATCCTCCACATGGAACACGGATTCGAAAATGTTGGTGGAAAAGAAGGTCAGGGGCACCTGGAGCAGTTTGGCGTTTTCCTCGATGATCTTCCGGTTCATTTCATTGTATCCCGGGTCCATGCACAAAAACACCAGGTCAAAGGGAATCTTGTTGTGGCGCTTCAGGTCCTGGAACAGTTTGGCCATGAGCATGGAATCCTTGCCCCCGGAAATGCACACGGCGATCCTGTCTCCGGGCTGGATCATGTCATAATCGCAGATGGCCTGGACGAATTTGCTGGAGATCCGCCGTTTGTACTTCCGGCGCAGGGAGGATTCGATCCGTTTCAGCCGCTGGGAATCTTCCGCCGCCAGGGCGTTCTCCCGTTCCAGCTTCTTCTGGAGCCAAAGGGAATAGCCCCCCTGAAGGGAAACGGCGGTCCAGCCCTGGTCCCGGAGGTTGGCGGCAAGGCCCAGGCTGATTTTTCCCCACATGCAGAGCAGGACGATCAGTTTGTCTTCCGGCAGGTCCACGCTGCCTGCCTGGAGTTCCAGGGGGTTCAGGTTCACGGCGCCGGGCACCGTGCCCCGGTCAAAAGCCGCCGGGTCCCGGATATCCGCCAGGAACACCTGTTCCGGGGCCAGGGCCGCCAGTTCCTCCACCGTGATTTCAGTTTTGTCTTCCCAAAGGGAAAGGGTAGTATCCATAGATGCAAAAGCTTCCTTTATAGTAGAATATTTTCCATTTTACCATGCTATAATGAACCTATCAACCAAAAGGGGGGAAGGGTCATGAAGAAACGGATCTGCCTGGGGCTGGGGCCCGGGCTGCTTTTGCTCTGCCGGTGGGTTTTGGCAGGGACCTTTGGGGCCGGCGGGGCCTGGGCTCTGGGAGTGTCCCTGTGGATGATCTTCTGGTGGATCACCCGGCCAGTGGGGCTGACGGTGACGGCCCTGGTGCCGGTGGTGGCCAATGCCTTTCTAAGCCTGGCGCCCATGGACCATCTGCTGGCCCAGTACGCTTCCAGCAGCATCGTCCTGCTGTTTGCCGCCACCCTGCTGACCCTCCCCTGGGAAAAAATCGGCCTGGACCACCGGATCGCCCTCCGGTGCCTGGCCTTTATCGGCCCTTCCATGAAAAGCCAGATCACCGTATGGTTCCTGGCGGCCACCCTGTTTTCTATCGTGCTGCCCAATGCGGTGGTGGTAGCCGTGTTCACCCCCACGGCCCTGGCCATGCTGAAGGCTGCCGGGTACCGGGGCAGCGACCCGGCAACGGGGCCCATCCTCTGCGCCATTGTGTTCGGTTCCGTGGTGGGAGGGGTGGGGACTCCGGTGGGAGGCGCCATGGACGTAATTGCCGCTGCCCTTTACCAGCAGGCCACTGGAGAGGAATTCCTGTTCACCCGGTGGTTCGGAGTCTTCCTGCCCTATCTGGGAACAGCCACCGCGGCCACCCTGGGGGTCCAGCTGCTCCAGAAGGACCCGGTGAGCCGGCTCCAGGGTACCCGGGAATACTTCCTGGCGGAATGCCGGCGGATGGGGGCCATGAGCCGGGATGAAAAGATCTGCCTGGGACTGTTCGGCCTGGCCCTGGCAGGGTCCTTTCTCCGGCCTTTGTATGCCCCTGTGCTGCCCGGGCTCCAGCCGGCCTATCTGTACGGGAGCCTGGGGTTCCTGTTGTTCTTTATCAATGGAAAGGACGGAAAGCCCCTGCTTACCTGGAACTATGCCCAGCAGCACATGATCTGGGGCGTACTGATCCTCTTCGCCGGAGGCCTGGCCATGGGGAATCTGCTGGAAGCCTCAGGAGCCAACGGCCGGCTGGCCCGGTGGGTGGGGGGAATGGCTCCGGCGCCGGGGCTGCCTTTGGTGGCGGGAATCGTCCTTTTGGGGGCCTTTCTGTCCGAAGTGTCCAGCATCACCATCTCTTCGGCCCTGACGGTGCCCCTGGTGATCACCTACACCCAGAGTGCCGGCCTGCCCCTGCTGCCCTACTGGATGGCGGCGGTGATGGGGTTCAACGGAGCTTTTCTGCTGCCCACCGGCATCCGGGCCATTCCCTGCGGCGCCGGCCTGGATACGGCCACCCTGTTCCAAAGAGGGCTGCCCGTGTGTGCGGTGCGGATCTTGTGTGCAGCGGTGATGGGATGGATGGCCGGATAGACGGCAAGCCATCGTCAACGGCCGCTGACTGTTGACCATTGACAGGAAGGAGTTGCCCTGGCACCCTATGCAGGTACTCATCAATGCAGCATTGCCAATTACAGACCCAGCAGCAGTTCCATGGGACACTTGGCCGCAGCACTAAACTGGTGATGGGAACGGACACAATGTCCGCCCAGGGAGGGGCGGGGGACCGTGCGGAGCACGGGGGTGGGGGCATCGGCGACAGCCGATATTTTGCAGGTCCGGCAGACAACAATGGAGTGTACGGGTAGGAGCAAGGCCTCTGGGTCTACAGTTTCCATTGCTGCATTTCCAACCGCTGAGTCCGTTCCCTCGCCAAGGTATTCGGTCCTTTCAGGACCTCATGCCCCCACC
>UMIO01026866.1_pt1 | contig 10756 bp, 8 predicted proteins | sample 1965821 | NCBI WGS metagenome assembly UMIO01 (sample SAMEA4836127, study PRJEB28245) | human gut metagenome | biome: gut microbiome; material: fecal sample | place: Denmark | collected 2008
GGTAGGTGACAGAGATTTCTCCCTCATACTGACTCAGCACGTCATTCATGGCCAGTTCCACCCCCGATGCCCCATTGCCCAGGCTGTCCAGATACCCGATGATGTGGGGGGCAAGCTGATCCTCCTGATACCGCTGAGGAACCTCAAACACATCGATCCGGGGATCGTCCACCGGTTCTTCCAAGGTAAGCTCAAAGGGTTTCCCGTTTTCCAGGGCTAGCGCCAATTCTTCCCGATAGGCTCCGCCTGTGGCCACCTCCAAGGCTCCAATGGCCTCAATGGTAGGAGCTACTGCCGCCACATATTCATTTTCGCCTCCTACCAAGGGAAGAAGGTTGCAGTCGTAAATGGTGCCCCGGCCCTGCCACACATCCAACCGATACAGGCTTTGGTTTCCTGCTGCGGCCACATATTCCACCTGCCGGGTAGTACGCACAATGGACACACAGGCGGCCCCCAGCAAGACCATCAGAAGGCCAAATACAACATAGATTTTTTTCTTCATGATCCGGTCTCCTTTCCTCTTTTTTCAGTATGGAAAAGAAAATCCGTTTCATACAGGGATTTCCGGAAAATGGCCTTTGGGGGGAATTTTTCCAGCGGCCGGTGCGGATAATTGTTTTTCGTTTCGAGCAAACTTGTTTCAGCCAATTGGTTTTCGGAAGGGAGGATCGGCTTTGAAACAACAATGGAAATGGGCCATCACCGGAGGATTGGCCGGCCTGGCCAACGGGCTTTTCGGCTCGGGAGGCGGCTTATTTCTAGTCCCCCTGCTGACCCGTTGGGGCGGGCTGGAACAACGGAAATCCTTTGCCACCTCCGTGGCGGTGATCCTCCCCCTGTCCCTGGTCTCCGCAGGAGTCTACCTGACCAAGGGCGGGCTGGATCTGGGCGGGGCTCTGCCCTATCTGGCAGGGGGCGCCTTGGGAGGCATTCTCTCGGGGCTTTGCTTTCGCAGGGTGTCCCTCACCTTCCTTCGCCGAGCCTTCGGAGCCCTGATCCTCTACGGCGGAATTCGGGCGGTGCTTGCCCTGTGAAGTGGTTCCTTCCCGCTTTGATCGGCGCCGCCACCGGTATCCTCTCGGGATTCGGAGTAGGCGGGGGTACTCTGCTCCTGCTGTGGCTGACTTTAATCCAAGGCATGGATCAGTTTCGGGCCGGGGGCATCAATCTGCTCTATTTTGTCAGTTGTGCCCTCCCTGCCCTGTGGAGCCATTTCCGCCACGGCCTGGTGGAAAAGAAAGCCGCTCTATGGTGTGTGGCAGCCGGCGTCCCCGCCTGTATTCTGGCTTCTCTCTGGGCCGCCCATCTGGATGTGACCGTCCTGCGCCGATGCTTCGGGGCATTTCTGTTGGTGGTGGGCGCCCGAGAGTTGTTTTCCAAACCCCGCTCCAAGAATCCAAAATCCAAAACGCATAAATGAAAAAAACCGGCACACACTAGCCTCGAGACCCAATCCGGCCCTTGGCCGGGAAATCTACACAGAAGGGGTAGTCAACCATGAGCATCTTGGATCGAATCGCACTGGCCTTGGTCGTCATCGGCGGCCTGAACTGGGGCCTGATAGGCATTTTCCGTTTTGACCTGGTGGCCTGGATCTGCGGCGGACAGGCGTCCGTTGTGGCCCGGATCATTTACACCTTGGTGGGCATTGCCGCCCTCTGGTGCATCACGTTGATCTTCCGGGACTGGGACACAGTCAAGGAATAAATTTCCAAACAAAAAAAGAAACCGGCAGCCGTTCCTTTCCAAGCTGCCGGTTCCTTTTTGTCCCTTAGGGGGGATCAAGCTCTTTAGAAAGATACAGCACTAGATCGTCATCGGCGGCGCACGGGCCGTAAGGCTCCATGAGACGGTCCCGGTACCACACCCCGGTGCCGTCCGGCACATAGCCCCGCTTGACGTACAGCCGCTGGGCCGCTCCATACCCTCTGTGGAGCCCCACCCCTAAACAGACGGTGCGGCTGACCTTCCCCGCCAGCTGTTCCGCCACGTCCAGGATCCTGCTTCCGATGCCTCTGCGCTGGAATTTCTCCAACACGTTAAAGTCGCAGATCTCCGGCCAGCCTGTTCCCGCGAAGGCCCCTGCCGGCGCTTCGGGAAGCAGGGTGGCATAGCCTGCCTGTTCTCCCTGCCACAGGGCCACAATCACCTGGCGCTGCCCCCGTCCCTGCTCTTCCAGATACCTGCAAAACTGGGACAGGGGTTTGTCCCATCCCTGGGCCTGGAAGCCACGGAAAAAAGCCTGGCAGTCCTCCGGTTCCATGGAGCGGATTGTCACCGCCCTCTGCTGAAAATAAATCACCACAGTTCCTCCTCATGAAAAGAGGGCGCGCCTTCCGGCGTGCCCCCATCCTTCCTTATTTTCCCTGTCCGTAATAGGCGTTCGCCCCGTGCTTGCGCAGGTAGTGCTTGTCCAAAAGCTCCTGCTGCATGGGAGGCAAGGCGGGATCCATCATCAGGGCATGCCAGGCCATAAAGGCAACCTCCTCCAGCACCACCCCATTGTGAACCGCCTCTTTGGCGTCGGCTCCCCAGGCAAAGGGACCGTGGCTGTGAACCAGCACTCCGGGGATCTCCTGGGGATCTTTTCCCTGGAATGTCTCCACAATCACGTTGCCGGTTTCCAGCTCATACTCTCCCCCGATCTCCTCCGGAGTCATTTTCCGGGTGCAGGGGATCTCCCCGTAAAAATAATCTCCATGGGTGGTGCCCAGGGCAGGGATTCCACGGCCCATCTGGCTGAAAATGGTGGCCCAACGGCTGTGGGTGTGCACCACTCCGCCGATTGCGGGAAATGCCCTATACAGGGCGCAGTGGGTATCCGTATCGGAAGAGGGATTCCATTTTCCCTCCACCTTTTTCCCGGTCTTCACGTCCACCAGCACCATGTCTTCCGGGGAAAGGACCTCATACTCCACCCCGCTGGGCTTGATGGCCATCAAACCGCTTTCCCGGTCCAGACCGCTGACATTGCCCCAGGTAAAGGTCACCAGATGATGCCGGGGCAGCAGCAGATTGGCCTGGTAAACCTGTTCTTTCAGCTCTTCTAACATGGCAGACAATCCCCTCCAAACAAGACAAAACACAGACGCTGTCCCCTTCCAGGCGGATACCCTGGTTTTTCCGAGGCCTTGGGACGCGCCCTACCCTCTTACTTTTGCAGCTTCTTGATCCGCTCCATGGCCTCCACGGTCTTCTGGGCGTCGCCAAAAGCGGTCAGGCGGAAATAGCCCTCGCCGTTTTTGCCAAAGCCTTCTCCGGGAGTGCCCACGATCTCCGCGTTGTGAAGCAGGTAGTCAAAATACTCCCAAGAGCCCATGCCCTGGGGGCACTTCATCCAAATATAGGGGGAGTTGGTGCCGCCGGTAAACCACACACCCATCTCCCGGAACGCATCCATCATCACCTGGGCGTTCTTCTGATAGTAGGCGATGGTCTCCCGGATCTGCCGCTGGCCTTCGGGGGTGAACACAGCTTCAGCGGCCCGCTGGGTTACATAGCAGGTGCCGTTGAACTTGCATCCCTGACGGCGCTGCCACAGCTTCGCCACGGAAACCCCATCGAACTCCAGCTCCTTGCGGATCACCGTATAGCCGCACCGCATCCCGGTAAAGCCTGCCGTCTTGGACAGAGAGCAGAACTCAATGGCGCACTTCTCAGCGCCGGGGATCTCAAAGATGGAGTGGGGCAGCTGAGGATCGGTGATAAAGCTTTCATAGGCGGCGTCGAACAGAATCACCGCGTTCTGGTCCAGGGCGTAATTCACCCAAACCTGCAGCTGCTCCTTGTTATAGGCGGCGCCGGTGGGGTTATTGGGGGAACAGAGATAGATGATGTCTGCCTTCTGATTGGGGTCGGGCAGGGGCAGGAAACCGTTTTCCTCGCTGGCGTCCAAATAGGCGATTTTCCGGCCGGAAATGATGTTGGTGTCTACATACACAGGGTACACCGGATCGGGCACCAGAACCGTGTTGTCCACGTCGAACAGGTCCACAATGTTGCCCACGTCGCTCTTGGCACCGTCACCTACGAACACTTCGGAGGGATCCAGCTCCACGCCAAAATTCTTGTAGTAGCCGGCAATGGCTTCCCGTAGGAAGGGATAGCCGTCGCTGTCGGGGGAATAGCCGTGGAAGGTCTCCTTGTGAGCCTGCTCCTCGGTGGCCTTATGCATGGCTTCGATGACCACGGGAGCCAAAGGCATGGTCACGTCGCCGATGCCCATTTTGATGATCTTGTTGTCCGGATGCTCCTGGGTATAGGCTGCCACCTTCTTGGCAATGGTGACAAACAGGTAGCTCTGCTGCAAATTCTGGAAATTGCCGTTTAATTTCATAGGGACCCTATCCTTTCTCTTAACGCGTCGCTGATTGCGTGGCCCTGGATCTTGGGGCCTCTTCCTTTATTTTCCCCGGCTTTCCCGGTATTCCACCGCCGCCCGGATAAACCCTTTGAACAGGGGATGGGGCCGGTTGGGGCGGGACTTAAATTCCGGATGGAACTGGCCTGCCACAAAGAACCGGTGATCCGGCAGCTCCACCGTCTCCACAATCCGTCCGTCGGGAGAGGTGCCGCTGAGGGTCATGCCTGCGGACTCCACGGTCTCCCGGTAGTCGTTGTTGAACTCATAACGATGGCGGTGGCGCTCCTGGATCAGCTCTTTGCCGTAACATTCCATCATCTTGGTGCCGGGCTTGATCTGGCAGGGATAGCTGCCCAAACGCAAAGTACCGCCCTTGTTGATGTTTTTGTTCTGGTCGGGCATAAAGTCGATGACCTTGTGCAGGCCGTATTCGTCAAACTCACCGGAGTTGGCGTCCTTGATGCCGCACACGTTCCGGCAGAATTCGATCACTGCAATCTGCATGCCCAGGCAGATGCCCAGGTAGGGCACGTCCTTTTCCCGGGCGTACTGAGCTGCCAGGATCATGCCTTCAATGCCCCGATGACCAAAGCCTCCGGGAATGATAATGCCATCGCAGTCTCCCAGACGGGATGCCACATTTTCTTCCGTCAGGGTTTCCGAGTCCACCCAGTCGATTTCCACCCGGGCGCTCAGGTCGTACCCTGCATGGGACATGGCCTCCATCACCGACAGATAGGCGTCGTGGAGCTGGACATATTTGCCCACCAGGCCAATGCGCACCAGCTTTTTCCGGTTGCGGATCTTTTCCACCATATCCAGCCATTCGCTCATGTCCGGCTCCGGAGTCTCCAGATGGAGTTCCCGGCAGACAATATCGGAAAAGTGATTCTTCTCCAGCATGATGGGGGCCTCATACAGCACCGGAATGGTCAGGTTCTCAATGACACAGTCGGGCTGCACATTGCAGAACAGGGCAATCTTTTGGAAAATGCTGGGAGCGGTAATGGGTTCGTCTGTGCGCAGCACAATGATGTCCGGTTTGATGCCCATGGACTGCAGCTCCTTGACAGAGTGCTGGGTGGGCTTGGACTTGTGCTCCCCGGAACTCTTCAGGTAGGGCACCAAAGTCACATGGATAAACAGGGAATTGTCCTCCCCCACCTCCTGGGACACCTGACGGATGGCCTCCAGGAAGGGCTGGCTTTCGATGTCGCCGGCGGTGCCGCCGATTTCCGTAATCACCACATCCGCGTTGGACTTCTGGCCCACGCTGTAAATAAAGCTCTTGATCTCAGACGTGATGTGGGGGATCACCTGGATGGTCTCTCCCAAATATTCGCCCCGGCGCTCCTTGTTGAGCACATTCCAGTACACCTTGCCGGTGGTCAGGTTGGAGAATTTGTTCAGGTCCTCGTCGATAAACCGTTCATAGTGACCCAAATCCAAGTCGGTCTCCAGGCCGTCCTCGGTGACGTACACTTCCCCGTGCTGATAGGGACTCATGGTACCCGGGTCCACGTTGATATAGGGGTCCAGTTTCTGGGCTGCCACCTTCAATCCCCGAGCCTTTAACAGACGGCCTAAACTGGCCGCAGTGATCCCCTTTCCCAAACCGGAAACAACGCCTCCGGTCACAAAAATATATTTCGCCAAAATTCGGTTCCCTCCTTGCGGTACTGTTTCTTGGTCTCGCTGTTTATACCTTTACGGTGCCTTCAAATACGGTGCGTGCTTCGCCGGTCATGAAGACACGGCTTCCCTGGCAGCGGATGGACAGATCCCCGCCCCGCAGGTGCACCAGGATTTCCCCATCCTCTTTGCAATAACCGCAGAGGATGGCCGCCACGGCGCTGGCACAGGCTCCCGTGCCGCAGGCCATAGTCTCCCCGCTGCCACGTTCCCACACCCGCATTTTCAGGGTGTGGTCGTCCAGCACCTGGATAAACTCCGTGTTGACCTGCTCCGGGAAAATGGGATCGTGCTCGAACACTGGCCCAATCTCCGGCAGATCCAGCAGATCCGGGTCCCCTCCGAAAATCACACAGTGGGGGTTGCCCATGGACACGCAGGTGATCTCATAGATTCCTCCCGCCACTTCCACGTTCCGTTTGACCACCCGGTCTCCCGGCAGGTTTACCGGGATCTCCTGAGGCCGGAGCTCCGCGTCTCCCATGTCCACGGTGACGGTATCTGCTTCCCCGTCTTTTTCATGGATCCGACAGGTTTTGATGCCGCTGAGGGTCTCGATCTTCAGCTCCTCCTTGTGGGCGATGTGGTGGTCATACACATACTTCGCCACACAGCGGATGCCGTTGCCGCACATTTTCCCCTCGCTGCCGTCCAGATTGAACATCCGCATTTTGGCGTCTGCCACCTGGGAAGGGCAGATCAGAATCACTCCGTCGCCCCCGATCCCCTTGTGACGGTCGGACAAGCGTACCGCCAGGCCGTTGGGATCCTCCACCTGTTCTTCAAAACAGTTGATGTAGATGTAGTCGTTGCCGCAGCCGTGCATTTTCGTAAACCGCAGTGTCTTTTCAGCCATTGCCGTCCCCTTTCTCTCCCGGTTGTTCGGGAAATCCATAAAGGACTTTCCAATTGGGAAAGTCCTTTTCGGAATTGCTGTTGTTTGACAGGGTGAAATTTCTGCCCTAAGGCTTACACTTCCACCACGCCGTCGTATACCTTCTCCGCCTTGCCGGTCATGAGAACCCGCTCGTCGGTATAGTTGATCTTCAGCTCGCCGCCCTTGAGAATCACCCGGATATCCTTGCCTTTCTCGCAGTATCCGTTCAAGGTGGCCGCTACCACTGCCGCACAAGTACCAGTGCCGCAGGCCATGGTCTCGCCGCTGCCCCGCTCCCAGATCCGGGCTTTCAGGGTGTGCTGGTCGATGACCTCCACAAAGCCCACATTCACCCGCTCCGGGAACATGGGATCGTGCTCAAACTTGGGACCCAGGTCCTCCAGATCCAGCTTGTCCACAGAGGGAACAAACACGGTGCAGTGGGGATTGCCCATGGAGCAGCAGGTAATCCGGTACACGTTGCCTCCGATGGAAATGGGCTTGTTGACCACCTGGTCACCTTCCAGCCGCACAGGGATCTTCTCCGGTGCCAGCTCCGCCTTGCCCATGTCCACAGTCACCTTGGACACCAGGCCGTTCTTGGTGATCACCACGCATTCCTTCACGCCGCTCTTGGTATCGATATGCAGCACATACCGGCCTTCGCCTATCTTTTCGCCCTTGGCAATGCCGTTGTCAAACAGGTACTTGGCCACGCACCGAATGCCGTTGCCGCACATGAGACCTTCACTGCCGTCCAAGTTAAACATCCGCATTTCCGCGTCCGCCACCTGAGAGGGGCAGATCAGGATCACGCCGTCGCCGCCCACGCCGTTGTGCCGGTCAGACAGGAAGATGGACAGGAACTCGGGAGAGGAAACCTTGTTCTCCGGATCGAAGCAGTTGATATAGATATAGTCGTTGGAGCAGGCGGACATTTTGGTGAACTTCAGGGTCTGCTTGCTCTTCTTCAAGTGGTTGATGTCGATGATCTCCGTGTTCTCCGGGGTGTACCGGCTCATGAGGGAGTCGGCCAGAGCGTTGGCCGTATCCAAAGCCGTCAGGCAGGGAATGCCCAAGAGACTTGCTTTCCGGCGGATCTTCACGCTGTCACGGGCGGGGTTCCGGCCCTTGGCGGAGGTGGAGATCACATAGTTGACTTTGCCGCTTTCCAGCAGAGTAATGGTGTTCACGGAGCTCTCGTGGATCTTGTCCACAATCTTCACAGACAGGCCCACCTTGGCCAACACCATGGCGGTGCCGGTGGTGGCATACAGGGCAAAGCCCATCTTGTCGAACTTCTTGGCGATTTCCCCGATTTCCGGCTTATCCTGGTCCCGGACGGTGATAAACACGCCGCCGCCCTTGCGCATCTGGTGCCCGGAAGCGATCAGGCCCTTGTAGAGGGCCTCCTCCAGGTTGTTGCCGATGCCCAGCACTTCGCCAGTGGACTTCATCTCGGGCCCCAGGTGGGTATCCACGTCGGTGAGCTTCTCGAAGGAGAAGACAGGCACCTTCACCGCCACATAGGGGGAGGGCTTGTACAGACCGGTGCCAAAGCCCAGATCCGTCAGCTTATAGCCCAGGCTCACCTTGGTGGCCAGATCGCACATGGGAACCCCGGTGACCTTGCTGATATAGGGCACGGTACGGGAAGCACGGGGATTCACTTCGATGACGTAGATCTCCCCGTCCATGATGATATACTGCAAATTGATCAGGCCGATGCCCCGGAGCTCCCGGCAAAGGGTCTCGGTGGTGGCCACGATCTTGGCGCTCATGTCGTCGTCAATATCGGAGGCGGGATACACGGCAATGCTGTCGCCGGAGTGGATACCCGTGCGCTCCACATGCTCCATGATGCCGGGAATCAAAATATTGTCCCCGTCGCAGATGGCGTCCACTTCGATCTCCATGCCGGACAGGTACTTGTCGATCAGCACCGGGTTGTCCTGCTTGTGGGTCAGGATGATGGCCATGTACTCCTGAATGTCCTCATCGCAGTAGGCGATGATCATGTTCTGGCCGCCCAGCACATAGGAGGGCCGCATCAGCACGGGATATCCCAGATCCCGGGCAGCATTCAGGGCCTCTTCCGTGGTCATGATGGTGTGGCCCTTGGGACGCTTGATGCCGGACCGCTCCAGCAGCTCGTCAAACCGCTCCCGGTCCTCGGCCATGTCGATGGTGTCGGCAGAGGAGCCCAGAATGGGAATATTGTTGGCCGCCAGGGTCTTGGTCAGCTTGATGGCCGTCTGGCCGCCAAAGGCCACCACTACGCCGATGGGCTTTTCAATCTTGATGATGTCCAGCACGTCCTCGGGGGACAGGGGCTCGAAATACAGCCGGTCGCCGGTGTCAAAGTCGGTGGACACGGTTTCCGGGTTGTTGTTGATGATGACCACCTCATACCCCAGCTTCTGCAGGGACAGCACACAGTGAACGCTGGCGTAGTCGAACTCGATGCCCTGACCGATGCGGATGGGGCCGGAACCCAGCACGATTACCGTGGGCTTGTCCCGGTCTTCTCCGATAAACTCCAGAGCCTCGTCCTCACCGCCGGACTCTTCCGTGTCATAGGTGGCATAGAAGTAGGGCGTGTGAGCCGCGAACTCGCCGGCGCAGGTATCCACCATCTTGAAGGTGGGCTTGCGCTCAAAGGTCACTTCGCACCCGGACAGACGGGCAATGGTGGAATCGGGATAACCCAGCTGCTTGCCACGGGTATACAGTTCCTGGGTCAGCTGACCCTTTGCCAGTTCCCGCTCGTACTCCAGCAGGTTCATAATCTTGGAGAGGAACCAGCAGTCGATCATGGTTTCCTCATGCATCTTCTCCACAGTCACCCCGCGCTTTAACAGCTCGTATACGGCAAACAGCCGCTCGTCGGTAGCGTGGATGGCAATGTGCCACAGGTTTTCGTCGGTTTCTGTGGCGAACTTGGGCAGGTTCAGGGTATCCAGGGAAATCTCCGCGCCCCGGACCGCCTTCATCAGGGCCATTTCAAAGGTGTCGGCGATGGCCATGACCTCGCCGGTGGCCTTCATCTGGGTGCCCAGGTCACGCTTGGCGTAGACGAATTTATCGAAGGGCCACTTGGGGAACTTCACCGCCACATAGTCCAGCGCCGGCTCGAAAGCAGCGTAGGTCTTGCCGGTAACCGCATTCTTGATCTCGTCCAGAGTGTAGCCGATGGCGATCTTGGTAGCCACCTTGGCGATGGGATAGCCAGTGGCTTTGGAGGCCAGAGCGGAGGAACGGGACACACGGGGGTTAACCTCGATGACGGCGTATTCAAAGGAGGTGGGATGCAGGGCAAACTGGCAGTTGCAGCCGCCTTCCACGCCCAGCTCATTGATGATGTTCAGAGCGGCGGTACGCAGCATCTGATATTCTTTATCGGAAAGGGTCACAGTGGGGGCGATAACGATGGAGTCGCCGGTGTGGACGCCTACCGGATCCAGGTTCTCCATGGAGCACACGGTGATGGTGTTGCCCTTGCTGTCCCGCATGACCTCGAACTCGATTTCCTTCCAGCCGGCAATGGACTTCTCCACCAGGATCTGGGTGATGGGGGACAGGGCCAGACCGTTGGCGGCCGTCTCCCGCAGTTCCTCCTGGTTGTTTACAATGCCGCCACCGGTGCCGCCCAGGGTAAAGGCGGGCCGGATGATGACGGGATACCCGATTTCCAAGGCAAAGGCCTCGGCGTCCTCCACAGTATTCACCACTTTGGAGGGGATGCAGGGCTGGCCGATCTTTTCCATGGTGTCCTTGAAGATCTGCCGGTCCTCGGCCTTGTCGATGGTCTCGGGGGAAGC
>UMIO01026753.1_pt1 | contig 10753 bp, 6 predicted proteins | sample 1965821 | NCBI WGS metagenome assembly UMIO01 (sample SAMEA4836127, study PRJEB28245) | human gut metagenome | biome: gut microbiome; material: fecal sample | place: Denmark | collected 2008
GACAATCTATCGAAATTGTAGAGTATGCCTGGAAGAGGTGATGAAAACGAATAGTAACAAGGGTGAAACAACGGAAGCCACGCAAATCACCTGGGCTCAAGTGGAGGAATATTTAAATCACCTGGTGCAAAAAGGCTGTACCAAGCAAACCATCCAGACCTATCGCTGGAACTTACTGGTCTTTTGGAGCTTTCTGCATGGAGAAACCTTAAAACCAGATTCCGCTGAAAAATGGAAATCCTCCATGTTTGCTAACGGCAGCCGGGTTCGTACGATCAATCACAGAATTTCTTCGATCAACGGTTTTCTGACCAATATGCACCTATGGGACTATCGGGCTCAACCTTTGCCCGTAAAAGAGGCAGGGCAGCCGCCGGAATTGACCCGCACCGAATATATGCAGCTCCTGCTTGCTGCGCGTTTTCAAAAGAAAGAACAGACTTATCTCCTTGTCAAACTCTTCGCCTGCACGGGAATCCGAATCCAGGATCTGGCCTCTATCACGAAAAAAGCTGCGCGAGAGGGAAAGGTCTGTCTGGAGAATAAGACAATGCTCCTTCCCCAGTGTCTCTGTGAGGAATTACTGGCATTCGCGGATAAAAAATCCCTTCGGGAGGGTCCTATCTTTGTCACACGCACAGGCCGGCTCCTCTCTCGAAGCAATGTCACCGCTTCCATTGAGCGGCTTTCCGAGCCAGCAGGGGTGGCCCGTGAAAAGTGCAATCCCCGGTGCCTCCGAAAACTGTATCAAGACACGCACCGGTCCATCGAGGAAAACGCTTCCTTCCTCATAGAACAAGCTTACACACAGCTCATCAATCAGGAGCAGTTGACTGTTGGATGGACCAGTGCTCCGTCAAATAGTCCATCCTCTCTTCACGTTGCAAACCAAAAGTGAGATTCATATTTTTTTGCAGGAAAGGTAGGAAAAAATGAAAAAGTACTTACTGGGAATTTTGCTGGTTTTCTGCATGTTGGTGTGTTTTGCGCCAGCAGCGATGGCGGAGAACGAGCGAACAGATATTCCAGATAACAGCATGCCACAAGTTTATGTCAGCAGTGCAACCGCTACCGACCAAACTATCTCAAAAGGGGACGACAAAACTGGCCAAGGTACAATAGAATCACCTTTTGCTTCCCTCTCCTTAGCGGTGGATAAAGTGGCAGAAAACGGGACCATTTATCTTTTAACAGATTTAACATCTACAAAATACGCTATTGTCCATGAAAAAGATATTATTATTGATGGACAAGGACATACGATTACTAGAGGGGACAATTTTACACCTCAAAACGATGCCCGAGGCGGCTACAATCCCGCTATGATCGAAGTGGCAAATCATTCTACACTGACGTTGCAAAATATTACATTAGATGACGCATTTAAAACAGAAGGTACAGAATTTGAATTGGCTGGTGATAGCTCAGATGGAAATGGAAAAAAGGTCCATGATGGTATTATCGCCTCATATGGTGATGGGAAGGCAACTATCATTTTAGATAAGGACACAACACTAAAAAATTTCGGAGGCCTCTCCGCTGTTTATATTACCGGTGAAAAAGGCAATGGCGCTACCTTTATCATGAAAAACGGCAGCAAAATCTGTGATGATTCGTCAGCAGCAACCGCTCGAAAAGGGGGCTACGCTGCCATCTATAATCATGGTGGCACTGTCACCATGGATGAGGGTTCTTCTATTGAAGACATTTATGGACGAGCAATCTATATTGACAACGCCGGCATGACCACAGTTAACGGTCTCATCACTGATATCACTTCCAACGAAGTAATGAAACTTTATAATGGTAATGCCGGAAGTGGTTTTGGCGGCATCGTCAGCTATGTTGACGGGAACGCCAACTTTGTGCTGGGAAGTACTGGGCATATCTCCAACATAAAATCACACAACGATGATAAAGTGGATGTGGCTTTTCACTTGCAAGGCGGCACACTTAAGACAGAAAAAAATTCTAAAATTACTGAAATCGATATAATTGGTCTTGTAGATTCCAATGGTGGCACTATCGACATCGCGGGCAATATTACTAATTGTCATACCCAAAATGTCTTTTTCCGCATGCGTGGCGGTGGAGATGTAAAATTCCTTTTGCAGAAAGATGGACGCATCACACAGTGCTCTACAACAGATGTTGGCATCATCTATAGAAATGGCGGAAAACTTTCCATCTTTATTGATGGGATAATCAGGGATGTTCAAGTGGGCAGTAATTTTGATGAGTATGTCATTTACAATTCCAATAATAATTCTGTAGCAGGTGGGATTTGTACAATTACCGGTACTATCACCAAAATATCAGGCAATGGAATTTATATTAAAGATCCCTCTACTGTCACTATAACTGGTGAAATTAGCGAATGCACGGGCTATGCCCTGCATTATAAACCTGAAGCACCTGAATCGACAGTAAACATTGAGCCCGGATGTATTATCAGGGATAACAATCAGGGTGGATCGCAAATTTATGTAGAAGAATATGCAAAAGATAGATCCGCTAATACTTCCACCCAGCGTATTTCTATTGCCAAAGATAATGTCACGCTTTCCAACCGTGATATTACTCTCGACGATCTCACTATCACCCTTTCCTCTGCTTACGGCACTCTGAAGTTGGGAAATGTAAACCCAACCAATGAGACAAAGCTAACGGATATCTCTCAAAAAAAAGGATGGGGTAATCAATCCCTCGCCTCCTTTTGGGTGGAATCTGAAACAGCGCAAGAGATAACGTTGAGTGAAATTCAGACAAATATAAATGATACCCTCCCCCTATATGCTCTGGTAATGGAAACAGAGTCGAACGGCTCAATTTCTGATGGTATGGCCTCCACCGTTTACACGGTAAACAAAAACGGGGACGACTCCTTTACCCTAAACCTGCCTGCAACTGGTAAAACTGGATGGGCTGTGGCACTTGTACAACCCAGTGAAGATTATGGTATTTTGTCCCTGACCGCTAATCCGGATACCCTGACTGAAGGTAAGAGTGACACAATTCATTACACGACTACATATAAACCTTCAAATAATCTCATGAGTCAGCTCAACCAAAACGATCAATTTACACTGACCATAACTCTTCCCCCCGACATGGAGTATGTGGAAAGCAGTGGGAATGGTCTTTCCTACAACACAAACGATCATACGCTGACTATGGATTTTGCCGCAGATCAACTGAATGGTGAATTTACCGTTTCCTTCTCTGCCACCGTAGATGGCTCTACATTAAGTGCTGGCGATATTTTAATTACCAATGCCGAACTGAGCAGCAATGCAACTGCCCAAGGTAATGGGATTACGATCAACATCAATGCCACTACCACAATGACCGTTGAACCTAAACCTCAAGAACCTGATCAGCCCACACCACCTTACATTCCCCCTGTGGAACCTACAGATCCGGATTACACGCCAGATGGTTTGGACACGGAAAATCATTTCTCCTACATCATCGGCTACGAGGACGGTACTGTGAAGCCCAACGCCTCCATCACCCGCGCTGAAGTAGCGACCATCTTCTTCCGCCTGCTCACGGACGAAGCGAGAGACCAGTTCTGGTCCCAGTCCAACGACTACACGGACGTCAGCCCAACCGACTGGTTCAACAATGCCGTATCCACGCTCAGCAACATGGGCATTCTCAATGGCTATGAGGACGATACCTTCCGCCCCAAGGCCACAATCACCCGTGCAGAGTTTGCAAAGATAGCGGTCAGTTTCTTCGACTACGAGAGCATCGAGGCCGATAATGTGTTCACCGATGTAGCCGAAGGCACATGGTATGAGAACTATGTGGCTGTTGCAGCTGAGATCGGGCTAATTGAAGGCTACGATGGCAATATTTTCCGGCCAGAAGCCAGTATCACGCGCGCCGAAGCCTGCACCATCATAAATCGCACACTTGGCCGCGTGCCGGACGAAGACCATCTCCTGCCCCAGGCAGAGATGAACACCTGGCCTGACAACTCCGATCCTGACGCATGGTACTATGAACAGATCCAGGAGGCCACCAACAGTCACGACTACAGGTGGATCGGCAATATCGAGCAGTGGACCGCTAAACTAGAGGATCCCCACTGGGACGAGCTGCAGCACTGAGAAATGCAGTCAACGTCCTGGCTATGGCTCCAGTCCAGATAAACAACTTTCTGACCCACAACCACATTGCCATGACCTGACATTCTATCTTCTGGCACAACACCCAAAACGCACCCGGTTTCGCCATTCCCGCTGAATCCGGGTGCGTTTTCTCTGTTTTGCCCATTTTTCCCAACACAAAACTTATGAAATACAGGGTAGCAAAATTTTGGGCAGAAATGAAAAAATGGAAAAACTGCACACCGCAACACAGAGCACTACGCTGAACCCCTGACAACAGCACAAATTGAGGCAAGTGCCATACTCAGTGAAAATGAGTGACTACGGTGTTTCCATGGGTCTATCAATATAGGGGCAATACCTAAAAGAGTACCGCTTACGGATAGCCGCCAGGGTGTTGGCTAATACTTTGAAAAATCCGGAAAAATCGGTGCAACCTGCGGCTTTTGGACTCGGCGTATTTCACAATGATCTTTCAGGAACAGATGGGGTGAACACCGGGAAAATATTGAAAGACCCCTCTAAAATAAGACGTTTTGCTTGGCCCTAAATGATGGTGTGTGCCACCTTATTCCTGATTTCTGCCTCCTTGCCAGATTCCAGAATGAATTGGCCGTGTTTCAGGCTGGGCCGGCTGGATTCTCTAAGGTGGAGTCAGGCTCTTTTTCCCACTTTATCCAGCAAAATCTTCTTCCTGCACTTATCTTGACAATCTTTCTGAATTCCGCTATAAAGAATCACAAAGACTTTTGAAACGTTTTGGTTCACTGAAAGGAGGGTATTTCTTGAAAACCATCGCCATCATTGAAGACGACCAGACCATTGGGGATCTGCTGGAGGAGGTATTACGGCAGGAAGGCTATGAAGTGCGCCGGGCTTACTCCGGAACGGAGGCAGTCTACCTGCTTCAGCAGGAAAAGCCCGACTTGGCCCTGCTGGATTTGATGCTTCCCGGCCTCTCTGGGGAGCAGGTGCTGCCCTCCCTTTCGGGGATCCCCACCATTGTGGTCAGTGCCAAAGTGGGGGTGGACGACAAGGTCCGATTGCTGCTAAACGGCGCCGCCGACTATCTCACCAAGCCCTTTGAGCTTCCAGAACTGCTGGCCCGTATCCAGGTTCAGCTGAGAAAACCCCAAGGGCCCCTTTCCCCTATTTTGAGGGTTGGGGATCTGGAGATGGAGACAACCAGTCGTCAGGTAAAAACCGGCGGCATAGAAATTCACCTGACAAAAACCGAGTACGCCATTTTAAAGCTATTGCTGCAGAATCCCCATCAGGCCGTAGCCAAATCCGTAATTCTGGACCGCATCAGCTGTGATACGCCAGACTGCACGGAGTACTCTCTGAAGCAGCATGTGAGCAACCTGCGAAAAAAGCTGCGGGATGCCGGAAGTGCTATCACCATTGAGGCAGTGTGGGGGATCGGGTTCCGGCTGAAAGAAATCGGGGATTGCCCCGAACAATCTTGACGATTTCTTGACTCTTTTCTTGACCGCTTTCTTGACCTTTGCCTGGTAAGATACTCCCACAATCAGAAGGAGGTATCTATAACATGGAAACTGTGCTGACAACGCAGGGCCTTTGCAAGCATTATGGCCGCTTTAAAGCGCTGGACGGACTGAATATGCAGGTGCCAAAGGGCGCCATTTACGGACTGGTAGGCAAAAACGGAGCTGGAAAAACCACTCTCATTCGGGTTATTTGCGGCTTACAAGCGCCCACGGCGGGAAGCTATTCTCTCTTCGGGACCGGGTGTGGAGAAAGAAATTTGCAGCGGATCAGACGGCGTATGGGGGCTGTGGTGGAAACGCCCTCCCTGTATCCAGACATGACCGCCATTCAGAACCTGAAGCTGCAGCACCGGGTACTGGGCCTACCGGATGACCGAGGGATCCCGGAACTGCTGGAACTGGTCAGTCTTTCGGACACCGGAAAGAAAAAGGCTGGCCATTTTTCCCTGGGTATGAAGCAGCGGCTGGGCATCGCCGTGGCTCTGTGTGGCAACCCAGACTTTCTGGTGTTGGACGAGCCCATCAACGGTCTGGACCCTCAGGGGATTGTGGAAATACGGGAATTGATTTTAAAGTTGAACCGGGAACGGCAGATCACGGTACTGATTTCCTCCCACATTCTGGACGAACTGTCCCGGCTAGCCACCCACTACGGGTTTATTGACGGTGGCCGCATGGTAAAAGAGGTCAGCGCCCGGGACCTGGAGGCAGCCTGCCGCAAATGCGTCCGAGTGGAGGTAACTTCCACCTTGCCTCTTACCCGAGTGTTGGACAATCTTGGCTTGGAGTACCAGGTGCTGTCTCGGACCCAAGCGGACATCTATGGAAAAGTCAATATTTCAAAGTTGGTGGAGGCTTTGAAACAGGAGAGCTGCGACCTGATCTCGGTCAAAGAACGGGATGAATCCTTGGAGAGCTACTACATCAATCTGGTGGGAGGTGAGAAGAATGGGTAATCTGCTTTCTGCCGGGATGTACCGGTTGCTGAGAAGCAAGGTGTTTTATGTGGCTATTGTCGCCTCAGTTCTTCTGGAGATCTGGATCATATCTGTCAACAGGCAAGGGTCAAATGAGGAAATGGGGTTGGAGAATCAAGGCTTCTTTTCTTTCGGCATGTTTCTTCCCTTGGTGCTGTCCACATTCTGCGGCCTCTTTTTAGGGGCGGATCACGCCAATGGCACTCTGCGCAATCAACTGATTGCAGGGCACTCCAAAGCAAAAGTCTATCTGGCAAACCTGCTCTTATCAGCCGGCGTTGGATTATGCTGTTATGGGGCTTCGATCGTCAGCGGGGTGCTCTTCGGGCTGGGAACCGGCAGCACCTTCCAATTTGACTGGCTGGAAATGGTAACGTATTTTCTGGGCTTGTTGGGCATGGCACTTGGTGCTGTCTCCCTCACTACGTTGATTGCCAATCTGTTCACCAGCCGTTCTGTGGGAATTGTAGCCAGCTTGCTTTTGTCAATTGGCATGCTGTTTTTTGCTGGAAACCTTTCCAACACCATGACCCAACCTGCAACCATCCCCCAATTCACTCGTTTTGAACAGGTGATCAACGGCAACACGATCGTTGGTTATGAACCTGATCCCAGCCTTCCCGAAGTACCCAATCCGGCCTATCCGCAAGGGATGTGGCGCGTCTTTTTAGTGTTTCTCTGGAACTGGTTGCCAGCTTGCCAGGGAATACAGTTCAGTGAAGCTATTGTTACCACAGAAAACCTGCTTCCCCTGCTGGGATATATGGCTGTCTTCATCGCCTTTACCACTGCCATAGGACTTGTGGTCTTTCAGCGGAAGGATGTAAAATAAACCTGGAAGACCTAGTAACTATGGATACTCTGTCGGCATAAGCCGAGGTGGATATTTCTTTAGAGAAAGGGGAGGTAACGGATGGTTTGGATGTGGGCGGCCATAGCAACGCTGGGACTGGCGGTTGTAATCCTAGGCCTCAAGCTTGCTGCCCTGCGCCATGGCGTGCGGATACTTCGCAAAGAGATGGCAGAACGGTCGGAACAGGATACCAATGCGCTGCTGACCCTGCCCTGCCGCGACCGGGAGCTGAGAAAGCTTGCCTCCTGCCTCAATGAGGAACTGGAAAAGCTGCGGTACTTACAGCTTCAGTACCAACAGGGAGATCAGGAACTGAAAGACGCAGTGACCAATATTTCCCACGATTTGCGCACACCTCTGACGGCCATTGCCGGGTATTTGGAGCTGCTCAAGGGCCAGCCTCTCTCCCTGGACACCCAACGGTATGTACAGCAGATTCAGAGCCGGACAGATGCCATGAAACGGCTGACCGAAGAACTGTTCCGCTACTCGGTAGTGGTATCGGAACCACTGGAATTGCACCCGGTAAACTTGGGGCGGGCGGTGGAAGAAGTGCTCCTCTCCTTTTACGGTGCCTTCGAACAGCGGAAGATGGAGCCGAAAGTCACTCTCCCTGAACAACCGGTCATCCGCACTCTGGATCCCTCCGGGCTGAATCGAATATTGGGGAATATCCTCTCAAATGCCCTGAAATACAGCGCTGGGGATTTGAACGTTTCACTGAACTGTTCCGGGACCATTACTTTTCAAAATGCCGCCCCTGGGCTGGATCAAGTCACGGCGGGACGGCTGTTTCACCGGTTTTACACCGTGGAATCCGGAAGTCTGTCCACAGGCTTGGGATTGTCCATTGCCCAGGATTTGACCCAGCGAATGGGAGGAAAAATCGGTGCGGCCTTTCATGGGGAGAATCTAACCATTTGGGTGTCCTTTCCCCAGAGTCAAAGAGAAAAACTTCCCCAGGTTTTTCTTTTTCGGAATGAATGAACTTTTTAGAAAAAAAGCCTTGCCGTCAATTGAATGGCGAAAATCCATGCACGCGAGAGAAACCTGTCCCTACAACTCTTTGGGAATAAAGGCTTGACCTGGATTGACGCAGATAAAAAAGGCATTGGGATTTTGTAGATCCACAGGTCATCTTCCAAAGCTTGGATGATCCAGGCTAAAGTTTGAGCTTGTGTCATGGCTTTTCCCCCGTTTCTTACTGACACCACACGCATTTCAGCCCTGGGAGTAAAGCACGCACTTTTTTGTGCTGTGGGAACCTTCCGATGACTTTCAATCCGCTGCCGGAAATATGCTTCTAAAGCTTTCACTTACCTATCTCTTGTACTAATGGACTCCTTGCTATCTTCTTTTCTCTATGGTATACTCAGAAAAAATGGAGGGGCGTTGGATGGAGCTTCGGCAGATTCATTATTACCTTGAGGTGGTAGAACGGGGAAGTTTTACCAAAGCAGCAGAAGCCTGTTTTATCTCTCAATCGGCTATCTCCCAACAGATCAAGTCTCTGGAAGAGGAACTGGGTGTGCCTTTGTTGCTGCGGCAAGGAAGAAGTTTCTCCCTTACCCCAGCAGGAGATTACTTCTATCGCAAGACAAAATCTTGGCTGGAAGAACTGGAACAGATTACCAAGGACACCCAGCACCGGGCAGGCTGGGGAGAACGAGTGCTTCGGGTGGGATTTCCAGGCAATTACGCTGGCCGTGAGCTGTATCAAGCCGTGGCAGAATTTGCCCAGCAGTGCCCTCAGACTGTGGTACAGGTCACCACCGGCACCCATGAGGAACTTTATGACCTGCTGCGTTTCGACGGCGCTGACCTGGTGGTAAACGACCAGCGCAGAGCCTTTTCGGACGCCTATGTCAACCGACCCTTGGCCTACCGCCCCACTCTGGCAGAAATCTGCGGCCGAGGAGGCCTGGCCGGGCGGGAGTATCTCTCCCTGAAAGAGGCCCGGTCCGTTCCCTGTATTCTCATTACTTCTCCCGGCCAGGAAGAGCATGAACGGGACTATTATCACACCACCCTGGGATTCGGCAGCCGATTTCTCTTCGCTCCCACTTTGGAGGCGGCCCATCTGCTGGTTTCCTCCAACCGCGGCATTCTCCCCCTGGAAGGGATCCTCCCAGGCAAAACTGAGGATGGTATCCTCCACCGTATCCCCATTCTGCAAAATGGACAGCCTCTTCGCCGCCGGTACTGTGCTTTCTGGCGCAAAGAAAACCTTCATCCAAACCTACCTCTGTTCGCAGAGCTGCTCGAGAACGCCTTTCAAAACTGACAGTACCACACATTTTTCCGCCCCTTTGTGGGCGGTTTTTTTATTAGTCAAACTTATAGATTATCCCTAAAAACCAGAATTGCTCTTCTTGCCGAAATCAGGTAGGATAAAGTCAAAAGAAAGGAGGACTCCTCATGAAAAAACTTGGATTTGGCATGATGCGTCTGCCCACCACAGATCCACAGGACCGATCCGCGGTAGACTACGAAACAGTCAAAGAATTGGTGGATGCCTACATGGCCCGGGGCTACAACTACTTTGACACCGCCTTCAAATACTGCGGTGGGAACAGCGAGACAGCTGTCCGCAAGGCGGTGGTCGATCGCTATCCTCGGGACAGCTACATTCTCACCACCAAACTCTCCAACGAATTTATGCACACAAAAGAGGAGCAAGAAGAGACCTTTCGGCAGCAGCTGGAAAAACTGGGTGTAGACTATGTAGACTATTACCTGCTCCACAACCAGGGAGCAGTCAACTACAAAGTGTCCCAGGAATTGGACAGCTTCACCTTCCTCCAGGGACTGAAGAAAAAGGGACTTGTCAATCATATCGGCATGTCCTACCACGATAATGCTCAGCTGCTGGATGAAATTCTTACCGCCCACCCAGAGCTGGATGTGGTGCAGCTGCAGATCAACTACCTGGATTGGGAGAACGAAAGCATTCAGTCCAGAAAATGCTATGAGGTCTGCCGGAAACACGGGAAACCTGTGCTGGTGATGGAACCCATTAAGGGAGGCACCCTGGCAAACGTTCCTCCGGAAGCGGAAGCACTGATGCGGGGCCTTCACCCGGACTGGAGTCCTGCCGCCTGGGCTCTGCGATTCGCTGCCAGCCACGAAGGCGTGATGGCTGTGCTCTCCGGCATGAACGGTATGGATCAGCTGGTGGACAACATGGACGCCCTGGATGACCCCGCTCCTCTGGGAAAGGAAGAACTGGATGTCATGGAAAAATGTGCCCACATCATTCAACAGTCCGCCATGATTCCCTGTACCGGCTGCCGC
>UMIO01003952.1_pt1 | contig 10655 bp, 12 predicted proteins | sample 1965821 | NCBI WGS metagenome assembly UMIO01 (sample SAMEA4836127, study PRJEB28245) | human gut metagenome | biome: gut microbiome; material: fecal sample | place: Denmark | collected 2008
CAAGACGCTTTTGCGTTTACACAAAATATTTTACACACCCTCCAACGACAACCTCCTCCAATCGGTCGAACAAACAACATCCGACCTCAACGCTGTAGGGGTGCGCCGCAGGCACACCCTTCCCGGCCTCCTGGTTGTTTTAATCCGACTGAGATTGGCGTTTTTAACCCGACTTCAAGAAGTAACCTGGTTTCATAACCACTTAGCCACCTAACCACTCAATCACTTTTCACACCCTATAAACTGATATTGATTAAACCTGCAATTCCAAAATGTATAAAATAGTTCCCGATTGCTCTTTAAAGTACCAGCTGTTCATCCCCGCATACGCGGGGTACACTACCCTGTCCGCAGAAGTTCTGCGTCCGCATCGGGATCATCCCCGCATACGCGGGGTACACGAGTTTTCTTTGTATCTCCCTTTCTTGTCTATAGGATCATCCCCGCATACGCGGGGTACACCGGGTGGACAGGACTCGTCACCAGCTGTCACGAGGATCATCCCCGCATGCGCGGGGTCTACGGGCTTGTAGTGTAATCTATTTCCTGTGTCGCAGGTTCATCCCCGCATGCGCGGGGTCCACCAATTTATCCTGTAATGGATAGATCACACCCCGGGTTCATCCCCGCATACGCGGGGTCCACGGGTACGAAAAAGTTGTATTGCTTCTGACATCAGGTTCATCCCCGCATACGCGGGGTCCACGCCACGGAAGCATTGAGACTCCCGGTGCTGATGGGTTCATCCCCGCATGCGCGGGGTCCACGTACCAAAAAGAGATGGACGGCTATACAGACGAGGTTCATCCCCGCATGCGCGGGGTCCACATTTCATCCATCGCATCAAGCAGCAGTCCGGCGGGTTCATCCCCGCATACGCGGGGTCCACGTAATCTGGGGTTCTGTACCGTTCATTACCCAGGGTTCATCCCCGCATACGCGGGGTCCACCCCGACGGGATTTGGATGAGCGGTACAGGGCTAGGATCATCCCCGCATGCGCGGGGTCCACAGCTGGGCTTGTCTTGCTCCAGCCTGCCGTAAGGGATCATCCCCGCATGCGCGGGGTCCACTATCAGGCGGGGTCACCTTGGGGATAGGGATCAGGATCATCCCCGCATGCGCGGGGTCCACAGCACTCGTCCCAATCTTCCGGTGCCACCATGAGGATCATCCCCGCATGCGCGGGGTCCACCCCTGTTCATCATTCCGGCTGTGATCGTGCTGAGGATCATCCCCGCATGCGCGGGGTCCACTATACGGCTGCTGTCTACTGCTGCCCGCCCTTAGGATCATCCCCGCATGCGCGGGGTCCACCAAAATTCTTGAAAGAGTCCTTGGGGTCAAACAGGATCATCCCCGCATGCGCGGGGTCCACGGATTGGCCAGGGTGGGGAGTTCTTTTTTGTAAGGATCATCCCCGCATGCGCGGGGTCCACCGAACGACGGAGCCAAATTCGACAACACTGGCAGGATCATCCCCGCATGCGCGGGGTCCACGGGGCATATCTTTCTGACTCAACGGAGCGGAAAGGATCATCCCCGCATGCGCGGGGTCCACTACAGCACCATATCGATCATATCCAGCAGGTTAGGATCATCCCCGCATGCGCGGGGTCCACTCTTTTGTCAGCCGTCCCAACAGCACGATTCTAGGATCATCCCCGCATGCGCGGGGTCCACCGAAATGCCAGGAAAAGGCTGGAAGATGAAGGAGGATCATCCCCGCATGCGCGGGGTCCACCTATCTGGAAACAGAGAGGTACAGAACATTCTAGGATCATCCCCGCATGCGCGGGGTCCACGGTAGTAGAAGCCCTAACATGGGCGGTATATCGGGATCATCCCCGCATGCGCGGGGTCCACTCCCTGGTCAGCCGTCCCAGCAACACAATCTTAGGATCATCCCCGCATGCGCGGGGTCCACTGCTGATACAGACGCTCACCGGGGTGTCGTTCAGGATCATCCCCGCATGCGCGGGGTCCACGTATCATCTTACGGACCCGGAAGCCCATAGAGAGGATCATCCCCGCATGCGCGGGGTCCACTGATCACCACCTTGTGGTGTTATGTTGTTATCGAGGATCATCCCCGCATGCGCGGGGTCCACTCCGTTGATCACGGCAACGAACATTGAAGTCTAGGATCATCCCCGCATGCGCGGGGTCCACTCTCTTTTTGTTCGCCAGGATACTGGCCACATAGGATCATCCCCGCATGCGCGGGGTCCACACCATCGACAAAGACACTGCAAACCTTATCAAGGGATCATCCCCGCATGCGCGGGGTCCACGATATGACCGCCGGGGCAAAACTTGTATTTACGGGATCATCCCCGCATGCGCGGGGTCCACGCGGATGAAGGAAGCGGTAAAATGATTAAACAAGGATCATCCCCGCATGCGCGGGGTCCACGGAGTTCAGTCAGCTACAACGTGGCTCGTGGCAGGATCATCCCCGCATGCGCGGGGTCCACTATGTGGGAAATGTAGGAAATGTGGGAAATGTAGGATCATCCCCGCATGCGCGGGGTCCACCAACGGGCGGGGAAGCGAGCCACACGCTGACCAGGATCATCCCCGCATGCGCGGGGTCCACTGGATGCGGGATTACCTAACATCACGGGAAGCGGGATCATCCCCGCATGCGCGGGGTCCACCCAGGTTACGCAACGCAACACGTGGGCTGCCTAGGATCATCCCCGCATGCGCGGGGTCCACCCACGCTGACCGTTGACACGTTGAGTGTGACCAGGATCATCCCCGCATGCGCGGGGTCCACTACGTGCATATAGTCGGGAGTGATGCCGTAATAGGATCATCCCCGCATGCGCGGGGTCCACTGATATTGATTATTATTCCATTATTTCTACCAGGGATCATCCCCGCATGCGCGGGGTCCACCTGGCCGGGTGCTGATGGGCGCAGGGACGTACAGGATCATCCCCGCATGCGCGGGGTCCACCCAATCTGACCACAGCCAGCCACAGTGCCAGCAGGATCATCCCCGCATGCGCGGGGTCCACAGCCTGGATGGCAACAATATCATCCGTGGAATGGGATCATCCCCGCATGCGCGGGGTCCACTTTAATTTCAGCAATTTTTTCAACCCCCATTTAGGATCATCCCCGCATGCGCGGGGTCCACTAAAAGACGGAACTTATCAAAAGCTGGAAGGAAGGATCATCCCCGCATGCGCGGGGTCCACAGCTGGCAGAGATAGAGCCCCTGCTCCACAAGGGGATCATCCCCGCATGCGCGGGGTCCACCCTATCAGACTATAGCTGTAGACCCCAATGTTAGGATCATCCCCGCATGCGCGGGGTCCACAAGAAAATGAAAAAGTAGCTTTCTGCTGTGATAGGATCATCCCCGCATGCGCGGGGTCCACGAGTGTTGAATTCCTGGTTTTCAGCCTGGCAGAGGATCATCCCCGCATGCGCGGGGTCCACGCAGGAGAAGATTGACAGGCTTATGAAGAACAGGGATCATCCCCGCATGCGCGGGGTCCACCAAACAAATAAGCACATTTCCTAGAACAAGTTAGGATCATCCCCGCATGCGCGGGGTCCACTTCTGTCTGTCATGCGTTCAACAGCTTCAAAAAGGATCATCCCCGCATGCGCGGGGTCCACGGCGCAGAGAAATTTTCCCGATTCCCCTCTTTAGGATCATCCCCGCATGCGCGGGGTCCACCAAACTTAGAAATTCCTAGTGGCCTTACCGTTAGGATCATCCCCGCATGCGCGGGGTCCACTAATGGCTTATTACTGACACAAGAGGTGGCTGAGGATCATCCCCGCATGCGCGGGGTCCACCAGTTCGGAAAGTTCCTTGTCCGCCCTGATAAAGGATCATCCCCGCATGCGCGGGGTCCACGGCAGGAGAAATGGTCAACGATTTTGCTACTTTGGATCATCCCCGCATGCGCGGGGTCCACCAGGACGGACTGGTGAGCCTGACACGTATGGTCGGATCATCCCCGCATGCGCGGGGTCCACCTTGTACATCTGGTTCGTGGCGTGGGCGTGATAGGATCATCCCCGCATGCGCGGGGTCCACTCATGGGTAAGAAAGTCATCGAGATCTTTAAGAGGATCATCCCCGCATGCGCGGGGTCCACATATTTCTTGTTGATAGAGACGGTGATGGAGTAGGATCATCCCCGCATGCGCGGGGTCCACGAACTGATACCTTTTCCACCTGCCTGGCAGATAGGATCATCCCCGCATGCGCGGGGTCCACTATCAAGTGATCGTGGACAACGTGACGCACAAGGGATCATCCCCGCATGCGCGGGGTCCACCAGAGATTCTACCATTTCCTGCTTTTCCTTTAAGGATCATCCCCGCATGCGCGGGGTCCACCCCCGGGTCAGCTGCAGCAGCTTGACCCGCTTGGGATCATCCCCGCATGCGCGGGGTCCACCCAGAAACAGGGCAATGTCATCGAGGTGGTTGGGGATCATCCCCGCATGCGCGGGGTCCACACCCGCATGGTCTTCGGACCAAAGGCTGTACCGGGATCATCCCCGCATGCGCGGGGTCCACTCATAGTCGATCGTCCACTCTGGGCTCTCATCGGGATCATCCCCGCATGCGCGGGGTCCACCGGTGACCGCACCTACAGCGATACCGTCGATAAGGATCATCCCCGCATGCGCGGGGTCCACCATACAGCGAACTCCTTGGAATCATGAACGGGGGGATCATCCCCGCATGCGCGGGGTCCACAATTATATGCTTCAGAAATCTTGTGCTGGAAAAGGATCATCCCCGCATGCGCGGGGTCCACATAAAGGAGGAGTAATTTAAATGAGTGTAACTAGGATCATCCCCGCATGCGCGGGGTCCACTGGACCCCGCCCTGGCAGAGAAATGGAGGAATAGGATCATCCCCGCATGCGCGGGGTCCACAATCTGTGGAAGGTGGGTCCTACGGGCAAGCTGGGATCATCCCCGCATGCGCGGGGTCCACTATGAGCTGACGGTAGACAGCGGGGACGGGGTGGGATCATCCCCGCATGCGCGGGGTCCACCTACGAACGGGCCAGGAAACGGCTGTTGGGTTAGGATCATCCCCGCATGCGCGGGGTCCACTGATGCCGCCAGACCCCTTTCCCCCTTCCCAGGGGATCATCCCCGCATGCGCGGGGTCCACCGAACCCGGAATTTATAACGTTGCAATTGCATAGGATCATCCCCGCATGCGCGGGGTCCACGGCACCTGGCGGACGGTGTGAGTCGGTACGACGGGATCATCCCCGCATGCGCGGGGTCCACCGTCTGGTGGTGCTTTTGCCGCGTCTGCACAGAGGATCATCCCCGCATGCGCGGGGTCCACTATTTTCGATGGTTATTATGATTCAATGAAGTAGGATCATCCCCGCATGCGCGGGGTCCACGTTCTTTTCAAAGTAAGTGCCGTGCGGCGCATAGGATCATCCCCGCATGCGCGGGGTCCACGCGGTGGAAGCGGAAAAGCATCTTGATATTGTGGGATCATCCCCGCATGCGCGGGGTCCACCCGCACGTTGAAGGACCCATCCACCAGCGGGTAGGATCATCCCCGCATGCGCGGGGTCCACGGAAAACGCTATTGCGGAGGTGACAAGCAATGAGGATCATCCCCGCATGCGCGGGGTCCACGCTCCGGCTTTCATCTGGTAATGGTGATAAAAAGGATCATCCCCGCATGCGCGGGGTCCACGGGGACAAAGCTGGAATCGGTGATCGCCGACCAGGATCATCCCCGCATGCGCGGGGTCCACGGTCCATTTTGGACCGCTTTTTGGTCCGCTACAGGATCATCCCCGCATGCGCGGGGTCCACCAAAAGGGCGCCCAGGAGGCTTCCCTGGGTGCAGGATCATCCCCGCATGCGCGGGGTCCACCAAAACGCCCAGTCCAATTTAAATGTAAACTTAGGATCATCCCCGCATGCGCGGGGTCCACAGGACAGCCGGGCCAGCCCTGCTGACTACATCGGGATCATCCCCGCATGCGCGGGGTCCACACAGGAGCGCAAGGGGAATGAAAACACCACCCAGGATCATCCCCGCATGCGCGGGGTCCACCCAGCAGCGGTGCGGCCAGGCTTGCGGCAACGGGGATCATCCCCGCATGCGCGGGGTCCACCCAGCAATGCAGAACTGGATTATATGCAGCGCAGGATCATCCCCGCATGCGCGGGGTCCACTGACCCTGAACACCAACCCCAAGGCTGAAACCGGGATCATCCCCGCATGCGCGGGGTCCACTGTTATTGGTCCCGGCCGGGGCCGTCGGAAATGGGATCATCCCCGCATGCGCGGGGTCCACGTTGCCAACTCCGGGCTCACGTTGGAAATCTGAGGATCATCCCCGCATGCGCGGGGTCCACACTAAAAAAAGCCCGAAAAAACGCCATTCTTGAAGGCATCACGATCCCTTTTCATTTAACTTCACAAACACAGCCTTTGTCAACAGGCAATCTGCCAATGCCCGATGTTCCTGTTTCTCCAATCCCAAATGATTGGCAACAGTGGACAATTTGTAATTGGGCATAAGCCGGATTTTCTTCTTGGCCAAAGGAAGCACATCCATACAGTGATTTTCCGGCGTTGGATATCCATATCTCAAGCAGGCCTGTATAAGGAAATTCATATCAAAGGATGCATTATAAAGCAGCAGCTGGTCCTCTCCAATAAATTCCAAAAAAGCGTCCAGCCCATCTTTTTCCGACACTCCCTCTTTTTCCAGAAGTTCCACAGTAATTCCTGTCAGTTTTTCAATTTCCTGGGACAACGGCTCTGTAATACGGATAAGTTGCGAATAGGTTTCTGTTACCCTGCCATTCCGTACCTGTACTGCACCAAACTCCATGATCCGGTTTTCCAGCGGATTCAGACCTGTCGTCTCCAGATCTATGACAGTATAATTCCTCATTGCGTCAAACTGATTTTGCTTCAGTGCTCTTTTCCTTGCCATAAGGTGTATCTCAGCATTGCTCTTCGTTCCGGAATCATCCACATTTGCAGACTGATTCCCCAAAAGAGGATGGAGCATCAGCTTGATTCCATCCAGATCAACAGGCTCCCAGGCTGAATGCCAGGTGTAAAAATCCATGCCCTGTTCATTGGCAGCATTAAATACCATTGTAGCCTGTCCATCTTTCACATGGTTGCAGATCCGCTTCCACAACTCTTCCCTGACTCTGGCCGAAACACGGCCCACATAGACTCCCGTGTTGATTTCAAAAAGCCATTTCGTCAAATCTCCCCGCAAACTGGGAGGGCAATTGGTAACCGTAACTACAATCATGAACGGTCACCTGTTCCCTCATGATACTGCTTTCCATTTTCCACAGTTCCCAGTTTATTGTCCCATAGATAAACAGCATTGACCAATTCACTGTTGGGAGCTCCATCATCTTTTAACAGACACTGGATATCATGGACCATTCTTTCCAGGATATGAGACTTCACCATTGCATCCCGCACATGATGACGGACTGAGCGTTCCAGATCATCCGGGTTTTTCGCCGCTTCCTCAAAAGCAATGGGAATGGTTATCTCCGCTTTGTACAGATCGGCAATATCATAAACAAAAGAACAGTCATGTCCCACATGTACAAAGCCAAGGCCTGGAGAACACCCCAGCGCCGCTATGACGGCATGGGCCAACCCGTAAAGGCAGGCATGTCCCATGGAAAGAGCTTTGTTCACTGGATCCCCGGCTTCGAAATTCTGGGGATCATAGTCCCTGCCGTTCCATGGAACATTCCATTTTTTGGAAGATTGCCGGTAAACATTGCGGATCCGGCTGCCTTCCCGTCCCCGCAGCTGCTGCAGTGTCAATTTGGACACATCTTCATCCGGGAACCTAAGCTGATACATTTTACGGACTACTTCCAAATGAAGTCGTTGGTTATTGACCCTCCTGGCCTGTTCCATCAAAAGTCCGGATCTGTGAGTCAAAGACTGTCCGCTGGCATAATACCGCACGCCATGTTCTCCGGTCCAGATAACGGTAACTCCGGCATCCCCTATCAGCTCCATGGCCCGGTGAGATACATCCGTTCCCGGGCCTAAAATCAGTACGGATACAGCAGCCGCAGGGATATGGATGATTCCCTCCTTGCGTGCAGCGGTAATCGCACTGTCTTTCCGGCTGATAGTGCAGTGTTCCAGATAGATAAAGGTCATCCGGTCCCCGACTTGGGGCAAGGCGTTCAATTCCGGCTGTTTGATACCGGGGATCTTTTCCGTCATCTGAGACGCCCTGCAACAGTCAGCAAGCCCATGCCATAGGCTTTCCCTCTTCCGATGCCTTCAATCAGAGTCTCCCTGAACAGATCAGGATTCACTACCTTCAGGACTCCTTCAAAAGTAACCGCCAAAAGAGAAACCCGGCGTCCCTGATCACTGCTCTTCCGAAAGAAGAAAGAATGATCTTCTACAACCTGGAACGCTTCTTCTGAAAGTTCAAATCCATGTTTTTCCGCCCGGTCCAGCAGCCATTTTTTCTGATACCGGGGCGTAACATGGGGATATACTTTTCCCCTTTGTCCCGGAACATCTTTCTTTTCCATTACACTGTGGGTAGGATAGGCAACCAGGCGAAAATGCCATTGGCTGCCGGCATCCAGCTGCTCCAGCAGCGGATTATAGCAGCGGGTCTCCCATTTTTCCTTTGCTTCCGGGAATCCAAACTGCTCCGCAGCGCTGGTAAGATCAGGTTCTTCCCGACTGACGATCAGCAAATACGTTTTCCCACGAAGCGGATCCACTCTCCACAGCTTTTTCTGTTTCCTGACAGGGAAAGACTGTTCCAACGCACCATGGAAAAGATTTGGGTTGGCCAAAGCCTGCATGGTTTTCCGTTTGGAAAGATCCAGCTGCATCCTCGTCATGTATATGGGGTTATCTGCCAGGTTCACTTTCCATCACCCCCCAGTTCTCCAAAAGCATCATGATCCGTAGCCCGGATATCTCCTTTGTCCACATAGCCCGCTTCTTTCACATACCGATACCGATACCTGCGGTAAGCCGAATTGAATGATACCGGTTCGTCCTTCAAACGATGCCGGATAGATGCAGGTTCCCCGTCATCGTCTAAAATCAGGCGCAGATGATGATCCAGTCGTTTTTGTCTCCATTCTGCAGACAGCCAGGGTTCCTTCAGAAGCGTTTCCTTCAATCCGGTTTGACGGATGCCAAGTACCAGGGGAAAACTGGGAGGGCAGGACCGCCGCCCCAGAAAAAGCGGATATACAGGGTTTTCCAAAGCCAGTTGGATTTTTTCCAAAAAAGCTTGATCAGGATGTTCCAAGCCAACAAGGAACACTGCATCACTGAGATAAAACCTTCTGGTAAGGTCCGCCTGTTTGGTTCCGTGGACCATCTGGAAATCTTCAAGAGATTCTCCCGGCTGGTCCACACGCACTCCCATATGGAGCGCACACAAGTCCTGATTTTCTTCATTTCTTTTTCTGCCCAAAGCAGAAGCCAGCAGCCCGATTACGCCGCTCTTTGTGGGAATGGAATAAGACCTCCTGATGCTGAACCTGGAATCATCACCCCACGCCTGCAGCGGGGCAGCAAGCCGCAACAGCAGCGTACTCATTTTTCATCCTCCAATTGTTTTGCCAGAGCGTTTTCCAGAGCATCCAGAAGATCAGGTACCGAATATGCCGGAACATCCAAGCCCTCCTCATTCAGTAATTCCATGGATTTCCCGGAGCCAAAAGAAAGGACAGGGGCATTTCCATACTGGCGGTAAAGGTCTTTGGTGTACTTTGCAAAAGCTTTTTCCGATGCATCGATATACCCTTCCGTTCCAGCCGGTACCGCTTTTTCAAAAGCACCGCATAAATTGACGGGCTGATCCCGCCGCAGGGTGATATAGATATCGCTGGGCAGGGTACGGTTGGCAAATGTGTTTTCCTTCCCGGTAGGCATCGTATATACAAACGATTCCACAAAATTCCGGGTTGCCCTGGCTGCCTTTTCGCCGGTGAAATTTGCCAGTTCCCGCACATTCACAGTGGCATACCGGTACAAAACGGCAGAATTGAATTCTACAGTTCCCAAATGACCAGCTCCTGCATTGTCATCCCGGGAGCAATCATCAACAGCCGTAAAATAATCATATTCATTATGGACAATGTGGGTAGAAATGCTGTGGGCCACCTGTACCGTTGCATCATAATTTAAAGACGGATCGCTGGCGGCCATTCGCCCGAACATGATCATATCCACAGAAGGATTTTCTTTTAACGCTTCTTTATAGGCTTTTTTGTCTTTTTCATCGTCGATAACCAGTCTGGCCAGCGCCTGGACTTGGCTTGCACTGATGAAAAACAGGGCATCCGTTCCTTTTTCCGCATCCTTGATCTTAAGGCCGGCATTGGTCAAGGCCGTAATGGCCAATTTTTCTGCTTTCTCTGGAGACAAATCGGTTCTTTCCTGCAATACAGCATTTTTCACCAGTTCAACAATGTGCTTTGTTCTTTTCCCCAGTTCCCCTTCCGGAAAAAGTCTTTTGAAATCCTCCCGGATTACCCGTTTCCACGCCTGGGAAGAAACTCTGGCCCGTGGAGTTCCCCCGTAAACTGCCATTTTAGGGCTTCCGGTAGGGATTGTCAAGAATTTTGTGTTTTTAGTTTAGCTCATCA
>UMIO01052736.1_pt1 | contig 10623 bp, 10 predicted proteins | sample 1965821 | NCBI WGS metagenome assembly UMIO01 (sample SAMEA4836127, study PRJEB28245) | human gut metagenome | biome: gut microbiome; material: fecal sample | place: Denmark | collected 2008
ATAATTTTAGCCTGAACCGTCTGATTACTTTCTATTCTGCCCGAAGGGCTTAACTTTTGTAACCGTGGGTTATTACCTACGGATATGGCGTAATAAGTTAAAGCACCCGAAGTGGTGCTACTCTTGTTATTATGTTACTTACTTGTTTACTTTTATGCCCATTATTTGCTCCAATATAGCACCACTTCGGGTGCTCATGGTTTGTTTTGTTACAGACCGTGGGTGTATCACCCACGGTTACTGTAGTGTAGCCCTTCGGGCTATAAGTTAGCATCAACCTTTAGCCGGCATAATAGCCTTGTTGGTTATTATCGTACGTACTACGCTAACATTTGGATTTTTCATTCTTCACTCTTCGTTCTTCACTTAAACACGCACTACGTTAGCATTTGACTCTAACTCCTAGCTCACCTTAGTGAGCGATAACTCCTCTAACTACTTTAACTCCAAATTACAATATACCCCTCTTACCTCCTTCGCTATCTTGTCCCAGTCATATTTTGTCATGTCGTAGTCTATGTGCTGTGGCTCACGGCTTATCACCTCTTTCAGTTTATTCGCCAGCTCGTCCACGTTGCCCACCGGGAAGTAGTCGTCTTTGTCAAGGCCCACCTCCAGGTTTGCCGGTATGTCGCTCACTATCACCTTCACGCCGTAGCTCATCGCTTCAAGCAACGCTATCGGCAGGCCCTCATGACTCGACGGCAGACAGTAGCACATGCAGTTGGTCAGCAGCGAGTGCAGCTTACGGCCCTTCACAAATCCCGTCAGCACAACGCCGTTCTTCCTCGCCATCTCTTTCAGTCCCCTTGAGTAGTCGTCCTCAAAGTCCGTGTCACCAGCCAGCACCAGCTTTATGTCATCGTCGCCGCCGTCTTTACTTTTTAATTTTTCATTTTTAATTCTCCCGAACGCTTCCACCAGATGGTGCAGGTTCTTTTCCGGCACAAAGCGGCACATGCCCAATATGTAGCGTCCCTTCCTTATGCCCAGTTCCTCAAAATACTCGGGATAGTCGCAGACCTCAGGCTCCGACACGCCGTTATATATCAGATGCACGTTCTTTGTACGTCCGTATTTCTCCTTAATCAGGTTGCGTATCACGTCGCTGATCACTATTACATCGTCAGCAAACATACACCCCATGCGCTCACCCAGCTTCAGCACCGCTTTGGCAGCCCTGCCCCATTTGTCCCTGTCGTAGTCAGGACCGTGATGCGTAAACACCACCTTCATGCCCAGCATCTTGGCGTATGGCACCAGCAGAGCCGGCCCTATGGCGTGTATGTGCAGTATGTCTGCTCCCAGTTTCTTCGCCTTGTTTATGGCTCTGTACGTATGTATAATGGCTTCAAACGACTTCTTTTTCGGTGTCTCAATGTCCACCAGCTTTACGCCTTTCCATTCTTTCAGACCGTCGCTGACATAGCTTTTACGCCTTATCACCGTTACGTCTTCGCCCATGGCTGCTATTCTCGGAAACAGTTCCTCGCAGTGCGTCTCCACTCCGCCCATGACATTAGGGATGCCACGGGTACCGGTAACAACAATTTTCATAAAATTTTCCGGATTAAAAATAAATCATTACTTTTGCCTCGTCATAAGCAAAAGTCCATGTCAAAGTTTTTTCTCAATATAAAAGAATCAGCCCAACACGCCGGCATAATTCTTCTTTCGTGCCTCTCCGCCCTTTGGCTGTTGATTAGGGGGAAGAGAATAAAATAATATAATTAAAGGAGGAGTTAAAGTAGTTATAGGAGTAAAAGAAGTTAAAGTCAATAGCCAACGTAGTGCTTGCGACAAGAATCCACAAGACATATGACTCTAACTCCTAGCCAACTTGTTGGCGATAACTTCTTTAACTACTTTAACTTCTTAAAAAATCCACAAGACTAGTGGATTTTTCGTTTTTCACTTTTAACTTTTCACTTTCGTAAAAAGCTGTTATAAAATGCTATTAGCTTATTCCAATAGCTTTCTTTGCTTAGATTCTCGTTAGCGAATTTTATTGTATTTCCGCTTATAGCTTTATATTCTTCGTCATTAAGGCCGTTTGCCTTTAATATTATTTCGCTTAATGCCTTTACGTTTCCGCTCTCAAACTGATATCCGGTCTTTCCGTCAACCACGATTTCGGGTATTCCTCCTATCTTTGCTCCAATTACAGGAGTGCCAACGGAGTAAGCCTCTATTATGGTCATCGGGTTGTTCTCATACCATTCTGACGGCACTACCACAAAATATGCGTTGCTTACCAGATCTGTAAGTTCTTTACCCCTCTTATATCCGAGAAACTCCACATTGTGCATGCCGTTGTTCTTGGCATATTCTTTCAGCTCATCTTCTTTAGGTCCCGTGCCTACCACTTTCAGCTTGCACTGCTTAATATCTTTAAATGCTTCAAGCAATGTCTTTACACCTTTCTCATACGACAAGCGTCCGAAGAACAGAAAATACTTGTCTTTAGGCATTTCTTTTGCATGTTCAACAATAGACGTAGAGAAATTATACAGCGTGATGTTCTTCTTTGCCTTTACTGCCGGCATATATCGCTCCTGAATCTCTTTTGCGAAGTTGCTTACATATATAAAGCCGTCGATATATTTTGCAGGATTAAAATATCTGTTTCTGAAATATTGTTCCGCTGCCATCACTGCGCTCATCAGCTTGCTGCCTTTACAGCATGTGTTGGTAAAGCATTTATAAAAGTGCTTGCCTTTACACTCCTCACATATCTGTCCTTTACCGTTTCTGAAGGTGTATGCCGGGCATACTATACGATAATCATGAACAGTGAACAATATCGGTATATTATATTTTTTCAACACAGGAAATATCGAGGGCGTTATCTGTCCCCACATCAGATGAATGTGTGCAATGTCCGGCTTCTCGTCCCCAATCAGCTGTTCTATCTTGCGTGCTGCCTCAAAGTGATAAAAATAGTTTATCATATTTTTCACTTGTTTCAGTGGCCCGCGCCTTGTCTCTTTCGACTCAGGAAAATACTTGCTGTATGGCGAAGGATTATTGTCTGCCCACTTCAGTGTAAAGTAAACCACCTCATGCCCATGTTCTTCCAGCATCTTTCCCGTATTGAAACATACTGTTTCAGCTCCGCCTTTGTTGTAATTGTATACGTCGATTAGAAGTACTTTCATCTTTTATGATTAGTGTTTTTACGTAAATTTATTATTACACTAACGTTCCGTCAATCAGCTTACCATAGAATGTCTTTTTGCCGTCAACTTCTTTTTCGAAGCTCTGTTTCCATGTAAGTTTGTATAACACGGTATCTTTACTTATTTTCTTCCAGATGTTTTCGTCATAAGGCTGTCCCAACACCTTATATAGTTCATCGCAATAAGTGTTATTCGGCTCTATATTACTGAATGCATCAGCTATTTCTTTGTAGTGTTTTTGAGCGAGTACTACGGCATAATCAACTAACAGATAATCTACAAGCTTGTCGTTGTCCTGCCAGTATTTGAAAAGTATGTCTCTTATTACTTTAAATATCCATCTGTTTTGATAACTGCAGCCTAATGAATATCCGGCGAAATATCCACTGGCTATTGAGCAATGCAGATAGTCCGGACGTTTAATCGACCATAAAGGCATTTGCATATAATCTTCAAAGCTCTTACCTGTACAGAAGAATGTTGAGTCAATCCATATACCGCCATACGTTGCAAGAATATTCATACGCAACAGGTCTGAATAATGAGTTCGTGAAAATATCTTATCTTTATATTTCCTTTCTATCCAGTCAGGGAACTTTACATAATTCTTATAATTATCGTCTGTTATACATATAACTTCATAATCACCGGCATAACGTTTTATTGACCCTACGCAGGCTTTCACTATTTCAGGCGCATTCTCAAGTCCTTGCCACCAGCATATCCATATTTTGTTTCTTAAGCGTTCGTCACTTTCCGGCAAGTTCTTGGTAAACTTATATGTTGCCCAATAGTCCTTATATTTATCTTCCAAGAAGTCAAGCATTATCTTATGCTTCTCCATTAGGCGGTTCTTAACATTTATAGGCTCCTTAAATCCATTTCTGTTCATTATCTGAATATCAACTTTCGCCCTGAATGTTACTAATGCAGCTTTCAAAGATATAACTTTCGCGACATCGTATGTCGCTTTTAATTCTTCGATACTTCTATGAAGAATTCTTTTTATGCTATTATGTTTTTGAGCCATAAATAAGAATATTATGTCATTACAAAATTTATTAGTATATATTATTTGTTACAGAATCTTCTATTTTCCAATGTCTTATATTCATTTAAATACTTTCTTGCTGTTACAGATACATCATAATTTTCTACAACATAATTTCTACCTAACGTCGCTTTATCTATAGCTTTTACATAATTATTATTTATGTATTTTAGTTTATAAATAAGATCATCAATATCACCGTTAGAAAATACCCAACCATATTTATCTCTGCATGTAATTTCTGCCGGTCCATCACCAGATGAGACTAAAACAGGCACTCCTGCAGCCATAGCTTCTGCAACAGTTAAGCCAAAGCCCTCAAAACGTGACGGCTGTACAAAAAGATCATAATTGCACAAATGTTCTGCAATATATGATTGTGTTTTTTTTCCTAAAAAATGCACATTGTTTTCTATGCCTAATTCAACACACATTCTTTTCAAATGTTCTAAACTAGAACCTTCGCCAATGAAATCAACATTTACGCTGTCTTTCATACTTGCAATTGCTTTTAAAATCAAATCCTGGCCTTTCTTTTCATGTTCCAAACGGCTAACTTGTACAATGCGCATAGGTGTTTGATGTGTTGTTTTTTCTAACGTTTTAAAGTTTGTTGTCATAATGCCATTGTTAACAACAACACTTTTAACACCATATTTTTCTGATAAAGCATCTTTTACTGAATTACTGATAGAATATACTTTTGGTATTTCATCTAAATAAACTACATTACCATATAATCTAAATTTTAAAGCAGGAAAAATATTTTGTAAAGCATTTTGGCTTTTCATAATGCCGTAAGGCATATCGTGTAGTGTTGCACATGATATATCTTTTAAACTGCGATTAAAGATAATTCCAAATAAATGTGGATCATGTAAATGAATTACATCTGGATGTAAACCATTTAAAGCTCTATTAAGAGCCAAAACGAATCCAAAACCTTTTGAATGTTTTTTGCGATGTAAACATAATACTTTTACATCTGGATTCAATGAATTCATTAATGTGTCATCGTATTGTTCATTTATAATTAAAATGTTTACATCTGCACCCAGTTTCGTTTGAGCATTGGCAATGTTAACAAGCATTGTCTCTATACCGCCGAAAGACAAGCTCCAAAATACATGAACTATTTTCATAATTCTAATATTATACTATTGTATAACAAGTTCTACTTATTTCATATACGGACATTCATTTAAAATATAGTTGGCATGTCTATTTTCACCAATAACCTTTGCAGGAACTCCTGCTGCCGTCTTACCATGTGGAATATCTTTTGTTACAACAGCACCGGCACCGATACATACGTTTGAACCTATCTTGACATGTTCTACTATATATACGCCTGGCCCTATGTATACGTTATTTCCAATTATTGCAGCTTTCCCTTCGTTACTGCCTATGGTCGAATATTGAGACAGATTAACATTATTTCCAATAATGGTAGTAGGGTTAACTATAGTACCGAAACCATGACTTAAAAAAAAACCATAACCTATTAATGTCTTGGAAGGAATATCTATGCCATATTTCAATGATATGCGATGAAGCATCCATTTACAAAAAGGATATAAGATACCTTTATATGCAGAAAATCTTAACCAAAAATTGTATCTAAAGCTATGGTTACGGAATGTTGCTATCCACAATTTTATTAAAGAAGCATTTTTACCTTTTATACGGTAATAATCACTATTTATTAAATTGATACAATCCTTATAATTTTGAGGTATGGGTATAATGATTGTATCATCATTAATTTCTATTTTCTTAAAATCCATATACAATTATTTATCGTTTTGACAATATAAATCCTGCAGGAATAAATATTGTAACTAAAATTTTCCCCAATAATGGCTTTATGTCGTTTAATATTTGTTTTACACTCCTATCCGTGTTAAACCCATCCATACTCATACCAACAATAGATTTTAATATTGTTATAGGACTATATATCATATATGATAAGAGATTGTTAACCATATATTGCCAAAAATAGTAATTTGAAATAGATCTGTTTTTATTTTTACCTGTTATTGAGTTTGAGGTATCTTTATAATATTTACGTACTGGTATGTCAACAATTCTCTCTTTATATTTCTTTGCCATTTCATACCAAACAATGTCCTCTGGGCAGAATCTCATTCTATCATCAGGAGTAGGAAAAGGGTATGCTTTTTTTAAATCTAGTCTGTTAAAACCACACATTTCACCCTTTATATGATATTTCAGTCGCATGTCCCTAGTATTTGCGTCAAAATAATATGTATTAGATGGCAATTTAGAACCCATAATTTCTCCCGTTTCGGGATCAATGCTTCTGCATGTAATACCTTTATATTCTTGCTTATTATCAATTTTTTGCCATTCAGAGTAAAAAACTTCTAGTGCATTTGGAAGTAATGTATCATCGCTATCCATCGTTAAAACCATTTCAGAGCGGCTATGCAAAGTTGCAAAATTTTCGGCTACATGTTTGCCTTGATTTTTCTGATAATAATATCGTATTGGTAATATATTTTCTTTACACCATTTACTTACAAGCTCTTCTGTTCCATCTGTACTGCCGTCATCTATTATTAACCATTCAAACTCTACAATATTTCCATTTGTGTCTTTGGGCAATTTTATATCAATAAGAGACTTGTACAATCTTTTCATTGTTTTTTCTCTTTGGTAAGCTGGAGTAAAAATGGTCATCCAAAAATATTCTTTTTCTTCGCTCTTTTGACTGGCATACTTATAAGTCTCTTTATTTGCACATTTCATGTTCTATATATATTGAATGATATTATAAGATTAATTGTAAAATATTAATCTGCTTATATACAATTACTAAATACGTTATATATTTTCTAAAAAATCATATAATATTTTTAAATATTAAAACGTAATAATAATGTAATTTGCTTTTTAACATACCAATTTTAAAGTTTATAAAACTATAGTTTAAATTCAACTTGTTTCGATTATATTTACATAATATTTTTTTATTAACTTCTATTACTTTGTTTTCAAAAGAATGTTTTAGAATTAAAAATTGCGATTTATTTGTAGTATTTACTTTCATAAATCTTTTTTGCAAATGTATATACATGTATTCTTTTGAATTAATTTTATTATCTTTCAAATAATATCTAATGATTTTACCTTTGTCAAAAATAAATATAGACTTCTTATTATAAATATCTTTTGTTGAATGTTCGCTACCCCATACAATTCTTAGATTATCATAATATATGTTAATATCTGCATATATATCAAAATTTGCATATATTCTAATCCCATTAGAATACATTATCTCATTTATATTGAACTTTTTATCATACATAATAGCAGATTTCACACCCTTCTCTTTATATATAGATAAAGCTCCTGTAAATAATCCTTCATCAAATAAACAGCTTTTGTTTGTTGAATAAACATATTTATAATATTTATCAGGATCATTCTTAAATATAAAATTTATTTGGGGAGTATTCCTTTGTAATGTAAAATGCCCACATGTAAGAATTTTATCATAATTATCAAATATGTCATCTGTCAGAAATCTTGATATATTACCAAAAATTAAATCTATATCACAATAGCCCCAAAAATCATATTCTTTTATATCTTCATAAAACAATGCCCCATAAATTGGTTTATAATCACATAGTTTATAAGATCTGTCTAAAGCAGCTTTAAACCCTAACAAACTAGTAGCTTTATCTCTTATTTCAGATAATGTACATCGTATAAACTTTACATTATTCGGACTTTCTATTTGTGAAACATCTATATCCGTATATATAAAAAAGTCATAATCCGGATTATACGAACATGACGATAACCATAAATGAAAATAATTATGAAATTTTCCAAAATACGGTATTATTAATACTTTTTTATATTTAGATTTCATGATTTCTAATTTAAAAATGATTTGTTGAATTATATGCCCAATCTGGTGTACAAGTTATTTTGTCTGGATTCGTGTTAAGATATGCTCCCCACCATCCAAAAGAACTATTTGTCATTACATTATGTTTGCACATTGACATAAGTTGCATATCTTTGTATGAATCAAGCCCTTTGTTCCATGTTACAAATTTTATATTGTCCTCCTTCTTGTCAAGTCCAAATATATTTAAGTTATTCATGCACCATTCAGAACTTCCAGGATCACAAAAGAAATAAAATACAGGACTGTCAACATGTTTCTTTATATATCTTACAGCACGTTTAAAATAACCACCTTGATAATAAACTTTTGCACGGAAAAGCATATCACCTCTTCTTGCATGTATTGCCACAGAGTTTGTCTTTTTCAAAGTTGACACAAGTTCCTTATTTTTATCATCCAATTCTGGGAAAACAAATGATTTTATTATATCATCGTGTATTCTTTCTATCCCATTATTTCTATAAATAAATGAAAATCTTTGCCCTAAATATACATCATGATAAGAGGAGAACAAATATTTTTTATCATTATATTTTTTAAGATAGTTATTTGTATCTTTTATTTGTTTATATCTTTTATAGTAATAAACAATAAGGGAATATAAATCAAAGTTATTTAATATCTGCTTATATTTGGGTATTCTATAATGTTCATCATTAATTTTACAGCAATTATTAAGATTATAACCTAAATCTTTTAATGCTTGAACTACATAAGGTGAGTAATTCCAATTTTTTTCCCAAAAGCGACTTTTGTATACACATGACTTTAAATAATCATATTCCTTTTCTGATAAAAAATCTTTCAAATTAGGAACTTTCAGCCCAAAAATACGTTCCAGTTCATACCCGTTCCATTGAGATATTGTTTTATCACATTCGTTTATCTCATAAGTCAATGTTTCTATATATATATTTTCAGTTGGATTACTCTGTTTTATTGCCAAATACTCACAATATGCCAACATCTGATTTCCAAGCCCTGAGTCTATATGTAATACTATCATATTGTTAATTTAAATAAATACATATTTTAAAATGACATATTAATGTAACAATTCACAAACAAAGATTATTCTTTGAGAGATTTTATTTACATATAAAATATTTATACTTAATCAATGATTAATATTTACTCGTTTTTAAAAAAACATTATTCTTACGACCGAGAATTAAAAATGGAAAGGACATATACAATATAAATGAATTATATACTTCTGCCGATCCCAAAATAATTAGGACTAATATTACAAACAAAGTTTCTCTAAATGAAAACATTACTCTAAATGCATTAAAAGTTAAGTATATCCATAATAAGAAAAGAGGAATCCCATACATAGCAATCATTGAAGAAACTCCACTACCAGAACCGTAACTTCCAATGCTATCTATTGTTTGTAAAACAAAGGGATGGTCAGAATATCTTATTTTTAAATTATCAGTATTACCTATTAATGGGGATTTTTTTATATAATATATATCTAGTAATGTTGTTGAAAATCTATTAGCAGATTTTAATGATTCATTACTTTCCCAATCTGATGCAAGTTCTAACTGAGAATTAACCTTTTCTCTTAAAAAATCAAATTGAATATACGCAAAAATTGCAACAACACAGAAAATAATTGTAGTAAATATTGTCTTAAAATTTAAATGACTCTTCAGATAATAGAATAATATCAATAAAATTAAAGACAAATATCCTTGAGAAGAAAATGTGGAAAATAGCGTAAGTAGTAAAATTATACATTTCTTTTTATGTCTTTTCCATAAATCATCTAATTGGTTAAAGAACATTAAACCGACCATTAATAAATATCCTGCAAAAGCTCCAGGTTCCCAGAATGGCCCACAATTTCTATGATCTATAATTTCATTAACACGTATATTATAAATAAATATACTTTTATAAGTAGGTGTGCTAAGAAAAGACAAAGAAGGGACATAACCGGTAAAAATCATAGTAACATAAAAAAATAAACTCACACATGCTATTACACACATAATATTCATATATGCATATTTAAAGCGTTCTCCTAATTTATCCATTACATAGAATCCTGAAATCATTAATAATGGTATTTCACGAAAACATCTTATTGATATATTATTATATTCTATCCATTGGATTATACCAATCAGTAAATAAGCACATATTAGTATTAATAATTTTTTTATGCTTTGTTTATTCTCCTTTTTGTTAATATATAACAAACACATGAATGATAAAAAATACGATTTTGCAGGAATTATGTCTCCTGACGTAAATCCACACATCACGACAAGTAAAAATGTTATAAAATATTCATAATTACTTATAGGCTTTTTTATATAGTTAAGACTAATCATCAATAATATATTTCATGTATAAATGAATTGTAAAAAATACACGCAACAAGATTATTTAATCCTAAAATCCGCAACTATCATCCAATACACGAT